>Ga0315285_10000565_pt1 | contig 38408 bp, 25 predicted proteins | sample YL17G09_36_MG_FD_203698 | JGI IMG/M metagenome (GOLD analysis project Ga0315285, IMG submission 203698) | Sediment microbial communities from Yellowstone Lake, YNP, Wyoming, USA - YL17G09_36 | ecosystem: Environmental > Aquatic > Freshwater > Lake > Sediment | place: USA: Wyoming | collected...
ACACCTCGGGCTTCTGACCGCCGCGCGGGCGTAATCCGCGATTGTCGGATATTGGACGAGGCCGGAGCCAGAGGCATATACCCGGACCTGTCGGGGCCGGGGCGGATGTTGTGCGGCGGCCCGGATCGTCCGCAACCAGTTCGGCCGACGGAGCCTCACGCCGCCCAGATCGCGCAGGCAAGGCTCAGTGAAAGCGTATCCTATACGGGAGACTGCACATGACAACCATCAGGACAAACACCGTAACGACCCTCCGGACGAAGATTCAGCCGTTGGCGGCGCTGCTGATCCTTATCTTCGCGCAGGCCGGCCTGGCCCTGAACAAGCCCGCCCCCGCGGACGGGAGTTCAGCCCAGACTCAGGCTCGTTCCGGGCCTGGTCGGCCAAGCAAAGACGGGCGAGTCGTATCCGTATCGTACCCGCCGGGAACCGTCATGGCCACGATCCAGGTGGACTTCGCGTGGAAGCCTGAACAACTGCCGCTGACCGAGGCGGACCTTTCCGTAATTGCCGGAAAATTCACAGATCCCAGAACGGGCGAGCAGTACGAGATGCTTCCCGACTCGGCCGTGCCGGCGGAACTGGGCAAGGGCTGGAAGGCGGCGCGAATCACCACGGGCTGGCTGCACCGTCTCGGCTCCGGCCTGAGCGGCACGCTCGAGCAACGGCAGGCCCTAGCCACCAAGAAGCAGGCCATCACCTCGGCGATAAACGGCTGGCTGGAGTCGCTCGACAGATACGCGGGCCTGACGAAGAAGATCACCGACCCATTGTACGATCAGAAGAATCAGGCCGAGCAGCAGCTCCGGCAGCTCGACGCGGAACACCAGTTGCCGCTCTTGCGGCAGCGATTGCGAGAGCTTCAGATCGAGCTGTTCGCCAAGAAGGCCCGCATGGCGGCCTTGCAGAAGAAGATCGCCGAGATCCGCGACCAGGCCGGCGCCAAAGCCGCCGAGGACCCGATCCTCAAGGAGCTCAAGGAAATCGTGAAGATCCGCGAGGAGGAGGTCAAGCTGGCGCGGCAGAATTGGAGCGTTGAAACCGCCGAAGGCAAGAATGCCGCCCCCAAGGCCGACGCGAAGTTCCGAGACGTCCAGGCAAAGGCCCTGGAGGCCCGCGTGCAGGTGGCCCTGCGACAGGAGGCCGTCGCCGCCGCGGTCGGCGGAGACGTGCTGACACGGTTCACCAGCGACCTGGCCATACTGTCGGTCGACCTGGCGGAGCTCAAGGCGAGGGAAGACATGACTGCGGATGAAACCAACCGCCGGAGGGCCCAGACAGAAGCCTGCCAGGCACGGGTCCAGTCGGCCTACAAGGCGATCGAAGAGGCCAAGCCGTGGCGGATGCTCCCGAGCCCCGAACCGACGGTCAAACCGGCGGAGGGTGAATCGCCCAAGCCGCCCGCCGGCGGAGCCGTGCCCGGCAGGTAAACCCCCGCCCCCTCCGTTCGGAGCCCCAGGGCCGACAGAGCCGCCCGGTGAGCCCAGGCGGCCTGCGCAAAATGAAAGTCCCCATCAGTCGCTTACGGCCCTTCGGTCCACCCGGAGAACATGAAAGAGGCCTGCGATACCTTGGTGTCCGCACGACCGGCCACAAGTGCAGTCCATTTTCGGAGCGGTTTTTCATGCAACCCAGTGACCCGAAGGCCATCATACAAGCAGAGCCCGCCCCGGCGGGCCGCGTTGTGCGGCCGGAAGTTGCTGGAACCGAGGCCGGCGGGCGGCGTCTAACGTTATGATCGCTTGCGGGAGATGAATGATGGGTAAATCGAAGATGCATGCGGCGTTTGCAGTCGGGCTGGGGATGGTTCTGGCCTTGGCGGCTGCGCTGGCACGGACGGGCGATGGCGGCACGGCCGCGAGCCGCCCGGCGGCGGACGAGCAGGCCGACGCGGTGACCTTCGACATGCGGAAGGTACCCCTTGGCGACCTGCTGGCCAAGAGGACCAATCCCGAACTGAGGCAGTTTTGTATTGGGGCGAGGGTCGCCTGGACGCCGATCCCGCCGGACCAGCGGGCTCGATACCCCAAGCTTGTATCCGACAACGCTCTCCAGGGCACGCTGACGGTTTTCCTCTCGGGCGGAGCCATGGAGGATGAGCCAAACGCCACAAGTTCGCCCGCGGCCCCGAAGACTTCGGGGCATGCCTTTTTCGTCGATGAGACGGCGGGCACGGGCAAGGGCTACGACCGCTTGTTCTTTGACGTGGACGGCGACGGCAACCCGATGAACGATCCGCCTGCCAAGACGGTGGCCAAATCGCCGCTTGGCGAGACGTCGTGGCCCGGCCCGCACTTCGAGGTGGTGACGATTCAGGCGCCCGCCGGCGCCGCCGGCGAGTTGTCCCTGGCGCCGAGCATGAGCGGCAGGCAGCCGGAGATCTGTTTCACCTCCACCTCGCTTCGCAAGGGCGACATTCGCATCGGCAAGCGGAAGTACGAGGCCCGGTTGGGCCATTCGTACGTGCTGGGCTGGCGGTTCGATGATCCGCAGACCACGGCGCTGCTGCTGACCGAGATTACCCGCCTCGGCCGACGCATGGAGTACTGGTGGGGCTGTGACAAGCTCGGTCAGATGCGCTGTGTGAACGGACAGTGGTACAGCTTTTCGGCCTCCCCCGCGGGCGACAAGCTTACGGTTCACAAATACGCCGGCGAGTTGGGCGTGCTTCGCTTCGGACCGGGCAATCGCGACGCCAGGAACGTCACGGGCTACGGAGCGCTTGAGACCCGCGAGCACGCCGTTCGCATTGCCCGGCCAAGCGACGCCGAGCCGGAGCCTCCGCCCGCGCCGGGCAACGCCTCCCCCGCGACCCAAAGCGGCAGAACCACGACGGATTACTTCGGCCCAGACGACAAGGTCGACAGCCTCGCCCTGCCGGCGGGCGACTACCTGCCCGTCCTGGTCAGTGTGCAGATGGGCCGGCTGGGCATAGAGATATCCGACAACTACCATGCCGACGGCGGGCCGCGAAAGGCACCCCGGGACAAACGCGTATACGGCATCCACATCGCCAGGGACAAGCCCTACGTCCTGGACTTCTCCAACAAGCCTGATGTCCTATTCGCCATGCCCTACAAGGCCGCATCCCTCCGGCCGGGTGAAGAGATGAATGTGGCCGCCGTGCTGATCGACCCGGTGCTCGACGTGATGATCCGCGGCCTGCGCGACACGACCCGCCATAAGACCCGCAAGCTGTCCGGCGGCGAGAGCTTCGAGGAGCCGCTTAGCCTGGACCCGATGGTGACGATTACGGACTCGACCGGCAAGAAGGTCGCCGGCGGGCCCATGCCCTTCGGCTGAGGCGGCACATGCGGGTATTCGTGGCGAATACCACAGGATATCAAGCTGGCGGGCAAGACCGAGACGTTCACCATCACCGTGACCTACGACACACTGGAGCTTTACGGCGTGGTCCGGGCCTCGCGGACATTCACCGTCACCCGTGAAGGACAACCGTGACAAGGCCGCCCGATACGCCTGTCGGACGCGGGAGATGAATGATGGGCAAAGGGAGATCACACGATGAATAAAGCGTTGGTGATGACCTTGTCGGGCGTCTTGCTTTGCCCGGCCGGGACGGCCTGGGCGCACGCGTGGACCTGACAGAGGATTCGATCGGGCGGGCCGTGAAATGGCGGGCCGGGATCGAAACGACGTCGGAAGAAGTCCTTCGCACCATGATCACGCCCGGCGAGCACATCACCGTCGGCCGGAGCCGGCCGGGATGGGATGGTCTACGGCGCGGTGAATTCCACCGTGCCGGTGGTGACCGTCAGGGGTTTGGCGTCGGGGGGGGTCATGTAGGTCAGCGGCACGGCCACTCGGAGGGTGTGTTTTCCGGAGGCCAGGTTGAGCGGCTTGCCGCCCTCACGCGTGCGGAGGAACTTGTGCGTGGACACTGTACCGTTGCGGTAGCATCCCGGCACGAAGGTCCCGTCGAATGGTCCGGCGGATGATGGCCCGACGTACCAGACCCCGTCGATCTCCAACTCGGCGCTGTTGAGGCTGTCCGGCCAGGTCAACTCCAGCGTGCCGAGGTTTCGGGCGTCCACGGTGAACTGCGCGGAGGAGCCCTTCTGCGGATCGGGCGGGCGGGTCAGACGCAGACGGCACTGCACGCCCTGGACGGCCTGGGGCCAGGGGGTCTTGTCGGCCTGGTCGTACTGGGCCTGGAGGGCCCTGCACCGCGCGACGTGCTGGTCGGCGGCATACTTGCTGGCAGCCAGCGCCGCGTCGCGGCTGATCTGGCCGGCATTGTCGGCCGGCTTGGCGACGTCGTCTGCGATCTCCGTCCGACGTTTAGCGGCCAGGTCGAACCACGCCATGGCCGTGGCGGGGTCCTGGTAACCCTGCAGATAGTTCAGCCCGAGCGTGGTATATACCTTGATTTCATCTTCGGTACCGTAGTGCAGGCGAGCCAGGAGCTTCAACTCGGCCTCCGCCTTGGACCAATACCTTGTGTACCAGTACAGGCCGCTCAGGCGGCTCCGGGCGTAGGCGGCCCACTCGGTGCGTCCGTAGCGGGCGAGGACCTCCTTGCCGGCCAGAACGGCCTGGAGGAAGTCCCGCATGTTCTCGGGCCGGCCTCCATCGTAGGCCTGCTCGTAGTAATGGATCTTCCAGTCCTGGGCGCTGCAAAGGTCGTGTGTGATCGACGGCTCGGGCTTCAGCGTACGTTGGGGGCGGATGGGGATCTCGTTGGGGTCCGGCGACGTGGCGCCGATCTGTCCTGCCAGCTTGGCGGCAGCGGGGGTGGGCATCCACTCCAGCGCCCAGGCCAGACGGTGCCATCTTCTGGTTTCGGCGCTGGCAGCGAAGGCCTCGTCGGCCTGATCGAGGAGTCGCTCCAGCCGTCCGCGGGCCTCGGGGGTGGGGTTGGCGGCCAGGGCGGCGAGCACCTGGGGCACGGCCACCGGACCGGCAGCGGCCAGGTTCTTCGAGGCATTCTCACGGACGGCGTATTCATTGGCGCCGAGGTCCGGCAGGAACTTGCGGATCCGGGCCTGGTCGTACTGGTTTCGCAGCGGCGCGAGGCGGCTGTCCATGTGCACCAAACCCGTATCGCCGGCGGCGACCACGGCGGCCACGGCCTCGGCGGCTCGGTTGGGGTCCGCGGTGCCGAGGTCCTCCCAGACGGCTTGGAGTGTCTGCTCGGTCAGGCGGTCATAGTTGGTGGCGCGTGGTTCGAATGTGAACAGGGCGGTCCGCCGCGCCAGCAGTCGTTCCAGCGAATACCCAGGCCGCGCGGGTGCGTGGAGTTCGGCGAATCGCACGCGCCACAGGCCGCCTGCCCGCTGGAGGACGACGAAGGCGAAGGGCTTGGCGTCTTTCTCGGGGCCGCACAGTCGCACGGCGGCGAAGTCCTCGCTGTACTTTGCGTCGATGTGATCGGGCATCGCGGGCGCGCCCACTTGGCGGACCAGTGGGGCCAGTTCGCTGGCCAGGGGCGCCATCCGCTGGGCCGACCAGTGTGGCGGCGCCGGCGTGATCCACTTGGCCATGCCCGATGCATCTTCTGCCCCGGCAGCCTCGAGGAACTGCAGCGCCGTCCGCTGGGCCGGGTGCAGCTTCGGCTGGGGTCGCCAGGGCAGCGTTGGCGGCATCCGGTCCGCCAGGCGCTGCGCCATGGCGACGGCCTGCTCGCGCGACCCCGGCACGACAAAACGTCCCTTCGCCGGCCAGGGCGCCTCGATTGGCAGGATCGCCTGGACCTGCCCGCCCACGATCACCGCCAGGTCCGAGCCGACGGCCTCTCGGGTGAGCGTGGCCAGCTTCCCGGCTCCGTTCTCGTCCAGCTCGTATTCGATGGCCCAGGCGCCCTGGGCGGTCTCGACGGGTGCCACGCGCTTCAACCCCCACGCGCCGGGTCCGACCGCCTCGGCCAACAGCGTCCACCGGCCGGAGATGAGAAACGCCGTCCAGGTCTTCTTGCCATACTCCGCCGACATCGGTGGCTTGGGGGCCTCGGGAGCCAGCTCCATCCATTGGAGTTGGCCCCCGCGGAGTTCCTTGGACGTCGGGCCGACCGACTGCATGTGCCGGGCCGATCCGTCGAACTTTTCCCGCGGGATCGCCAACCGCCGGCCGGCGCTCTCGGTCTGCACGACGGGGACCACGCGGAACTCGAGTGAGCCGTCTGCCCGCGCCGCCGCCCCCAGGCACAGCACCCAGCAAAAGTACTCGGACATGCTCGAGTTGGGCGGGTCGTCCGCGCACGCGCGGATGGCCGCCAGCACCAGCGGACTCGGCGGAGCGGATAGTTCATCCCAGTGGTCGAAGTACTGGCGGACCAGGTGATACTGGGCCATCCCCACCGAGCCGGGGGGCTCTTCCAGCAGGGCCAGCACGCCCGCTTCGCCCGCGGCGCCCATGCGGATCAGCGCCCAGCCGGCATACTCGTTCTTGCGGGCGGCCTCGGCGAGCAGCCCGACAGCCAGGTCCTTGCGAGCCTTGGCCACCGCGTCGATGGCCGCCTGGCCGAACTTGTATTCCTTGCCCAGCAGCCCGCGCAGGACCTCAATCGACTCATCCGGACCCAGGATTCCCAACGCCTCGACGGCGGCGGTCCGGGCCGCAATGTGCTTCTCCCCCTGGTCCGGCGTCCGCTCCTGGCAGGCCAGGGCCTCCAACGCCTTTCGCTGGGAGGCGATCTTCAACGCCCCCATCGTCATCGCGGCCGCCTGCAAGATCTCCGGCTCGCCGGTGGCCGGGTCCGACAGCACCTTCTCGAAGAAGGGCGCGAGGCGCCGCTCATCCAGCATGCGTTGCGCGGAGACGGCCAGCGGCGCCCCGCGATCCTTGCGGATCTCCTGGCAGATGTCGCGACATGTGTCGCCGGCGGCCGGCATGCCGGACTTCAGGGCACACAGCCGCTGCTCCTGCAGACGCAGGCGCTGGAAGAAACGCATCAACTCCCGGTAGGTCTGATCGCCGGGGTGGTAGAGGCTCTGTTCACGCTGGCGGCCACTCCAGTGCACGGCAATCTGGAGCGTGTCCTGGTCAGTTCTGTTCATATTCGACGCGCCCTCGGCGGAGAGCCATTTCGTCTGGTCGAGGATCTTATCCAACGTGGCGAAGTCCGCCGGAGAGAGGGCGTACGTCTGGACGGACTCGGCGCCACCCCTGCTGGACAATCGGCATTCGACCAGGCCGTCGGGGCGGATGTGGAAGCGGAATCCGAAGGCCCACATGCCGCTGAGCTGGCCGGTCAGTCCGTCCCAGAACGCCACGTGCAGGCCGGGGCGCTTGTCGGCGAGCATGGCCCGCGTAAGCTCCGTCAGTCGGGCCGTTGGGTCTCCTCCGGCCAGGCGCTTCAGGTGCGCCCGCGCCGCGTCCGTGTTGATCCGCCGCAACAACCAGGCCGCACGAATCTCGTTCCGCAGGTCGGCGCTGGAGGCGATCGAACCGGCCGCCTGGTCCAGAAGGATCTGGATGGAGTTCTTCTGCTGGGGGCTGATGGGGCCAGTCAGGGCCTGTTTCAGCAGCGCCACCGCTTGGCGGTCCATCCGGGCCAGTTCCTGCTCTGCCCGGACGCGCTCGGTGAATTCCGCGGCGTCCAGTTGGCCCAGCAAGACGCCGATGCGCTGGGCGTCCACTGGGCGGGCGGCGGAGACCTTGCCGGTCAGCAGCGCCACAGCCGACTCGCCGAGGCCCGCGAGTTTGTTGAAGGCCAGGTGCGCTTTGGTCGGTTCCTCGCTGGCCGTGTCACGCCAGATCGGATCGAGGCGGGATTCCGTCGCATCCGGTGCGGGGGATTCCGACCCAGCTGCCAGTGCCGCGGTCCCAGTCCACGCCACGATGAGAAGCACAGCGACAGCCCCCACAGGCCGTTGGGTCCCCGGTCGGTGTCTATGCATGGTGATCTCCCTATCGGGCCGGACCGGTCCCCGGCATCCGAACCGTTGGACGCACGCGGCACCGGAAAGTTCCCCGCAACAGTAAAGAATATGTCGTTGGCCATGTGCATCCTCGCTGGGGTCATGTTCCTGATGTTCCTGTTCACCTACCAGTTAAGAGCGTCCGGCAGGCAACACGTTGCAGAAATTCCGCAAAAAATATCGACGATGCCGTAACATATCTATAAATAATGGCTTGCGGCATAACCTATCCAAGGAGCCCCGCGATATTTCGTGGAGGCAATGAAACTTTGCCGTGCCGTGGGAATCTATTCCATAAGAGAGTGGCATCAGGGAGATCAGATGACAAAGACAGCTTCGGACAAGGTCGATCTGTGGACGGCCTTGAAGAATCTCGCGGTCCGGCTGCCGGCAGGCCGCGACGGCCGCCGCAACCGCCGTGCCCTTGCGCGGCGGGCAGCGATTGTCACCCTGGCGGCAATCGCGGCGCTGGCGATGCCCACGGCCTGCTCGAAGGCCCCACAAAAGGCGCAGTTCAAGGACGCCACGATCACCTTGTACATGGATTTGCAGTCGGGCAAGTATGTGCCCGACAGCACGCAGGCAACCGTGCTCAAGGTGACGGACCAGAAGCAGCTTGAGGCGCTGCTGGCCTTTTTCCCCGAAATGGACAGGGGCAAGGAGTCCTGGCGCGCCGCCGGCTGGGAGGCCGGCGTGGAGATCAAGTTTGCAAGACCCGACGGCAAGACCATTCGCGTGAGCGTGTCGAGCAACGATGATCTGACCATATGGTCCGAGGGCCATGGCGACTGGCCGGTCAATGGCGACCTCAAGGCCTTTCTGCTCGACCTCCAGAAGGGGCAGGCGGCCACCCAGCCTGCGGCCCAGATGGTTCTTCACATAGTCAGCGCCGCAGAATGGCAGCGGGCGCGTCAGGCCGGCAGTTACGAACCAACTTCGCTTGTGTCCGCAGGCTTCGTGCATTGCTCGACACCCGAACAGATCGTCAGCGTCGCCAACGCCAACTTCCGTGGCAAGTCCGACCTTGTGTTGCTGTGCATCAACCCCAGACGACTCAAAGCCCCTGTGATGTACGAGAACCTCGAAGGCGGCACGTCCTTGTTCCCGCACATCTACGGACCTGTGAACCTTGAGGCGGTGGTCGAAGTCCTTGATTTCGCCCCACAGCAAGATGGCACGTTCCTCCTGCCCGCCAAGCTTGTGGCTGTCCCTTCGGCAAGCTCAGGGCCAGCCCCCGAAGCGGCAAGGAGGCCTGCCGCCCCCTGGCCGGCCACCCAGCCGGCCCAGGGGCCGGTGCAGACCGACTGGTCCGAGTTGCGGGAGGGGGTGCAGATGCGGCTGCGGGCGGCCAGGAAGACATGGCGGGCGGATGAAATCCCCGCGTTGCGATGGGATGCGCGGAATGTCGGCACTCGCAAGTTCCTGCAAGTGGGTGATGGCCAGCGGCTGGCGCAGTTGGAGGTGGATGGCGTATGGCACCAGTGGCCGACTGGTCTACGCAGCGCGCGGCTGGCGGATATGGGTGCCGGAGCGTGGCTGGAGGATCAGCTTGTCACTGCCTCGCCCATCTGGTCGCAGGCGAAACCCGAAGACTTGGAGTGGAGAATGGATGGCGGCGGCAAAATCGTCTTGAGCGGCGAGGAATCCCCGCCCTCATTGCAGTTCAAACCTGGAACGTACACGATCCGACTGGCTGCCGTTATCCAGCCTTCGCGGGTTGACACTGGCGACGGTTTTCGTGTGGTCAGCGAGCCGATGGACATCACTATCGAGGCCCTGCCTGCCGGGCAGACCGCCTCCTGGCCGCCGGGGCCCAAGCTCGCCCAGGCCGTGAAGAAAGCCCTGTACAGAGCGGAGATTCCACTCACAAACACTCCACGACCGGGGCAACCCGAGATGAAGGACTGGATCGCCGGTGCCCTGGCCAAGGCCAAACAGGCAGCCACACTGGCCGAGAAAACGCCGCTGCATGCGAGCGCCAGCCGGCTGGCCGATGCATTTGTCGCATTGCAGCAGGCCGTGGACAAAGACCCGGCCGGCGCCGCCAAGGAGTTCTCCGCCGCCTGGACCGCCTACGGGGGCCTGGTAGACGTACTTGCAGGAATCACCTCGCCGGCTACGCAGCCCGCTCACCACGGGGCAGGCACGCCGGCCGGGACGGACAAGCCGGCTCGTTCGATAGACTCAAGGCAGGCCACCACCGCCCCGGCGATAACGGGGGCTGCTGCAATTCAAGACGTGATACGGATGCTGGACTTGCCTTGGCAGGAGAAGATCACGGACAAGGCGTGGGATAAGGCAGCAGCATCCATCCGGCCTGTGGCGGACGAGGCCATCGCCACGATCATGATGGAGTTTAATGCCAGCCGCGTCAATGCGTTTTTGTTCCGGCACCGTGCCGTAATGGTTCTCGAACGTTTGGCTACCCCGAAGGCCAAGGCGGCGTTGATAGACATCGCGCTGGGGCTTACAGCCGCTGACCTGCCCAGCCTGAAGCAATGGGCTGCCTCGTCTTACGTTCGGACGCTGGCCGACAAGACGGAGGCAAGGGTCCTGTTGCCGAGCGATGATGCCGGCGTCCTGAACATCGCCCTGCTGGCGATCCAGGGCATCCGGTTGGACCGGCCCATCATGGAACGATTGGTTGCCGTGCTTTCCCGGGCGGATAAGGAGCCCCATACGCGACTAATGCTTATTCGCGTGGTGGGCTTGGTCATGGCGGCTGATCCAGGCTCGGAGTTTGCGAAGGAGAAGGTTGACGCCATTCTTGCCGCGGCGGGCCGAACGCCTGATATGCCTGATGCAGGTGAACTCCCGGTCATACTCTCCGGCATACGGCTGACCTTTGCCGAGATTCATCAGGGCGACTGCTTGAACTGCCTGAGCCGGATGAAGAACGCCGACGCTCCCCTGCGCGAGGCCGTTGGCCGCACAGCCGGTTTGTCTCGCGACATCGCCTGCATAGCCCTTGCCATGCGCGGGGATGCCTCAATGCGGCCGGAAATGCGGCGAATTCTTCAGGACGATACTGCCGGGCTCCTCCGCAAATGGGCAGCGGAGGGGTTAGGCCCTGTTGGGACAAGTCAGGACGTGCCTTTGCTGAAGAGGCTGGCCGAGTCCGACCCATTGGAACGGGAAGCGGTACACGACGTCGGGCCGCCGGATATGACAGGCCGAAAGGTCTACCTGGTGCGCGAGGCTGCCAGGCTGGCGATTGAACTGCTGTCAAAGAAACCACCCGCCACCGCACCGGCCACCGTCGGGGCAAGCACGCAGCCGGCTGAAATGGTCATCACCCCCGGCGTGGGTGTGGGCCCGGTTACACTGGGCATGAGCCGGGAAGAAGTTATCAAGCATCTTGGGAAACCCGTCAAGATTGAGGGTGAAGGTGGTTACGGCCTCAACTACATCTCATCCATGGGTCTGAGCGTATTGGTTTCACGCAGCAAGGGTGTCTTCTTTATTAGCTGTTGGACCCCCGGAGCCACGTACTGGCTTCATGGCATGTTCGTGAAGGATTTCCGAGGCGCAACGGACAAGGGAATCAGGATGGGGGCCGGCCGCGATGAGATCCTCCGGGCGTACGGAAAAGCGGATTCCGAGTCCTCCGAGTCCGGCGATGCATCCCTGCTGTATATGGATTACAGGTCGCAAGGCATCCTGTTCATGCTCCGCTGGGGCAAGTTGGCGAAGATAGACGTGGTCGAACCGGATGTCTTTGCGTTGGTCCCGGCGGCGGCCTTCTCCCAGCCGGCCGCGATCACTCAGCCCGCCACGCAGCCCGCTACGCAGCCTGGCGGTTGAGCAAGCAGTGATTTCGGGACTGTACCAGGCCTCGGCCGGCAAGCTCTGAATGCCCACGTTCGGAGGTCTTGACGAGTGGGTCCAATTATATTGCAACCTTGGCGGGCGTGCGGCGTCTAAGGCATAGGTCAAGTGCGGGAGTCGGATTATGCGCGGATACGTGGTGATCGGATTGGGGCTTCTTCTTGGGCTTACGGCGGCATGGGCCGGCAGTGGCGATTCTGCCGCGCCGGCGCCCTACAGCCAGCCCGCACCTTCGGCAGGCTCAGGGCAAGCCCGCCGGCCCGCCACAACTCAGCCGGCAGCCCCATCGGGCGGCCCTTTAGCGGCCTTGGTCCTGGTGGGCCGGGTGATGGATCGGCCGGGCGGCAAGCCGATCATGGGGGCCAAGGTTAGGGTGTACTCGGAATGGACGCGCACAAGCGTCGAGTTGCAGACTGACCGAGATGGCGCCTACCGCTTCGTGCCACATGTGCCCGGGCCCTACCGGTTGATGGTGGTCGACCGCCCGGCCGGCGTGTGGGCCGAGGGCGCCGTCATCTACGTGACCGACGATCCAGGCAAATACCCGACCGGGAAGACCTCGATGATCCGGATCAACCAGGGCGAGTTTGCCGAAATCAAGGACGTGCCGCCGGACAGACGGGTCGATCCCGGCTATACGGTCGAAGCTGCTGTGGTCGTTCCGGACCAGCCGCGGCGCCTGCCCGACCTGCACCTGGCTCTGCCGCAGTGCATTTCCGGAACGGTCCGGGATGAATCGAGCCGTCCGGTGCCCGGAGCGAAGATTAGCTTCTTGTCAGCCGCCATGGCGCCCTGCGAGATTGAAACGGACGCCAATGGTCAGTACCGCCTTTACACTCCGCCGCGGGGGGTGAGCATGCAATGTCAGGGCACGTCCGATCGCTACTACCCGTCGGATCCGAGCGGCGACAGATCCATCCCGGTTCCGGCGGGACAAGAAGTCAGCGGCACGGACTTCAAGGTGGTCAGCGCGCCGGCCGTTGCCGGCGGGGTGGTCTTTCCCGACCGGGGCAAGACGCCGGCGGGGATGGATGTATGGGTGCTGGTTTCGTGGCAAGACGCACGTTTGGCGAGGGGGATAAGCGTCGGTTTCTTCATATATAACAGCAACTTATGCGCGCGGGTCAAGACCGACGCCAACGGCAACTTCACGGCGTATCTGCGGAAGCGTTACGGGCATGACATCAGTTCCCCTGAAGAAGAATTGGAGTCCATCACGGCATGTTCGTGGAGCCCCGACGGCCGACTCGGCGGCTTTGCAAGGCTGACTGGGCCCGAACTGCCCACGGTCGAGAGCAGCCTGAGAATCTCGTTGAGTCATGTCGGCAGCGCCATTGTCAAGGTGGTCGATCCGGACGGCCAGCCCGTGACTGGGGCAAAGGTGCTTGCAAAGCCGGTGCGCTTCTCGTTTTCGTTCATCGGCGAGTCGTCTCTGGCGTTCGAAGAGATCGGCCAGGGACGCTATTGCATAGAACGGTTGGTACCGAAGTTGGATTATCGGTACTACGTCAAGGCTGAGGGCTTTCAAGATGAATACCCGGGCGACCGTAGGCCTATCGTTGCCGACTCGGCCCGGCAGGTTCAGGCCCAGGAAGTCAGGCTCAGTTGGCGCGGCAAGAAGGCCCTGCCTCGATGGTTGGAGTTCGCCGACCGCGACCAGGGGGCGATTCACGCTTTGGGTGAGTTGGGTCCGCAGGCCGCGCCGGCCGTGGCGAAGCTGACGGAAATTCTCAAGGCCTCGCCCGACAATGAGAAACGCCGCCTGGCGGCCCAGGCGCTGGGCAGGATCGGCCCGGCGGCAAAGGGCGCCGTTGGGGAGCTGATATCGGCGATGGAGAATGACGACCCGCAGGTTGCGCGCTACGCGGCCGAGGCCTTGGGCCTGATCGGCGACCCACGGGCCGCCGCGGCCATCGAAGCCGCCCGGAAATCCGCCAGGATTGACCCGCAGACCGCCGCCGTGGCGCTGTGGCGTCTCAAGTTGGACGCCGGCACCCACGCTGCGTCCACAGTCCCCGCGCCGCAGGTTCCGGCGCTGCCCGCAGCCACCCAGCCGGCCTTGCGTCAGGCCGCCCAAAAGGACATCGCCAACATCGTGGCGGGCCTGAACATCTTTGAGATCGACACGGGGTGATATCCCACCACGGCTGAGGGGTTAGCCGCACTGCTGGAAAAGCCGATCGGCGCCACGGAGTGGAGAGGCCCATACATCCGCAACAAGGCCAACGACGGCAAGATCGATGACCCGTGGGGCAGGCCGTATGTCTACCGATGTCCGGGCAAGGGCGTTGCTCAAAGTTTCGACATGCTGTCACTCGGCCCAGACGGAAAGGAAGGCACCGCCGACGATGTGCGCGGAAAGGCAATGAAGACCCCCGCGCCGGCTGGGGGGCCCGTTTCGGCCGCACCGTCAGGGCCGGGGCAGCCCCGCGGCCCGGCCACCCAGCCGGATGACGCCGCCTTGGCCAAACGCATCGTCCAACTGATCCAGCAACTCGGGGCCGAAGGGTACAAGGACCGCCAGGACGCCCAGGATGAGCTGGTCAAGATCGGCCTTCTCGCCGTCGAGGCGCTCAACGCGGCCACGTCTGACAAGGACCCCGAGCGGGCGCAGCGGGCCAAGATTGCGATGAAGGCCATAGTGCCCAACACGGTCACGATCTCGGTCGAGGGGCCCATCCGGTTCAACATGCCTGTCTGGGTAAACGTTATCACCGACAACGACCTGTTGAACGCCAATCTGCGATATCCCTTCACCGCCACGCCCTGGTTCTTCAAGCAGTACGCCTTCGAGGTCCGCAAGTCCGGCCGACTGCTGCCAATGCGGGCGATGAACCGCGGGGCGCCGATGACGGGCGGCTTCGGTTCCGTCGCGCCGCCGAGCTCGCCCAAGGGCCGGCTGCCCCTGCACCTGGTGTACAGCTTCGCCGAGCCCGGCAAGTACGAGGTCCGCCTGCTGGTATACCGCGAGGGTGTCTCGCCGTCCGACAAAACGGATATGAAGGCATTGGTCGCCGTTTCGGATTGGGTGGAACTGAATGTCCAGGCGATGCCCGATGCCGAGCGAAAGCAATGGCAAAGCAAGATGACGGCCCAGCCGCCGGAGGACGGCGGGCTGCTCCTGGGCGATTACTTGCCATCTCTGCTGGCCTGTGCGGACGACACGGTGGCCGGCATCCTGGAAGACCTGCTCCACCACAAGAGCACCCTCGTGCAGAACTACGCGCTGTACTCCCTCTGGGCATACTATGACGACGCGCGGCTCCGCAAGGACATCCCGGCGATCATCAAGAAGAAGGGCCCCACCAGCCTGCTGGCGTACTATCTGAGTTGGCGCAGAGACCTCTTTGCCGACCGTGCGCCAGAGTTGGTGGACAGTTGCATCGGATATCTCGGGGCCGGGTCGGACGAGACCGTGGACGGCGCCGTCAAGGCCCTGATGTGGCTCAAGCATCATTATGATTGGGCGAAGCGGCCGGAGATCCCCGCGCTGATTGACAAAGCGATTCTGTCCAAGGCCGAGGCGATCATCAAGGGCCCCGAGGTCCAACCTTCAAAAACCGGGGGCGTGTTGTATCCCACGGGCACTGTGCCGCCCGGGATCGCACAGCGCATTGCCCTTGCGGTGTATCTCGGGGGCATCAAGACGGATGCTTCCCGCAAGCTGCTGTGGAAGCTCGCGAATGATTACTTTACCCGCGAGCAAGCGCTGATTGCACTGTGCCAGATCGCCGCCCCGGCCGATCTGCCCGAGTTGGCGAAGATCCTGTTCGAAGAGAACAGCCCCGCCGCATGGTCTCTGCCCTACCACCTCTACCGCGCATTCGGCAAGGCCAGTCTGCCGTATCTCGAGAAGGCCGCCCGCGAAGCGCCGTCCGAACTCGTGCGCAAGGAGTGCAACAACTGGCTCAAGGCCGCCAACGACCCGCGAACGGGAATCCTCCCGCCCCCGGGCGAGCGGCAACTGACATTGCAGGGCCCGGAGGTCAATGACGATTACCTGCTGCGGCTGAAAGGCGCCCACCTGGATTCGCTCATGCTCTACCAGACATCCGTCACGGATGATGGGCTGGCCAATCTCACGCAGGTCGCGTCGTTGAGGAAGCTTCTGCTCAGGACGCCTGGCGTAAAGGCAGATGGGCTGTCGCACCTGAAGAAAGTCAACGGGCTGGAATCACTGGAACTAAGGGGTTCCGTGGTGGATGAAAAGGCCCTTGCACACGTGGCGGAGTTGGACGGCCTGCGCGAGCTTGACATCCCCTACATGAAGCTTACCGGCGAGGGCCTGGACCGGCTGGCGACGATGAAAAGCCTCAGCAAGCTTAACCTCTACGGCTGCGAGTTCGAGGACTCGGACCTTGCCAAGCTCGGGGCGCTGAAGACCCTCAAGTCTCTGGACCTGACGAACTGCGGGATTACCGACGCGCTGACGCCGCTGGATGAATTGGACAAGCACATAGGGGCCGCCACGCGGAGCGCCACGCCGCGGGCAAGTCCGCCGACCTCGGCGGCCGGAACACGACGGCAGGCGAGACCCGGATTCATTTTCGATAAAATTAAAAAATCGGGTTGACTTTTCCGGCTTGGCTGCTAAATAATTAGAAAAGACATTGAGGCCTCGGCCATTCGGGCGCCTGAAGCCGCCCCGCCGCGGCCGGGATGGCACAACCGGGAGACGATCATGGCAAGACCCGCATCCAGGCATCCAACCGAACTCGAGCTGGAGATTCTCAAGGTCATCTGGCGAGCCGGGCCCCAGCCGGTCACCAGGGTTCGCGATGAGTTGGCCGGCTTTCGCGACCTGGCCGTCACGTCCGTGACCACCGTCATGAACATCATGGTCCGCAAGGGCTACCTCAAGAAGAGCAAGGCATCCGGCACGTACGTCTACACCGCTCGCGCCGGCGAGGCCGCCACCAGCCGCCGAATGCTCAAGGACGTGATCGAACGCGTGTTCGACGGCTCAGCCGCCGCCGTGGTGGTCGGGCTGCTCCAAACCGCCGACCTCGACGACGCCGACATCCGTGAGATCCAGGGCCTGCTCGACCGCCAGAAGGGGGGCAAGCCATGAACATGCCCGAACCGCTGAACGCACTGTGCATCCGCCTGGCGATTACGCTGGCGCACTTTCTCTGGCAGGGGGCCGCGGTCGCCCTGGCGGCGGGCCTCGCGGGCCTGGCGCTGCGAAAGGCCGCCCCGGCCGTGCGATACCGCGTGCTGCTGGCCGCACTTGCGATTATGGCCGCGTGCCCGGTCGTTACGCTGCTGCTCGTGCCCGCGCCGGCCTTGCCGCCCGAGGGGGCGGCGCCCGTCGCTCCGCAGCCCCGGCCCATCGTTCTGCCGCCAGGCCCGAGCCGCGACGCCGGCCCGCACGCCGCGCCGCTGCCGGCGGCGGGGGTCGTCGAGGCCCCGCCCGCGCCATTGCCCACGCAAGAGCCCCCGGCCGAGAGCCTCTGGCAATGGCTCAGCCCCTACGCCGCCGGGGCGTACGCCCTCGGCGTCCTGGCGATGCTGGCCCGGCTGCTCGCGGGCCTGCATGGCGGCCGGCGGCTGCGGCGCGACTCCGAGCCTGCCACCGACCCGGCCCTGCTGGCGATGCTCGCCCGCCAGGCCCGCGCGATGGGCCTGCTGCTGACGCCCGCCGTCGCGTGTTGTAGCCGGGTTGCCGTGCCGATCGTGGTCGGCCTGGTCCGTCCGATGATCCTGCTGCCGCTGTCGATGGCCGCCGGGCTGTCGCCGGGTCAGGTCGAGGCCGTGCTCGCCCACGAGTTGGCCCACATCCGCCGGCTGGACCCGCTGGTCAACGTCCTCCAGCGGCTCGTCGAGTCGCTGCTGTTCTATCATCCGGGCGTGTGGTTCATTTCGCGGTGGATTCGCGTGGAGCGGGAGAACTGCTGCGACGACCTGGCCGTGGCCGCCGGAACAGAGCGCCTGGCCTACGCCGAATCGCTGCTGCACATCGCCCGCCGCTCGCTGGCTGGGCCGCAAGGCCGCCGCAGCCGGGCCGCGGTCGGTGTCGGCGCGACGGGCAAGCCGTCGCTGCTCCGCACCCGCATCCGCAGGCTTCTCGGCGGCCCCGAAGAGCCCGTCCGCCTTGGCCGCACCTGGCCGTTGGCGGCGCTGCTGATCGCCGCGATCCTCGCCGGCACCGCCCTGCTGAACCTCCATGCCGACACCTCCGGCGCCGCCGCGGATCCCAACGCCCCGGCCGGAAAGGCCTGCGTCGGCCCGGGCGGCGTGCTGCGGATCAGCGTGGGAGACCTGTTCGACAAGGGAAAAGGGACTGTTGTCGAACGGGAGGTCTCCGAAAGCGGCACGATCTGGCTGCCGGCCCTGGACAAGCCCGTTAGAGTCTCGGATGCCAACCAGCAGGAGATACAGGGCATCATCGCCAAAGCCTACGCGGCGGCGTCCATGAAGGACTTGCCGATCGCCGTTACGATTCTCCGACCGGCCGGGACGATCCGGCCGCTGGTGCCCGGGGACATCATCGAAATAGTCGTGTACGACGCGGCGCAGGGCATGGAGAACATACATCGCCGGCAAATCCAGCCGGACGGGACGGTCGAGGTGCCCGGATTGAAGGACGGGATCAAGGCCGCCGGGCTGCCGATCGAGGGCTTTGAGAAGTCACTGAGCGGGCAACTGGGCAAGCGAGCGGAGGTCAGGCTGTACATTTCGGCCGACCTCGCCCCGGGGGATATCATCGACGTGAGCGTTATGGGGCTGTTTAACGAAGGTCTTGAAACCGTCCTGAGGCGGCAGATCGGCAAGGATGGAACGATTGACCTGCCCAACATCCGGGACCGGGTCCGGGCGGCCGGGATGCTGCCGCCGGCATTGTCGAAAGCCATCGGCAAGCTGTACGACGGAAAGGATGCCGCTGTTTCGGTGGTAACGAAGAACTACAAGCCGGCCTGGCCCCTCGCGCCGCCGGCCGACCAGCTCCCTCTTGCCCCAGAGGACATTATCGACGTGAGAGTCGCGGGGCTGGTTACCGAGAACGCCGAGGCCGTCCTAAGGCGGCAGATCGGCCAGGACGGAACGATCGACCTGCCCAATATCCAGGGACGTGTCCAGGCCGCCGGGATGCTGCCGCAGGCATTGGCGATATCCATCAGCAAGCTGTACGGCGGAAAGGATGTCGGCGTTTCGGTGGCCGCCTCGAAGGAATACGAGCCGGCCCCCGCCGCCGCGCCGCCCGCCACGCAGCCCGCCACCGACGGGGCAGGCCCGCAGGTGGCGCCGGTGACGGCCGAGGCGATCGCCGAGCGAATCCGTGCCCTGGGCTCGGCGCTCTACAAGGAGCGTGAGCAGGCGCAGCAGTGGCTGATCGACCTGGGCGACCAAGCCGCCGACGCCCTGCGTGAGGCGGCCAAGGGCGAGGGGGAGTCGGCCGTACGAGCGAAGGCGGCGCTGGTGGCGATCGGACGGCGGAAGCTGGCGAAGTTCTTTGTCGGGATGCCCGTGCGCATGCCCCCGGGCCTGCCCGACGATTCCGGCGCGACGGGGCGTCTGGCGTGGATCGAGGCGTTGGGGGCTCTAAGCGACCTGCGGACCACCGGGATGCTTCTGGAGTATCTGGAGGACAATGGGGCGGTCCGCGAGGCGGCCGCCGAGGCGCTGCGGAAGATGTCGGGGCAGACCTTCGCGGATGATCCGAAACAATGGCGGACCTCTGCGACCTCCGGGTTATGAGCCCAACATGCTCATCTTTCCGAAGTCCCTGCCTTTTCATAAGTTACAGAAATGACTGTCTGTTAGGTCCAACTCTTCTCTTCACCAGGATAACCAGGATGACCAGGATGCGCAACAAAATAGTTGCACTTTAGTTGCACCTTCCTGGGTTCGGCCCAGTGGATTTCCGGTGGAACGGCTTGTTGGCGGGCCCTTCTGTAGCGCCTCTTGGGACTGGTCGAGTCGTTTGGCCGCTACAGGAGAGCCGGGGAGATTTGCGGCCTTGTCAGACGGGGGTAGAAAGCAGGATTTGCTGGGCTTTCCAGTGGGGCTACAAGTTTCACCCGAGCCGTAATGTGAGCCCTTCGGCAGCCGGCTTTCGGGTACCAAGGCTGCCTTTCCCGGCCGGGGCCGGTTCCTCCGGCTGGCAAAGGCCGGTATGGGCAAGACTCGATGACTCCAACGCATCGAAGTATTCTACCGTCCGGACCCTTTGAGGAGAAGTCGGTTCAAGGGAAACTACCGGACTCGGGCGCCGGGCTGGTGGCGACTTGTTCCCTGTCCAGGTGGCTGCAATGATGCGGCAACCCCGCCGTCACCGACAAGTGGAGGTCGTCCAGCAAGCCGTGCCCCAGCATGATTCGCCGCACCGTCCGGCAGGAGTTTGCCTTGTGCCTCCAGCGTTGGTTGTGATTCATCGGCACCGGCGATATACTGGCGGCCCATGAAGGTTCATCCGCTGCCAATCTCGGTTTGCGACTTGCTTGATCGCCACATCGTGGAGTCCGAGCGGTTGGAGTTGAAGGCCGGGTGGAATCCCGCCGCCATCATGCGAAGCGTCTGCGCCTTCGCGAACGATTTCCAGAACCTCGGAGGCGGCTACATTCTCATCGGCACCGAAGCGAAGGACGGCCTGCCCGTCTTGCCGCCCAAGGGCGTGCCGCATGGCCAGATCGTCAAGATTCAGAAGGAACTGCTTCAATACTGCCATCTGATCCAGCCCAACTATTTCCCGATCCTGTCCATCGAAAAAGTCAGCGGACGAACCGTGCTGGTCATCTGGTGTCCGGGCGGACAGAACCGGCCGTACAAAGTGCCCGTGGATGTCTGCGCCAAAGCCAAGGACTACCAGTACTACATTCGGCGTTACTCCAACTCGATTATCGCTAGGGGCGCTGACCTCGAAGAGTTGATCGGCCTGACGGCCAAGGCCCCAGTCAAGGTACAAGTCAAGGTGCCAGTTAAGGTACCAGTTAAGGTACCAGTCATCGAAGGCTCTTCCCTCAACAATAATATGGAGCGGAAGATCCTGTTGCTCCGCAAAGTCCGGGCCGTTGGACGGCAAGTGCCGGGGGTGGTCAAGTGAAGGTGGCGGGATCCATCGCACCCACGCTCGTCTTGGCGCCGTGTCGATTGCGCCTTGACGGATCCGCGGCAGCACGAGGCCGTGGCCTGTCGAGGTGAGAGGGCAACGCATGGCTCAACAAGAGACGGGCAGTCGTTCAATCAGGCTTGCCCTGGCCATCTCGCCGCAAGGTCGGTTGCACGTGGAGGAGATGGCGGAGGCTGATCTCGGCTCGCCGGGGCTGCCGGAATCGACAGCCAGTCGCGTGCTCCAGGCGTTTTCGGCCGGTCCCGCGTGTGGGCTGCTGCACCTGGCGACCGTGGAACTCCAAACGTCCCTCCCGGCCGGCCTGGGATACGCCCGCGACATGGCTAAGGACTACCTGACGGCGCTGTGCCACGCCGCCGGGACCGACGGATCCACTGAATTGGCGCCCGTGGTTCCACCGCCAAGCGAGGAACTCGCATTTCGCGTGCTCCAGGGGCCGCCGATGAAGGGTCTGGAGTATCTTTCCGCCGAAGTCCTGCAAAGCTGGTGGCGGGAGTTGGATGAGTTTGTACGCGGGGAGATTCGCGCCTTTGCCGGCGGGGCGCAGGCATATCTTCGCGAGAAGAACCCGCTCTGGCGGCTGGTCGGGCGGGTGACGTTCCATTTGGCCGAGAACAAACGTGACGAGCAGTATCCGTTTGCCTTCATGGCCAGCTACTCCAGCCGGCTGTCGGCCCAGGGGCGGCTCCAGCACATGCCGATGGCCAAGGCCCTTCAGGAATATGCCGGCGCCAGGAACCGCCAGGCATTGATCTCGCTGCTCTCGCCGATCCAGGCGGCCAGCGAGAAGAGCTCGCTGGTGAAGGAATTGGTCGATTCCGGCGACATCTACCGGCCGCTGGCCTGGACGCCGCGACAGGCGTACGGCTTCCTTCAGGACATTCCCGCGATGGAGGAAGCCGGGCTGATCGTCCGCGTGCCGGACTGGTGGAAGGCCAAGCGTCCGCCCCGGCCTGTGGTCAACGCGACCATCGGGAAGCGTAAAGGCTCGGCCTTGAGCGCCGAGTCGCTGCTGGACTACTCCGTCGGCGTCTGCCTGGACGGTGCGGCGCTGAGTGATGAGGAAATCCAATATCTCCTGTCAGCCGGCGACGGTCTGGTCCGGCTCAAGGGCCAGTGGGTCGAGGTTGACCGCGAGAAGCTCTCGGCCGCGCTGGAACACTGGAAGCAGGTCGAGGCCCAGGTCAAGGGCGGCGGGCTGACGTTCTTTGAGGGCATGAGGCTGCTGTCGGGGGCCGACCTGAGAGGCAATGCCCAAGACGCGGCTGCGGACTCGGTGCAAGAGTGGAGCCGTGTGGCCGCCGGCGATTGGCTGGAAGAGATGCTGGCCCAACTCCGCGACCCGCGGCGGCTCGACGGCGGCGTCCCGGCCGACCTGCTGGCGACGTTGCGCCCGTACCAGCACGTGGGGATGCGGTGGCTGCGGTTCCTGACGCAACTTCGCCTTGGGGCATGCCTGGCCGACGACATGGGGCTGGGCAAGACCATCCAGGTCCTGGCGCTGCTGCTGGACATACGGGCCTTGCGGCAGACTGGTGTGGTACACCCGCTCGCGGGTGTGCCGTCGGAAGCGCAGCCGGGGGCGGCTGCGCCAAATGCCCTGCCCAGCCTGCTGGTGGTTCCGGCGTCGCTGATCGCCAACTGGAAGGCGGAGATCGCCCGCTTTGCCCCGGTCCTGTCCGCGTGGGTTGCGCACCCCTCCGAGCAGGATGAGTGCGAAGGCGATCCCGGCCTTGCCCTGGACGCGCATGACCTGGTCATCACAACCTATGGCATGGCCGCCCGCCTGGCCTGGCTGCGGCAGCGGGACTGGAACGTGGTGGTCCTCGACGAGGCCCAGGCAATCAAGAACTCCGGCACGCGCCAGACTCGCGCCGTCAAGGAACTGAAAGCGCACTCCCGAATCGCCCTGACAGGTACACCGGTGGAGAACCGCCTGAGCGATCTGTGGTCGCTGTTCGACTTCCTCAATCCTGGGCTTCTTGGTTCCGCCAAGGCGTTCGCCCAATACGCCAAGGCCCTGGAGAAGCGCGAGCACAATCCATACGGGCCTCTTCGCGCGCTGGTCCGGCCTTACATCCTGCGCAGGCTCAAGACCGATAAGAACATCATCGCCGACCTGCCGGACAAGACCGAGATGAAGACGTACTGCGGTCTGAGTCGCCGCCAGATGGCGATCTATGCGCAGTCGGTCAATGAACTGACGGGCCTGCTGAAAAGCAGCGACGGCATCCAGAGGAAGGGGATTGTCCTGGCGTTCCTGATGCGGCTCAAGCAAATATGCAACCATCCATCGCAGTGGCTGGGCGACAATGGCTACGCCCCGGCCGACAGCGGCAAGTTCCAGCGCATCTCGGACATCTGCCAGGAATTGGCCCAGCGGCAGGAGAAGGCCCTGGTGTTCACGCAGTTCCGCGAGATCGCCGAACCGCTGGCGGACCATCTCCAGAGCGTGTTTGGCCGGCCTGGGCTAGTCCTGCATGGCCAGACGCCAGTGGCCAAGCGCCGCGAGATGGTCGCCGCCTTTCAGGAGGAGGATGGGCCGCCGTTCTTCGTGCTCTCGCTGAAGGCCGGGGGTGTGGGCCTGAACCTGACCGCCGCCACGCACGTCATCCACTTTGACCGCTGGTGGAACCCGGCCGTGGAAAACCAGGCCACCGACCGAGCCTTCCGCATCGGCCAGAAGCACAACGTCCTGGTCCACAAGTTCATCTGCCAGGGCACGGTGGAGGAGAAGATCGACCAACTCATCGAAGAGAAGGTCGGGCTTGCCAACGACTTGCTGGGCGATGGCGGCGGCGGCGAAAAGTTGCTGACCGAGATGACCAATGACGAGTTGCTGCGGTTCGTCTCACTGGACATCACCAGGACGGTGGACTGACAAATGCACAATGTTCAATGTACAATGCTCAATGAAGAATGTTCAATGCTCAATGCTCAATTTCCAATCAATGCTCAATGCTCAATCAATAATCACGCGGAGAATGTTCAATGAGCGACGACGGGGCGAATGCTGAACAGGGCACAGCCGGCAACGATTGCATCGGACCCGGAAGCACCAAGTTACCCAGCCACGTCTTTGATTTGCATGAGAGGACAACGTTGTTTGGCGAGGCGATCATTGCGTTCGCCAAGTCATTGCCTGTCACGGTTGTCACGCGTGACATGATTACACAATTGGTCAACAGCGGAACCAGCGTCGGGGCGAACTACGCCGAGGCCAACGAAGGCGTCTCCAAAAAGGACTTTCGCAACAAGATCGGCATCTGCAAGAAGGAAGCCAGCGAAACGAAATACTGGCTGAGGATGATGGCAAGTGCGGTACCCGACCTGAAAGACGCCGCCAGGCCCCTTTGGCAGGAAGCAAAGGAACTGAATCTGATCTTCGCCAAGATATTCCGCAGTTGCGACAACAAATCTGGTTGAGCATTATCGAGCGTTGATTGAGCATTTGTGCCTTGAGCATTGATTGGAAATTGTGCCTTGAGTATTGATTGGAAATTGTGCCTTGAGTATTGATTGGAAATTGTGCCTTGAGTATTGATTGGAAATTGTGCATTGAGTATTGATTGGAAAATGTGCATTGTGCATTGAACATTGATTGGAAATTGAGCATTGAGTATTGATTGGAAAATGTGCATTGTGCATTAAACATTGATTGGAAATTGAGCATTGAGTATTGATTGGAAATTGAGCATTGAGTATTGATTGGAAATTGAGCATTGTGCATTGAACATTGATTGGAAATTGAGCCTTGAGTATTGATTGGAAATTGAGCATTGTGCATTGAACATTGATTGGAAATTGAGCCTTGAGTATTGATTGGAAATTGTGCATTGTGCATTGAACATTGATTGGAAAATGAGCATTGTGTATTGATTGGAAATTGAGCATTATGCATTGAACATTGATTGGAAATTGAGCATTGATCATTGAACATTCTTCTTTGAACATTCTTCAAGGAGCCGAAAATGAGTTGGTATGGATACGGATTCCGCCCCTACGTCTCTGTCGCCCAGCGCCGCGCCAATGCCGCCCGTGAGATGGCCAAGCTCGCCAAGAAGGGCCACACCGTCACCCCCGTGCAAATTGAGGGCCGGAAGATCGCCAACACGTTCTGGGGCAAGGCCTGGTGCGACAACCTGGAGTCGTACAGCGACTTCGCCAACCGTATGCCGCGCGGACGGACCTATGTGCGGAATGGTTCAGTTGTGGACTTGCAGATCAAGCCCGGCAGGGTAACCGCCCGAGTCAGCGGTTCATCGCTTTACGACATTGACATCAAGATCAAGCCGCTCAGCAAACCCCACTGGCAGTCTATCAGTTCCCAGTGCGCCGGCAAGATCGCCTCCGTCCTGGAACTGCTCCAAGGCCGGCTGTCGCGGGGCGTCATGGAGATCATTACCCACCGCGAGCAGGGCCTATTCCCCAAACCGTCGGAAATCTCCCTGGACTGTTCCTGCCCCGACTGGGCGGACATGTGCAAACACGTGGCCGCGGCACTCTACGGCGTGGGGGCACGCCTGGATGAGAAGCCTGAGCTGCTGTTTGTGCTGCGCCAGGTGGATCACATGGAACTGATCGAGCAGGCCGCCGCAGGCCAGTCATTGGCGCCTGCAGCAGGCTCCGGAAAGAAGACGATTGCCGAGGGCGACCTGGCCGAGGTGTTTGGCATCGAAATGGACACGGTAGTTCCCGCATCAGCGGCCCAATCTTCTGCCCAAGGCGCCGTCGCCGAGACCGGCGCGGACAAGACCGCCAAGACTCGACCTGGCCGACAGGCTGCCGGAGGGCGCGGCAAGAAGTCGGCGAAGTCTCCGGCCTCTGCCCGCCGCGGGGTCCGCCCCGGTGAGTCTGCCGGGGGCAAAGCCAAGCGCGGCGCCAGCGTATCTCAAGCGGCAGCTCGCCCGCTCCGAAAGCGGCCCAAGGCCAAGTGACGTGCTTCGATTAGGCAATCCCGAAAACTCCGTCCTCATTTAACATAAGGGAGTTACATTGCAAGAGTATTCTCAAAAAAGCCCGCCGTGTTCGTGTGGTTTTCTCCTTCCATCGGATCCTGTAGGCTGGGGCGCACTCGTAGCAGAACCGGTGGAGTTTGGTCTTCTGGGCGTCGCTGGAATAGAATGCTGTCGGTCTGCCCAGGTAAGACTTCATGTCCGGCCTTACCATTGCCCCGGCACCCACAGCCGGCTCTTCGTGTCTCTCCGAAAGTCCTTGTTACGGTCCCGCAAATCAACCTGCCAAGCTATTGTCGCCCGCAGCACTTCTTGAACTTCTTGCCGCTGCCGCACGGACAGGGGTCGTTTCGGCCGACGTGGGAGGGTTCCTTCGATAAGGCCGGCTGGCTGGCGGTTCCGGGAGCGTCCCGGTATGCGATCTGCCGATCTCCGTCGCTGTTCAAGCATACGCGAATTATTTTCGTCTCCAACTCGCCCCAAACCTTGGGCGGCAGGTTGCGCATGCCCTCATGCGACATGTCATTTTCTTCAAGGTTGGCAGCCACCCACCCCAGTACCTTCGCGTCCACCGGCAGTGGCGCCCCGGCCGTCATGATGAAATCCTCGAAAGGCAGCATCCTTGACGCCAGGACCAGGCCCTCCACGGCGGTCTGGCTCATGCTTACATCAGCCAGGAAATAATCCCCGTCGCGGAGGATGTCCGTCACCCTTACGCCAACCCCTTTGATCACGTCGCGCACCTGGAAGAGCGAGAAGAATGCCTTCCGCATCGCGGACAGCGCGGCCTGGGCGTCGGAGCCCGGCGCGGGGGGATGCTTGGCGGCAAGGCGTTCGATGGCGTTATGGTCTCCCCGCGGGTAGCGGTAGATGGCATGATCCATCAGCACTGGCATCTGATCGATGTCCATGACGATGGTCCCGTTAACCCACACGCCCAGGGCTTTCGAGGCCTGCTCGACGTATGGCCCGCAAAGGTCCACGAGCGTGTTGTTCATCCCGCGGGTGGCAGATCGCATTCGCTTATAGCGGGTCAGGATGTCGTCGTAATCTTCCATGGTCGGGCTGCCTCGAAGGCCAATTGGCCGGCCTCATTCCTCGTCAGAATACTCGCCGTCGTCGTCCTCGTCATCCTCGTCTTCGTCATCCCAGTCCGGGTACTGCGGCGGACTTTCGCCGGTCTTGGCCGTCACGCACGGATACTTGCCGCTGTCGGGGCCTTCGTGGATCGCGACGACGCTGATAGTATGCCACCAGTCATCCCCGAAGTCGAACCAGTAGCCGAACGCCTGGCCCTTCTTGAGGCCTAGGGCGTCGATGGTCGTCCGCGTGACCATGCCCGCAGGCTTCTGGTCGTCGAACGGGTCATTGTCCATCGGCAGGACATATCGGCGCGCCTTGGGGTCCATCGGTCTCTTGCCGCCGACCTGGAACTCGTACATGTGCTCGTCATCCCGATCGAAGGCGTCAAAGATGGCCTCGTGCAGCTTCGCCAGCGTCTGGTCGCCACGAATCTGGATCGTCCGCGAGACCACGGGATTAGCCTCGGCGAATTCATCCGTAACTGGTCCGCTGAGGATAGACACCTCAAGCTCATAGAGGCGCTGGTTGCCGGCGGCCGGCGTCCTGCCATGCTGGTCCTTCTTGCTCATGTGATTTCTCCTGATTCAGCCGGCTATTATACCAGTGCCAGTTGGTGATTCTGCACGCCCGAGCGGCAGGGACTCGTCCTAGAGTTTGGCGTGGTCAAGCCGGCGGATCAGGCTCCGTTTGTTGGAGTGTGCGTGGCGCAAAGCGATGAGGTGGCTGACTGCCCCAGCCGCCCGCAGGCTGCGGATGGGATTTCTCGGGGGGACAGGATGCAAACCGGGGGAGCCATGGGACAGCCCACGGGATTTGCCCTTGTCGCAAAGTTGTCGGAGTGCTATCATTGTGATAGTCAGATAACGGTTCATCATTGGAGAAACCACGATGCCTGATATTCTTGTTCGAGGGTTGAATGCCGAGACGGTCAAACGGCTCAAGGTCCAGGCCAAACAGCATGGCCGGTCGCTCCAGGGAGAGGTCAAGACGGTGCTAGAGGGCGCCGCCAGCCTGTCGATGGCCGAAATGCTCACGGCCGCGCGCGGCTGGCGCAAGAAGCTGGGGCGCAAGTTCATCGACAGCGCCGAGCTGATTCGCGAGGACCGCCAGCGATGAAGCGAGTGGTCATCGATGCCAGCGTGGTGATCAAGCTGTTCTTTGAGGAGGAGCACTCTGGGGCCGCGGAACGGAGCGTCCAGCAAGGTCAAGAATTGCTGGCTCCCGACCTGATCTGGGCTGAGGCGGCCAACGTGATCTGGAAGCGGCAGCGCCGGGGTGATCTCTCGAAGGAGAACGCCGCCGGCATTGCTGCGCAGCTTCTGAGGATGCCGCTGCGCATCCACGCATCGGCTGATCTGATTCTCGACGCCCTGGACCTGGCCGCGCAGTTCGACCGCACCGTGTATGACTGTTTTTACTTGGCGCTGGCTGTCAAGACGCGGTCGGTCCTGGTCAGCGCCGATAAGCGCCTGGTGAACGCCCTGGCCAGAACGCCGCTGGCCAAGAATATCTCCTGGATCGGGGACGCTCACTGAACATTCGGCAGCTTGAAGGGGATCTGTGCCTTGTCCCTCCCGAATACTCTGATGGGTGTGCGGGGCCCTCCCAAAAACTCCGTCCATCTTGATTCTACAGGACTTACGTTTCTTGCCGAGACCAGGCATTCGCGGTAGGATTCCTGCCTTGTAACCAAACATGGAGGCACGGAGATGGGCATCTTGCGGATGATCTTGGCGTTCTTGAGGGCGTTCTTTACCAGCCGGGCTGCCCAGGCCGCCGAGAACGTGATGCTCCGGCAACAACTGATCGTTATGCACCGGGCTGTGCCGCGCCCCAAGCTCCGTCCAGCGGACCGGGTGTTGCTGTGCTGGATATCGCGGCTGTGGTCAGGCTGGCGGTCGGCCCCGCTCATAATCAAGCCCGACACCGTAACGCGCTGGCATCGGCAGGGCTTCAATCTGTACTGGTCGTGGAAGTCCCGGAAGAAGCCCGGCCGCCCAAAGGCGGACCGGACAATCCGTGATCTGATCCGCCGCATGTGCCGGGAGAACCCGAAGTGGGGCGCCCCGCGGATCTTGTCCGAGTTGCTTCTGCTGGGCCACAACGTGGCCGAGGCCGCGTCGGTAGGGGAGATCAAGGGTACTCCGCGCCGTGCATGGAATTCGGCCGTTTTCGAGCACTCGCCGGCGCATCCACCACTTCAAATCACACGCTCAAAGCCCACCGCACACCCGATCAAGGGACGTCTGGCCTGCGTTTCATGGCCGGCTGGAGTTTTCGGGATGGACACGGGGTCGGTTTGCCCCGACGCATGGAAATCCGCCTCGGAACGCCCCACGCTTGACGCCCGCCCCGAGACCGGGTAGAATCAACTATCAGTGGTTGGTGAGTAATCCGAGTTGACAGGAGACGGCTCGTGTTGGATAAGTATTCGATCGCATCGTTTGCCGTGATGGCTTTGCTGGTTTGTTCCACCGCTTCGGCGGTCAACTGGAATGAACAAGAAGGCTCGCCCTGGAACCGCAAGACCGACACCGGACCTGACGCCCAGGTAAACGGCTTCTACATCAACCTCGGCATCACCGGGGCGCGCGCCAAACTGACCGAGAAATACCCGCAATACCTGGTGATCGCTTACGTATTCAAGGCAACGCCGGCCGACGGCAAACTCGAAGTGGATGATCTGATCATCGGCGCCAACGGCAAGCCGTTCACCGTGGCGCACAAGAACGGTTACGGGATGGATAGGTTCGGCGGAGAGGGGCCGCTGATGGACTTCGGCGATGCGCTGGGTGAAAGCCAGACCGCCGGGGGGCGATGGAACGGCAAGCTGGAACTGGACGTGAAGCGCGGCGACAAGAAGCTGAAAGTCACGATGAACATCGGTACGAAGTACGGCCAGTATGCCGACACATACCCCTACCAATGCACGAAGACCGACCTGATCCTCAAGGAGTTATACCCGTACATCGCGGGCCGGCAGAACGCCAACGGTTCGTTCCCGGGCGGCGACCACGTGGGCACGATCGCGGCGCTGGCACTGCAGGCCGGCGACGATCCGCGTTACATGGCCAACGCCAAGCGTTTCGCACAGTATATCGCCAAATCCACCGATGCAGACTGCGCCGATGAGTTCGAAGGGCTGACGGTCTGGAAATACACGTTTGCGGGTATCTACCTTGCCGAGTATTACTTGGCCACCGGCGAGAGATGGGTCTTGCCGGAATTGGAAGAAGTGCGGGACTGGTTAATCGGCTCCCAGTTTATGGATCCGAAAGATCAACTCCGCTCGGACCGTTCCGAAACCAAGAAGGAAGGACACGTCGCCCAATTTGTCGGAGGGTGGGGACACAACCCGTACTATGAGGGATACGGACCGATGTCGATTACGACCGGACAAGCAGCCATGGCCTTCGCCCTGATGTTTCGCTGCGGTGTCAAGATCGACCAGAATCGTCACGAGATGGCCTACGACTTCCTCGCGCGCGGTACCAACAACATCGGTTATGTATGGTACAACTCGGTCAGCGCGGGAGACAATAGTTGGGCGGACATGGGCCGCACCGGCAGCTCAGCGGTGGCCAATTACCTGGCCCCTTATGCCGATGCCAAATACATGCGTATGGCGATGCTCAGTGCCAAGTGCATCGGCGATCACCCCAAGAGCTTCCCCGATACGCACGGCTGTCCGCCCCTGGGCATGGTCTGGACCGCCATGGCCGCCCACCTCAATCCGCAAGCATTCAAGAACCTCATAAACTACCACAAGTGGTGGTTCAACCTGGCCCAGTGCCCCGATGGGACGTTTGTCTCCCAGCCCAATCGGGATGCCGGCGGCTCGTACACGTCCGAGCCACGCCTGTTCATGTCTTCCGTGGTGGCGTTGATCTTCTCGGTCAAGAACCAGAGGCTGCGCATGATGGGCGCCAAGGTTACGATCGAGGGTGTCAACCCGGCGCGGCTGTCGCTCAACACCCGCAAGCCTTTCGAGCTTCTGGAAAACGATCGGTACGCTGAAGCGCATCGAATGCTGATCCCCGCAAGAAAGAAGTTGCAGGACCAACCTGATGCGCCGGTTCGCCCGTCAAAGTCGAACGTCACCCCCGATGAAGACCTCCGCGTGATCGCCGCGATGCTGGAATACATTGACTCAAGGTGGCAGAAGGAAGTCGCCGCCCTCGCGGAATTCGAGGCCAGCGGCGATATCCTCGCCCTCAGCGAGAAAGTCGCAAAACTCCTCTGGGCCTTCAGGGGAGTCAAGAGCTTCGACGATAAGATCAAACGCTATGAGGAGGGCCTCGCCAAGGACCCGTGGCGAAAGGAAGTCCTGACGGGCAAGGCTTACCTCAGCCACCTCGGCGTGCTTCAGAAGTACAAGAGCGCCTCGGCCGTCAAGAAGCTCGATCAGTTCGTCGCCGACAATGCCGGCTCGATCTACGGAAAGTGGGCGGCGGCGGTGGTCAAGGAGTTCAAGGCCGACGGGACGATCAGCGTGTCGGCGGCGGGCAAGCCCTTCGGCGAGCGGTAGCCGTGAGGTCAGTCCGAATCGCAGCCCCTGTCATGCGGGCGCCATGAGAATCTCAGGCGGCGGCGCTTGGCGGCGCGCGAGGGCAGCCTGGGCCCGTGGGGCGGCGTGCCGGAGGGCAATAATGTCGATCCGTGTTTTTTGACCGACTGTCAGGAGATGTGATATATGAGAAACACACACCCAACGATGACGCTGCCGGCAGGCATCCTGATATCGTTCTTATTTCTTGAATCCGGGTGGGCCATTGTCGACCCCGACAACATGGGACAATGGACCAAGCCCACCAATAGCGGACCGGACAAAGATGTGCCCGGTTTCCTGGTTAACCTTGGTCCGACGGGCGCGAGGGCGATCCTGAAGGAGAAGTCATTTGTCGTAAAGTATGTCTTTCCAAAGTCACCGGCGCACAACAAGCTCAATATTGACGATGAGATAATCGGCGTTAACGACAAGATGTTCACAACAAAGCACATCTTCGGAAAACAGTACGGCATGGGTTACGCCGTCGGTTACGAAGGGCCGATAATGGATTTCGGCACCGCGATCGAAGACAGCGAAGGTCGCGACGGGATTCTGAAGCTGGCTGTGATTCGCAACGGCAAGGAGACTACCGTCAAAGTGCCTCTGCCAGCGGTCGGCAGGTTCAGCAAGACCTATCCGCTCAAATGCCCGAAGTCCGACAAGCTGGTTGCTGATGCAATGCAGTACCTCCTGAAGCACACCGAGGACTTCGGTTCTCAGTGCCACGCAAGAGGAACTGCAGGGCTGGCCTTGCTGTCACAGGGGAGATTGGAAGAGGCCAAGGCTATGGCTGCTTCCTGGAATAAGGCGCCGGGCGAAGGGGCATGGACGTGGCCGATCGCCTATCAATGCATTTTCCTCAGTGAGTATTACCTTAAGACCAAGGACAAGAGCGTCCTTGGAACGATTCAGTTGTTGGTCGCCCGTCTATATGAAGCGCAGGTCATGGATCCTGCAATGTATAAGGACCGGATGCACAGTGGACAGCCACAGGGCGAGAATTACCTGAAGGGCGGCCTGGGTCATGTCGTCAAGATTGACGGGTATGGAACGATGTCGATCACTACTTTGATGGCGCTGTTGGCATGGGAATTGGCTGAGGATTGCGGCGTAAAACTGGACCAGCAGCATGTGGATCTTGCCTTTCAGTGTGTCCGCGAACATACAAACGAGAGTGGATACATAGGGTACCGCTTTGCGACCGGTTCGTATAGTCCCGTTGGCAGGCAGGGCCTGGCGATTATTGCACACAAACTGGCGCAGGATAAGGGAACCGAAGGATATGTAGCAAGAGTGACCGCAAATCTTACCAAATCGAAGACGCGTCTGAACGACGGCCACGGCGATAATGTGCTGGGTATATTGTGGGGGCTGTTGGGGATTCAGTTGTCAGGCGACAGTGCAGCTATTCGAGAAATGTTTGATTACAACAAGGCGTTCATCAATATGGCAAGAACGCATGATGGATCATTTGTCGCCCAGCCCGGGCGAAACGATGGCGACAAGGGGTATTACCTCTCATCACGCATCCACCCTACGGCCGCTATGGTGCTCGTCCTTGGCATGTCCCGGCCTAGCCTGAGGATCCAGGGCGTCGAGGTGAGCATTCAGGGCGTGAACCCCAAGGCCGTATGGTCCCAAAATGCGGCCGAAGCCCAAGTGATTTGCCAGAAAGGAGTTTGGCGGGGCCTTGGGAGATCCAATTCAGCCTGCCCTGAGTCCTGATGGGACGGTAGAATGCACTTATAATCCTTCACACATGGCAGTTCATCGTCCTTGCACTGGCCGGTTGGCTGAATCAGCAACAGCAAGATATCGTCGCGTACTTGAGCGAAGAGAACCGCGTTCTCCGCGAGCAGTTCAAGGGCCAGCGGTTGCGGTTCACCGACAACCAGCGCCGGCGCCGGGCCGCCAAGGGAAAGGCCTTGGGCCGCAAGGTGCTTCGGGAAGTTTGCACGCTTGTGACGCCAGAGACAATTCTCCTCTGGTACCGGACGCTGATCGCCAGGAAGTACTACGGCAGCGCCAAGCGCGGGCCAGGCAGACCGCCAGTGCAGGAGTCGATCCAGGAACTGGTGGTTCGCCTGGCCAAACAGAATGTATCGTGGGGGTATGGCCGCATCCAGGGGGCGCTGCAGAATCTCGGCCGCACGGTCAGCCGATCCACGATTGCCCGTACCCTGAAGGCCCATGGCATTGAACCGGCGCCCCAGCGCCACAAAGGCATGTCGTGGGCAACCTTCCTGAAGTCGCACTGGGAGGTGCTCGCGGCAACGGATTTCTTCACCGTCGAGGTGATGACGCTGCGAGGACTGGTGCGCTACCACGTTCTGTTTGTGATCGAGCAGTGCACCCGATGTGTCGAGATCGCTGGGATCGTGCCGGAGCCGGACGGGCGGTGGATGGCACAGGTGGCCCGCAACCTGACGGACGCGGTGGATGGCTTCTTGAGGAGCAAGCGGTATCTGATCCACGACCGCAGCCCGCTGTTCACGAGCGTTTTCGCAGAGATCCTCAAAGCTGCCGGCGTGAAGGTGGTCAAGCTACCGCCGAGAAGTCCCGATCTGAATCCGCACGCCGAGCGATTCGTGAGATCGATAAAATCGGAATGTTTGGCCAAGATGATCTTCTTCGGCGAGAGACAGTTGCAGCGTGCCGTGGAGCAGTTCGTCGTGCACTACCACGGAGAACGGAATCATCAGGGCTTGGGCAACCAACTGATTCAGCCAGAGGAGTCTGTCGGGAAGGCAGAGGGGGAGATTCGCTGCAGCGAGCGTCTGGGCGGGTTGCTTCGTTACTATTATCGTGCGGCGTAGGCAGGCCGGTGGGGGGGCGAGATCGCGGGGCTCTATGCGCAGTAGGCGGCAATCAGGCGGCTGTGGCGCCGAGACAAGCGCCTATACATCATCGCAGAGCGTCCGTCGTGCCCTGGCTTGGCCTCACAAGCATGGCCCGCACGTCCGTTCGAGTTTTGGGATCATACGGGATCGATGGTGGCATTCATTCGGCCCTGATAGCACGAAAGGTCTCAGATGGCAACCTGCCATAAGTCCTTATGGCACAGCCGCGACCGAATTATTCGGGGGGACAGCTGCCTGCCAATGACGGATTATGGCGTCTTCCCGGAATTGGCATCGCTCATGAGTTCCTTTACTTTGCCGCTGATGGCTTCCGCCCAGATATCAAAACCCTTGGGGGCAAGATGCAGGAAATCCTTCATGACTTCTTTGCTGATGGATTTGTCGGGTTCGAGGAATTTGGCGCCGATATCCATGTAATGAACCGAGCCACCGGCAAACTTCGAGATCAGCTCGTTGACGGCTGCTTTCTTTTCGCGACCGGGATTGGGCTTCTCGCCAGTGGGGAGGATACCCAGCAGGAGGATCTTGGCCTTCGGCTGTTTGGTCTTGATCAATTCGAGGATCGCCTTGATTCCGGCCGCCACATCAGCCGGGTTGGTTTTCTTGTCACAATTGTTGGTGCCGATCATGAGGACGAACAGTCGCGCCTTGTAGCCGTCCAGTTGGCCGTTCTGGAGCCGCCAAAGGACGTTCTGCGTCCGGTCGCCGCCAATGCCCATGTTGACGGCCCTGTATGCACCCCAGTGCTTGTTCCAGGAGTCCCCTTTCCAACGCGCGGTAATGGAGTCGCCGACGAAGGCCAGATCGATCTTGCCCTCCATCTTCTTGATGTCGGCATTAATCCTCTCGCAGTTTCCGCGCCACCATTTCTCTCTATTGGTTTTTGCTTCGACCGGTTGGGTGGTCGTCAATTCGGCGGCATTCGCAGCCAATACGGCAAGAGCCGACAGGATGAGGGCTGTAAGTCGTGTGTGGAATGGTTTCATGTTGGATAGTAGGGATTTGTTGTTGGGAAAAGGGGTTCGACCTTCATTTTCTGTGATCCATAATCAGCAACGAGACACCGGTGCGCAAACCGGTCAATTCATGCTGCGCAATTCGACGGTTCCCGGCGCGTTCTCGATATTCTTGATGATCGCATTCAGACTATCAATCTGGGGTTTGAGCATCTTGGCTTCACTGTGGGCCCGCAAATCTTTTTCCATCTGGCGAAGCTCGGGCAACAACGGTTTGGCCGCGCCGCCGTAACGTGCCAGACTTTCGAGACACCGAAAGATGCGGTTCTTTTTCGCGTGCCGGTTGATTTCCATGAGGCTGATGCAGAGCGGCAGCCCTTCCTTGATGTGATTCCGGGCCAGCAGGTCGAGCCCCGCCAGGCGAACGCCATCGGCGAACATTTCACCGCTGGGGGCAGGTTTCACTATCGCTTCATAGATGGCAGGCAGAAGCGGTTTGATTTCCTGAAAGCTCAAAATTTCGTAGATGTTGCCAATCGCGCTGCGCGCACGGCCATCCTCGTTGCGAAGACCGGCAACGACGGCTTCACGGAGTTGATCACGATCCACGCCTTCGAGCGACCGGCCCAGAAGTCCGCCGCGCTTCTCGAACAAGGCGAAACACAGGAAGCGCTGCTCCATGGCGCGCGGGTCATTCTTGGCCGGGCTCCGGGCAATCATCGCCAAGAGTTCGGGGACGGCGGGCATGCTGGGTTTGCCGATGGCCGCAAGCGCATCGGCGGCCTTCACGCGCAGCCAGACATCATCCGCGCGCAGGGTCTTGCGGAGCGCGGGCACGGCGGAAGCGGCCTTCGACTTGAATTGTTCGAGCGCCTGACAGGCGCCCATACGGGTTTCCAGCACCGGCGCATCCAGCAGTTTGACGAGAGCGGGAACGAAGTCCTGCTGGCGACGGGCGAGCGCCATGCCGGCCCGTTCCCTCACAACGGGAGACCAACTGGAAAGGCGGTTGAGGAGTTCGTTGTCGCTGAGCTTGTCATAGAAGCTGTTGCGGTCGTTGTTCGCCCAGCCGCTGCCGTCGAGGACGATTTGTTTGGCCTCGCTGGCACTGAAAGGAGGGAACTTGCTCCCGCGTTTGCCCGTCAGCCAGATTTTTTTCAGCGGCATCGCGTAAGCCAGAAGGTAAGCGCCGGTCGAATCCCAGTTGCGGGTGGCATCGTCCTGCGGTTGGGGCGGACCCTGATGGGTGAAGTTGCCGTCCCATTGACGAGCAAGGTCGAAATACCAGGCGCCGAACTCGCTCATCCACGCGCCGGTGGCCTGCGGTCCGCCCTGCGCCACTCCCGGCATCGCCCAAAGCATGTTCCAAAAATTTCCCGTGTGTCCGCAGTCGCGTTCAGCGCCGTGAGAGGCGAGGCTCATGCGGGAGAAATAGGCTGTGCCTTTCGGATCATCCAACAAGTTGAACAACACGGTGGCCATGCCGTTCTTGCCATTGTCATCGTGCGTCTGCATCCACGGCGCGTGGTCGCCGTAGGGAACACACCCCTTGCCAATGTAGAATCGGAGCAGTTTTGCGCTGCGCTCAATGGCAAGGTCAATGGCGGGATCCTTCACTCCAGCCTCGCGAGCCAGCACCAGGGAAATCGTCAGCGGAAGGCCCGGCGCGTTCATCATCCCGTAGCCATACAGCCCGCCATTCGGCATGGCGAACTTGTGCCCCCACGAACCCACGTTGCTCTGGCCGTTAGCGGCCTCCAGCGCCAGCCGGCGCATCCCCGGCACCACCGACTCGTCGCCGGTGGCCATCTTGTATTCCGCCAGCAGGCTGATGACATAACCGTAATACCAGGTCTGCATGCCATCGGCCGAAAAACCCGCCGCCCACGCGGTCTCCTTTTTGACCAGTGGCAAGTATTTAGGATCGCCGCTGGCGAGCAAGGCCAGGGCGTTCAGCGAACGGGAAATCGGGTTGTTCTTGTAATTCGGACTGGCGACGCGCTTCGCCAGCGCCGCGCAACCCTGCTCGAGGATGCGCTTGGACTTCGGGCAATCGAAGGGGGCGGTGGCGCTGTAGCTGCCGAGCACCGGCAATTTCACCACCACCTCCTCGGTCTTGCCGCTCCGCCAGCAAGTCAGCGACAATTTGCCGCCCGCAGCTTCGGTTTCGGCCACGGTCAGGGCCTTGCCAAACTCAGGGCGCGGGTCGTAGGCGAACGGCTTGCCCCCGACACCCAGAATCACGTCGCCCTTTTGCAGGATGCCGTCGGCGGGCGAGCCATTGGCCACCTTGGTGATCGCGATCTGGCGCGCTTTGGATGTGGAAAACCCTTCGGCATAGATCCAGCCACGTGCTCCGGTCGCGCCGAGGGTCCAGTCGTGGCTTGCTTCAGCCGGAATGACGCCGCCTTTGGTGAAATCGGGATTGCTTGACGGGGTCTTGGACTTGGCGGCCAGTGCGGGCGCAGCGGTAAGGATGACCGCGGTGAAGACCTGAAGACTGAAAACAGTAGGGATGAGGTTCATGTTCATTCAATGAGAGCCTCTTGCAAAACCCCCCGAAGTTCGGCGGAACCGTCCGCCGCTAATAGCTTCGGCAAGGCTTCCTGAGGCTGGTTCGGATTATACCACCTTTGCTCAATTCTGCAAGTCAATTTTACCCCTGCGACCTCCGTTATGAGCCCGACAGGCTCGTTTCCCAGAAGTGCTGCCTCGATAGTTAGTTATAGATTTGGCAGGTCTTTAGAGACCCAGTTTATGATCACCATGGTGACCATGATGACCATGATGACCATGATGATCACGTTTTTAGGACCAAATTAGGACCAAGTCAAGGGGCGACGGGTGCGACTGTCGGGCCAGGGGTCAGCCGGGCTGCGGCCATTGTGACCACAGCACAGCGCGATCCCACGGAGGGCGCAGGCAATTCCTTCAAGAACTTGGCTGCGGTTTCTTTCCGGTGCCTTACAGCCTCGCGAGCGGGGCCGCGGAGGCGCGCCTGTTCGGCGGAAGCATTTCTCGCCGGGTTCCTTGAGAAACAGCAGGGGTTTCATAATTCATCCGGGCCATCGTAAGACTCATCGACACGCCACCAAACCCCGCCATCGAGTGACCAAACCGGGTGGCGCGATGGTTCCAGCTCCGAACCGGCGCCGACACCGTCCGCCGATACCAACCCGCAACGTGCGGTAAGCGGCCGTACCAAGCTGATCTCCACGCCGATCCT
>Ga0315285_10000568_pt1 | contig 38393 bp, 35 predicted proteins | sample YL17G09_36_MG_FD_203698 | JGI IMG/M metagenome (GOLD analysis project Ga0315285, IMG submission 203698) | Sediment microbial communities from Yellowstone Lake, YNP, Wyoming, USA - YL17G09_36 | ecosystem: Environmental > Aquatic > Freshwater > Lake > Sediment | place: USA: Wyoming | collected...
TACCGTCCCTCTCAGCGATCGCCATCATCCTTTCCAGCTCCAAGGAAGTGACCACATCCTTGTACCGCCCGTAGCCGAACTCAGGGATGATGGCGGCATCGATCGGTTCGAGGCCGGTGGCGAGGACTATGCCACTGACATGCAGCTCTGCCTTATCCGAGGAAACCCCGTCAGCATTCGTTGTGATCTCGACGAGGAAATCACCGGCCTTCCCGCTCAAATCCGTGACCTCGGTCCGGAGATGAGTCCGGATCTTCGCATGGTCGAGAGTCCTGGAGACAATATGCGAGAGCACGTCGGACGCTGAATCCATCGTCGGAAAGACCTTGCCCAGATCCAAGAGTCTGCCACCAAGATTCGATCCTTTCTCGACTAGATCGACTACGCATCCCAGGTCTGCGAGACCGAGGGCCGCCTGAAGACCAGCGATGCCTCCCCCGACGACCAACGCCCTCGGCTCCACGAAATGACACCTCAAGACTCTCTGGAAGATCCACTCTCAGGCCTTTGCAGTATGCGACAGGACGTAGTTAAAACTTCTACGGATTCAGCAACGGCAAGGGACCCGCACGAGAAAGGGACGAATCACTTCGCAGAGGATTCGGTCATTCTCATGCTCCTCCTCACCTGTATCAGAACCGCGACGCCTGCAAGCTGCGCTCCTATGGAGAACACAACGGTAGCTTGGACCGAATACGTATACAATATTCCCATCAGCGCCGTCCCGAAGAACCAGAAGATGCCGAAAGCTGTCGAATATATGCCATAGGCCGAGCCACGCTTGTTCGGGGGAATCATCTGCACTATGATAGCCCGCATGACCGACTCCTGCAACCCAATCCCCAGTCCGAAAAGCGTCATGCCTAGGAGCGCGAAGTAGAAGTTGTCTAGAAAGACCAAGGGGGCGAAGAACGCGGAGGCGAACGTGCCGATGATCAAGATCGTCATGCCTCTGTTGTCGAACAATCGACCGAAAACGATCGCACCCAAGGCGTCCACGCCGTTCGCCACCGCGTAGAATATCGGAATCCATATCTCCGGGACCGATGCGATCTTCTGGAAATGATAGGAGATGAACGGGAAGTCTGCGAAACCGGCAGCGATCAAGGAAGCCCCGGCGACGTAGAGCCAGAAGACGCGCGGAAACTTCTTCGGGCCGCGGGGGACCTCGACGGCCTCGAAGTCCCTCGGTGTCGGGTAGTGCTTCCACGCGGCCACAAGGATGATCATCGCCACAATGGCGGGGAACAGCAATATCAGGAAACCGAGCTGGTAGCCTCCTTTGGACATGAGGACTATGGCGACGGCGACCGGGCCGAGCATCGCACCGACCGAGCTGAGAGCTTCGTGCAGCCCGAACGCCCATCCGCTTCCTATCCCCTTCGCCGCGTGAGAGAGCATGGCGTCCCTGGCGGGTGCCCTGATGGCCTTGCCGGCCCTCTCGATGATTATCAAGACCGCTACGGTCGTCCAGTCCCCTGTGAAGGCGAGGAACGGAACGGCGAAAAGATTGACCCCGTATCCGATGAACATCAGCGTCCAATACCGACCGGTCTTGTCGATGAGGCTACCAGAGAGGATCCTCGGGGTGTAGCCGATCAGTTCCCCGAAACCTATGATCAATGCGACGGCGGTCGCGCTCGCACCAAGTATAGCAAGATAGGAGCCAGTTATGCTCTTCGCTCCCTCGTATGTCATGTCAGCGAAAAGGCTCACGACGCCGAGCAGAATGATGAACCTCAAGGAGCTCTTTCTGGAACTCCCTTTGATTTCACCCGCTGAGCTAGTCTGCTGTTCTGCCGTCGCGATCCCATCCCCCTCTGACAGATGATTAGCCTCAATGTGGAAAGATGAATAAAAGGAGTTCTATTGGACGACGGTCTGTCTGGGTCGTCTGTCCGGTCATGGTCTCCAGTGAGCCTTCGGCCGCTGCCTGCGACCAGCGCTAGCGAACACTGACGATAACCTTAAGTTCACGCTCAACGGTCCACGAGGATTGGCAGGAAGATCATGCTGGAGATAGAGAACCTGACGGTGGAGATCGGTGGCAGGACGATCCTCAGGAACGTCAACCTCAGCGTCCTGGACGGATACACGAGCGTCCTTTTTGGTCCTAACGGGTCCGGGAAGTCGTCGCTTCTAATGACGATAATGGGCTTCGGTGAGTACAAGGTGAGGGAGGGGAGGATCATGTTCAAAGGGGAGGACATTACGAGACTCCCCATCCACGAGAGGGCGAAGAGGGGCGTTGGGATACTCATGCAGAGGCCGCCGAACCTCATCGGGGTGAAGCTGAGGGACCTCGTCAGGGTCGCTGGGAGGAACCATATCGACCCAGATAGCTTCGCGAGACCTCTTCAGATGAATCAGTTCCTGGAGAGAGATGTTAACGTAGGCTTCTCTGGCGGGGAGATAAAGAGGTCCGAACTCCTGCAACTGTCCGCTCAGGACCCATCCCTGTTCCTCCTCGACGAGCCGGAGTCTGGCGTAGACCTCGAAAGCATAGAGAGGGTCGGCCAGATGGTCAGAGACCTCCTCGATGGTAAGAAGTCCTGCGCCGGCAAGAAGACGACGGGCGGCAAGTCGTCTCTGATAATCACTCATACAGGCCAGATTCTCGACTACGTCGAGGCGGACAGGGCGTACGTCATGTGCAACGGCACGATATCATGCTCCGGGAACCCGAGAGAGCTTTTGCAGGAGATCAGGGAGCGCGGCTATGAGGAGTGTGTCAGGTGCAAGATCCTCCAGATAAGCTGAGGAAGAGGGCGGAGGACGCGCTCTCGAAGACTGCCCCATACGGAGAGGACATCGACGTCGAGAAGTACGCGATAGCTCCCCGGGATCATTCCCATGCCGTGAGCCTCGAGGACCTCTCGAAGGACGTCCAGAAGACGCTCCTGAGCTCGGGGATCGTCCCGACGGGCGAGGGCAGGGCCGGCAGTTTCCTCCTCATGGACAACACGGTAGTGCACGAGTCACAGAAGGAGAGCGGGATCGAGGTGATCTCTACCCAGCGGGCACTGAAGAAGTACGGTTGGGTCAAGAAATATTATTGGAAAGCGATGCCCATCGACGCTGACAAGTACACCGCGACCACATTCCTCGAGAACGCGGACGGGTATTTCATCAGAGCACTTCCTGGCAAGAACGTGAAGCTTCCGGTCCAGACCTGCCTGATGGTCGGGAGCAGGGACGTCGCGCAGACAGTGCACAACATTGTGATAGTGGAGGAGGGAGCGGAGCTGGAGGTCATCACTGGATGCTCAACGGGACCGGGGATCGAGAGGGCGCTGCACCTTGGCATATCGGAGTTCTACATCAAGGACGGCGGGAAGCTGACGTTCACCATGATACACAACTGGGCCGAGCAGATGGGCGTGAGGCCGAGGACCGTGGTGTCGGTCGGGAAAGGGTCGACGTACGTGAACAACTACGTCTGCCTGAGACCGGTGAGGACCGTGCAGATGTACCCTGTCGCTAACCTCGAGGGCGAGGGGGCGGTGGCGAGGTTCAACACGATCGCGATCGCGCACCCTGGCTCGGAGATAGACATAGGTTCAAAGGTGGTGCTCTCCGCCCCACATTCCAGGGCGGAGATACTGTCGAGGACCATTACAACCGGTGGGAGGTCTGTTGCCAGGGGGAAGCTCGTCGGGAACGCGCCAGGGATCAAAGCGCATTTGGAGTGCAAAGGTCTGATCCTCAAGGAGGGCGGCATCCAAATCGCGATACCTGAGCTCGAGGCGACCGTGCCTGACGTGGAGATGACCCACGAGGCGGCCGTCGGAAAGATCGCTCAGGACCAGGTCGAATACATCATGGCTCGGGGCCTGAGCCAGGAGGAGGCTGTCGGAATGATCGTTCGCGGATTCCTCGAGGTCGGGATCAGAGGGATTCCGCAGGAGCTCAAGGCCGAGATAGACAAGGCGATATCCGTGGCGGAGATCAGCAAGGGTTGACTGCCTGATCCTGTCGATTCTCCCCGGTACCCGCGCCTCGACTCAGAGCCATATGAAAGAGCCGAGGTCGCACCCTCCCGGACGGTTTTCGGAGAAGTACCTCTCTCAAACGGAAAGACTGTCCGAGATAATGTTCCGGCTCATCATGTTGCTCACGATAACGAGCACGCTGAGCATCACCCTCGGGGATTAGGAGGGGTCAAGGACCTTGCTCATCTTCGCCGCCCTGGGTTGAACGCCGATTGGTGGATGGCGTCATGCACATCATCACGAGCATTTTCGAGCGCGGCCGGTATGCCTGGATCGTTTCGTCGATCATATTCGCAAGGGACAAGACGGTCTCGCTTGAGTCCATACTGAACGAGCTGGACTCGACGATCCTCCAAACTCTGGACGAGGGGCAGGGGGAGCATTTCCAAGCCGACGTGCTCAGAAGCGCCCAGTCTGCAGAAATATCCGAGGCTCGGATGACCAAAGATTACGTCCTTTGTGCACTCACTCTATTCCTCCTCGTATTCGTGTCCACATTCCCAGTCCTCACCCCGTTCCTCGAGATCGGTGAGGTCTCGACAGCATTGCGGCTCTCGCACTTGTTCGCGATCGTCATGCTCTTTGCCATCGGATACGATAGTACGAGATACACGAACAGTAACAGAGTAAGATCTGGCATGACGATGGTCCTGCTGTGGATCACGATAGTGACGGTGACGGTGCTCCTTGGTGGATGATTGATTGCGATTGGAGAATATGGACTGCTTGCGCTGAAAGGCGATGATTCCTCTACTACCTCGACATGTTGTCCAGCCAACCGAACAATATATAAATACGAAGGAAGCACATGATTAACCCAGGGATGGCGTATGAGGAAGGCAACTACGGTAATTCTAGGAATCGTTCTTCTTTTTTCCAGCTTGGTCGTCCTTGTCCCGCAGCAATCTTCCGCCGCTCCGACAGTGCACGATCCCATAAGGATCGACGATGATGCGGAGTTCGCGGCGATTGCCTCTTCGGAGGACTGGGGTGGGGATGGGAGCGCTGCATACCCTTACATGATCGAGGGTTATGACATAAGCGGTCATTGGACAACTGACCCGATCTACATCGGCAACACGACGGTCCACTTCGTCATCAAGGATTGCGTGTTATGGGAAGCAAGCACCTATGAGTGGCCGTACGTGACTGCATCGGGCATCACGCTCAACAACGTCTCGGACGGCTTGATCACGCTCAATGACATTGCGGACGTGAACTACGACATAACATTGCTCAACTGCGACCGGATCACAATCGACGAGAATGTTTTGAGATGCACTGGTGACGCTGTCATTGTCCTCGAATCTGAGGCTACTACGATCATCAACAACGATTTTGCCTTCAGTGAGCGTAGTGTCCAGGTTGAGAATTCCGACAACTCAACCATATCGAAAAACACATTCTCCACTCACTCCGAATACTGCATAGTACTGGGCTACGCCGACAACAACACGATCAGCGACAATACATTCGGCCACTGCGATATTCAGATCGTGATGGAATACGCCAATGACAACACCATTCGGAACTGCAGCTTCTCGAACGGGAAGTACGCGATCCAAATGGCCGAATCTAGCAGGAACGTTATCAGCGGCAATATTTTCAATCCGAGCATCACACTGGCAGGGGTGAAAATCTACAAAGGAAGCAACAACTCCGTCGCAGACAACTCGTTCGGACCTTCCTGGTACGGTCTGTACGCCGAAGTCACAGACGGTATCATAGTCCGGGACAACACCTACCCGAATAACGTCGTCGGGATCTACGTGAAGGAATCCGACCATGCCATAGTCGAGGAGAACACCTGCCTTGACAATTCGAAGGGGGTCATGCTGGAGGACTCATGGTACAGCTCCGTGAGAAACAACACCGTGACGGAGTGCAGCAGAGGAATCGAACTGATGTACGTCCAGTACAGCGAGATAGAGGACAACAACTGCTCCGGGAATGACATAATGGGGCTCATCACCACGGAATCGCATTACGATACGATCGAGGGCAACGACTTCTCCGGCAGCGACTACGGTATCTGGATGACGTACGGGGACTCGCACTCTGTGGTCCGGGAGAACAGACTGGTTTCGAATGGATTGTACGGAATTCTGATCGATGATGCGGACGAGAACACGATCACTAATAACATCGTCAGATTGAGCGCCGGATACGGCATATACCTAGACAACAGCGCTGACAACTTCATCTACCTCAACATCATGGTGCAGAACAACGGAGCCGGGAACGCGTCCAGCGCCGCGCACGTGCAAGCGTACGACGAAACCGCCACCAACATCTGGAACTCCAGCGAAGGGTTCGGGAACTACTGGAGGGACTGGACGACGCCAGACGATGACAGGAACGGAATCGTCGACGTTCCCTACGTGCTCGACGGGCTTGGAGTCGACGACTATCCGCTGACCTCGTTCGTCTCCTGGCCATCGAACCTGATCGCCACTGCTGGTGATGCGTGGGTCGACCTGAGCTGGGATGCACCGAACTACACCGCAGGCTCTCTGGTGAAGCAGTACAATGTCTACCGGGAGAACCCGGAGGGGTCCGTTTCGGTCATCTCGCTCCCTGGGGACGTCGACACTTACAATGACACCTCCGTCGGCACCTGGAAGACCTATCTATACTACGTCGCAGCCGTGAACGTCTACGGCGAGGGACCGGCCGGGAACGAGGTCGATGTCCTGGTTCCTGATAACAGGGACCCTTTGGTGACGATCACCTTCCCGGACGACGGCACCTACGGAACGACCTACTCGATGCTGGTTGAGTGGGATGGATCAGACGCCGGATCGGGCGTATCCCACTACGAGATAATGCTCGATGGCGGGCTTTGGCTGAATGTGGGGAATGACACCAACTACACCTACGTATCACTCTCGAACGGCACGCACGTCGTGACGGTCAAGGTAGTGGATAACGCCTCGAATTTCGACACTGACTCAGTCGCGTTCAAGATCGGCATCGGGATCGTCACCGGAAGAATCATGTCAGGAGGGCAGCCCGTTGCCGGAGCGAACGTGTCCCTCGAGACGGGAGAGCAGACGACGACCGACAGCAGTGGATATTTCACCCTGGAGGCCTACGCCGGATCGCACATCTTGAAAGTCAGCAAGGAGGGGTACGACCAGGTGACGAGGGACGTGACCCTTGAGCCGGGCCAGCTGATGGACCTCGGGCAGATGGAGATGAAGAAGTCGGGCATAGACCTGACGTGGGCGATCGTCGCTATCGTCGTGATCGCGGCGGTAGCGACCCTGATCGTAGTGGTGCTGAGAGCGAGAAGGCACTGAACGACCTGCATTGGACCTCTTTGGACCGAAGCTCGGTCCGAGAAGGGCGAAACCCTTTGTCCTTTCCTATTTCTCTACTGAGCGATAGTCCCAGACTTATTGTCTGCCATGTTAGCTTTTCTCGCGTCGAAGTTCCGATCGGTCTTTCCGCTTTGCGTCGACCAGCTTTTCGGGCTGTGCGGTCCTGACCTGGATCGATGAACATATCCGTCGCATCATCGGAACGCCAGGCGCTTTTCCACCTGCGACCTGAAAGGTTAGTATCTGCTAAGAATGCGATTGACCATTAATGTCAGCCATCTGGAGGGTTCCTTTTTCTGACCGAACTCCCAGTCCTTCCAGGAGGACCAGACCGACTCCGGAACGAATCGGCCAGAGCCGTCCGCTTTCGTCTCTATCGTCCGAACCATCTCATCGAGCCGCCCATCCCGGTGCAACCAAGGAAACCTGGTGAGAACCTCTACCACATGTAGGATATCGTACCAAACGAAAGGTACCTTCAGCTTCCGGAAGTCCGTTCCAGCGTAGAACATGTACGGATGCCGATCCTTGCTGTTTGCCCAAAGCTCGAGCAACGATTCCGCGCCTGCCCTCGCAGCTTCGCCGTCCCTGACCTCAGGCAGTTCGGAGATCAGTTTCATCATGATAAGAGTCGCATAAGGGCACGGGTCGTCCTTCCTACCCGGTCCCCTGAACTTCCCAAGCCTTGGGGAGACGGCGCATGGCCAGCCGTTCGGACGAACGATCGAGGTCAGGTATTCTATCGATTTCTCCACTTTCTCATCCTCCATGCACCCTAACTTGACAAGGACATAGGTCAGCAGCGGAGCGTCGCAAAGCGCCCAGGCGCCCTCATCCTTGCCAGAGCCTCCGTAGCTCTCAGAGATCCTCATTGTGACCTGGAATGGCCCCTCCTTGGAGGCGCTCGCGCAAATGCTGGATACGATTCCTGAGAGGTCCAGATCCTCCTTGGACAGACCCAGATCCGCGAGGAAGGCCAATTTGTGTATCGCATGACCCGCGCTCTTATGACTCGTGAGCGGCGACCAGGGCCACTTTCTAACTTCATCGACAAGACCACGTATTCTGGGATCTGCGATCGTTTCTCTCTTGTCCTTGAGAACATCGGAATCGGCCGCATCCCTCCCCAGCAGGTCGACCCTCGTCAGATACCTGGTCCACGACTCCCCAGAGAGCAACCACACGATCAGGTCGTCATCGGCATCAAGATCGGTCATCGTGTTGACATGGATGTTCCATAATAAAAGTACGATTCGGGCCCGGGAATCGCGTCAGTCCATTGACTTCCTGCGAATCGCCAGCGATGGTCTCCACGCCATGGCTAGATGCAAATCATGCGCAAGGAAAAGATGAGTCGAGACTTGGCACGTTCTGGATCTCTCTCCCTTCATCCCCTAACAGGTGACATGGATGATGGCCACGAAACGGCGGTTCTCTCTGTTGATCTGCTCCAGCGCCCTCGGGGTCGACAATACTATGTTATCGTATCTTTCAATGATCTCTTTAGCTCTCGGAGTCAGGGTCATCATTGCCTTGTGACCAGCACCGATGATGACGACTTCCGGCTTCTCTGCATCTAAGAACTCTAGTTCCCTTTCCGACAGAGGGAGATGGAAGTACTCTCCCCTGTAACCTGCGGAGAGCTCGGTCTGCCTCTCAGTGATCTTTCCATCAACATGGATGATTATGTCCTTGGAGAACTTCATGTCACCAACGGATGCCCAACCGAACTGACTGTCGACGATCATCTTATCGGTCAAGGGAATCGCCCCGAATGACTGAACAAAGCGACCTGACTAAAAGGTTTCCCCGCACGCGTGCGGAAATCGTTCAGAGCGAAGGGAGAATGTCTACGCTCTCCTAAATCTAGCTCAAGCTGGCCGGTCAAAATGAAAAAAAGAGGTTTCTTGACGCGTTTCCGCGCCATATCCCGTTCTCTGGTCTTACTTCTTCCGCTTCGTCATCACGTAGGCCAACACGGCGACCACGGCAACGACCACGATGATCAATACGATAATCAGTGTCATGTCGAACGGCTTCGTCATCTTGACGTTCCCGAGATCGTCGATCTCTCCCGTGACGATGGTCGCGTCGATCGTCTTGTCGTCGTACCCGCTCGCCTTGATCGTCACCTTGATGGCACCCGGGTGCGCCTGTATGGAGAACTTCCCGTCCGATCCGGTCAGCGCGTGTTCACCAGTGCTCAACGTGACGTTCGCCCCGGCGATCGGGTTCCCCTTATCATCGACCGCGATCCCCGAGACCCATCCCATTTCGGTCGTGTTGAACGTCCAACCATACGAGGCGAGGTGGTTGCCAGCTAGGTCGGTGCCTTGGACGATGACAACGTACATCGTGTCGTACAACAAGTCCGCGCTCGGATTGAATGTCGCCACATTGCCGACCCAGGCGACCCCGCCGACGACTCCACCCGAGACCGTTATCGTCACTGAGCTCTCCTTCATAGCTTCGGAGAACGTGACGACGACCAGCGAGTCGACGGCAATATTGTTGCCACTTGGCGTCGCAAGCGTGACGGTCGGCGCGACTGTGTCGACGACGAAGGTCACCGATACCGTGACATTGTTGGTGGCGTTGTCAAATGCCTTGATGGAGACCGTGTGGCTGCCTTCCGAGAGAGTGGTGAACGAGAGTGCCGTTGCCGTGTCGACGTCGACGTATGAGCCGCCATCGATCTTCACGGAGTAGCTCGCTATGCCAGATTCATGATCGATTCCGGTCCATGTCACCTCGACCGTCGTGGAGTTCAACCTCGCGTCATCTGCCGGAGACGTTATCTCAACGCTCGGCGGAGTCTCGTCTGGTACCAGTACTGTGATCGTGTTGCTCTTGGCGCTCTCACCGATTGACGATATTGCCTCGACATAGTAGTCGTATTCCTTCCAACTCATCGCAGATGTATCGTTGTATGTCGTCAGCGTTCCATCCACGATTATCGTCGTGATCTCTGCGCCGGACGTTCTCGTGATTCTATAGCTCAAGACATCGGAAGCGAGGGAGAGGGCAGAGGCAGTCCAAGTGAGGTCGACCCACCCTTGCCCCGTCGTGTATAGCAGGTCAGTCGGCGGCTCCAGGAACGTGGTCAGCGGGAAGTAGTCGAACGTGTTCGCTCCTCCGACCGGGTAATGGACGTCCACGATGCCGTCGTGGTTCGCGTCTGGGGTCGTCCAGTCGCTCCAGTAGTTGCCTTCTCCACCGGTCGAGAACCAAGTGTTGTCGTTCGAATCGTCGAACGCCTGCATGTTCAGCGGGCTGTTGGCGGATCCAGAGCCATTGTTGTTCATGAGCACATTGCGGTATATCACATTCCCCGAAGAGTGCGTGACGTTCATTCCATACGTCGCACAGTCGGCTACGAGGTTGTCATGAATCACGTTGTTGTGCGAGTTGTAGAAGAACATGCCATTGTCCTTCAAGGAGCGGATAGTGTTGTTCTCGATCGTGCTGTTGCTTATGCCATACGCCGAGAAATCAGGGGCATAGATGCCGAACTTGCACTCGGTGATGTTGTTGTTCTGAATCGCGCTGTGGTTCAGGTTCGCTGCGTACACGCCGTACGTGAAGTTGTGGAACTCGTTGTTCCTGATGATCGTGTTGTTGTACTTGGGCCAGAGCCAAGATATATACCCATAGCTCCCGTCGGCACACGTGTTGTTCTCGAAAATGTTGTTGTTCGATCCGAATGGATTGAGGACCCAGCTGTGGCATTCCTGAACCAACGCGGATGTGCAGTTCTCGAAGCTATTGGCGACGACCCTCGAATTGTTCGTCGAGACGAGGTCGACCGACCACGTGATGTTCTTGAAGACGTTGTTCCTCACCAAGATGTCGGTGCAGTTGACAATGTTGAAGCCGACCCAGGTGTTTTTCAGCATGACATTGTTCTCGAGTATGGCACCCGTCACGTTCTGCAGGAGTATTCCCGCCCCGTTTTTCCAGAGGTTGCCAAGGAACGTGGTGTTGAACAAATCGCACTCCTTGATGACCATATGGTAGCTCACGTTCGAGATGAATATGCAGTTGTAAGCCCCGTGGGCATCTATTGAGTATCCGGAAATGACGTACGGGTCTATCGCAGACCCATCTCCTGTCCACCCCTCCGCGGTCGCGTTGACAAGAAACTGTGCGTCCCCCTCGATTCGAATGACGTCGTGGGGAACGTACGTCAACGCTCCTAGAGGAGGCGGTCCAGCGCTCGATGCCTGACCCGCTCCGAGATTGATTGAAAAGAATCCCAAGCTCAGGAGGAGCAGGACCGAAACAAAAATCGTTCTAGTCTTCTCGTATCTTCTTCGCATAAGGACCATCCTTCCTTACTGAGGAAGTAAGGTGGATTGAGGATATTTAATGACTGTCAAGCACAAACCAGATACAGCTTGTAACGACCTGCGGACCATACATCGCAAGTGTCGACTTTCTGATCTTAGCACTCTTGACGCCACCGTCTGTCAAATCCGTCAGAACTGTTGGAAAAAAGAGGGGAGGGGACGAGCCCGGTCTCCCCAACCTTCGTGATGCAAAGTAGGTACACTTGAGCGGGCTCGTCAAACAGAATAGTCATGATCTAATGACAAATAGCGATTGCCCCCAAATTATTGTCAGTGATTCTCTTCATTGAGATGATTTTCCTCCCCAGTTTGCCGTCAGAAACGTCAGATGAAGCGGGTCCTAGTCTAGATTCGCCCGTGATCCAATGAGCCTACACCTTATGAGATTCGGCATCACTATGCATCCTCAATGAGTTGAAAGGGAGCAAGAACTATGGATAGCAAAACAAAGGAACTGGTAGCTATAGGCGCTTCAGTTGCAGGTCACTGTCAGCCCTGCCTAGATCATCATCTTGGCAAAGCAAAAGAGCTGGGAATAGCGGACAATGACATACGAGAAGCCATCGAGCTGTCAAAAACCATAAGCGGTGCGGGTGATAAGAGAATGGCGGAGTTCACGGAGAAATTGCTGGCGAATAAGTAAGGGGGTAGGGCCACAAACCCGAGCATATCCAGAAATTCCTTCTCTAATTTCAGTCAAATGAAATCGAGAATGCAGCAAACCTCTTCGATTTCTTCTTACATTTTCTGTGTGTTGAGCCTTGCTTGTCTGGAACGAAATCCCAAAACCGATCGTCCCAGCTCAGTAATGGTATATATCTTCCAGTTCTTTTTCCTGTAAGACTCCACGAGTCCGGTTTGCTCCAAAAGACTCAGATGATATGAGAGCTTGGAGTCTGGAATCTTCAGAAATTCTTTCAGAACGCAAGGGCACATGTCACAGCACTTGATCGACCAGAGGATCGCGAGTCTAGTCTTGTCAGAAAGGGCGCGATGCAGGTCAGCTTCTGACGCAATTTCTCCAAGCGCTGGGATACTGCATGACAAACGCTCCAATCCACCTATATCGGTAATCGCTTCTGAGACCTCTTGGGGCAGATTCATGTTGTTGCAGGCATCAAGGCGTTGTCTGAGGCTGTTGCTCTTTCCCATCGCCATTCTGTTATGATATGGTGAGTATTTTAAACCACGTGGAAAAGGATCTAGAGACTTGCACGAAATCAGCCCACGTAGGGGTGCGCAATTGTTGATGGATTATTGGTCGTATGAAGACGATTTCAGAACCGATCGACTACTTTGTCAATGACTTCGAATCAGAGTCTATTTGTCATCGGAATCGTTCAATATGAACTGAAATACTCGAAAAGAGACTTGGAGAAAACGGTCTGTGTCCGCTGATGTTCAGCCAACGGAAATTCTAGGCATTTGGATCTCGAGAACTTCATGGTGTTTTGAAGGATAGGAATATGGAAGAAACCTGTGTCATGTCATTCGACGCCCAGAGAGTCAGTTGACTGAAGGTACGAAATGCACCGACTGGTATTTCACAGTTCAATGAGACGATGACAGGCTGGGGGGAGGGTTATGCGAATGGATGTCCATACCCAGGAGACTCTTATCTCGATATGAGAATGCAACAGATGAGAATCACTCGGACCGGACAACATTGCCAACATAATTCGCTCTAATGTGACGGGAATATAACATGTCCTTAAAAAGACCCTATTGGTGTGCAAGCAAGCATTGCCTGAGAGGATCCCGTGTCACCAGAATGGATTGGCCATTGGAAAACATGGTGGGAAGAATGTTCTGCAGACTGGCAGAGAAGGAATTTCAAATAAAATCAAAACCACAAAGTATTTCAAATTGAATTGAAATAGTGTTAATCGACCGCTAGCATACGCGGAGCAGTCAGGAGGTGATTGAAAAATGGAAGGCGAGGGCGCTATTATTGCAGGGGTCTTGCAATTGATACTCGTTCTCTTAGCAATAATCACTAGCGTGATTCGATGACACTAGGGGCGGGATGCCAGGCCATTATCATCAGCAGAGTCAATCTGCTGCACTATCGGCGCACATCTCAAGACATAAGTCCGAGGAACCAGCCGAATCGAAGATCAAATATTTAGGATAATTCCTATGTTTTTGTCCAGTGACTCCAGGATCTCACGTTCATATCTGCTGTCGAAATTGTCACAAGTGCCAGGAACTGCAACGGGACTCATCACTGAACGTGCGTCGGGTCGTGGCGTCGCAGATTCATCTCTAAACGACCTAGGAAGAGGTATCGCTCCGATTCTTCCTTGCTTTCCTTTTCACCTTCTTCGATCGCCTCTGGCGACGTCCAGGTTTTTCATTGCGCTGCTCGTAGTAGTGAAGGGGAACTCCGACATGCAACTCATTTCTTGCCTCTGCCTTCACCATCATCCCAGCGGACTCGGCACTCACGACATATACGATAGTGACCACCACCCGCCCGTCATCAATCTCTACTTGGTCGACTATCTTCGGATGGGTTACACGGCTGGTCATCAGGAATCCGCCCATTTGTACATCATATCCTGCCTCGGAACTTGGTCTCACTTGTCTTACCCTCAACCAGTTCGCCCTTCAGTGCGGCCTTGAAGTCACTCGTCATAAGCTCAAGAAACTATTCGTGAACGGAGATATATTGTCTTTGGATGTGTCGCTGAGACCCTTACCTGTCCGTTCGAAACCAGGGGTGTCTGAGATTGTGGTGTTTCCTAGGGATTTGAACTACTCCAGATGATCTGACAAAGAACCCGATTCCACTTCCAGAAATCAGATGCCAACACAAAGACGGGGCGGTAAACCCGCCTCATTCCCGCCTCATCAACGATTTGCCAAGTTCAGTTAGGACGTAGATCCTCCACCTCCTCCGAGGGAAGGATTTTATGAGTTTCGCTTCTTCCAGGACATTGAGGTGATAAGAGAGTTTGGAGTCCGAGAGCGTCGTTATCTCCTTTAGGATGCAAGGGCAAAGGTTGCATTGCCATAGGGAATTGAGGATGCGCAATCGATTCGTGTCAGCGAGCGCGTGGTACAGGTTAGCATTGGCCTCCAGATCACAAATCTCGGGCAGGTTCTCCACGATATGACCTAAACCTCCCACCCGACTAAGCTCTGCCTCCACCTCCATAGGGAGATTGAGCACGGATTTGCATACGCGACGTTTCTCTTTGTTCTGCACGGTGGAATTGGCCAACGTGTCTCTCCAAGTACATAACAATGGCTCAGTCTTTGAAAGTTTGCCCTATCCATTGACCTATCTTGTCCCTGATTTTCCGAAACCTGTCGAGCCTGTCCTCATCGCTTCCTGTAGCCTGAGCAGGATCCTCGAAGCCTTTGTGAAGATGTTCCTTGCCCGGGAAGAAGGGGCAGATGTCCTCCGCGTCGCTGCACAATGTGACCACATAGTCGAACTCTTGACCATCGAACTCCCGGATGCGTTTTGACCTCTGGCTCGATATGTCAACGCCGATCTCCTTCATGACCCTGATGGCGAGTGGGTTGACCTGGGTAGGTTTGGTCCCTGCGCTATGGGCCTCATACTTGTCGTGATAGATGTGGTTCATGATTCCCTCGGCGATTTGGGAGCGGGCGGAGTTGTGCGTGCATATGAAGAGAACCTTCCTTTTTCTAACTTCTTCCATGATGTTCATCCCCTTTCCTGGATATCACATGAATGTATCCCAGTTATCAATTGCCGGGAAGATATATATACCTCAGAGATGTTTCAACTTCCGTTGAAATGAGGGAGAGAAACTTCTCGTTATTGGTGCGGAGGTCTGCTAGTAATGCCTGAGAAAGTCACCAAAAAGCTCTCCTTCCTGAACAGATACCTTACCCTCTGGATTTTCTTGGCTATGTTTTTGGGCGTGGGGTTAGGGGCAGTCGTCCCCGGCATAGCCGATGCGCTCAGCTCCCTCAGCATTGGGACGACATCAATTCCTATTGCTGTCGGCCTGATACTCATGATGTATCCCCCGCTGGCGAAGGTCAAGTACGAGAAGCTCTCGAAGCTCACGAAGCAGCCGGAAGCCAAGCGGATGTTCTCGCTCTCCCTCACCCTGAACTATGTTGTCGGACCTTTTCTCATGTTCACGCTCGCCTGGATTTTCCTTCCGGACCTTCCCGAATACAGGATCGGTCTGATTCTGACCGGCCTGGCTAGATGCATCGCGATGGTCCTCGTCTGGAATCAGCTTGCTGAGGGTGATTCGGAATATGCTGCGATCTTGGTTGCACTCAATTCGATATTCCAGATCATTCTGTACGCGTTCTATGCGTACTTCTTGATATTCATCGTGTCGGAGGCCTTGGTTCCTGGGTCAGGGGTCGCCGTCAACATTTCCATCTGGCAGGTCGCAGAGTCGGTTCTGATTTATCTAGGTATACCTTTCCTCGGCGGCGTGATCACGAGATACGCACTCCTTCCAATGAAAGGGGCGGACTGGTACGACAACAAGTTCATCCCGAAGATCAGCAAGGTCTCTTTGCTCGCCCTGCTGTTCACCATCGTCGTCATGTTCTCGCTGAAGGGAGAGTTCATAGTTCAGCTTCCGCTTGATGTGGTGAGGATCGCCATCCCGCTTGTGATATACTTCCTTGTCATGTTCTTCGTATCGTTCTATTCCTCGATACGCTTCAAGTTCGATTACCCTCATGCGGCCGCGCAGAGCTTCACGGCCGCGAGCAACAACTTCGAGCTCGCGATCGCCGTCGCGATCGGAGTCTTCGGGATAGGGTCAGGGATCGCGTTCGCGGCTGTCATCGGGCCTTTGATCGAAGTGCCAGTGCTGATCAGCCTGGTCAATGTTGCATTCTGGATCCGAAGAAAGTACTACGACGAGAACGACCATGTCAAGTCCGTCGCTCCCACGTCGAATGCAAGATAGTATCAACACATTTCAATGACGAATCCGTTATTTGGGGGATGTTCGAAACAACTAAAATACTTGAGAAATCATGAAAACACTACAAACGACATTGTTGAAAGTGCGACCGACTTGAGCACTTGGTCAACTGAGAAATAAAAACGAGGTGATATCACGATAGACGAAATGGACACAAGACCATGTTGCGCGTCCTCTGCTGCCCGCAAAGTCAGGCAATTGAAGATAGGAGACGATCTGATCGGCATTTCACAGATCGATGAGATGATCAATGAGGTCTCGGGGATGGGGCTCGAGAGCGATATCGAGATCGGTGAAGCCCTGCTCAAGAGAGCCAAGATATGTAATTATGTCCCATCGACCGCGAGTCAAGATTACAGGGATTCTCTTCTTGAAGAGTACAAGAGAAGGAGGGGGAAGTTGTGACGAAGATCGAGATATTCGGGCTTGGATGCGAGAACTGCAAGAGACTGGAAGAGAACGTCAAAAAGTCCATTGGAGAACTAGGCATCACCGCCGAGGTGATCAAGATCGAGGACTTCGAGATGGTGATAAGAAAGGGTGTAAAGGTGACACCTGGTCTTGCTATCGACGGCGAGCTTGTTTCGATGGGGAGGGTTCTGGATGTCGAGGAGATCACGCAGATGCTCAAGAATCATGCAAGTCTTGAAAAGACCTCACAGATAAGAATCCTGACAAATCCCTCATCGAGTTGTGGCTGTGGTTCGAGTGGAACGACGCTCTATCCATGTGCCGGCGGGTCAAACGTGGGGCAGATAACCAATGAGGTCGCGAAGAGGATCTCGGTCATGGGCGAGGGAAAATTCGCATGCTTGGCTGGCGTCGGCGCCGGAACGAAAAGTTTCGTGGATTCAGCGAAAGTCGCCAAGAACGTTGTTGCCATCGATGGCTGCAATGCGCATTGTGCAAAGAAGACGCTCGAAAGGGCAGGCGTGACTCCCACAGTCCATGTTGTCGTCACCGACCTGGGAGTGAAGAAGAAGTACGAGCTGGAGTGTGATCCAGCGGACGTCGATACGGCCGTGAAAGCGGTTCGGGGACAATTATAGTGCTTCGATGGTGCTTTCCACGCAAAATTATAATAGGGTGTTACGAGGTTGTATTTCAACAATAATTGAAATGATTCCGCACTAAGTTGCTGTCGGGAGAATAGAGAAGGCATCAACCTTGGGCCGTCGCTCAGGCGATGTCTGAAAAAGGCACCAGATGATATATCCTTGGAGTGTCGCGATGATGAAGAACGAGCTCGTTATCTTCGAAGGGGCTATGTGCTGTTCTACAGGCATCTGTGGTCCCGAGCCGGACAAGGCATTGATAGAACTCAACGAATCACTGAAAAGGCTCCAGAAGGAATTTAGGGACCTGAAGATAACAAGGGCATCGATGTCTTCCAATGCCCAGATGTTCCTTGAGACCCCAGAAGTGCTGGAATTGGTGAAGAAGAGCGGCCCCGATATACTCCCGATAACGATGGTGAACGGAAATATCGTTTCGAAACAGAAGTATATGAGACACGATGAAATGAAAGAAGTGATCGAGGCCAACTGGAAGAGCTGATATCGAAGAGGAAATGAGGGAAATGTCTCGAATCTCAATCCCTCCAAAAGGAGTTGAAGACTGGTATTCGATCGCTTGTTGAGGTCGTTGTCATGAACGAACTAATCGAACCGAGAAAGGGTGAGACAAGATTCGTATTCTTCAGCGGCAAGGGCGGAGTGGGCAAGAGCACGATGAGTTGCGCTACCGCCGTCTGGCTTGCAAGGAAGGGATATAAGACGTTGATCGTGACCACCGACCCCGCGCCGAATCTCGCGGACATATTCGGGCAGGGGATAGGCCACAAGATCACCTCGATAGCTGGGATTCAGAACCTGTTCGCCATCGAGATCGATCCGGACGTGGCCTCTAAGCAGTACCGGGAGAGAGTGATGGCCCCGATGAGAGGAATTCTGGACGAGAAATATCTCGGGGCGATGATGGAGCAGCTGAAGAGCCCCTGCGTCGAAGAGGTCGCGGCGTTCGACAGCTTCATCGAGTTCATGGACGATCCTCAATACGACGTCGTAGTGTTCGACACGGCGCCGACGGGACACACCATCAGACTTCTTGAGCTCCCCAGCGGCTGGTCCACGGAGCTGGATAAGGGCGGTTCGACGTGCATCGGCCCCAGCTCTTCGCTGCAAGGAGCGAAGATGAAGTACAAGAAGGCGATAGGATACCTTCAGGATGGGATCAAGACCACCTTCATCTTCGTTCTGAAGCCGGAGAGATCGTCCATCGTGGAGACGAATAGAAGCATGGAGGAGCTCTCGAAGCTGGGCATACGGACGAATCTGTTGATGATCAACGGCGTGCTCCCTGAGGAGGCGGTCACAGATTCGTTCTTCAAGAAGAAGAAGGACGAGGAGCGCAGGATGCTGAGGGAGATCAACGACGAGTTCGCCGTCTGCAAGATGCAATACCCCCTGCAGGACTCCGAGATCAACGGCCTGGATGCTCTCGAATCTGTTGGTGCGTATCTGTTCGAGGGAGGGAGAACGAGTGTCCCTTCGAGTTCTGTCGCCGCGGTACCGCCGAGGTCCACCGTTGCGGTCGATATCGACGTGGTCAGAGAACTCCTGAGGCCGACGAACGGAACGAGGTACGTCTTTTTCACTGGCAAGGGAGGTGTCGGGAAGAGCACTCTGGCCTGCACAACCTCCGTCTACTTGGCCGACAAGGGTTTCAGGACGCTCATCGTGACGACGGACCCTGCGTCCCACCTGCAGGAGATATTCGGGCAGGAGATCGGTCCCGAGCCGACCAGGATAGAGGGAATGAAGAACCTGGACGCTGTGAGAATAGATCAGAAAATGGCACTTGAGGAGTACAGAGCGAGAATAATGGCGTCCATCGAGGATGAGCCGGAGGAGGTCAGGAAGTCCGTCGAGGAGGACCTGAACTCCCCCTGCGCCGAGGAGATGTCCGCGTTCGAGAAGTTCATGAGCTACTTCTCCATGAAAGGCTATGAGGTCGTGATATTCGATACCGCCCCCACAGGCCACACGCTCAGATTGCTCGAGCTGCCGTCCGATTGGAAGGGTTTCATCGACCTTGGCACCCTGACCAAGAAGACATCGGACGAGACGATGAACAAATACGTGAACGTCATCGATACCATGAGGGACCGGGAGAAGAGCACCTTCGTGTTCGTGGTCTATCCCGAGTACACCCCTATTATCGAGGCGTGGAGGGCCTCGCAGGAGCTGAAGAACCAGGTCGGCATCGAGACCTCGCTGGTAGGCGTCAATTACATCCTTCCGAAGGAGTATGGGCGGAATCCATTCTTCGAGCGAAGGAGGAGACAGCAGGAGAAGTATCTGATGGAGATCAAGCCGAGGTTCGGGACCCCGATGTTCCTGATCCCGTTGCTCGACCACGAGCCCACGGGCGTGGATGACCTGAAGAAGCTGGGACGGAGAATCTTCGACGGTCATTCATCCTGATGTGCGACAGGGTTTCAATTCGACGCTGGCACTGGGCCTCTCCGGCCTCAGAAACACTTCTCCACCTCGATGCCCGAAAGACAAATCCGTCAAGGTCAATCCTTCAGGTACTCGATGCTTGCGTCCTTGTTCATGAGTGCCAGATTCTTTGAGAGAAGTCCCGCCTCGATCCACGCCGCCTGCATGATCGCTGCCGGATTGATGCAGTCGGAGGACATCCTGGCATTCTTGAAGCACTCCCAGAACTTGCTCGCCTTCTTATCCGTCAGGTCGACGAGGGACAGAGTCCCTAGCATGTCGATGAACTCCCTCACATTGTCGCAATCCGTCTCAGCCTTCACGTCGAAGTCCCCGTCGTTCCTCTGCGATACCTCGATCGTCGTGTGTTTGCCGCAGACGTTCATGTTGACCTTCACTTTCGATGCCATTATTTCACCGTAGGACCAGTCGCGAGACGATGCTCGATGGACCCTCTGTGCGCGAAACCCCCGAGAGTTCGCTCAGATCCAGAGGGAATCGGGCGGTTTTCACGAACTCCCTTTCTGCGAAGGCCACCCCCGTCCCGTTCAGCCCAGAGAAGAGATTCAACTTTAGGTGAAATACTTTGCGGCATCGGATTCCGTGGTCGTCCGCGAACAAGAACAGCGACGCATTCGTAAGTTCGATCAATTCAATCCACCAGGCCCGGTCGAAGCCTTCTCCAACATGCCCATGGCCCTCCTTAACCCATAGAGCGCTTCCACGACCTGGACCAACTGAGCTGTCGGTATGCCCACGTACATCTCATCATCCTTCAGCTTCCCCGCGGACCTGCAACCGTAGCAGCCGAGACTGAAGTTGACCTTGCCTGTCATGACTGGCACAGCAGTCACATCTCCGCAGGAGGCCTGCATACCCGCGAAGTTCGCTACTATCCTCGGACCTCCCTCGTCGAACATCAGGGAGTTCGCCACCCACATCGCCTGCTTCGGCAAGCAGGTGAGCACCACTACGTCCGGTGCCTCGCGACAAGCTGAAAGAGGACATGCCAACGTTCCCGTGACGCTGCCCGAAGGTAGCTTTGGGATCTCCTTCATGATGCGCGCCGCCGATGCTTCGGAAGAAGCGAGGCCGTGCATGTACGGAACCTTGCCCGATCTGACCTTTTCCGGGAACTCAGCGATGCCAAGGGCGGCCTTGGCCGCTGCGCACGCATGTCCCGTTTCTGGCAGATACAGAGCGGCGCCCAACGAAGCCATGTGAATGGAAACGCAGTGTCTGATCGGCGAGGTCAGCTGCACGAAACCAGGGGGTGCTCTTTCCCCTGGACGTAGCAGCTTGATGCCGACCGGCGCCTTGGCAAGGCCGAGCAGGGATGTGAGCCTTTTCGAGAGGTCCATCCAATATCGGTCCCCCTCGGGGGCATCACGCACCTTTGGCATCCTACCGGACGAGGCGGGGGTAATGGACCCCTCTGGACACTGGTCCTGACAGACGCCACATTCTGAGCAGAGGTCCGAATGCGCGAGCGTAACGCCATCCTCTCGAAGCTCCAGGGCGTTGCTTGGACAAATGTCCACGCACCTCCCGCATTCCGTGCAGGTGGAGCGATCGACGATCACCTTATCCATGGCGGATTACCATCCGGCGATTCTCTTCTTGATGTCCTCTTTCACCCTCTGCATATCCTGATCATTACACCTAGGATCCATCGTCTTCTTCATGTCGTAATCCTCGGATACTTCCACCGTCAAGTCGGGCACCCGCCCTCCTTTCTCGAGAAGCGTGGAAGCGCAGCGCGTTGGGCATCCGTCGACGGCGAGCACTTTTCTCGCTTCTCTAACCTTCCTGAGGGCGTTCTCCCTTCCCAGCGCATATGCCGGGAGGCAGAGCATTTCAAATCGCTCCGGCGATTCCGCAACAAGCTCCCTGACCACGCAGTCCGCCAATGATCCTGTGTTTGAGGCCCCGCTGCAAGTCACAACCAAGATCTTTCCACTGCCATTCATTCCATCACTTCCTGTGCGATTCATTCATCTCCCCGTGACTTTCGTCCTTCGACGGCTCCCTCGACGAGGGGTTTGTCCCGTGCGCCAAGAAGCGAGGCTCCACGCCCTTACTGGCTCGCTCGAGCCTTTGGGGAGCATGGAGCCATCACCAGGAGGCTGCCTTCGGGGGAGTTGGGACGAGTTCTCTCCCGACGCGACATGATCGATGTCATTTGTTCGTGAGCACTTCAACAAAAGTTGAAACAGTCTATCAGGTACTTCATTCTTTCCACTGAACATTATTCTTGCTGGCCGTCTGGAACGATATCCACTCTGTCGATTAGCGGAACATCGGTCTCAACGTTAGTAGGATTCCTGGTCGAATCGCTTGTTCGAGCACGATTGTCCAGTCTCAGGGTCGCTCAGTGGCGAGCACACAGAAAGACGATACGACAGTATGGCTCGGGCCGATACAACGAGTGATCGAACAACATTCTCTAACAGCGAGAATCCCCGAGAGCTGCTGACCTAGGAAAACAAGAAGTACCTATCCTCTCCTAAGAGAAGAACTAGTAGCCTTCGGCGAGGGAAGATGTGGGTCACTAAGCGTTCCGGAGAAAGAGAGGAGTTCGACGAAGGCAAGGTCAGGAGAGCGATCCTTCGTGTCGGCGTGGCCGACGTGGTTGCGGAGGACATCCTCCGGGACGTGGAGAGGGACCTCCATGATGGTATCACCACCGAGGAGATATACCGGAAGGTCCACCACCTGCTCGAGAAGAAGAAGACGGTCAAGTTCGGATTGAAGGAGGCGATACTGGACTTGGGTCCAGAGGGATACAACTTCGAATCTTTCATCGGAAAGCTGTTCCAGGCGTTGGGGTATTCGGTCAGGCTGAGAGAGAAGGTTCAGGGGAAGTGCGTTTCGCACGAGATCGACGTCATGGTGGAGAAGGGGTCGGAGAGATACATGATAGAGTGCAAGTTCCACAACTCCCCTGGGATGAAGTGCAGCATCCAGACGGCACTTTACACTTATGCAAGGTTCCTTGACGTGAACGAGTCGCTGCCTCACACGACACCATGGTTGGTGACGAACACGAAGTTCACGACGGACGTGATCAGATACGCGGGCTGCTGCGGGATGAAGCTGCTGGGATGGAGATTTCCAGAGGAAGAGGGGCTAGAGAGGCTCATCGACTCGAACCGCCTCTTTCCGCTCACATCACTCGGGCTGAAGAGATCCCACGAAAGAACACTGCTCTCCAATAACTTCGTCCTGTTGAGCGACGTAGTGAAGAACAACGAGTGCCTCTACGAACTTCTTCCCGAGAAGGATGCGGAACGAGCATTGACCAGGGCGAAAGAGATTCTTGGCCAGGGACCTTGATGAACCCCATCTACGATCTTATTGGGCATGTCCGATCCTCTCGAGACTGTCATCTGATCAATAGCTTACTGGACGTTGAGCAAGGGCGAATTGCATGCACGAACGGACCCACATACTAAAGAAGAAATCAAAAAGAATGGAAAAAAGAAAAGACAATTGTGCATTATCGTGCACAAGTGGCTCAGTATCTGCTCTTGAATGCCGGGCGGTGCTTTGAGAAGCAATCGCGGCAATAGACTGGTCTGCCCTCTGTCGGCTTGAACGGGACTTCACATTCCTTGTTACAGTCCCCGCAGACGGCCTTGTGCATCTCTCTGGGCGTCCTGTCGTACATCATGAATTCACCTCCATTTGACTTGCCTAAATACAACACCTTTCTCTAGAATTCCTGATTTCCCTATGAGGTACGTTAGGACACCAGTGATCGGATCACATTTAGTGGACGGTTCTAAAGCCTTTGACTATATGAACATATGCAGCGTACAGGAGAACTATCGCTCAAGTCAGGTCGCCATGACATCCTGGCACCTATCGGAAGGTGTCTGCCGCTTCAAGGTCACGGATCAGGCCTGTCTTCGTGTTTCTCCTCAGGACGCAGCAGATATCCCCCAAACCCGACGTACCACAAGAGAGAGGGATACAGGACCAACCGCTCCATCCCCCCAGGTCCGAGGCCCAGGTATGTTCCACCAATGAACACGAAAAGCGATGCAAGGCTTATCAGACCGAGAACGACGCCGAACCACGAGTAAGGTTGTCTGACGACCTTGTACGATATGATGGCGGTCAAGGCACCGAATAAGAATCCCATCAAGGCAAATACGGCATGTGGGTCGCCGGTGTTCTCAGGGAACAGGCCCACGCCGATCGTACCGACCGAGGATATGACGAGGGTGAGGACCATCGCGTTCCTCCCTAGGGTCTTCCAGAAGAGATAGGAGGCTATGAGCCCCGAAAGACCGAAGACTATGAGCGTCGCGTTGAACAGCGTCCGAGACGGCTCCGGACCAACGCCCAAATCGCTGATGTAGTTGAGCGACACGCTATACCCAGGGCGGAGCGACTCAGCGATCAATAGCAAGAGAAAGAACTGCAGCGATCCCAGAAGCAAATAGAACCCCGGATTCCGAAGAGGTCTCACTAGGCATGATAGGAGGAATGCGATATTAAATCGTCCTTTTCGACGACTCGATCGCCCCACACGAACCGATAAGGGCGCTCCTATTCTGATCTCATGCGGAAAGGACTACCTCGCTAGATCTCTAGATATTCCCTCCACGCCGATTTCAACCTCAAGGGTGACAGTGTGGAATGAGAAGAGCGTTCTTGGTCGTGAGAGCTGTCAGGAGTGCCGAAGGTGAAGCGGACCGAGCGGGATTTGCAACCACGACAATGAATGGATGAATGTCAATTTGCACCCGAATCTGTGCAAGGCATTCTTCGAGCGTATGAAAGATGCATCGAACCTCTTCCATTTCATTCATCTTCAAGAATTCTCAGTGATTGAAGCTCTCGAGAATGAAGACTTCTCAGATGATTTGGCGATTCGGATTAGTGGCTCAGAAAGGACGTTGTAGATCGGATCCCCCGTTATCTCATCATGTTCATTCAATTTGAACACGTCTGTCACTCTGATGATAATGCCTATTTCCGTCCCATCTTCGAGTTCCATTCTTGTTTCCGGCCCACTCAAGATCTTGAAATCAAGGCGCTCGGCCGTTTCATATCTACCATCGGGTCCCCTAATCTTCAACATGAACATCCCCGTATGATCGGTGGATTCCCGCAGGTAGGATGACTTGTGAAATCATGGTTTTTCCCCCCGGACTTACAATTACGGATTGACACTCTCTGAACATTATCTAGTGTGATAATAGTAATAGATGTTATGTGAGCATTATCTAGTGTGATAATAGTCATAATACTAGCTTTCAACAAGAGCCCTAAGCATCGCTTCGACCTGCTCCCATGTCAACACATATGGCTTCTGATCGAAAACGATGACGATCTCATACCCCACGATCCGATATATTCCCCTGGTGTCGAGACCTGTTCCCGGCATGCCCCCAGAGAACCATCCCTCTTTCAGACCTCCGTGGAACAGTATGCCCGCTCGAGCAGCGGTCGCCCGGACCCGATCGAGCGTCGTGGCCGGGTCGTCCCTCAACTTGAATCTGAACACCTTGGTCATGACTTCTTGAGGTCATGTATCGGCGGAGATATATCCTCTTAGCCGTACGCAATAAGACTGTCAGGAGAATCGGAGGGATCGAACAGACCCATGGAGACCCAGAACCCTCGAGACGACTGGAAGCCATTCAACATATCAGAGGACTCGCCAAAGGCTTCGAGGTCGCGGTTCACACCGAGGGTTCATTCTTGGACAGGTATGGACACCATCAAAACCTATTTGTAAACATATCACTATCACCACTGCTCGGGATGCACTCTTGACCGGCATGCTGCTGGCGCTCGCCATATTTGTTGCCGTGTTTTTGGCAATAGTGTTCAACCTGGCGGACCGAGCGGTACTGGTCATAGTCGGGGCTCTTGCGATGGTCGGGACGGGGCTCATCTCGGCCAACGACGCCATCGCCTCCATTCACTGGGAGGCGATCGGGCTCATCTTCGGGATGTTCGTCCTCGTCGCCGCTCTCACTGAGAGCGGATTCTTCAGATGGGTCGGGCTGTATCTGCTGAAGAAAACGCGTTTCGACTTCACGAAGATATTCATCGTGTTCTGCGGCTTGGCGGCATTTCTCTCCGCGTTCATGGATTCCATCACAGTGATCATGTTCATCGCCTCCGCGACCATCGAGGTCTGTCGCGTGCTCAAAGTGTCTCCGCTGCCGATAGTCATAGCTGAGATATGCTCTGCGAACATCGGCGGGAGCGCGACCATGGTGGGAGACCCGCCGAACGTGATCATAGGCACGGCGCTCAACCTCACGTTCTCCGACTTCGTCACGCACACCGCTCCGATCGCCATGATAGCTTTCTCCGTCAACCTGGTCGTGTTCGCCGTCCTGCACCGGCGCCTATTCGAGAACAAGCACGTCGACTTCGATAAAACGGTTCAGGAGTTCAAGGACGTTGACGCGTTCGGGGCGGTCACCGACGTCAGGCTGATGAGAATGGCATTGTCTGTGTTCGCGTTCATCGTTACTCTCTTGGTGATGCATGATTCGCTCGACATGCATGTCTCGTATGTGGCGATCCTCGGCGCCTCGATGGTGATATTATTCGCCCGTAGGAAGATGGACGATCTGATCGACAAGATCGATTGGCACACGATAGTCTTCCTTGCGGGCCTGTTCGTGATGGTCGGCGGAATAGAGAAGACCGGGCTTCTTGCGGACTTCGCCAATGGGCTGGTCGGTCTGTCCGGTGGCAACGTTCTGGTGTTCGCATTCCTCCTTTTCTGGGTCTCCGCTGCTCTTGGAGCCCTGCTGGACAATATTCCATTTGCCGCGGCGATGGTGCCGGTGATCCCAGCTCTCGCAGTTCAGACCGGGGTCCCGGTCGACTCCATCGCATACACGACGACGCTTGGCTGCAATATCGCTGGCAACATAACGCCGATCGGCGCCTCCGCGAACGTCGTAGGGCTTGCGATAGCTAGCAAGAAGAACGTGGAATGGTCCTGGAAAGAATATTGCAGGGAAAGCATCCCAATGACAATGGCCAGCCTCATAGTGGCCAGCATTCTGATGCTGATTCTCCTCTATTAGTCAATGCAAGACATCGTCCAATATCCAGATTCATCGTTTGGACACTCGGTTCTCTGACCATTTGGACGATCACGGACCTGGACCGCAAGATCCAAAAGAACGCGCTCAATCACTCTCGTTCACAAAGGAGAAAAGGCATAATAGCCAGGCAATCCATCATGATCATTGGGGCGAGAGCGTGACTGTCCGCGGCGGCCATCTCAGGAAGACGCTTGATGAAGAGGTTGTGCAAAGAGGACAGGAAACGATTCTTGACCGACTAGATACCTGTCGATTCGACCATCGTAAGACACTTAAGCATCCATCATGTTTGACGAGTGAACAACAGGGAGAGGATATCATGGGTTCGAAGCACTTCACGGCAAAAGAAGCGAGGATGATCGGTGAGAAGCTCGACGTGGACTGGAGCAATTTCGATGTCGAGCAATTCCGAATGGGAATGGATGTCGAACTTGAGCATGGCAAGATAAGCCCTGCGACCAACGTGACCGACGATGATCCGATAATGACCGGCAAGATCGCGTTGGCACATCTGAACGAGTTCCCTGATTACTACACTCGACTTGATAAGCTGGAGAAGGAAGCTGAGCAGGCTTTGAAGAAGAAGCGTAAGTAGTCTCGATCTACTTTGATCACCTGCCCGCGTGCACTGGCTCCGAAAGGCCATATTGCTCACGTTCATATCGATGTAGATTCCATCTTTCGAGAGAGGGAGACTGGTCATCGAGGTGTCGGATTCGTCCTCGTATAGTGCTCGGGGTCCTCGACCACGGTCAGCTCGTTCCCGTCAGGATCGAGGAAGATCGCCATGAGTCCGCCCCACCGCTGCCTCTGCGGCTTTAGCTTGAATTCCACTCCCTCGTCCACCAATCTACGATGAAGCTCGTAGATGTCGTCTGTCTCGAACACGATGCCGGTGTCCCCGCCGGGTTGCCGCTTGTCGTGGATCGAGGGGACGTAGAGGGCGAGCTTCTCGTGCGGCTCTTCCCTACCGAGCTCGATCCAATTGTTCTCCCTCGAATCGAGCTGGACTGAAAGACCGAGGACATCTCCGTAGAACTCAAGGGCGTCGTCGAGATTCGAGACTGGGACCGAAGAAATCCACACTCGCGTCAGCTTCCCTTTGTCAAGAACACCGACCTCGCCTCCCATCGGATCTCCTATCGGCATGATCATCGAATCGGCTCTTCACCTATTTGCTTCTTGAGCAAGAGATGGTCTCGAACCGTTCTTGCCGAAATGCGATCGGGCGAGGATCGATGTGCGAATTTCGTTTCGTTGCAGACCTGCCAATCAAAAAGTTTAATTAGAGTATTAACAATTGCTAATCCGCAAAGCACTATCCGATCAGAATTCCCCACCAACTTCCTTTAGTTTGCTCCCCGTGCTTATGCTATTGATCGGATAAGGCCGCAGAGAAGGAGGGAGGCCTGCGGCCAGGCTTTGCCTCCTTTTCACGATCATCGATCGATTTCGGGTCGTCTGATTCATCGGTACGTCTGATAAGTCCATCGACGGAGTCGTCGGATTCGACCGGCCAGCTCGAAATGCCTTTGGTCCCGATCGTCCAGATGGTTGTCATTCTATCTGCTTCTTCTTCGAAACCGCCTGTCGTAGACGAAGACCCCGACCGCGGCAGCGAAAGCGGCAACGTAGAAGATGAGAAGCCAGGATCCGTAGGTGATGACCTGAAACGTGATCGATTTCTCGACGAAATTCCCAGCGTTGTCGAACACGCGCACAGTGAGAACATGCGTTCCTGCTCCCAGATTCCTAAGAACGATCCACGTTCCGTTCTCGACGTATCTGAAAGTGTCGTTGTCAAGACTGTACATGACGAGCTCAACCCCACTGCCGACATCTTGAGTCAGCCAGGTCATGTTCAATGTCGAGTACTTGAAGGAGGTGTTGTTCTGAATCGTGAACGCTAGGAACGGAGGCTGCGTGTCTATCATGAACACGAGAGAGCCATCGGCGAAGTTCCCGACCCTGTCGAACGCACGAACTGTGAGGATATGGGTCGATTCCGAGAGGCCTGAGAGATTCACTGATGTGGCGTTCCCGACCGATGCGAATTCGCTCCCGTCGAGCCTGTAGGCGAAACTATCGACGCCGCTGACACCATCGGAGGATAGCCAGGCGATCACGAGGGAGGTCGAGTTGAAGATTGCATCTTCTTGGACGTCGAATTCGAGAGAGGGTGGCAAGGTGTCGACGGCGAACGTCAGGATCCGTGTGGCAGTGTTTCCAGCTCTGTCACGAGAGCGGACCGTGATCGTGTGAGAGCCCTCGAGGAGGTCGTCGAGGCTGGCCGAGGCGGTGAGTCCCGTCGAGATCCAGGAGAGGAGGTCGAGCCGGTATTCGAAGTAGCTGATGCCGCTGTTGTTGTCGGATGAGTTCCAGTCGATGGTGACCCGCTTCGAAGCAAAGATCGTGTCGTTCTGGACGCTTATGATCAAGGCCGGGGGTCTCATGTCCACGATGAAGTTAAGAGGCGCGTCGGCGAAGTTCCCAGCCCTGTCGAAGATGCGCATCGTGAGTACGTGTGAGCCCTCAGGGATGGATGCGAGGTTGATGCTGACCGAGCCGCGCGTGCCGTACGAGGCGAACGTGCTGTTGTCCAGACTGAATTCGTAGCGTAGTATCCCGGTCACGGAGTCGGTGGCCGTCCACCCGATTATGACGTTTGTCGTCCTGAAATAGGCGACCCCCTGGGTCGAGTACACTAGGGATGGCGGCAGGGTGTCGACCAAGAACGACATCGACCTCTCGACGAAGTTGCCAGCTCTGTCGTACGAGCGGACCGCGAGGACGTGGCTGCCGTCTGGAACATCCGTCAGATCGACGAAGGTCTCGTTCCCCGTGGTCGCGTAGGTCCCTCCGTCCAGACTGTATTCGAAATGATCTATGCCGGTGTTGCTGTCGGAAGAGGTCCAGTTTATGTAGACAGAGCTCGAGGCGAATATCGTCGCGTTCTGTACATTGAACGACAGGGTCGGAGGAAGGGTGTCAATGTCGAACCTGACCGATTGCTCCGTCATTCTTCCGGCATTGTCGTATGCTCGTACGGTCAGCACATGAGACCCTTCGGAAAGACTCGCGAGATTCGTGGAGTTGATCGTCCCGAGGGAGCTGAAGGTCCCTCCGTCCAGGCTGGATTCGAAGCGGTCTATGCCGCTCGGAGCGTTGTAGACTGTCCATGCGACAATCACGGAGTTCGAAGTGAACATCGTCCCGTTCTGAATATTGAAGACTAGGTAAAGTTGAGACGTATCGACCTTTATGTCGACGGACGAGACAAGGTTCCGATTTCCTGCATTGTCCTCGGCGTAGAATTGGAGGGTGTGAACGCCATTCGCGGAAATTGGGATCTTTGCAGTGAATGACTGCCAACCAGTCGAGTCCAGATTGTACATTATCGACTTCACACCAGAGGTCGCGTCCGTGCTCGTGATCGTGACATTGACGGGCGTGACATACCACCCGCTTGAGCCCAGTGTTCCCTCGATCGACAGACCCGTCTGAGGTGCGACCGTGTCGACAATGAAACTGACTGTAACGTTCCTCTGATTCCCCGCCTGGTCGAAGACGATGACGTTCACTATGTGATCGCCGTCGAGCACACCGACGAACGGATATGACGTGTTCGTGCCGACGTTGATAGGACTGCCTGAGTCGATCTGCACCTCATAGTGACCTATGCCGGACAAAACGTCGTTTCCGGTCCAGCCAACATCGACCGTGCTCGAGTTCTGGATCGCCCCGTCGGCCGGGGAGTCGATCGTTATCGTCGGGAGCACGGTGTCCAACGAGAAGGAGTAGGAAGCGGGGGACCCCCAGTTGCTTGCATTGTCGCAAGCCTTGACGTAGAAGGTGTGAGCGCCGTCGGCCAGGGCGGACCAGATCACGCTCTGCAATGTTGTGTTGATATCGTCGGCCGGCAGACCGTCCATGGAGTACGAGTATCCCGAGACGCCACTGAGATCGGCGGGCGCGTTCCAGGTGAACTCAGGCGTAGTGACGTTCGACCATGCGGGCGGCCCTTGGACATCAGGGGCTGCCGGCGCGGTCGTGTCGACCATGAACGGTCCAACGTCGTATGCTGTGACGTTCCAATTCCCGGCGGTGTCCACCGTCCTGATGTGCAGATACCATATGCCGTCTGGGAGTGGCAGACTTGTATTGCTCGTTCCCGTCGTGTTGATGGTCGTGCCAGGTAGGTCCGTCGACAACTGCGACCAGAGGAGGGAATATCCAGCGACCTCGATATCGTCGGCAGCTCCGGACCATGTTACCTCGATTGTGTTATCGGAGGTCCAATTGCCGGTCGAGGGCGTTGAGGTGTTGCTGCTAGGATTGGAAGGTGGAGTGTCGTCGAACTTCCAGTCGACGCTGACCGTCCCTACGTCGATAAGTTCTCCCCTGTCGGCGTAGACCTCCACTCGAACAGAGCCAGTTGGACTGATGTAATTCATTGAGGGAGCGTAGGTTGTGGAGAGAACGTTCGAACCGATGCCCACGCTAGCGGCCATGAGATCCCAACCGGACGATGTCCAATTGTAGAGGCTGATGTTCGGACCGTCTCCGAGGGCCTCAGAGTAGTACACATCGACGGAGAGGTTGTACGTGGGAAGGACCGGGGCGATCGTGAAATTCCATCTGGCGTATCCGGGATCAGTTTCATTGCTTAGTACGATGCCGTTCGTATAGTTGAGTGAGGTGCTGTAGCCACCGCCTATCTCGTAGTAATCATCTCCGTTCTTGAGATAGGTGTTGCTCCAGGCACTAACGCTGGTGGGAATTAGCACGAGCGCGACGACCAACGCAAGCAATGCGACTGGAAAATGGACTCTTGTCACTGTCTCCCGAACACCGACGTCGCATCACAGACAAAAATCTTTGGTGGGATCTCTTGGGACATTATCTCCAAAGAGAATGATGGAATTCGAGTCCTCATGACCGGTCTATGCATGCAAGTGATGAACAGCACAGTCCTCCGGTATTTCTTGTCGTCCTCAGAGTCCCCCTCCGCCCGTGGCCGACATCGCCTTCGTTGGCGCGGGAACATCTTTGGCGAGAGGACCAATGGCGAAGGATGAGTGCGCGCGAGTCGATTGAGATACTCCTCAGTTCGATGGGTCAGACACTAGAGAGAGGAACTCGACCGATAAGAGGCTTAAGATATGTTGTATTATAGATATTACATTTAAAACATATTTATTTAAATACCTTATGTGTCATAGTATAAAGTAGATGAATGAAAACATACTAGGTCAACTTCGGCAAGCATTGCTTACCAGAAGCAGCCTCGAATCACTTCCCGATTCGGTGTGGAAAAAGGCTGGTGCATTGAATACTTGGGGTACTAACGCCTTAGAGGGGAGCACTCTCACGTGGGAAGATGTAAAGAAGATACTGTTCGAGCAGCGGATCGGTGGGAATGCGTCGGTCCCAGAGATTCTTGAGACCGTCCAGCACGAGGTCGCTTTTCGAGGGCTCGTTCGACGGATTTCGGCGCCGATGAGTCTGATGACGGTCTTGGAACTGCACGAAGGCGTGTTTCGCGGGATACTCCGCGATGCTGGGCAATGGCGGAGGGTGAACGTGAGGATAGAAGGAGCGAGACATACGCCACCTAGAATGGAGAAGGTCGTCAGCGAAATGGAAGGATGGATCGAGGAGTACGACAAGAAGGATATTGTTGGCGACCCCGTCTTTCCACTAGCTGCTTGGATGCATCATCGTTTCGAGTCGATCCATCCATTCAGCAATGGAAATGGTCGCGTCGGAAGATTACTGCTGAATCTTCATTTCCTGAAGCACAGTTGGCCCCCGATACACATACTCAAATCCGACAAAGATGTCTATCGAAGCTGCCTTGAGGAAGGACACTCTGGTGACTTATCCCGGTTGACCGAGTTCCTGAGAGTCTTCATGGCCAAATCCCTTCTTGATCTCCTTGACCAAGTGGGAACCGAGATCGACGCTCTGAAGACCCTGAGGGAATTTGTACCGACCGCACCGTATTCCGCCAATTACCTGACCTTAAGGGCCGGACAGGGGCGACTTCCTGCCCTGAAGGTCGGCAGGAAATACAAAACTAGCCAGAGAGCATTGGACTTGTATAGGGAGTTCACTGGCGAGAAGTGATCGATCCATATCTCCCCCGCATTTCCACTACAGCTTCATTCATCTGAACGAGAGCGTGCCAATGACCACCACGACCAGAGCGAAAATGACAGGAACGACGGAATCGACCAGGAGCCCAAAGTGATATGTACCGAGCATCAGTCCCCTTATGGCGTCGACCCTGTATGTGACCGGGTTCACGAAAGTGATGGCCGAAAGCCACGCAGGTAGGTTCCCGATTGGGAAGAGCGCTCCGGAAAGGAAGAATGACGGGAAGGTCACACTGCTACTTCCAGATCGATTATCAATATTGGAACCTGGAGTGACAGGTTCTAATACTGACGAAAAGAGAGTTCTTATCGTAAGAAAATGACAGAGGCGTTCGCACATAGAATCCTCCACAGGGATTGCGAGGCTGAAGAGAGACTTCAGAATCATCTCCTAGATCTTGTTCATTCAGAACTACCAGACATAGGTCCGATCGTCATCCAAGAAGACACTCCTAGGATCTCGGACAACAGCGAGTTCGATCTCAAGGTCCCCCTCCTGTGCAGAGATGGCGCGGTGGTCATAGACATCAAGTTCGATGATCTGGTCCTATTCTTTAGCAGATGGTCTCCCTCGAGCTCCGACTGTCCGACCTCAGAAGCGGTCTCGGAGATATTGAGATTCCTTGGTTCCCATTGCCTTCCAGCCTCCGTTCAAGATTCCGGGGACATCATAATACATGACATAATTCCCATCGTCGTGGAAAGATGCGCAACGAAGATGCAATGTGCGACCTTGATCGAGAGGATGCTTTGGTCCCATCACGTTCACAATTGCGCCATCGGGCTGGCGTATGGGGTCTGCGATCCGCTGGTCCAGGATGAGCTCGAGCAATACATAGAGGCGTTCTTTGAGGACAGTAGGAACGTGGCCATTCTTCTCTGCTAGATCAGGACCGGGGACCGAGTTCGTTATGACTGACGGAATCGGCCTCACTTGAACTTTATCGGTCGCCCTAGGCCCTGGATTCCCCCCACCATGCTCTCCAGGATCTCCTTCTGTGCATTTATCTGATGTTTAAGGTTCTCCTTCATCTTCTTTTGGTCGGTGAGATCGACCATAGACATCACACCGTTTCCAGTCTCCGGAATGATATGGACGAAACCTAAGACCTCTTTGATCGCCCCGTCTTTGGCGACCAGTCGGAACTCGAGGCTCTTCTGCGCTCCCGGATTGATGATGCTGGTGCGACGAAAAGACTTGAATCTGTCAGCGTCGTCTTTGTGGATCAGTCCCGCCCACAACATGTTGTTCTCGAGCTCGCTTCTCGAATATCCAGTAAGTCTCGTGAATTCAGTATTGACCAATACCGTTCTCATCTCATCGTCGTCTATGACCATCGCCGTCCCGGTGTTCTCGAAGATCGCCTTGTATTTCTGCTCTGACGACTCGAGTCGGCTCTGAAGCTTGAAATCGTGCATCGCGAAGGATATGTCCTCGATGACGCTTGTCAGAAGAACTCGTTCCTCGTCGCGATCCATGAAGCCCTTTGGGATTCCTAAAGTCAGTGTTCCAAAGTCCTCTCCATTGTAAGCAAGCTTCGAGGATACGGCTCCCCACACGCAGACGCTCGATGCCAATGGGCAGCCGCCACATGACGACGGATGACGAAATTGAAAGAGCTCAGAGCTCTCCAACGCTTCGGTGCAACATGCTGGAGGTTCCCCACGCTCAAATCGATCTAGGATCGAATCTATGTGCGTGCCAAGGCCGCCCCCGGTGATCGATGAGAATTGCCCTTCGTCGTCCAGAATCGCGATCCATGCGTATTCAAAACAACCGCCATCAACGAACTCCTCACTGATCAATCTGAGCATCTCGTCCGAATCCGAGTTCCTCAGACATTGCTGGTGAATATTGGCGATCGTCCTCAGAAGCAAGTTCGTTCGGACCACAAGCATCTCCTGGTTCTTCTTTTCGGTTATGTCCCGCGCGTTGATGAGGGTCTCATGGCCGCCATCGGTGGCGAACACTGACGCGATGAAGTCGAGCACTGCCCAACTTCCGCTCTTGGATCTGACGCAGATCTCGTCTCTCCAGGATGACGACGACTCTTGCTTGTGCGTCGCCGAGGTATCCGTCCATTTGGATCTCTGCACCTGCGGAAGAAACTCAAGGAATTGTCTGCCCATCATCTCCTCCAGCTCGTAGCCGAGAATCCTGCTCACAGATGGACTGACGTATCTGATCGAATGGTCGTCGTCTAACACGAGCACAAGCTCGCTCGTGTTCTGAATGAGCATGCTGAACCTCTTGGCATTATGGGCGATGGCCTCCTCGGCCTGATGTCTCGCCATCGCCTCGCTGATCAAACTGAATAGAACCGCATATTCGGCCTCGGTCGAGGCATCGCGTTTCAAATAGAAATTGGCGCCATTTCCCAGGGCACGCAGGATCGATTCTTCTTTCCTGTCGCTGGAATAAACGATTATGGGGGTCTGATTTCCGAGCTCCCTTACTTGTTTTGTGAACTCTATCCCATCGAAATACGGTTCTCTGTGGACCAGGACTATGGCTTCGTAGTCCTGTGACACAAGCTTCTTGAGAGCCTCGGTCGCTGAGTCCGCCAACTGCACGTCCAGAGCATACTTGAACCCCATATGAGCAGCGCTGGTCCCAAGGGTGACCTCGTCTCCGCCCACCATCAATATCTTGGCGGATTCCGTGATTGTGGACATCAGAACTCCAAAACTCTACTTTTGTTGACATTACTATTTCAACCTGCCCTGATGGGTATCAACTACGATAACTAGATACTCGACAAGACAGCTGACGATGTCGATCCGATATCCGGGATGTCCAAACTGCACAATAGACCTGCACGGAAATAGAAAGGGGAAAGGGTTTGCGGAGCTCGTCACTTCTTCGGCTTCGTCAGAACCATCTGGACGGCCTCAGCTGCGCTGACCGCCGGTAGGATCTCGTAGCTTTTGAAGAAGCCAGTCATTCCTGTGGCGTGGAGATATTCGAATTCCCTGACAGACGCCTCGTGGAGGTCTGGTCATCCAAACGGGACTCTTCTCAACTGATCCTCACGAAAGGAGTATGTAATATTGACGCCCATTGTACTGCGTGCCTGCTGTCAACAGCGCAACCAAACAGGCGGGGGGAAAGGGGGAGGAAATGAGGGCGTACAGGATCAAGACAGATCAGGTGATCTCACCATTCAACGAGCATCCACGCGATCTCCTCGTGCTCAATGAGAAGATTGGAGACTACCAAGAGCGTCTCTTCAAGAGACTTGGGATCGAGCTCGTGACAATCGATGATGCGTCCAAGATAGACAATGAAGAGAGGCTGACTTTCTACGACCACACCTACTTCACCGAAGGACTGGCGAGGCAGTTCATCGAGGAATCGCGGAGATTTGGGAGAGCCACCGCATGCTGCCTGAAGAAGGGGACATTCACGAAGAGGAGCGTGCCTGGAACCATGAGCGTCCGCGACGAGCAGGATTCGTTCCGCTACCAGTTGCACTACTATCCGGCCGGTGCGGAGCCTGGGGATCCCAGCTCCGTTGTCATTGACCCCGATGGCACGATCGCGAAGATCAGATTCCCAAAGCACATGGTGGAGGAGGTAGGATATGAGGTCCCTCTTTCTACGAAGAGGCTAATCCAGATCGAGCATTGGTGCAACCTGTGGGCGTGCAACGTCTCTGGTGTCCTCGGAGTGGCACAGGAACTATTGGAGTCTCCGAAATCGAAGCTGCTCGGCATGGCATTGAGGGCGAGGTCGACGAACAAATGGAGCGTCTCCTCGAAGAACGTCAAGATCGGGGAAGGGTGCGACATACATCCGAAGGCGTATCTCGAGAATGCTATCATCGGGAATGGCGTGGAAGTCGGTGCCGGCTCGGTCGTCCGGGGAGCGGTGATAGGTGACGAGACGGTCATCGCTGACAGCGTCAACATCAACTACTCCGTCATCGGGGACCACTGCAACATAAGGGAGGGCACGTGCATGCAGTTCACGGTCATCTATCCGGGCTCGTTCTCCTCCTGCAGGTTCATGAACGTGTCTTTCGTCGGGAGGAACTGTTTCGTGGGGGACGGGGTCGTGTTGACGGACTTCAGGTTCGACGGCGAGACCCAGAAAGTAATGCACAAGGGCAAGAAGGTCGACACCGGGAGCATTTTCTTGGGCCCGTGCATCGGTCATGGTACGTACATAGGCTCAGGTGTGATTGTGGGTCCGGCCAGAGAGGTGCGGGGAGGCGTCCGGGTGGTAGTTGGAAATGACAGGCTATTGCTCAGTGACAGGATGGAGGGGGACTTCCGCATCATCGAGCCGAGCGAATCGTACAGAAAGAGCAGGAACATTGACTAATAGCTCAGAGCGGTCGCGGTGGATCGATTCATCGCTTGAAGGGCGATAGAGACCGACCATGCACTTTGGATTCTAGGTAGGCAGCACAAATCACTGCAATTGCGAGCTCGCCACGAGAAGGTTCAAGGCAATCGTTCCAGGCGCATCATGGAAGAGCAGAATGAGCGCAACATCGAGGCCGCTGAACAATGCTGGTATCCATATGTAGGGCTTGCCGTCGGTCGCGAGACAGTATATCATGAAGAGATTGGAGATGCCAAATCAAGGAAGATAAGGTGCATGGGTCCGGCAACATTCCGATTGTTATACAGTATGATAATCACACCGTTCAGCTTAAATCGGCTCTAGATGTAGTTCCCGATGAAGCGAAGACAATGGACATTCTTTATGTCGATGATGAAACCTCCCTTCTGGAGATAACGAAACTATTCCTCGAGAAGGATGGGGACTTCAACGTTCACGTTTTCGATTCGGCGGGTTTGGCGCTTGAAGCGCTCGAATCGAGAAAATTCGACGCCATCGTATCCGACTACTTGATGCCTGAGACCGATGGGATCGAGTTCTTGAAGGCTCTCAGGAAGTCGGGGGACAGGACGCCCTTCATATTGCTCACTGGAAAGGGAAGAGAGGAGGTCGCGATCGAGGCTCTGAACTCCGGTGCGGATTACTACTTGAACAAAGGAGGGGATCCGAAATCACAGTTCGCCGAGCTTCGC
>Ga0315285_10000571_pt1 | contig 38289 bp, 10 predicted proteins | sample YL17G09_36_MG_FD_203698 | JGI IMG/M metagenome (GOLD analysis project Ga0315285, IMG submission 203698) | Sediment microbial communities from Yellowstone Lake, YNP, Wyoming, USA - YL17G09_36 | ecosystem: Environmental > Aquatic > Freshwater > Lake > Sediment | place: USA: Wyoming | collected...
GAAGCCTGCAGAACGATGGAGCCGGTGTTGCCCGTGCCCGGATCGGTGTTGGTCGCGGTGACCCCGCTGGGCAGCCCGGGCACGCTCAAGGTGACCGCTCCGGTGTAGTTGGTGCGGGTGAGCGTCACGGAGATGGTCTGCGACGCGCCTGCTGCCACCAGCGTTACAGAGGGCGGGCCCACGCTCAGCGAGATGGCGGGCGCCGGTAAGACGGTCAAACTGAAAGTGGCGGACGCGGCACTGACCCCGCTGCCGCTGGCTGTGACGGTGATGGTCTGATTGCCGACCAGGCTCGCCGCGGCCGAAGCCTGCAGAACGATGGAGCCGGTGTTGCCCGTGCCCGGATCGGTGTTGGTCGCGGTGACCCCGCTGGGCAGCCCGCTCACGCTCAAGGTGACCGCTCCGGTGTAGTTGGTGCGGGCGAGCGTCACGGAGATGGTCTGCGACGCGCCTGCTGCCACCAGCGTTACAGAGGGCGGGCCCACGCTCAGCGAGATAGCGGGCACTGGCGTGACATTGAAGTTGACCGAGTTCGAAACGGAATAGCCGCCCGCGGTCGCCGTGAAAGCCCCGGATCCCGTGAACGGCGCCGCAGCGGTCACAGAGAAGCTCGCGGCGCCGGATGAGGTGCGCGTGACCGAAAGCGGTGAAAAGGTGAGCCCGGCGATGGCCGGCGCGGTGACCACGACCGGGCCGGTGAAACCGGCTGCGATGTCGACCGCAAAAGAGACGGAGCCCCCACCACCCGCCACAAAGCTGACCGTACCGCCTCCGCTCATAGTGAAGGGAGCGTTTCGAACCACGGGAACGGCAAGAGTCGCGCTCGGAATGCCCGCGCCCGAGGCCGTCACCGTGACCGTGGTCGCGCCGGTATCCGGCCCCGAGCAAGTCAGGGTCAACGTCGCCGTGCCGTTCCCGTTCACGGTGGCGGTGGAGGAGGTGATTCCCGGGCCCGAGGCGGAAACCGTAATCGGTGTGGCGATGGTTGGCGCGGTATCGACTTTGATCTGCAACTGCGCCGTAGACCCGCCGGCGAAGAGTTGAACCGCCGGCCCGATTTGCGACAAGGTCAGCGCATAGATGGTAACCGTGTTCGTGCCTTGCTTTTTGATGTTCCCGCTCTCCGCAGTGAAGCCGACCGCGCTGTCGCCAAGCGGGGCGCCGGCGCCCGCGCTCACCGTGAACGTTTGGGACACCGCGCCTGAGGTGATCGTGACCGCCTGGCTCGGCGGGGCCAGGCTGACGCCCGAGGCCGACGTCCAGGTAATGTTGACGGTGCCTTTAAAGCCGTTCAGCGGATCAATGGTGATCGTTATGGGGGTGCCCCCGCCGCCGCGGGCGATGGGCGGCAGGTTCTGCGGCGCTGCCGTCACTTTGAAATCCGCGACCGCGAGGTCGCCCGGTCCGCCACCGCCCGCACCGCTGCCCTGGTCCGGATTGCCGACGCCGGGCACGCCGACCAGGCCGGCCGAGCCCATCGGGCCGCTCAGGTTCAGGATGTGCCAGCTTGCGTTCGGAATGTACTGCATCTGGACAGTCACGGTCTCACGCACCACCTGCGTCAGCGCCGTGGCCGTGAAATCCACGCCGGTCAGCCCGGCTTCGGTCAGGTCCACCGTCCTGCTGAGCGGGCTGAAAGTGAACCCGTTGCGGCTGGGCGTGATCATGTACTTACCCGGCGGCAGGTCTTTGAAGCTGTAGGTCATCCCCGTGCCGGTATTGACGAACAACTTCAGCGGGGTGTTCAAATCGCTCAGCGTCAGAAAAGTGGCGACCGCCCCAACGTTTCCGCTGATGCTGGCTGTGGCGGCGGCGCGGACGCCGCTGCTCATGGCAACCAGCCTCGGCGGCGCCGAAGCGCTCGCGCTCAGGCCCGGCACACCGGATTGCGGCAGGGCTGAGGTCTTGGGCAGAAACCGGATTTCAAATTCCACCTGGTAAACGGCCGTGTTCCCAGAAATCGTGCCGTTGGCCTTGCGCACCAGCACGCGGTTCTCGGAGATGTTCGCGAACGACTGGTTGATGGTCTGTTCCAGCGACGCGTAACCGGAATAACTCTGTCGGTCGAAGTAACTCAGGAACTGGCTGACCTGCAGCGATTCATAGGCCCGCGCCAGGGCCTGGATGGCTTCGTCGGGCGCTGCGCGCCCGGCCAGCGACGGCGCTATCACGATGGTGAAGCGCGCGGTGGCCGTCCGGTTCTGCACCGTCGTTACCGTGAGCGTGCCCTCATAGGAACCGGGCGCCCAATCGGTCGTGGGGATCATCACCATCGGCTCGTTGCTCCGATAGTTGCGCTTGGGAATTTGCCACAGGAAGCCGGTGAAAGAGCTGGCGCCCGCCGTGGAGAGGCGCGCATCCAGCGTGAGCTGCGCGCCGGCCTCAATCTGTGCGCTTGGCATGTCGCCCGGACTAACAGTCCCGGACGTAACTTGCAGGATCGGAGTGGCCAAGGGCTGGTCGCCGGAGGTGGTGTCCTGTTGTGCCCGACCTACCTCCGAGCCGCTCGCCTGGCGGGCGCCCGCCGGCGGCTTGCCCTGGTCCACGACCGTGGCTTGGCCGGGGTTCAATACCACCATGCCGGTGACTCGCGGGTCGGAATTGCGCACCTCGACCTGGCTGCGCGAGTTGGGGTCCGACAGGTTCATCACCAGCGTGGAAAACGGGGTGGTGGCCTCGACGTACTCGTCGGTGCCCAACACACCGCAAATGGCGGTGTTGGTGCGAATCTCGAATTTGGAATCGGGGCGGCTGAGTTTGACGACCTGGGCGCGCACCTGGCCGTAAGACAATTGAAGTGAGGACTGTTGCGTGCGCGCGTTGTGCTCGCGCACGACCAGTTCCGACTTCTGGCCGAGGCTGAGGATGGAGCCGTCCTCGAGTTGGGCGCGCATGCGGCCGCCATCGCCGGTGATCAGCTTGTCCTCCCAGTAAATCGGCATCTTGTCGGCGGCCGCGACCGGCGTGATCTTGGGCACGACTCCGCCGGCGCCGGCGGGACGCGCCGCCGCGGCCGCAGCTTGCGATCTCTGCACCTGCGCGGGCTGAATCTGCCGGGTAACCTGGCCGGCCTTTTTCTGGGCCCACAGGCCGGGAGCCAGGCAAACGACCGCCAAAGCGGCATACAGCAGCTTCCTCGCTATCCGAGTACGCATAAGGTATCTCACTCCATCAAACTGCCGAACCCCCCAAACCCCGGTGTTCGGCGCCCATTGTGCCACGTTTATGGCCCTGGCGGCGGATTTATCAACCGCCGGAAACACAATTCCTTTGCCCGCCCGATTGAAGACCCGGAAGCCCCCAGGCTGCAAAGGCGCACACCGCACCCCCCGGCATGAACCGCATACTGGTACACGCCTCACCTTGTCTCACCTTATCGGAGCGCTACGTGCGCCAAAACGGGGGGGAGAATCCCTATCGCTCAGGAACTGGGCGAAGCTACCACAGCCGCTTGCCAGTGTCAATGAACCTAAAGATACAATTCCCCCGCCCCGGCTAACCGACGACCCTGTCAGCCCTTATCGCGTCAGGCCCTCTCTGGCTGCCTCCTTTTTCCAGGTTTAGGGACCGCGTGGTCCCGCCGCTTCGCGGCCCGCCGATGGGAACCTGCCGGCCCGTTTCTCGATCGTTCGCCTTCACTCCGTAAAGGAGCGGCAGCGCTACCGGCTGGCCCGCCGCCGGCAGGTCAACGAAGCCGAGCAGGAGGCGCTGTCCCGCCCGGAGTCGCAGGCCGCCCAGCCAGGCGGCTGCGATGGTGCCCGGCAGGCCATTGTCCAGCAACGCGGGCGCTCCCGCGGCAGCCGGAATAAAGCGCAGCGTGGCCTGTGCCGCAGGGCTGGAGTCGGTCCAGCCCAGGGCCAGGCTCAGGCCGCCCAAATCCAGGTCTCGATAGGCCGAGAGGTAAACCGCGACACGCTCCGCGCCGTCCTCAGCGGGTCGCTCGTGTTGGAATTCCACCGCGCCCGCGCCGAGCGGCAGTTCCGACGGTCTGGCCAGCATGGCCGCCAGTCCCGGCGCCATGGTGCCGCAGACCAAGCCCCGCGGGGTTCGTCTGGGCCGCGAGGGATCGGCGTTGGTGACCCGCCGCAGCGTGGCGATCAGGTCCAGGTTGTCGAGCGAGCCGTCCCCGCCTCGGACCTCGCCATCGGTCGGATAGGAATCCATGGCGTCAAACAGGTCGGAGCAGTTCGGGGGGACGAAGCCCGGCACGCTGGTAACCGCGCGCAGCACCAGGATCAGGTCGAGGTTGTCCAGCGACTCGTCGCCGAACCGGCCTGAGTCGTTACCGCTGGCCGGCGATGCATCGCCCACCAGGTAGCTCCCCGCCGGATGGATGGTGAACGGCAGGCCGGCCGAAGTTCCGCCACCCGGCCCCGGGTTCACCACGGTGACCGCGAACACGCCGGGCGTCGCGGTGTCCGCGTCGCTGATTTGCGCCGTCAGTTGCGAGCCGCTGACGTAGGTGGTGGGCCGCGGGCTGCCGGCCCACTGCACCGTGGCTCCGGTGACGAAGCTAAGGCCGCTAACCGTCAGCGGGAACCCTCCCGAACCAGCGGTCCGGTCCAGCGGGTTGATCGAGGCGATGACGGGCAGCGGGTTGGGCGTGACAATGTTCAGCACCGCGACGTTCGACAAGCCGCCGCCCGGCGCCGGATTGAAGACCGTGACCTGGGCCGTTCCGACGGCGGCGATGTCGCTGGCCAGGATGGCCGCCTGCAACTGAGTCGAGCTGAAATAAGCGGTCGTCCGGCTATTTCCGTTCCAGGCCACCTGCGACGCGGCTGTGCCGGAAACAAATCCACTGCCGTTAATAGTCAGCGTAAACGCCACGCCGCCGGCGATCGCGTACAGGGGAGAGACAGAGCTGATCGATGGCAGCGGGTTGTTGACGGCGAATGTAACTGTATTGGAACTGCCGCCGCCCGGGGCCGGGTTGAAGACCTGCACCGGGACGCTGGCCGCCGAGGCGATCTCAGCGGCGCTGACCGTGGCCGTCAGTTGGGTGCTGGTCACCGCAGTCGGGGTGTGGTCCACCCCGTTGAAGCGCACCACGGAACTTGAAATGAAGCCGCTGCCGTTGACTGTCAGCGGAAAGTCGGGTCCGCCCACGGCGGCCGAGGTCGGATTCAGGGAGGACACCGCGGGCACCGGGTTGGGCGCCGGCTGGATGGCCATCGTAACGGTGTTAGACGTCACGCCGCTCACGGTCATCACCACCGGCACTGTGTCGCCTAGCGGCGCGCTGGTCGGCACCAGCGCGTTTGCCTGATACATGGCGACGAAGCCCGGCGAGAGGCCGGCGTACTGTACGGTGGCGGCCACGCCCCCAATGGTCACGGTGACGGGATTCGTGGTCGTCGCGGGTGGGTTGGACGGCGCGGCCGCTCCGCTGGCTGGCTGGTTGCTCACCGGCCCCAGCCCCGTGCAGGAGATGATCACGGTCTCTCCCGGCCTGGCTGGCGCACTGGGGCTGACCAGCGTAGCGTCGGCGCCATGCATGATGGTGCCCGGACCGCTGCCGCTGCTATTGGTGGTGAAGATGCCCGGGTTTATTCCGATGCCTACCGTTTGGGGCGTGCTGGAAACGCCGGTGGCAATGACTACTACCGAAGCCTGTGTTTGCCCCGCCAGCTCCCACGGGACTTGGAAGTTAATCTGGCCGGAAGAAACAAAGAACAACGGGACGGCGGCGCCGTTCAGGGTCACCTGCGTGCCGGCCAGCACAGTGGGCAGCGGCAGGGTGGAAGCCGAAACCGTGGTGGAAGCCAGATTACTCCCGAATAAGGCAGCCTCACTGCCGGCTGTGATGGGGGCGGTAAACCGAGCGATGTTGAGCACGCCCCCTGAAGGCACCGCTGGCGGCTGCACAATCGTCAGCGGCAGCGTGGTGGAAGTCCCGCCGCCAGGGGCGGGCGTGGAAACGTCGATCTGCACGGTTCCGGCAGAGACGATGTCAGCCGCCCCGATTTGCGCCTGCAATTGCGTCGCGCTGACGAACGCGGTCGGCTTCGCGGCCCCGTTCCAGCGCACCACCGAGGGAAAGGCGAAGTTGCTGCCGTTCACGGTTAGCGTGAACGCGGCGCCGCCGGCCCCTACGCGGTTTGGCGCCAGCGAGGCGACAGCGGGCGCCGGGTACGGCTCGCCCAGCTTCAGCACGAAGGCGTCCGCGGTGCCCGCCACCAACGCTGCCTGGAAAGGATTGAAAGTCGGGAAATTGCCCGACTGCGTCTGGCCGGCCACGTAGATGCCGCCGGCGGCGTCGAGCGCGATACTGTTGCCGTAATCGTCACCGTTCCCGCCGAGAAACGTGCTGAACAGCAGCGCGGATCCGCCGGCGCCCAGCTTGACCACGAAGGCGTCAGAGCAAGGTGTAAACAGGCCGCAGGCGCCGCCGCCCGGCGTTGCCTGAATAGCGTTCTGCAGCGGAAAATTGGCCGATTGGGTCAATCCCGTGATGTAGGCATTGCCTGCGGCATCGACGGCTATGGCGTGCCCAAGGTCGTTCTGAATGCCGCCCAGGAAAGTGGAGTACTCGAGCGTTGTGCCTGTGGAATGCAGTTTAGCTACAAAGGCATCGAATGCGCCGCCGGAAGGGTTGCCAAGGGCGGAAAACAGCGGATTGTACGTGGGGAAATCCCCTGAATCAGTCCAACCCGTCACGTAAGCGTAGCCGGCCGAGTCGACCGCGATGCCGCTGGCCACGTCAATACTCGTGCCGCCAAGATATGTCGAGTAAACAAGCGAGCCGGTCGAACTCAGCTTGCTGACAAAGCCGTTTGTGCAGGCAGCAAACAGGCCGCCGCACAGCGCGGGGTCGGCGTTGGTGGACTGAAAAGCGCTCAGCAGCGGGAAATCGTGCGAGGAGGTGGAACCGGCGACGTAGGCGTTGCCGGCAGCGTCCACGGCGATGGCCAGCGCGCGGTCATCGCCGCTGCCGCCCAGATAGGTCGAGTACAGCAGTTGCGAGCCGGCCGCATTCAGCTTGGCCACAAAGCCGTCGAAAACCGTCCCCGCACCGTTGGCGAGGGCGGACTGCAGGGCGTTCACAGTCGGGAAGTTGCTCGACTGGGTGATCCCGGCGACGTAAGCGTTGCCGCTGGCGTCCACCGCGATTCCGTAAGCGGCCTCCCGGGTGCTTCCCCCAAGGTAAGTCGAGTAAACCAGCGACCCGTCCGGCGCCAGCTTGGCGACGAACGCGTCCAACAAGCCCCCGAAAATGGTTTGCAGCGCTCCGGTTGTTGTTGGGAAGCCGCTGCTGGTCTGTCCGGTGATGTAGGCATTGCCGGCCGAATCGATGGCGATGGCGCTGGCGGCGCTGCCGGAAAGATAGGTGGAGTAGATCAGCGCGGAACCGGCCGCATTAAACTTGCTAACAAAGATCGCGCCGCTGGTTGCCAGCGGGTTCAGCACCGGAAGGTTGCTCGAGGCGGTTGTGCCCGCCACCGAGACCTGGCCCCGCGCATCGACGGCCACGGCGTAAGCGAAGTCGTGGGCGTTGCCGCCGAAGTAAGAGGAGTAGATCAGAACCGGATCAATCACCAGCGGCCGGCGGGCATCGTACGCACCGATGCGGAAGCCGATCTCGCGCTGCCCGCGCAGCACGTAGCTGCCGGGCACCGGCCGCCGCTGCCCCGCAATTTCTTGATAAACGGCAGGCTTCTGAAAACGAACCAGGGCGCCCGGCCGGTTGGCCGGCTCGAGCAGCAAGTGGCCTTCGGGATCGATGCGCAGCGCGCTGGCCCCTTCGGCATGCAAGCGGATGCTGGCCGGGTTGGCGCCCGGGGCCGCCACCAAGTCGTACTCCAGTTGCCGCTGGTTGCCGTAATAGACAAGGTCGATGCCCGGGTAGAGTCCCCGGTACTTGACCTTGGCGTAGCCGGGCACGCCCGTCACCCAGGCGGCCGGGTCGTTGCCGAGATAATAGTTGCTCTTGCCCGGCAACTCCTCCACTCCGGAGGCCACCGCGGCCTGAGTTGCGCCCACGAAGCGCAGGCACAGCCGGTCGGGCGCGCCCCCGCGTGCGCCCGCGCGTGGATGGTCGGCGCCCGGCGCGGGCGCTTCCAGCGAGAGCACTGCTTCTCCGCCGTTATTCAGCAGCAACGTATAGCCGGGGCCTTGAGAGAAAAACCGCTGCTGGGTGGCGGGCCGCCCAGGCAAGGATGCCTGTGCCACTGCGGGGTGCGCTTCAAACCGCATCGGCAAACGGCCGTAAAGTTCCGTCGCCTGCAGCCGCGGGGCGAGGAGGCCAGCCGATTTGGTGGTGGCAATCGGCCGGCCTCCGTCCGCCAATACCAACCAGATGGCCAGCAGGGTGATGCCAAACATCACGCTGCCAGCCACTAATTGGCGCCTCACCCCAGCGCCACAGCCGCTGACGCTGTCCCAGTTGCGAACTCGCTTTTCGGGGCGCATGCCGTGCCTCCGATACTTCTTGGGCCGCCACTACCGGTTATCGCTCGAGCCCTCAGCCCTTCGGGTGTGTCCATCACGGGACGGTGCCGAAGTAAGGGCTAATCGCCAGATAGGCTGTGCCGGATGGCGCGGTCCCCGCCGATACCGAGCCATAGCCGGTGATTACGAACGCCAAACCATAGGAATACTGGAACATGCAATTGACGGTGACGTAGCCCTGGAATCCCGGCTTACCCAACGTCGGGTCGGAAGCTGTGAAGGAAAACGACTGGCCAGGACCGAGCGTCGGCGAGGCGGATGCCTTGACTGGGGTGGTGCCCGTGGTGCTGCCGTTGAAAAAGCTGGCCGTGCACGCGCCGCTCTGGCCCGTATTCTGTTGATCGCTCTGGCCTGCGTTGGCGACATAGATTCCGGTGTCCCAACCAGCCATGTTGGTCACAAAGGGGAAGAATAGACGAGACGTGCAGGCGGTCACGGTTACCGTAGCCACAAACGCACTCTGCGCCGTGTCGCTGAAGCGTACAACGTTGCTGCCCAGGACCGGGCCCAGGCGGACCGAGATGTTGACCGTGCTCAAATCGACCGGTAACGAGGTGCGGAACACGAAGAACGGAATGATCACCGAGGACATGTTTCCGGTGCTCGAGCCGGTGTTGCCTGTCACCTCGTATTCGAGGGTGAGGGCGCCGCCGCTGGCGGCGCGCACGTCGGCGATCGCCTGGTTGTATTGCGGACAAGAGCCGACCGCGCAATAGTTCGCGCCAACCAAATCTACTGTGAGTCCCGAAGCAGGTTGAGCAAGATTGTCGTTCTGGGAAGCGCTGACCTGCTCGGCCGCTGCCACCACCGCCTGCGAGGGCAGGCCGGTGAAATCGATGCGGAGGCGGGCGCCGTTGTCCACCTCGGTAGCGCCGGGAGACCTCGCCAGTTCCTGTGCCTTTGTGGCCAGGATGCCGGGGGCGCCCTCCGTGACCTTAATGCCGAGCGCGTTAGCGCCGCCGTTGCCGCCGAAGTCGTTGAGGCCGCTGGTGTCGATCTTGCCGTCACCGGTGATAATGACGCTGCCGCCGGCCGCACCGCTTTGCGGGATCGCCCGGATGTTGCATTGGCCGTAGCTGCTCTTCGGCCGAATAGACAGGTTAGTGCCGCAGATGTCGCCCATCGCTGTGTTGCAGGTGCCGAAGGCGCTATTCACCTTGCTGCCCGGGATGGTGATGAAGTAGAAGTTGCTGTCAGTGTTGCCGCTGAGCCGGCTGACGCTGCCGAGGCCGGCGACAATCGCCGTGGCCACCGTCAGCGTGGCGGGAGGACCAGGGAGAACGACCGCCAAATTAGCGGCGGGGTAAGCGTTGTAACTGGCCGTCAGCGTCGAGACGGCCGGCGTGGCACCCAGCGCGGCCACGTTCAAGCGAACCCCCCTGATAGTGACGACTGGGGCGGCGGGGACGGCCGTGCCCAAGGTCACCGTCGGGGTTTGCGCCGCGTTGGTGCTCACCGAGCTGAACACGATGTTCAACGTGGACCCGCTCGCGGTCCAACTGACAGTGGTGCTGGTTGACGCGCCGCCGGCGCAGGCAATGTTCGCAACGGACACCTGAATGCCAATGTTGGAGGCCGGCGCCAGAGTAAGAGTGCCCGAGAACGTATTCGGGCAGTTCGGGGCGGCGGGGACGAAAGCGAGGGTCTTGTTGGCGATGGTGGTGCTGTAAGTGACCTGAAAGGCCATGGTCGCCGTGCTGCTGGCGACGCCAGTCAACACCGTCGGGCCTGCCGGCCCGATCAAATTCGTGTCATAGACCCACTCGGCCATGCCGGCGATGCGGACCGCATTGTAAGCGGGCATGCCAGCCACCACCCCGGCGCTGAAGTTCACAGGACCGCCGGTGTATTGAGCAAACGATGTCGTCGCGCCGGCGAACAACACTACGATTAGCAGAACGAAACTAAGACGTTTCATCGCGGCCTCCTTAGTCGCTGGTCGAGCTTGGCCTTCTAGCACCTCGCAATGGACTGATCCTGACCGGGTCCCACGAAGGTTTACCAATTGGCCGCCGGGTCCGAGCCCCTGACTCCACCCGGGAGGGTATTGCCCCAATCTAATACGAAAACGGCTAATGTCAAGTCCATTCCGCCTGCTGCTTACCGCCCGCTGCCTACTGCCTACTGCCTACTGCTTACTCCGCTCCCTCCTCGGTAGCTCCAGCGGAATGCGGGCGCCCGTCGCCCGGTCGTTCGCCATCGCTCCGTACAGAACGGGCAGCGTGACCTGCTGACCCGAAGTCGATATATGGACGAAGCCGAGCAGGAGGCGCTGTCCAGCCCGGAGTTGCAGGCCGCCCAGCCAGGCGGCCGCGATGGCGCCCGGCAGTTGGTTGTCCAGCAACGCGGGCGCTCCCGCAGTGGCTGAAACAAAGCGCAGCGGGGCCTGTGCCGCAGCGCTGGAGTCGGTCCAGCCCAGGGCCAGGCTCAGGCCGCCCAAATCCAGGTCCCGGTAAGCCGATAGGTAAACCGCGACACGCTCCGCGCCGTCCTCAGCGGGTTGCTGGCGCTGGAATTCCACCGCGCCCGCGCCGAGCGGCACTTCCGACGGTCTGGCCAGCATGGCCACCAGTCCCGGCGCCATGGCGCTACAGATCAGGCCGCGCGGGGTCCGTCTGGGCCGCGACGTATCGGCATTCGTGACCCGCCGCAGCGTGGCGATCAGGTCCAGGTTGTCGAGCGAGCCATCTCCGCCCCGGGCCTCGCCATCGGTGGGATAGGAATCCATGGCGTCAAACAGGTCGGAGCAGTTCGGCGGCAGGAAGCCCGGCACGCTGGTGACGGCGCGGAGGGCCAGGATCAGGTCGAGGTTGTCCAGCGACTCGTCGCCGAAATGGCCTGAGTCGTTACCGCTGGCCGGCGAGGCATCGCCCACCAGGTAGCTCCCCGCCGGATGGATGGTGAACGGTATGCCGGCCGAAGTTCCGCCACCCGGCCCCGGGTTCACCACGGTGACCAGGAACATGCCGGCCGTCGCGGCGTCCGCGTCGCTGATTTGCGCCGTCAGTTGCGAGTCGCTGACGTAAGTTGTGGGCCGCGGGCTGCCGGCCCACTGCACCGTGGCTCCGGCGACGAAGCTGAGGCCGCTGACCGTCAGCGGGAACCCTCCCGAACCTGCGGTCCGTTCCACCGGGGAGATCGAGGTGATGACGGGCAGCGGGTTGGCCGTGACAATGGTCAGGACCATGGCGTTCGATAGGCCGCCGCCGGGCGCCGGACTGAACACGGTGATTTGCGCCGTTCCGGCCACCGGCAGGTCGCTCGCCGGGATGGCCGCGGTCAACTGCGTGGTGCTCACGAACGTGGTGGGCCGGTCGCTGCCATTCCAGCGCACCACCGACCCCTGGCTGAAGCCGCTGCCGGTTACGATCAGGGTCAGGGCCGGGCCCGTAGGCACTGTCGCGGGCGTCAGCGCGCTCACCGCCGGCACGGCGTTGGTGAAGGCCCAGATCTTGCGGATGTGGTCGCCATCGCCGATGTAGATGTTCCCGCTGCTGTCGACCGCCAATCCGTTTGGACTGCTGAGAGAAGCGACTGTCGCAACACCCCCGTCGCCGGAAAACGCCGGCACTCCGTTACCCGCCACCGTGGTGATAACGCCTCCCGGTGTCACCATGCGGACTCGATAGTTGCCGCCCTCGGAGATGTAAAGATTGCCCACGGCGTCGAAGCCGATCTGGTTGGGGCCGCGCAACTGAGCGCCGGTGGCCGGGCCCCCGTCGCCGGAATAGCCCGAGGCGCCGTTGCCCGCCACCGTGGTAATGATCCCGCCCGTATCGATCTTGCGGACAACATTGTAGGTGGTGTCGGCAAAGTAGACGTTGCCGGCGGCATCCAGCCGAACGCCCATGATGTTGCCGACCTGCGCGCTAATGGCCGGACCGCCATCGCCGCTGTAGCCCAGCACGCCGGTACCCGCCACGGTGCTGATCACGCCGCTGGTGCTCACCTTGCGCAGACGGAGGTTGGCGCCGATGTAGAGGTTCCCGGCGCTATCCAGGGCCAGGCCCTTGGGGTTGTTGAGCTGGGCCAAGGTGGCCGGGCCGCCGTCGCCAGCGCTTCCGGAAACGCCGTTTCCGGCGATGGTCGTAATCACTCCCGCAGGCGTGATCTTGCGGACGCGGAAGTTCTCCCTGTCGGCCAGGTACAGATTGCCGGAGGAATCGACCGCCAGCCCCCACACGCGATTGAAGCGCGCCTGGGTGGCCGGGCCGCTGTCTCCCGAGAAGCCCCCAAACCCGACGCCGGCGACCGTGGAGATCGTTCCCCCGGAATCGACTTTGCGGATGCGGTAATTGTCGCTGTCGGCGATCACCAGATTTCCGGCCCCATCCAGAACGATGGCCCGCGCGGCATTCAGGTGCGCCCGTATCGCCGGGCCGCCGTCGCCGTCGAACATGAAAGCGCCGTTGCCCGCGAGATTGCTGATGGAGCCGGCAGGCGTGATCTTGCGAATCCGACCGTTGCCGGTATCGGCCAGGTAGATGTTGCCGGAAGCATCGATCACGGGGCTTTCCGGATAGTAGAGGGTGGCGGCGGTGGCCGGGCCGCCGTCGCCCGAGTAGCCCGCCACGCCGGTGCCCGCGATGGTGGTAATCACGCCGGAGATGTCCACCTTGCGCAGCCGGCTGTTATAGCTGTCGGGAATATATAGGTTGCCGGCGGCGTCCAGCGCCAGGCCCCAGGGTTGGTTCAGTTGCGCCTGGGTGGCCGAGCCGCCGTCGCCTGAGTACCCGACGGCGCCGTTGCCGGCAACGGTGGTGATGATGCCGCCGCCGTTCACCTTGCGGATGCGCGCATTGTCGAAATCGGCGATGTAGAGGTCGCCGGCCGCATTGGCGATGGCCCGTATGGGGAAGGCCAGCATGGCGCTGGTAGCCGGGCCGCCGTCCCCCAGGCCGACCCCGCCTCCGGCCACGGTCGCAATTGTCCCGGCGGGACTGACCCTGCGGATGCGGTTGTTTGAGGAGTCGGCGATGTAGATGTTGCCGCCGGAATCGATCGAAATGCCATAGGGCGATTTCAGCGAGGCGGCGGTGGCCGGTCCGCCGTCGCCCGAGAACCCCGCCGTTCCATTGCCGGCCACAGTGGTGATGTTGCCGGCGGCGTCCACCTTGCGGATTCGGTTGTTTAAGCTATCGGCGATGTAAAGATTGCCGGCGGCATACACGGCCATATCGGACGGGAAATTCAACTGCGCCGCGGTGGCCGGCCCGCCGTCGCCGCCATAGCCGGCTGCTCCGTTCCCGGCAACCACGGTGAGCGTGCCCGCCGGAGATATCTTCACGATGATGTTGTTGCCTGCATCGGCGCCGTACACGTTGCCGGCCGAATCCATGGTGACGGCCTGCAAAATGCCGAGCGGCGCGGCGGTGGCCGGGCCGCCGTTGCCATAGAAGTTCCACGTGCTGCCGGCGACCGTGGAGATGCCCAGCGGCGTGCCCGGCACCGTGCCGGTGGCGGCCAGCGATACCGGGGACAGGCCCGCGGTGCTGGCCGTGCCGGAGTTGGCGCCGGGGGCCGGGGCCAGCGTCCAGCCGGCGGTTGCTACGCCATTGGCGTCGGTGATGGCGATGCTGGGGACGAATGCGCCGCCGCTGGTTGCGAAAGTGACCTGCGCGCCGGGCACCGGGACGCCGTTGGCATCCAGCGCCCGCATCACCACCAGGTTGGGCAGCGTGGCGCCTGCCGGCCCGATCTGGTTGTTGCCGGAGACAACGCTCAGCGAGGCGGGTGGCGGCGTTACCGTGACGCCGGCGCCCTCGGTGTGCGCCAGCGAACCGCTGGTCCCCGTCACGCTGAAGGTGAACATGCCGGACAGAGTGGAGCCCACGCCTACCGTCAGCGTCGCGGTCCCCGGATTGGCCGGGTTCGGGGAGAAGGTGCACGAAGCGCCGGTGGGCAAGCCGCCACAGGTCAGGCTGACCGGGGCGCTGAATCCGCCCAGCGCTGCGAGGGTGACTGCAAACGAAGTTGCGCCGCCGGCGGGCGCGGCCCGCCACATGGGCGAGACCGACAGTGCAAAATCTGTTGGCGGAACAGTCACACTCCACACTTTGCGGACCCGCAGGTTGCTCTGGTCGGAAATGAGGACGTTGCCCGCAGCGTCCAGCAGAATGCCCGCGGGACTTGCCAGTTGCGCGTTCACGGCCGGCCCGCCGTCGCCGGAGAAACCCGAGACGCCGGTACCGGCGACGGTGGTGATGATGCCGCCGGGCGTGACCATCCGGATGCGGTTGCAGCCCGTGTCCACGATGTAGAGGTTGCCGGCCGGGTCGATTCTGAGGTCTGACGGATTCGACAGCGCCGCGCCGAGCGCCGGGCCGCCATCCCCGCTGCAGCCTGCCATGCTGCTGCCGGCCACCGTGGTCACGATGCCTCCGGTGTCGATCTTGCGAATGCGATTGTTGCCCTGGTCGGCAATGTAGAGGTTGCCGGAGCCGTCAAAGGCGATGCCGCCGGGTTGGTTGAAGGCCGCAGCCATGGCCGGGCCGGTGTCGCCGTAGTAGCTGGCCGCTCCGTTGCCGGCCACCGTGGTGATCGTTCCACTAAGATCGATCTTGCGGATGCGCTGGTTGTAGCGGTCGGCGAAATAGAGATTGCCGGCGGCGTCCAGAGCCAGACCGGCCGCGTCATTCAAATTGGCGGCGGTGGCCGGTCCGCCATCGCCGCTGAAGCCGGCGGAGCCGACGCCGGCGATCGTGGAGATAATGCCGCCCGGGGTCACCTTGCGGATGCGATCATCGTGCCCCGTGGCGATGTACAGGTTGCCGGCCGAGTCCACGGCTAGGCCGGCGGCCGACGAGAGCATGGCCGCGGTGGCCGGTCCGCCATCGCCCACCGGGCCGGTGAAGGCGCCGCCCGCATAGGTGGAGATCGTGCCGCCGGATGTCACCTTGCGCACCCGGCCCACGTAAGCCTCGGCGATATAAAGGCTGCCGGCCGTATCCATGGCCAGCCCGCCGGGGCCCAGCAGGAACGCGGCGGTGGCCGGACCGCCGTCGCCCAGGGGCGCCAGCAGGTCCGTGTTGCCCGCAATGGTGGTGATGATGCCGCTCGTCGCCACCTTCCGCACGCGGAAGTTGTCCCCATCGGCGATGTAGATGTTGCCGGCCGAGTCCACGCTCACGCCGGCCGGTTCATCCAGCGAGGCCGCGGTGGCTGGACCGGAGTCCCCCGAAAAACCTCCGGCTCCATTGCCCACGACTGTAGTAATTGTTCCCGAGGTGATCTTGCGAATGCGGTTATTGCCGCGGTCGACGATGTAGATGCTGCCGCTGGAATCAAGGGCGACATCCAGCGGTTCGGCCAGCCAGGCGTTGACCGCCAAGCCGCCATCGCCCGAATAGCCGTAGTTGCCGTTGCCGGCGACCGTCGTTATCGTTCCCGCGGTATTGATCCTGCGAATGCGGTTGTTATTGCCGTCGGCGACGTAGATATTGCCGCTGCTGTCTATGGCTAGGCCGCGCGGAGAAGAGAACTGCGCGAAGGCGGCCTGCCCGCCGTCTCCGTAGTAACCGGCGATGCCGATGCCGCCCACCGTGGTGATGATTCCGCTGGTGTTGACCTTGCGGATGCGGTGGTCATCCATGTCCGCGATATAGAGATTGCCCGCCGCATCCAGCGCCAGCCCTGCGGGCGAGACCAGGCCGGCGGCCGTGGCCGGTCCGCCGTCGCCGGAGTAGCTGCCGGTGCCGTTCCCCGCCACGGTGGTGATGGTCCCGTTCGCGCTGACTTTCCGCACGCGGTGATTGCGCAGGTCGGCAATATATAGGTTGCCGGCCGCATCGACCGCCAGCCGGTATGGGCCGTTTAGCTGAGCGCTGATGGCCAGCCCGCCATCGCCCGAGAAGCCGGGTGTCCCGTTCCCGGCGACGATGTTGAGAATGCCGGCCGAGGACACCTTGAAGACCAGGTTGTTCTCGCTGGCGGCCACATATACGCTCCCGGATGGCCCGGCAGTGACTCCGTACATGGGAGCAATACCCCAGGCGCTGGTGGCCGGGCCGCCATCTCCGCTGAACAGCCATGCACGGCCCGCGATGGTAGTGATGGGCGGCCCGGTCAGGGGCGCGGTGGCGATGGCGCTTAGGGTGACCGGCGTCAGGCCCGTCACGCTGGCCGTGGCGCTATTGGCCCCCGTCGAACTGCCCAGCGTCCAGGCGAACTGCGCCTGGCCGGCGGCGCCGCCGGTGGTCGGCGAGGTCGGCCGGAAGCTGCCGCCGCCCGCCGTTACAGTCAAGCTGATAGGCACTCCGGAAATGGGGTTGGAGGCCGCATCGAGCGCCTTGACGACCACCAAGTTGGGCAGCGTGCTGCCCGCCGGCCCGGTCTGGTTGTTGCCCGAAACAATAACCAGGCTGGCGGGCACGACCGCCGTGGTCACCGTCAGGCTTATCGGCGCCACGCGCACCAACCCGCCGCCCGAGGCGGTCACGCTGAACGACACGGTTCCGGCAGGCGTGCTGACACTGGTGCTGAGCGTCAGGGTCGAGGTTCCAGAGAGGAGGCCGCGGGGCGAGAAGCTGCACGAAGCGCCGCTAGGCAATCCGGCGCACCCCAGTGTGACGTAGGAGTTGAAACCGTTCAGGGCGTTCACGGTCGTCGTGATGTTGGACGAGAGGCCGGCGGGCAACGACGCCGACCCCGGCGAAACGGCCACGGTGAAGTCCGGCACCGGGATCGAATTCGATACCTTGCGGATACGGTAGTTGCTGCTGTCGGCGATGAACAGGTCGCCGGCCCCATCCAGCCAGATTCCGCTCGGATAGTTCAGCATGGCGCTGATGGCCGGCCCGCCATCTCCGGAGAAGCCCGCGCTGCCGGTGCCCGCTACCGTGCTCATAACGCCGTTAGGGGACAGCTTGCGGACGCGATAACAGGACAGGTCGGCGAAGTACAGGTTGCCGGACGGATCCACGGCCAAGCCCCAGGGGTAAGTCAGTGTGAGTGTGGTGGCCAGCCCGGTGGCTGCCGAACAGCCGTAGGTCCCGGTGCCGGCCACTGTGGTGACTGTGCCGCCGGTGTCCACCTTGCGAATGCGGTAGTTGTTTTGGTCCGCGATGTAGATGTTGCCGGCGCTGTCGACTGTGATCCCGTACGGGGTCCGGAACTGAGCGAGCGTGGCCGGCCCGCCATCGCCCGCGTAGCCGGACGTGCCACTGCCGGCCACCGTGGAGATGATGCCCGCCGGGGTTACTTTGCGGATGCGGTTGTTCCAGTCCGCAATGTAGAGGTTGCCCGTTGCATCGACGGCCACGCCAGCGCCCATATTGATGCCGGCGGCGGTGGCCGGTCCACCATCGCCCGAGTGGGTACTGCTTCCCGTGCCGGCGACTGTTGTGATCGTTCCGGTCGAGTCGACTTTGCGGATGCGGTTGTTGTTGGTGTCGGCGATGTAAATGTTGCCGGCTGTGTCCAGGGCCACGCCGTAGGGGCTATAGAGCATGGCGGCGGTGGCCGGCCCGCCGTCGCCGGAATAGCCTGGGGCGCCGGTGCCGGCGATCGTGGTGATGGTTCCGCCGGGCGTGACCTTGCGGATGCGGTTGTTGGCGCTATCGGCGATGTAGAAATTGCCCGCCGCGTCGCTGACTACCCCGTATGGCGCATACAACTGGCTGTTGGTGGCCGGGCCGCCGTCACCCGCGAACCGGAATTGTCCGTTGCCGGCGATGGTGCTGATGACGCCGCTGGACGTGACCTTGCGGATGCGGTAGTTGTTGCTGTCGGCGATGTACACATTGCCCGACGAGTCGGCCCAAACACCATACGGTGTGTTCAACATCGCGCTGGTGGCTGGGCCGCTATCTCCCGAAAAGCCCCTGACTCCGTTGCCGGCCACGTCGCCGATCGCGCCCGTGGACGTGACCTTGCGAACGCGATGGTTGTTCACATCGCTGAAGTATATGGTTCCAGCCGCGTCCACCACCAGGCCGTTCGGGTAGTTCAGTCGCGCGCCGGTGGCCGACCCGCTGCCATTGGTGTAGCCGGCGGTTCCGGTGCCGGCCACCGTCGTGATCGTCCCGGTGAGATCGACCTTGCGGATGCGGTTGTTGGTCCTGTCGGAGATGTACAGGTTGCCGGCCGCATCGAACGCCACGCCGTTGGGATTATAGAGTTGCGCGGCAGTGGCCGGGCCGCCATCGCCGGTAAAGCTGCAGACGCCGGTGCCGGCCACCGTCGAGATAACACCGGCGGTGGTGACCTTGCGAACGCGGCAATTGCTCGAGTCCGCGATGTAGAGGTTGCCGCTGGCGTCTACCGCGATTCCATTGGGACCGCCAAGGTTCGCCTTGGTAGCCGGGCCGCCATCGCCCGAATAACCGTAGGTGCCGGTGCCGGCCACCGTGGTAATGATTCCGCTGGTATCGATCTTGCGGATGCGCTGGTTGGTCTGATCGGTGATATAGACGTTCCCGGTGAGATCGACGGCGATGCCGACATTGCCCCACAGTTGCGCCTGGGTGGCCGGTCCGCCGTCGCCGGAGAAGCCCGCCGTCCCATTTCCGGCGATGACCGTAAGGATGCCCGCCGGCGTGATCTTGAAGACCATGTAGTTGCCGTGGTCGGTCACGAACAGGTTCCCGGCTGCATCGCCGGTGATCTTCCACATGGGCCCCAGAGGCGCATTGGTGGCCGGCCCGCCGGCGCCGGTGAATACCCAAGTGCTGCCGGCCACAGTGATGATGCCGGGCCCGGCTGGCGCCGCCGTGGTACCGCTGGCGCTGAGCGTCACCGGCGGCAGGCCCGCTACCGTCGCCGTGGCCGTATTGCTACCCGGAAGCGTGCGCAGCGTCCAGGTGGTGCCGGCTGTGCCGTCACCGGCCGTTGTTGTGGAAGTTGCGCTTAAGCTGCCGCCGGCGCTGGCCGCGAAGGTCACCGAGACACCCGCGATCGGGTTGCCGGAGGCGTCAGTCACCTTGACCACCAGCGGGTTCGGCAGCGTGCTGCCGGCCGGTCCGCTCTGGTTGTCGCCCGAGACGATGGCGAGGCTGGCCGGCGCGGGCGCCGCCGCGGTCGTCACGTTGGCGGTGGCCGTGCGTACCAGCGAGCCGCTCGTCGCTATCACCGTGAAGGTCCAGGTCCCCGGCGGCGTGTTGATGGCCGGGCTGAAGGTGAGCGTCGAGGTTCCCGGGGGCGCCGGGTTAGGTAAGGAGGTACACGAGGCGCCCACCGGCAGCCCGCTGCAACTCAGGCCCACCGGCAAGCTGAAGCCGCCGAGGGCGCCGATCGTAGCCGTGTAAGTGGTTGAGAGACCGGCCGCAATCGAGCGGGAAGAAGGCGCCAGCGAAAGCGTGAAATCGGGCACCGCAACGGTGCTCGAGACCAGGCGGATGCGATGGTTGTAAGCGTCGGCAATGTATAGATTCCCGGCCGAATCCACCCAGACGCTGTGCGGGTTGCGCAGTTGTGCCAACCTCGCTGGCCCGCCGTCGCCGGAGAAGCCGGACGAACCAGTGCCCGCGACCGTCACTGCCACCCCCGCCGGCGTCACCTTGCGTACCCGGTGGCAGAACTCGTCAGCGAAGTAGACGTTGCCGGCCGAGTCTGCTGCCACGCTCAGGATCTGGTAGAACGTGGAGGAAGCAGCGGCCACGCCGTTGCCCGAGCAGCCGTAACTGCCCGTACCGGCCAGCGTTGTGATCGTACCGCTCGGATCAGCTTTCCGAACCGTATGGTTGTCCCGTTCGGCGATGTACAGGTTGCCGGCGCCGTCCACGGCGACTCCCCAGGGAGCCCGTAGCTGGGCGCTGGTGGCCGAGCCACCGTCGCCTGAATAGCCGCTGGTTCCAGAACCGGCGACAGTGGTGATGGTCCCGCCGGGCGTCACCTTTCGAATGCGGCGGTTGTTCGTGTCGGCAATGTAGAGATTGCCGGCTGCATCGCTGGCGATGGCGTGTGGTGAGTTCAACTGCGCGGCCGTGGCTGGGCCGGCGTCTCCCGCGAAGCCGGCGGCGCCGGTGCCTACCACTGTCGTGATGACCCCGCTCGCATCGATCTTGCGGACTCGATGGTTGTCCTGGTCAGACACATACAGGTTGCCGCCCGAATCCAGCGCCAGGCCGCTTGGGTATCGCAGCATGGCCAGGGTTGCCGGGCCGCTGTCGCCGGAATACCCGTAGACCCCGGTGCCCGCAATGGTGGTGATCGCGCCGCCGGGAGCGATCTTGCGAACCCGGCTGTTGGCATTGTCGGCAATGTAGATGTTGCCGGCGGCGTCGGTGACAGCAACGCGCGGCGAGGACAACTGGGCGCTGGTGCCGGGTCCACCGTCGCCTGCAAACCGGTACAGGCCGTTGCCGGCGAATGTGCTGATCGTGCCGGCCGGATCGACTTTTCGAACACGGTAGTCGGCGGTGTCCGCAATGTGGACGTTGCCGGAAGAATCAACGGCCACGCTATACGGCGCAAACAGATTTGCGTTGGTGGCCGGCCCGCCATCGCCGGAGAAGCTGTTGCCCTGTGTGCCGGCCAGCGTGGTGATCGTGCCGCCGCTCACCTTGCGAACCTTGTTGTTGTTCTGATCCGCGATGTACAGGTTGCCACTCGGGTCTAGCGTCACGCCGGTTGGGTAGTTCAGCCGCGCGCTGGTCGCCGGCCCGCCATCGCCGGTGGAGCCTGAGGTTCCCGTGCCGGCCACCGTCGAGATCGTTCCCGCGGGCGTCACCTGGCGAATGCGGTGGTTGTTAGTGTCGGCGATATAGAGGTTGCCGGCGCCGTCCACGGCGACCCCATTGGGGGTGTTCAACTGCGCCGCGGTCGCCGCGCCGCCATCGCCGGAATACCCGTAAGTACTGTTGCCGGCCACGGTGCTGACGATCCCCCCCGCAGCGATCTTCCGAATCACGTGGTTATCTCGATCAGCGATGTAGAGATTGCCGGAGGCGTCCACCGCCACGCCACTGGGATAATAGAACTGCGCCAGGGCGACGGGTCCGCTGTCACCGGCATACCCGGAACTGCCGCCGGCCAACGTCGTGATTGTTCCGCCAGGGGTCACCCTCCGGATGCGATGGTTGTCCCGGTCGGCGATGTAAACGTTGCCACTCGAGTCCACAGCCACGGCGTTGGGGAAATTCAACTGGGCGGCGGTGGCCGAACCGCCATCGCCGGCGGCCCCGAAGATGCCGCTTCCGGCGACGATGCTGAGGGTGCCCGACGGTGTGATCTTGAACACCATGTGGTTGCCGGAATCAGCCACGTAAAGATTGTTGGCGGCATCCACTGCGGTTCCCTGGACCGTGCCGATGGGCGCGCTGGCAGCCGGCCCGCCGGCGGGAAACACCCAGGCGCTGCCGGCGATGGTGGTAATGCCGGGGCCGGCTGGGGGCGCGACGCCGGTAGCGCTGAGCGTCACTGGACTGAGCGAACCCAGACTGGCGGTCGCCGTGTTAGCTCCCGGAATTACGCCCAGCGTCCAACCGGCCTGCGCCAGCCCATTGATGTCGGTAAACGCGGAAGTCGGGGTGAGCGTACCGCCGCCGGCCGTCACCGCGTAGGTGACCATCTGGCCGGAGATGGGCTGGCCCGATGAATTCGACACCCGCACGATCAGCGGGTTGGGCAGCGGGCTGCCCGCCGGCCCGGTCTGGCCGTCGCCGGAAACGATGGTGAGAGCAGCGGCGGTTGCCCTGCCCGATACGGTGAAACCAGTGGTGGCAGTGCGGGTGAGCGAGCCGCTCGTGCCCGTGATCGTGATGGTGGACGTTCCGCCCGGCGTGCTCAGCTTGGTGCCCACCGTCATAGTGGCGGTTCCGGGCACTGCCGGGTTGGGCGAGAAGCTGCACGTGGCGGCAAATGGCAGTCCGCCGCAGGTGAAGTTCACCGGTAAAGCGAAGCCCCCAACCGGCGCGATGGTTACCGTGTAGGTGGCCGACAAACCTGCCGCAGTGGTTTGCGAGGAGGGCGACACCGACAGCGTGAAATCGGGTGCAACAATAGAGCTGGACACCAGGCGGATGCGGTGGTTGCCGGTGTCGGCGATGTACAGGCCGCCGCTGTCGGCCCACAGGCCTACCGGGGCGGACAGCCAAGCCTGGTTGGCATAGCCGCCATCGCCGGCGAATCCACTGGTACCGGTGCCGGCATAGGTGGTAATCACGCCCCCGCTGGCCGGCGACACCCGGCGTACGCGGTGGTTGGAGCCGGCGATATAGAGGTTGCCGGACGCATCGAGCGCCACGCTATAGGCCGAGACTTGGGCGGTGGTGGCCGGGCCGCCATCGCCCGCGGCCCCGGATACGCCAGTGCCGGCGACCGTAGTGATGATTCCGCTGGGGTCCACTCGGCGCACCCGATTATTGCTGGTGTCGCCGATGTACACGTTGCCGTTCGAATCGACGACGACGCCGTTCACGTTCGATAACTGCGCCGCCGTTGCCGGGCTGCCGTCGCCCGAGTAGCCGGCTGTTGATGTGCCGGCCACGGTCGTGATGATGCCTGCGGGGTTTACCTTGCGGACCCGGTCACCCTCGGCGATGTACAGGCTTCCGTCGGGGCCGAGCGCCAGCGCGCGCGGGGTGTTCATGCTGGCGTTGGTGGCGGGGCCAGCATCGCCCGAGTAGCTGCAACTGCCAGTTCCGGCGAATGTCGAGATCGCGCCGCTGATAGATACCATGCGCACACGGCAGTTGTCCCTGTCGGCGACGTAGAGGTTGCCGGCCGCATCGGCGATCACGGCCAGCGGATAGGCCAACCCTGCGGCGATCGCCGGCCCAGCATCGCCCGAGTAGCTCCACGCGCCGTTGCCCGCGAATGTGCTGATCGTGCCGCCGGGCGTGACTTTGCGAATGCGGTGGTTATTGGTGTCGGCTATATAGAGGTTGCCGGAGGCGTCGCGCGCGACGCCGCTGGGCGACCACAAGGCGGTGCTGGTGGCTGGACCGCCGTCGCCGGTCCAGCGATATCCTCCGTTGCCCGCGATCGTAGTGATCGTCCCGCTCGTGTTTATCTTGCGCACCCGATAGTTTCGGGTGTCCGCAACATAGACGTTGCCCAGCGCATCGACGCCCGCGCCCACCGGCCAGGTCACTTGAGCAGCCGTGGCCGGCCCGCCGTCGCCCGAAAAACCGCGGGTGCCGGTTCCGGCAAGAATCGTAACCACGCCTGCGGCGCTCGCCCGGCGAACATAAGTGCCATCGCCGAAATAGATGTTCCCGGCGGCGTCTATAGCCATGATGTAGGGCGAGTTCGCGGTAGCGAACGCAGTGATCGTGCCGGTGCCGTCCACGCGGCGAATCCGCCCGTTATCGCTATCGCCGATGTAGAGATTGCCGGCCGAATCGACCGCGACCCCCCGCGGATTGGTGAGTTGGGCAGTGGTAGCCGGCCCGTTATCGCCGGAATACCCCGCGACCCCCGTGCCCGCGACCGTACCGATCGTGCCGCTGGGATCGATCCGGCGGATGCGTTGACCGTCCCGGTCGGCGATGTACAGCGCGCCGCCGTTCTCTACCGCAATGCCAAAGGGGTACGAGAGTTGAGCGGCCGTGGCGGGACCGCCGTCGCCGCCGTTCCCGGTCACCCCGGTGCCCGCTATTGTCGTGATGATTCCGCTGGCAAGGTTCACTTTGCGGATTCGGCGGTTGTTCGTATCAGCGATGTAAAGGTTGCCGCTCGCATCGAGCGCCAAGCCGATTGGGTAACTCAACTGTGCGCTGGTGGCCGGACCGTCATCACCCGAGAAACCGGAGGAGCCCGTGCCGGCAACTACGGTGAAGGTGCCGCTGGGCGAAACCTTGAACACGATATTGTTCGTGTTGTCAGAAGCGTATGCGTTGCCGGCCGAGTCTCCGATGACGGCGCGAATTTCGCCCAGCGTAGCGTTTAGAGCGGGCCCGTTGGTGATAGTCGGCGACCAGGCGGTGCCCGCCACCGTAGTAATGCCGGGGCCGAAGGGCGCGGGGTTCGGCGAGACCGACGCGCTGAAAGTCACCGGGCTAACCCCGCTGACAGAAGCCGAGGCGGTGTTTCCCGATGCGCCGAGCACCCACCCAGCCGAGGCTTGTCCGTTGACGCCGGTAATGGCCGAGGCCGGCGCGATTGTGCCGCCGCCGGCCGTGACCGTAAAGCTGACCGTGACGCCGGCGATTGGATTGCCGGAGGAGTCAGTTACCTTCACGACCAACGGGTTTGGCAGCGCAGCGCCGGCCGGCCCGCTCTGGTTATTGCCCGACACATAGGCCAGCGACGCCGGCGTTGCCGCGGTGGTCACCACCAGCATCGTGGACGTGCTGTGGCTGAGCGCGCCGGCCGCGCCGGTAATGGTCAGCGTTGCGCCCGTGAGCGGGGTGGAAATGCTGGTGCCCACCGTAAGCGTCGAAGCGCCCGCCGTCGGATTGGGCAAAAAGCTGCACGAGGCGCCAGACGGCAGCCCGCTGCTGCAGGACAGCGCCACGGCGCCAGTGAAGCCATTCATCGGCGTGATGGTGACGGTGTAGGCGGCTCTCAATCCGGCCGCCACCGAAGCCGACGAGGGAGAAACGCCTATCGTGAAATCGATGCCCGCGCCAACAATCAGCGTGGCCGTAGTGGTGAAACTGGTGACGGCGCTGGTTCCAGTAATCGCAAAGCTATAGGTGCCCGCCGCTGTGGCGACCGATGTACTGACGGTAAGCGCGGAAGTCCCTGGTGTGGCCGGGTTGGGCGAAAAACCGCACAAAGCGCCAGTCGGCAGCCCGCTGCACGACAGTGCCACGCTCCCGCTAAAGCCGCCACCCGCGGTGATGGTGACCGTAAAGCTGGCCGGCAGGCCGGCGTTCACCGTTTGCGAAGCCGGCGAGACGGTCAGACCGAACGCAGGCGTGCTGGGGTTGGTGATCTTTCGGATGCGGTCGTTGCCTGTGTCGGCGATGTACAAATTGCCGGCGGGGTCGAGTGTCAAACCGTATGGGTTACACAGGGCGGCCGCTGTGGCCAGACCCCCGTCTCCAGACAGCCCACAGGTACCGGTGCCCGCCACAGTTGTGATCGTTCTTGTTGAATCGATTCTTCTGATGCGCGAGCCGTCCGCAATATAGAGATTGCCCGCCGTATCCAGAGCTAATGCGTTCGGCCCGGCGAGCTGTGCACTTGTGGCCGGGCCATTATCGCCCGATGAGCCATATGTGCCGTTTCCCGCGAAGGTAGTGATGATTCCGCTCATATCGACTTTGCGAACACGGTAATTGGAAGTATCCGCGATGTAGATATTGCCGTCCGGGTCAATAGCGATACTACGCGGGCTGTTCAATGTCGCTAAAGTTGCCGCTCCCGAGTCGCCAGAGAAGCCCGAAGCGCCCGTGCCGGCAATGGTTGTGACGGTCCCCGCGGTATTCACCTTACGCACCTGGTGGCTGGACGCAACATACAGGTTGCCTGCTGAATCGAATGCGAGACCGGCCGCATCGAACAAAGATCCACCACCTGGAATAGTAGTAATCGTGCCGCCGGAATCGATCTTCCGCACGCGGTTGTTATCCGATACATACACATTGCCGGCGGCATCCGTAACAAGCCCCGCATACAAGGCCCCCCGAAACTGGTCGGCGAAATCCCACAGCGAGAGCGAAGCAGCGGTGGCCGGGCCATTGTCGCCGGAGTAGGCGGGCGAGCCAACGCCAGCGATAGTCGAGATGATCGAATTTGTATTCACCTTTCGGATACGCTGATTCTTGGAGTCGGCGATGATGAGGTCGCCCGCGGCATCGATAGTTAGCGCTGCCGGGCTTCTAAGCACAGCCTGGGTAGCCGGCCCCCCATCGCCGGCAAAACGGAATTTTCCGTTTCCGGCCAGAGTGCTAATGGTGCCCGCTGCCGTAATCTTTCGCACGCGCTGGTTGCTGTAGTCGGCGGCATAGATCGTTCCGTTCGAGTCTACGGCTACCGCGAATACCGTGGAGGAAAGGGTTGCACTGCTGGCTGGACCGCCGTCGCCGGAGAAACCGGCCACACCTGTTCCGGCAATGCGCGTAACATTGCCGGCGCCATCCAACTTGCCTATCCCGCCGGGCATTGTCAGATAGATGCTCTGATTGGCATCAACCCAGACGCCATAGTCCGCCTGGTTGGAAACGGTGGTGATAATACCGCCCGTATCGACCTTGCGTAGCTTGCCATACGCCCAGGAAACGATATACAGATTGCCCGCCCCGTCCAGTGCCAAAGCGCTCGGCGCACCGATTTGTGCACTGGTAGCCGGGCCATTGTCGCCGGAAGATCCGGCGGTCCCGTTTCCTGCCACCGTGGTGATGATTCCATTCGTATCGACCTTGCGAACTCGGTTGGTGTAATGATTAGCGATGTAGATGTTGCCCGCTTGGTCCACGGCTATTCCCGTCGGCACGCTCATGGAGGCGGCAGTGGCCGGCCCCCCATCGCCAGTGTCGCCCCATGTCCCGTTCCCTGCCACCGCCGTGATGGCACCCGGCGGAGTGACCTTGAGAACCCGCTGCCTGCCGGATTCAACGATGTACAGGTTGCCCAAGCTGTCAACGGCGAGCCCCACGTGCGTCGGCTGCGCGCCATAGCCCTGAAAGTTTAGGTTGGAGGCAACCACGCTCAGTAGACCGGCGGGTGTGATTTTCACCACCATACCGTTCGTCAAGTCGGCGGCGTAAACGTTGCCGGCCGAGTCCACCGTGACGCCAACGATTTCACCCAGCGGAGCGTTGGTCGCCGGGCCGCCGTCCCCGGTGAACACCCAGGGTTTGCCCGCGACCGTGGAAATGATGCCCTGGCCCAAGGCCGCGGGCACAGTCACCAACAACAGAAGAGCTACTGTCCAGATTGCTGCAACTCGCATCGCGTGGTACCTCGTCATTCGCCTGATGGTTGGGGCCGAAATTCACTCGACATTCGGAATTCACGAAACCCGCGCCGCACAGCGGAAGGGAGCCGGTATCAGCGTCAGATGCGGCTTGTGTGTCGTGCGTCCGCCTCTCGGGAGTACGCCTCCACTAGAGCATCTAATTCCCGGGGGGATAAGCCCTGTCCTGGTTGCTTACTTTAGACCCAAATTAGAGGATGTCAAGGCCATTTCCCGTTTCGGATTGCGGATTTCGGATTGCGGATTTCCTTCCGATGCGCCGGGGTTTGAAATCCCCAATCCGCAATCCGCAATCCGCAATCGGAGACGCCGGCCGCATAACCTTTCGCGGGCGCTGTAGTAGAATGGGCTTTGGGGGAGAGCCACAACCGCACGCCCGGCGCTGGTTTCTCGCACAATGAGGGAGGAGGCCTATGTCGGAGCCATTGAATTTCACGGATGAAGAGTTTCGCCTGAAGGTGGGTCTGGCGGAAATGCTGAAGGGCGGCGTGATCATGGACGTCACCAACGCCGAGCAGGCGCGCATCGCCGAAGCTGCCGGAGCGTCCGCCGTCATGGCCCTGGAGCGCGTCCCGGCCGACATCCGGCGCGAGGGCGGAGTGGCCCGCATGGCCTCCATCAAGATCATTCGCTCCATCATGGAGAGCGTCTCCATCCCGGTCATGGCCAAGGCCCGCATCGGCCACTTCGTCGAGGCCCAGGTGCTGGAAGCGCTGGAGGTCGATTACATCGACGAAAGCGAGGTGCTGACGCCGGCCGACGAGGAGCACCACATCAACAAGCACCCCTTCAAGGCGCCCTTCGTTTGCGGAGCGCGCAACCTGGGTGAGGCGCTGCGGCGTATCGCCGAGGGCGCGGCCCTGATCCGCACCAAAGGCGAGGCCGGCAGTGGCAACATCGTCGAGGCGGTGCGCCATATGCGCGCCATCGTCGGCGAAATGCGGCGCTTGACCGTGCTGGGCGAAGACGAGCTGGGGGCTAAGAGCAAGGAACTGGCCGCGCCGCTGGAGCTGGTGCGCTGGGTGGCGCGCAACGGCAAGCTGCCGGTGCCGAATTTCTCCGCCGGCGGAATCGCCACCCCCGCCGATGCCGCCCTGGTCATGCAATTGGGCGCGGAAGCCGTCTTTGTGGGTTCCGGAATCTTCAAGTCGGCCGATCCGGAAACGCGGGCGCGCGCCATCGTCAAGGCCACCACGCATTACAACGAGCCGGCGGTCCTGTTGGAGTGTTCCGAGATGGTCGGCGAGGCCATGCGCGGCATCGACGTCGCCAAGCTCGACGAAAAGGAACTGATGCAGACGCGCGGCTGGTGAGCCAAAGTGCGGAATGCGGAGCGATGCGACTCCGCACTCCGCATCTCGCATTCCGCACCATGGAGGTATCAAACCAGTTACGGGTCGGCATATTGGCCGTCCAGGGCGACTTTGAGGCCCACGCGCGCGCCCTGGAGCGGGTGTGCGCCGTTCCCGTCCTGATCAAGCACGCCGGACAACTGCGGGATGTCGCGGCCCTGGTCCTGCCTGGAGGGGAAAGCACGACGGCACGCAAGTTCTTGCCGCAAGACGGATTGGCGGATGCCATCCGGGAATTGGCGGGGCGCGGCTGCCCGGTGCTGGGCACCTGCGCCGGCGCCATACTGCTGGCCCGCGAGGTGAGCAACCACGTCGCCGCCGGGAAGGTGGCGCCGGAGAGCCAGCCAGCGCTGGGCCTGATGGATATCACTATACGGCGCAACGCCTACGGCCGGCAATTGTCCAGCTTCATCGCGCGCCGCGAAACGCCGGTTTTCCCCGGCGGGCCTCTGGAACTGGTGTTCATTCGAGCCCCCATCATCGAGCGCGTGGGTCCCGGGGTTTGCGTTCTGGCCGAACACGATGGCTCCCCGGTCATGGTGCGGCAGGGCAATCTGCTGGCCGCCACGTTTCATCCCGAACTGACGGACGACCGGCGCGTCCATCGCTATTTTTTGGACATGATTGGCTGAAAAGCGCTCACGGCTCCGGACCCGCTCGGTAACTCCCTTGCAATCTTTCCCATTGGGTTTGGATTCAGGATTGCTGTATAACTAGGTGAGAGGGGGACATGCGCCTGCAAAGGCAATCGGGATTCTCGCTGATCGAGCTGCTGATTGTGGTGGCCATTATTCTCATCATCGCCGCAATCGCGATCCCCAACTTGTTGAAATCAAGGATGGCTGCCAACGAAGCCTCGGCCACCGCCACGATACGGATGCTCAACAATGCCGAGGTGATGTTTGCCGCCACTTTCAGTTCCGGCTATTCGGACGGCTTCAATCGGCTGGGACCGCCGACCGGCGGACAGCAGCCCGATTTCAACAACGCCGATCTGGTAGACCCGGTGCTCTCCGGCCGAACCGGGATCGGGAACAACACCGCCTTCATGAAGGGCGGCTATATATTCACGTACCAGCCGGCCGGTACCAACACCACCTTTGGTTACATAGCGGCCTACGCGATCAGTGCCGATCCGCAGGCGCGCGGCTCCAGCGGCCAGCGTTCATTCTTTACCAATGAGCCGTTGGTGATTCGCGCCAACAGCACCACTACGGCCACAGCCAGCGACCCTCCCATTTGACGCGGCTGGCTGCCGGTTTCTCACCCGCCACTGGCTAAAACTACTTTGGTCCGCAGAATCAATGACTTGCACCCCAGTCCGCAACGTTGTTACGGTGGAACCGGATATACTGTAAGGCCGTGACACCAGGCAAGGAGGCAGAGACCGCCAACACCCGGCGGGGCGTTTCCCTGTTCCGCGCTTCTGTGTGCTCTCTGGGTCGCGGCGTGGGAAAGCGCGCTTGGCTGTCCGGTCGGCACTTGCCCGATGCGTTGCTGGCCGCCATAGCGGTCGCTGTCTATTTGAATACCCTGTCCTTCGATTTCGCCGGCGACGATTTCCTCTTCGTGGTGGACACCCCGGCCGTTCACAGCCTTGGCGATGTCGCCCGGTTTTTCGTGGTCCCGGTGTTTCACGACATCTTGTACCGGCCACTGACATTCCTTTCGTTCGCCATGGACCAGGCGATTGCAGGTCCGCGCCCGTGGTTCTTCCATGCCGGGAACGTGGCGCTGCACGCCGGGGTGAGCGTGTTGCTCTACCGGGTTCTGCGCGGAGTGGCGCCGGCTGCTGCTTGGTTGGCGGCTGCGCTGTTCGCGGTAACACCGCTGCACACCGAGGTGGTCGCCAACGTCGTCTCACGCAGCGAGTTGCTGGCGGCGTTCTTTGGCCTGCTGGCTATCGCTGCCGCCGGGCTGGACGAATGCGGTGCGGGCGTCGGCCCCGGCCGCCGCCAGGCTATGCGCGCGGCGCTGAGCGGCGCCCTGTTTCTGCTGGCTCTGCTGGCGAAGGAGAGCGCGGTCGCTGTGCCCGTGCTGGCCATAACGTTGGCCTGGGGAAACAGACGGGGGGATACTGCCGCTGCCGCCTCCGGGGCGCTTGGTGAAGGGGTTGGGTGGGCGTCACGCCTTGCCCGCCAAGCAAGAGCCGTGCCTTTGCCGCTGTGGGGCATGGCGGCGGCACTGGCTGCCTATCTAGCCTTGCGTTTTTACGTCCTGGGCCGCATCCAGTGGGCGCCGACTGGACTGCTGGACAATCCGTTGAGGTTCAGCGATCTGGCCACCCGCGTGAGAACCGCCCTGATGATCCTGGGTCAGAATCTGGCCCTGTCGTTTGTGCCCTGGCGCCTTTCGGCCGACTACACCTTTCCACAAACCCCACTGATCATGAGATGGCTGGATGGGCGCTTTCTGACCTGGACCGGCCTGCTGGCGGCATCGGTCGGCGCCGCGCTGGCCTGGCGCCGTTCCCGCCCGAATATTGCCCGCGGGCTGGCCTGGTGGCTGGCGGCGATGCTGCCGCTCTCCAACCTGATCATCACCATCGGCACCATTCGGGCCGAGCGGCTCCTCTACCTGGCCTCGGCCGGGGCGTGCCTGACTGCTGCCGAGATGCTCATCTGCCTGACGCCGGCCCGCCGCCGCAGCGCGGCTGTTCTGATCGCTTTGCTGATGGTCCTGCTGAGCTGGCACACGGCCCATCGAAACCTGGTATGGCGCAACCGGACGACCATTGTTGAGAGCGCCTTCCAAGATGCTCCCCTCAGCATCCAGGCCCGGTGCAACTTGGCTGACCATTTCGTGCTCGTCGGCAACTGCAGGGCTGCCGTGCCCCATTTTCAGCGCGTGCTGGCCACCTTCCCGCAACTGGCGACCTACCCGCTCTTCGGCGTGCTGCGCCTCAGGCTGGCCGGCTGCCTGGAAAAGGTTGGAGATCTGGAGGCGGCCGAACTGCAGTACCGCGAAGTCTTCCGCCGCAACCTGGGCGATCGCCGCCTAGCCCAGGTTCTGGCCGCGGTTTGCGAAAAGCGGGGCGACTGGCATTGCGTGGCCGACACGCTTCGTGAATTCCTTGGCGCCAGCCGGGAGGGATCCCGCGACGCTTCCGCCTGGCTGGCGCTGGGAAATGCTCTGGTCCGCTCCGGCCGCCCGGCCGAAGCCGAAGCCGCCTACCGCCGCTCGCTGGAGTTGAAGGAATGGCCCGTTGTTCACTTCAACTTGGCCGGCGCGCTCGTGAACCTCGGCCGCCTCACCGCCGCCACGGAGCAGTACCGCGCCGCTGAGCAAGGCGGGATGAGGAGCGAGGAGGTGTACGTCGACTGGGCAGCGACGGAAGAACGGGCCGGCAAGCATGCGGTCGCGCGCCAGATTGCGGTGCGCGGCCTGATATCGTACCCGGCCTCCGCTCCGCTCCAGCGCCTGGCGCGCCGCTAACCTCCCTGGCTCCGCTTCAGACCGAGCCTGCACTTGGGGACGCTGCACAGCGGAATGTGCGGCGGATGGAGTTGCCAGTTCCCATCGGCCGGTCCTTCCCCGCAACTGCAAAAAATGTCATCCAGGAGCGACATTCTGTGTCACTTTTGCCGGGCTAGGGGGGCGTGGCCTCCCTGCAGTGTCCTCGCCGTCGCCCAACGAACTGATATGATTTGCTTTAGCGACCGTGACCTGCTCCCGGCGTGGTCCCTTCCTTATGGAACCGGGATTGCACCCATTACCCGCGAGGACTCAACTGGGGAGCTTTTCCCCGCGGATCGTAGACAAGACAAACAATGCCTCCCCCGGGGGGCGGAAGGGCAACGACGACATGAGGAAACAAAAAGGCTTTTCGTTAATCGAGCTGCTGATCGTGGTGGCGATCATTCTGATCATCGCCGCCATCGCGATTCCGAACCTACTGAAGTCCAGAATCGCGGCCAATGAGGCTTCGACCACCAGCACGCTGCGGACCCTGAACACGGCTGAGGTGACATTCGCATCGACGTACAACTCGGGCTTCTCGGACGGCCTGAACCGCCTGGGTGCTCCGGCCAGCGGCCAGCCGGACGTGAACAATGCCGACTTGGTTGACCCGGTCCTGGCGGGCAAAACCGGCACGGGCAACAACCTCACCTTCGTAAAGGCTGGGTACATCTTCACATATACGGTTCTCGGCAGCAACACGACCTTTGGCTACATCGCTCAGTACGCAGTCAACGCGGACCCGCAGGCGCGCGGCTCCAGCGGCCAACGTTCCTTCTACTGCAACGAGTCGGCCGTGCTTCGCGCCAATGCCACGGCAAACGCCACCGTCAGCGACAACCCGCTCTAGACTTCGGTTCGGCTCTGAGCACACAGGGAGGGCGACAAGCGCCCTCCCTGTTCTGTTTTTGGGGACCGAAGAACGGCCTCAAACTCCAGGTTGCAGGGCGGTTTGCGTTGCTTGTCACCCTGGGCCTGTAGCCTGTAGCCTGTAGCCTGTGGCTCTCTTTATGCCTTGCGGCCGGCGATTGGTTCTGGCTCTGGGTAGCCTGGCGCTGGTTTACGCTTTGGCAGCCGGGCTGCGCACGGTGGCGGACGCGGACCTCGGCTGGCAACTGGCGATGGGCCGCTACGTAGTCCAGCGCCATGCCGTCCCCTGGCACGACGTTTTCTCGCACACGGCTGTCGGACGCGAATTCATTTATCCGCCGTTCTCCGGGGCCCTGTTGTACCTGGTCTACAAGCTGGGCGGCTACACGGCTCTTTCTTGGATGGGCTGCCTGGCCTGCGTGGCGGCCACGGCGCTGCTGCTGGCCGCCGGGGGCGCGGCGCCGGCGCGGGGGACGCGCGCGATGCTGGCCATTCTGGCCGTACCCCTGATTGCCGGACGCACAAAACCCCGCGCGGACCTGTTCAGCACCCTGCTGTTTGCCGCCGTCCTGGTGATCCTGTGGCGACACTTCCAGCGCCGCCGTTCGCCGCTCTGGCTGCTGCCCGTCATCATGTGTGCCTGGGCGAACCTGCACCTGGGATTCATCGCCGGCCTGCTGCTGATCGGTTTTTACGTGGTGATGGAAGCGGCGGAACTGCCTTGGCCCGGCCGCCGCGGTCAGGCGCTGGCCGGCCTGCGCGCCGCCGCGCCCTGGCTGGCTGCCGCCATCCTGGCCACGCTGGCCAATCGCTGGGGGCCGTGGCTGTATGCCGCTCTGTTCCGGCAGAATCGCGTGCTGGAGGGGCTTGGCTCGTTTGTGGGCGAATGGTTTCCGCTGCGCCTCTCGGCGGCCACGGCGCGCGCCGTCCTCGATTGGCGCAATCCCGATTCCGCTTATCTTTGGCTGGCGCTGGCCGGCCTGCTGGCGGCCATTGCCGCCCTCCTCCAAAAGCGCCTGGGCCCGACCCTGCTGATCCTCGGCAGCCTGTTCGGTTCCTTCTACTGGGTTCGCTTCCAGGCATTATCGGCGATGATCACGGTGGTGATCGCCGGCGACGTGTTATCACGGGATTGCGGATTGCGGATTGCGGATTGCGGATTGCCAAACGCTGTGGAACGAAATCCGCAATCCGAGATCCGAAATCCGAAATTTCGATGGGCTGGGATCGCGATTCTGGTGCTGGCCGGGGCTTTCGTCGGCGTGCGCGTCGCCGATGCCGTTTCCAACCGCGCCTACCTGAGCGCGCCCGACAACGTTATCTTCGGGCCGGGCGTTTCGCACTGGTATCCGGAAGGCGCCGCCCGCTTCATCCGCCGCGAGCATCTGCCGCCCAACCTGTTCAACGATTACAATATTGGCGGCTACCTGAGCTGGGCGCTGTGGCCCGAACATCGCACCTCCATCGACAACCGCGCGGTGCCCTTCGGCTCCGAACTTTTTCATCTGCACCGGCGCTTGCTTTCGGAGCCGCCCGGCTCGCCACTGTGGCGTGAGCAGTCGGAACGCCTGGGGTTGAACACCCTGGTGGTTGGAATCAGCCGTTACACAGGCTCGGCCGGCTTTCCGCTGAGGCAATTCTGCGACAGCCCCGAGTGGCGGCCGGTTTACCTGGATGAGACGGCGGCGGTGTTTGTGCGCAACGGGCCGGAGAATGCCGCCCCGATCCGGCGGCTGGGCATCGATTGCGGCGCGCTGGAATTCACCCCGCCCGCCACTCGCAACAAGGGCCGCTTGTACCACTTCTACATGGACGCCGGCTGGGCGCTGTTCCTGCTGGGCCGGGAACGCGAGGCGCTCGTTTCTCTGCAGCGGGCCAGAACCCTGTTCGATGCCGACCCGCAGTTCTACTTGATTAAAGGCTCGATACTGCAGGCCGGCAACCGACTGGCCGAGGCCGAAGCGCAGTACCGCGCCTCGTTGCGGCTGCGGGAGAGCGAGCAGGCCTGGTACGCCATCGGCCAGGCGCTGGCCGCCCAGGAGCGCTGGAGCGAGGCCGCCGAGGCCATCGGCCGCGCCGCGCGATACGCGAGTTTCCCGCACGAGATCTATCGGGTGCTGGGGCAGGTGTACTTGGCGATGGACCGGCCGCGCGAGGCCCTCGACGCTTTCGCGCGCGCCGAGCGCAGCAATCCCTACCGGGCCTTGGCCGACCCGCAGGCCGCGCGCTTCCGCAACGAGCTGGCCGCCGGGCGCGCCCGGGCCCAACAGCGCCTCCGCCAGTTGAAGGAGAACTGAACCACAAAGACCCGAAGGACACCAAGGTCCACAAAGCAGAATCCTTCGTGGTTCTTCGTGTTCTTTCTGTCTTTGTGGTTCAATTGCTCCACAAAGCTGATGTTCTTGCGTTACATCACGGTAGCGCTGGCCGTTGTCGCGCTCCTCTATGCGGCCTTCGCCGGCCTGCGCACGGTCGGCGACTTCGACCTTGGCTGGCAACTGGCCACCGGCCGCTATGTCCTCGAGCACTGGCGTATTCCCTCGACCGACGTGTTCTCCTATACCGCGCGCGGAAGTGCCTGGGTTTATCCGCCTTTTTCCGGCGTCCTGTTCTACCTGTTGTGGCTGTTGGGCGGCTACCAGGCGCTTTCCCTGCTGAGCGCGGCTGCCTGCCTGGCAACCACCGCCCTGTTGTTGTGGAGCGGATGGGGCGAAGGTCCCGCCAGGCCGCCGCTGGCCGGCGCCGCGCTGGCCATTGTGGCCGTGCCCCTGATCGCCGCGCGCACCACGCCGCGCGCCGACCTGTTCACCACGCTGCTGTTCGCCGCCTTCCTGGCCATTCTGTGGCGCTACCGGTCGAATTGCGGATGCGGAATGTCCGCCGCGGCGGGCGGATTTCAAGCAAGTAATCCGCAATCCGAAATCCGAGATCCGCAATTTCATTTGGCGCTGCTACCCATACTCATGTTGGCCTGGGTCAACCTGCATCTGGGCTTTGTTGCCGGGCTGGGCATGATGGCGGGCTGGGTGGCGATGGAGCTGCTTGAATTGCCTTTTGCGGAGCGCCGGGAGGCGGCGCAACAGCGATTGCGGCGGGCGGCTCCGTGGCTGGCGGCAACCGCTGTGGCCACGCTGCTCAATCCATGGGGACCGTCCATTTACGCGGCCATCGCCCGGCAGAATCGCATCCTCCGGATCCATACGGTGTTTGTTGGTGAATGGACGAGCCAGCGGATATCGCCCGGCGCCTTGCGCGAAGCGCTGGCCTGGCGCAGCCCCGAAGGCGCGTATTGGTGGCTCCTGATGGCCGCCATCCTGGCAACAGCGGCGGCGCTGTGGCGCCGCGAATTCGGAGCCGCGCTGCTGCTTGCGGCGGCGGGCGTGCTGTCGCTCCGCTACGTCCGTTTTCAGGCCTTGTTCGCGTGCCTCGTGGTGGTGATCGGCGGCCATGTAGCAGCGACCTTCAGGTCGCCATCTTTACGGTGCCGCGAACGGTGGCGACCTGAAGGTCCCCGCTACACCACGCCGGCGGTTCTGCTGTTGGCGGCGGCGCTGGTCTGGATCGCCGGCGTGCGGATATCGGACCTGGCCTCCAACAGCTACTACCTTTCGGCCGGAGAGACGTCCTTGTTCGGCGCCGGCCAATCGTGGTGGTATCCGGAGCGCGCCGCGGCCTTCCTGCTGCAGGAGCGGCTCCCGGCCAACATCTTTCACGACTACAACCTGGGCGGCTACCTGCTCTGGCGGCTCGGCCCGCGCTACCCCGACTACCTGGACGGCCGCGCTGTTCCCTTTGGCGCGCAATTGTTCTTCCAGCAGCGCGCGCTTCAGCAGCAGCCGCCGGACTCGCCCGCCTGGCGAGAGGAAGCCGACCGCCGCAACATCAACGCGCTGATCTTTTCGGTGGCCCGTTACGCCGGGCTGGGCAGTATTCCACTGCTGAAGTTCTGCCGCAGCAGCGAATGGGCGCCCGTGTACCTCGATGAGGTGGCGGTCATCTTCGTTCGCAATCGGCCCGAGAACATGCCGTGGATCAGCCGGCTGAAGATCGATTGCCAGACGCAGCCGTTCGGTCCTGCGGCGGCGTTGGCCGGCCGTGCGGCCCAGTTGTACAACTATTGGGCCAATGCCGGCGCGGTGCTCTACATGCTGGAGCGCGACGAGGAGTCGTGGGAAGCGCTGGAGCGAGCCCGCCGTATCTACCCCGACGACGGCAACCTCTATCTGACCCGCGGCCAGCTCTTGCAGGCCAACAACCGCTTGCCCGAGGCGCTACAGGAGTACGAAACGGCCGTCCGGCTGAAGCCCACCGACGCCGCCTGGTACGCGCTGGGGCGCGCCTACGCCGCCGTGGGCCGCCTTGCCGAGGCGGCCCCGGCCATCCGCCGCGCGGCCCAGCTCTCGATCCATGCCTATGACCGGTACCGCGCCCTGGGCCAGCTTTATTTGAAAATGGAGCAGCCGCGCGAAGCCCTGGAAGCGTTCAACGAAGCCCAGCGCCTCAGCCCCTTCCAGGGCGAGGCCGCGGGGCAGGGAAGTGATTTCGACAAGCAGGTCGCTGCCGGCCGCGCCCGCGCGTTGGAACTGCTGGGGAAGGTCCAAGGTCCAAGGTCCAAAGGTCCAAAGGTCGAATAAGCCGGCTGGTGGGCGGACCTTGGACCCTTGGACCTAAAGTTTTTTGGCGATGGCCAGCAGGCCTTCCAGGGATTCCCGCGTGCCCTGTTCCTTGCCGCCTTTCGGCGTGTAGTGCGTCTCCAGTGAGAACACGCCGCGGTATCCGCTCTTCAGCATGGCGCGGATCAGGCCCTCGAAATCGATTTCGCCCCCGCCGATCGGCCGCCACGCCGGCCTGCCGGTTTTCGGGTTGGGGGCGGCATCTTTCAGGTGGATGTGACAGATGCGGTCCTTGGGCAGCAGGTTAAACCCCTCGGGGTAGGGTTTTTCGCCGAGCATGTATCCGTTTCCCGGGTCCCACACCATGTGCAGGTTGGGGTGCCGGGCCAGCTTGAACAGGGCAGCCAGCTCCGCGGCGGTGCCCGCGTTGCAGGCCGCCTCGTTCTCGAGCGCCACTTTCACCTTCTTCCGCGCGGCGATGGCGGCGGCCTTGTCCAGATGCTCGGCGATAGAAGGCGTGAGCGGGGCGGGTTCGGCCGTGCGCCAGAAGCTGAACACGCGGATGGCGGGCGCGCCCACGTCCAGCGCCCGGGCGATAGACCGCTCCAGCAGCGCCGGTTGCTCCTCGTGAGGCCGGTCGAATTCTTGGAACTGGCTTGACTTCCTGACGCTGGGCAGCACGGTGGAGCCGGGAAAGACCGACTTCAGGTAGTTGCTGGCGATCATCGGCACGCTCATC
>Ga0315285_10000572_pt1 | contig 38287 bp, 36 predicted proteins | sample YL17G09_36_MG_FD_203698 | JGI IMG/M metagenome (GOLD analysis project Ga0315285, IMG submission 203698) | Sediment microbial communities from Yellowstone Lake, YNP, Wyoming, USA - YL17G09_36 | ecosystem: Environmental > Aquatic > Freshwater > Lake > Sediment | place: USA: Wyoming | collected...
GCCGCTTTTCGATTATTTCCTGGGCAAAGACCTGAAAAACAAAGAAAATCTCCATACAATTCAATTGGCCGATTTCGTGACCATAGAAGACGGGACGGGTGTTGTGCATATCGCTCCGGCTTTTGGCGAAGACGATATGAACTTGGGGAAAGAAAAGAATTTGCCTTTTATTCAGCACGTGAAAATGAATGGGCAGATTGTTGACGATGTGATTGATTTTAAGGGCCTCGAGGTTAAGTCGAAAGACAAGCCACGGTCAACAGACGAAAAAATCATAGATTATCTTGAAAAGAAAAATCTTGTTTTCAAAACGGAGAAATTTATTCATTCCTATCCCTTTTGTTATCGTTGCGATTCTCCGCTTTTGAATTACGCGACCTCCTCTTTGTTTGTGAATATCACCGAATTGAAAGAAAAATTATTGAAAAATGCCAAAAAAATAAATTGGGTGCCAGAGCACATTAAAGAGGGGAGATTCGGCAAGTGGCTCGAAGGAGCAAGAGACTGGGCAATTTCCCGTCAGAGATTTTGGGGTTCGGTAATTCCGATTTGGATTTGCGACAAATGCAAAGAGAAAAAAGTGATTGGCTCGATAAAAGAATTGGAAGAATTGAGCGGCGTAAAAATCGTTGACTTACACAAACATTTTGTGGATAAAATCATTTTCAAATGCAAATGTGGCGGCACGATGAAAAGGATTTCCGATGTTTTGGATTGTTGGTTCGAGTCGGGCTCGATGCCTTATGGCCAGGCGCATTATCCTTTCGAAAATAAAGAGAAATTCGAGAAAAATTTTCCAGCCGAATTTATTGCCGAGGGCCCAGACCAGACGCGGGCATGGTTTTATTATCTGCACGTTTTATCAACTGCGCTTAAAAATAGCGAAGCGTTCAAAAATGTGATTGTTAATGGGATGGTTTTGGCGGAAGACGGCAAGAAAATGTCAAAACACCTGAATAATTATCCCGACCCGATGAGTGTTTTCGAAAAATACGGGGCTGATGCGGTGCGCTATTATTTGGCCACCTCGCCGGTAATGAAAACAGAAGATTTGTGTTTTTCCGAAAAAGCGGTGGATGAGGTGGTGAAAAAAGTTTTGTTGATTTTATTGAATGTTTTTTCCTTTTATAAAATGTTCGAATTGGATATTGAAGCCGATGCGAAAAGCGACAATCTTTTGGATAAATGGATTCTTTCAAAAATCGAATCCCTGGAAAAAGAAATTACCGACGGATATAATAAATACGATTTGAATCAGGCAACCAAGCCGATAGAACAATTTATCAATGATTTATCGACCTGGTATTTAAGGCGTTCGCGGGAAAGATTCAAGAGCGAAAACAAAAAAGAAAAAGAAAGTGCGGCAAAAACATTGAAATATGTATTGTCGGAATTATCCAAAATAATGGCTCCAATAATGCCATTTACAGCCGATTATATTTATAGGGAATTAAGCAAAGAAAAAGAATCTGTTCATCTCGAAGATTGGCCAAAAGAAAATAAAAAATTGATTTATAAAGAATTGGAAGAAAAAATGGAGCAAGTGCGGCAAATCTGCAGTTTAGCATTAGAGAAAAGAGCGGAAGCCGGCTTGAAGATTCGTCAACCCTTAAATAGGCTTCAAATTCCAAAATACAAGCTCCAAACCGAATTGCTCGATTTAATAAAAGACGAAGTAAATGTTAAAGAAGTAATTTTAGATTCGAAAATTAAGGAAGGAGTTGTTTTAGATATAAATATTACTCCTGAATTGAAAGAAGAGGGGTTAATTCGGGATTTTGTCCGCCAAATCCAGGCCAAAAGAAAAGAGGCCGGATTAACGCCGAAAGATAAAATTAAAGTTTATTACTCCGAAAACAAAGATATTGTTGAAAAAAACAAAGAGCAAATTAAAAAGCAAGTCATTGCCGAAGATATTGAATTTGGCAATGAATTTAAGATTGAAAAGATTTAAAATTGCCAGTCCAAGGCTGGTCCGCCTCGGGCGGAAGAAATTATGATTAAAACCGAAGCGATTATTTTGAAATCAGCCGACGCGAACGAAGTCGATCGGCTTTTGATTGTTTATAGCCAAAAATTGGGAAAGATTAGTATTTCCGCCAAGGGAGTGAAAAAACTGGAAAGCAAATTAAGATACAGCATCGAGTCGATTTCTTGGGTGCAAATGATTTTGGTTGAAGGAAAAAACATTTTGATTTTAAAAGATGCATTAATAAAAGACCAGTTTTTAAACATCAAAAATGATTTGGAAAAAATAAAGATTGCCGAAAAACTGGCGGATTTGATTGATGAGGCGATTATCGGAGAAGAAAACGATGACGATGTCTGGAAATTGATTTTAACGATTTTCAAAAGTCTTAATGAAGGCAAAATCGCTCTCAAATCAGCTGTATCGGATTTCGAGAAGAATTTGATTAAATTGCTCGGCTACAGTCCGGAAGCGATAAAGGAGTTAAAAGATATCTATTAATGTTATATAATATAAAGTATGGAGGATAATTTTCAGATTAAAGAAATCGACCAGCAGCAGACTTATCCGCAACAGACCCAACAACCGAAAAAAAGAGAAGGGTTGATTTCGTTGTTTAGTAAAAACAATTTACCCAAAACTTTTGTCGCAATAATTGTAATTTTACTGTTAGTTGCGGTTGGGGCGATTATTCGGGGTCGTCTTTCTTTCAGTCGGGCAAATGTCGAGGTAAATATCGTGACGCCGCAGGACATTGCTTCGGGTAAAGAAATTACTCTGACAATCGAGTACGAAAACAATAATCGAGTTAATCTGAATGATACCTATCTTATTATTGATTTTCCCTCGGGAACGTTTTCCCTGGAAGGCAAGGAAGTGCATCAGGAGCAGAGAAGTTTAAAAACCATTAATCGTAAATCCAATGGCCGGGAAGATTTCAATGTGAGATTTGTCGGTGAAAAAGGAGAGGCGAAAAATATAACCGCCATATTGGAATATCAGCCCCAAAACATTAATTCCCGTTTCGAAAATTCCGCCGATGCCAGAATAGAAATCAATTCGGTTTTAATCAGTATAAAAATTGACGGACCGGACAACGCAATGTCTGGTCAGGAAGTCAGTTATTTGGCCGAATACGAAAATAAAACCAATAAGGACATTTCCGATTTAAAAATAGAAGCCGAGTATAATAAAGATTTTAAAATCAAAAATATTAATCCCGAACCGGTCAAGGGAACCAATAATGTCTGGCAATTCGATGTTTTGAAAGCCGGTGAAAAGAAAAGCATTAATTTGGTGGGAAATTTACAGGGAGAAGAGGGAGAGGACAAAGTTTTAAAAGTTACGATCGGCAAAATAGAAAACGAGCAGATTCTTCAATATAGTCGTTCGGAATATCATACCAAAATCGCCCAATCGCCCCTATTGTTGAATATAGGGTTGGAGGGAGTTAATAAAGATGAATGCAATCTTAACCCGGGTCAGTTTTTGAATTATAAAATAAATTTCAGAAACAATACCGATGTGGCTTTGAAGGAATTAATTTTGAAGATTCATCTCGAAGACAGTATTTTTGATTTTAGAAGGATTAACTTAATGGGCGTCGGGTTTTTTGACAGTCGGGAAAATACCATAACCTGGGCAGGGGGAGAAATACCGGCATTAGATTTATTGGAACCGAACCAGTCCGGCAGTGTTGATTTTTCGGTCGAGCTGGAAAGACCCATACCGATGACTGGTTACAATGACAAGAATTTCCAAGCCATAGTTTCGGGCGAAATAGGGACATTGACCGTGCCAGCCAAATTTGCTGTGCCCGAGTTGAAAATTACCAAGGAACTGACTTGTAAAATCAAGAGCGAAATCACCGTCAAAAGCAAGGTCTATTATAATGAGTCAGCAACCGGTATTTTTAATACCGGACCCCTTCCGCCAAAAGTTGACGCCCTGACCACCTATACCGTGCATTGGCAAATAATAAACGGTTCTAACGACTTGGAAAACGTAAGGGTGAATGCAGTTTTGCCCCAGGGAATAAGTTGGTCTAATTATTCCATTAATAAGGTTTCGAATAGTCAGATTTATTATAATGAACGAACCAAAGAAATAATGTGGGAAATTCAAAAAGTTCCGGCCGGGGTCGGCTACATACTTCCGGTTTATGAAATTATATTTCAGATTGGACTTACGCCGTCGATTAATCAAATCGGTCAAACGCCGACCCTGATTAATCGTTCTTATGCCGGAGGGAAAGATGTTTTTACCAATACCATATTGACGGATTCAGCCGGGGAAATCGACACCTCTATTCCCGATGACCCGCAAGCAGCCCATATCAAGGGTCGCGTGATAGAATAAAAATCTATGGAAAATTTAATGGAGAAAATTGTCTCACTTTGCAAGCGTCGGGGTTTTATTTATCCCGGCTCCGATATTTATGGCGGCTTGGCCAATACTTTCGATCTCGGTCCGCTGGGTGTCGAATTGGCCAATAATATCAAAAAAAGCTGGTGGAAAAGATTCGTTCAGGACAGAAACGATATGTACGGATTGGATGGCGGCATTTTGATGAATTCGAAGATTTGGGAAGCGTCCGGTCATACCCAAGGTTTTATCGATGTTTTGGTGGAGTGTAAAAAATGCCACCACCGATTTCGTCAAGACGAAATCGGAAATTCTAAATCCAAAGCTTTAATCTCTAAATGCCCAAAATGCGGTAGTAGCGAACTTACCGAGCCAAAGAAATTTGTTCCGATGTTTAAAACTTTTGTCGGACCGGTTGAAGATTCTTCGTCTGTTGCTTATTTGCGTCCGGAAACAGCTCAGGCGATTTTTGTCAATTTTAAAAATATTTTGGATAGTTTTCATCCGGAAATTCCTTTTGGCATTGCTCAGGTTGGTAAGGCCTTCAGAAATGAGATTACCTTGGGAAACTTCATTTTCAGAAAGCTCGAATTCGAACAGATGGAAATAGAATATTTTATCAGAGAAAAAGATTGGAAAAAATATTTTGAGGAATGGAAAAACGAAATAGAGAACTGGTTCTTGGGATTAGGAGTTAATAAGAAAAATATCCACTGGCGCGAGCACAAAAAAGAAGAACTTGCCCATTATTCCAAACATACTGAAGATATAGAGTATAATTTCCCATTTGGCTTTAAAGAGCTTTACGGATTGGCTTATCGATTCGATTTCGACCTAAAGAATCATTCGGAAAAAAGCGGCAAAGATTTGAGATACATGGACTTAAAGACCAATGAAAAGTTTTTCCCTCACGTTATAGAACCATCTTTCGGAATGGAAAGAACTATGCTGGCAGTTTTATCCGAAGCCTACAATGAGGAAGAAATAAAAGGAGAAAAAAGAGTGGTTCTGAGATTAAAACCGTCCATAGCGCCAAGAAAAGTGGCTGTATTCCCGCTTTTAGCCAATAAACCGGAACTGATAAAAAAAGCCAGAACCGTCTACGAATTATTGAAAAATAAATTTTTAGCCGCGTGGGACGAAAGAGGGAACATCGGAAAAAGATATTATGCCCAAGACGAAGCAGGAACTCCGTATTGTATAACCATAGATTTCGATAGCTTGGAAAAAGATGATGTGACGGTCCGCGACAGAGACACCATGAAACAGGAGAGAATAAAAATCGACGACCTAGTAGAATATATAAGCAAGAAATTAAATGAATAAGTCCTATCGAAAATTTACTTTTAAAAATGGACTAAGATTAGTCACTGTCCCGATGAAAAACACCAAGGCAATAACTGTTTTAGTTTTGGTCGGTACCGGTTCGAAATACGAGACCAAAGAAATCAACGGCATTTCTCATTTTCTGGAGCATATGTTCTTCAAGGGGACAAAAAAAAGACCGAATACATTAGCCATTGCCGAAACATTAGACAAGGTGGGTGGAGAGTACAATGCATTTACCGACAAAGAAGATACGGGCTATTGGGCCAAGGTAGACAGCAAACATATAGATTTGGCTCTTGATTGGGTGTCTGATGTATTTTTAAATTCTAAATTGGAGCCTCGGGAAATTGAAAAAGAAAAAGGAGTGATTATCGAAGAAATAAATATGTATTTGGATACGCCGATGTTTTATATCGAAGATCTTTGGGAGGGGTTACTTTATGACGATCAACCCGCTGGTTGGGGTATAGCCGGCAATAAAAACATAATAGCCAAAATAAAAAGAGGGCAGTTTATAAATTACATGCAAAATCACTATTTGGCTAAAAACGTGGTTATTGTAGTAGCGGGCAGCATTAAAGAAAATAAAAAATTAAAAACAAAAATCGAGCATTATTTCAAAAACATAAAAACAGGCGGGCCAAAATCCAAAAAAAAGACAATCGAAATTCAGAAAAAACCGGAAATTCTGGTTCATTATAAAAAAACCGACCAAACCCATCTCCATTTGGGCGTGCGTGGCTACGATATTTTTGATTCCCGCAAATATGCGTTGACACTTTTGGGCACAATTCTGGGCGGCAATATGAGTTCTCGATTATGGATTTCGATCAGGGAAAAGGAAGGATTGGCTTATTACATAAGAACGTCTTCTCTCGGTTATACAGATAGCGGTTATTTGGTAACCAAGGCGGGCATTGATAACAACAGGGTAGAAAAAGCAGTGGGGATAATTTTAAAAGAATACAGAAGAATTACCGAAGAAAGAGTTGGTGAAAATGAGTTAAGAAAAGCCAAGGATTATCTTAGGGGTAAAAGTATTTTAAGCATGGAAGAATCGAATGCTCAGGCAGCTTTTTACGGAGCCCAAGAGCTTATGGAAAATAAGATTTTGACGCTGGAAGAAAAGTTTGCTAAAATAGAAGCAGTGACAGCGGATGACATTCAGAGGGTGACTAAAGACATATTTCGTCCGGAAAAGTTAAATTTAGCCCTAATCGGACCATTTGAAAATAAAGAAAAATTTAAAAAATTATTAAAAATATGACTCCTGAAAGAGAACATCATACCTTTGTTATTTCCTGGGTAGCTATTTTCCAGATTGTTTTGGTTGTTCTGCTTCTGGTTTTTCTCTATTTGATTCGCGATGTAATTGTGCTTTTTATTTTTGCGTTGATTGTCGCTTCGGCCTTTTCGCCGGCCGTGGATCTGCTGGAAAAAATAAAAATACCCCGGGTTGTCGGGGCTCTGATTGTTTACGTGGTGGTAATCGGGTTATTGGCTTTTTTGATTTCTTTGGTCGTAGCACCTCTGGTCAAAGATATAAAAAATTTATCCTCGAATTTACCCGAATATATTGAGAGTTTATCGTTGAAATTTAAATCTCTGGAGAAAAACCTTTCTAAATACGAAGCAATTGTAAACAGAATTCAGGTTTTTTTAAGTAATTTCGAGGAACGCTTAAAAGGGCTGGGCGACGGGATATTTTCAAGAATTATCAATATTTTTGGCGGAATATTTTCTTTTATTTTGGCTTTAATTATTTCATTTTATCTCTCGGTTCAGAAAAAGGGGGTGCAGAGGATTTTGGGTTCAATTAGTCCGTTCAAACATCGAGATTATGTTTTAGACCTTTGGGAGAGGGCGCAAAAGAAATTGGGTCGCTGGCTGCAGGGTCAATTATTTTTAGGTTTGATTGTTGGCGTTTTGGTGTATATCGGGCTGTTGTTCCTGAATGTTAAATATGCTCTGTTATTGGCTATTTTGGCCGGAATTTTGGAAATTTTTCCCTACATCGGTCCTCTTTTGGCCGGTATCCCGGCAGTAATTATAGGATTTCTACAGGCTCCGATACTGGGCTTATGGGTTTTAATTCTCTATATGGTTGTTCAGCAAGTGGAAAACCACATATTTGTTCCGTTGGTGATTGGGAAAGTGGTTGGTCTCAATCCGATAATCGTAATTTTGGCTTTATTGATTGGCGGAAAATTAGGCGGTATTCCGGGAATGGTTTTAGCTGTTCCGCTCACCGCGGTATTTGCTGAATTCGTAAAAGACCTAATCAAGAAAAGAACATAATTATACTTAATATAATTATCAGAATTTGGGTTGATATATTTAAGAAGGTAATTTTACCTTCTTTTTCTTTATCTTTAGAGCAATGAAGAAACTTATGGTGAAAATCTATGTATTTTTGAGCAAGAGTTCCTCCGAAAATAATAGCAGTAAAAAGCAAAATGTCGGGTAAGATAGAAAAAAATATTCCCAAGATTACAAAAATTAAATTATTTAAATTTAATAAATCTTTTTGCCAAACAATTAAAAAAACAATCAATAAACCAATCAGGCCATCGATTGTTATTTTAAATAAGTCAGGAAATAAGGCTTTAAAATCTTTTGTTTTGTGAAAATCCTTAATGCCATGATTAACGTAGTCCCAGTGAGGGATAAAATCTAAGATATAATGGCTTAAAATTCCCAAGATTATAATCAAGCCAAGATTGTGAGTCTTGGCTCCGATAGCCGCGCCAACTATAAAATGAGGAGTAAGAATCATTGCGAATATAAAAATTTAATCTTATACTAAATTATATGTCAAAATTATATATTGTGGCAACTCCGATCGGGAATTTGAAAGATATTTCGATTCGAGCCTTACATGCTTTAGAGGAAGTTGATTTGATTTTATGCGAAGATACAAGGAAAAGTAAAAAACTGCTCGATTATTATAATATTCAAACGTCAATCGAAAGCTATCATCAGCACAGCAACATCAAAAAAATAGAATATATTAAAGATTTATTGAAACAGGGCAAAAATCTTGCATTGATTTCTGACTCCGGTACTCCGGGCATATCAGATCCCGGCAACAAGCTAATAAGTATATTAGTAAGTGAGTTGATGAGTAACTTGGAAATTATTCCGATTCCGGGTCCGAGCGCTATAATTTCAGCTGCCAGTATTTGCGGATTTCCCATGGATAAATTTATTTTTTTGGGTTTCCCGCCGCACAAAAAAGGCAGGCAGAAATTTTTCAAAGAAGTTGCGGAATATAAATATCCCGTAGCAATCTATGAATCACCATACAGGATTTTAAAAACATTAAAAGAATTGAATAATTTCGGCAATTTTGATATAGTGATTGGACGCGAATTAACCAAAAAATTCGAAACAATTTATAGGGGTAAAATCAGTGAAATTATCGACAAAATCGAACCAAAAGGAGAATTTGTAATTGTAATATGGAAAAGATATTAATCACAACTCCAATATATTACGTAAATGACAAGCCGCATATAGGGCATGCTTATACAACCCTGGCAGCCGATGTTTTGACGCGGTTTTTTAGAATACAAGGAAAAGACGTTTTCTTTTTGACCGGAACTGACGAACACGGCGCCAAAATTGCCGAAATAGCAGAAAAATTGGGTAAAACACCGCAAGAATTATGCGATGAAAATAGCGAATTTTTTAAAAAAGCTTGGGAAAATTTGAATATCAAATATAATTATTTTATTAGAACAACGGATAAAAAACACGAAGAAGCGGTTAAAAAGTTTATAGAAAAATTAAAAGAAAAAGATGCGATTTACGAAAAAGAATATAGAGGATTATATTGCGTGGGTTGCGAAAAATTTTTAACAGAAAAAGATTTAGTTGATGGAAAGTGTCCAGACCACAAAACTAAACCAGAAAAAATTTCCGAGAAAAACTGGTTTTTTAAACTGGAAGATCATTTAAAGGAAGTGGAAAAGTTGATAAAAACAGGGAAACTGGAGATTAAAAAAGCTTTTGCTGAAAATGAAGTGTTAGGATTATTAGGGCAAGGATTAGAGGATTTTTCGATTTCTCGTCAAAAAGAAAAAGTGAGGTGGGGCATTGATTTGCCGTTTGATAAAAATCAGACGGTTTATGTCTGGGTTGACGCGCTTTTGAATTATTATACTGGAAACGGGACAAAAGAATTTGATGAATACTGGAAAAAAGGGGAAGTAATTCATCTTTTGGGTAAAGATATTCTTAAATTCCACGCCATTTACTGGCCAGCAATGCTTTTGGCCGCGGGCGAAAGTTTACCTAAAAAAGAATTTATTCATGGATTTTTTACGATTAATAGCCAAAAGATGTCCAAAACACTAGGGAATGTGATTGATCCAAATGATTTGGTTAATAAATATGGAGCAGAAGCAACCAGATACCTTTTATTGTCCCAGTTCCCCTTTGGCCAAGACGGGGACGTAAAGGCAGAAAAATTTACTGAAAAATATAATGCCGATTTAGCCAATGGATTGGGAAATTTAGTGGCTCGAGTTATTACGCTTGCAGCCAAATCAAAATTCAAAAATCAAAATTCAAAAGCCGATAAAGAAACCTTAGAGTTAACGACTGCAGTAAAAACAAATTACAAAAGAGAAATGGGGGAATGGTTTGAATTATACGGCGCATTATGTACAATTTTGACATTAATTCGTCACTGTGATAAATACATTGACGAAAATAAGCCTTGGGAATTAGCGAAAACCGATAAGAAAAAATTGGAGCAGGTTTTATCCAATTTACTTTATTGTCTTTCCGAAATCGCTGAATTAATCGCGCCATTTTTACCTGAGACGAGTGAAAAAATAAAAGCACAAATAAAAACCGGAAAATCGGAAATATTATTTCCGCGTTTGATCAATTAAAATATCGAACATTTTATCGAAAGGAGGAATTGTAATGTGGTGGAAAAAACTATCATATGCGGAAAAACCCTTTGAAGAAAAGCTGGCCATCATAAAAGCCAAGAGCGAGAAAAGAGACCATCTATTTGCCCTGATATTGATATTTTCTTTTTGTGGTTCGTTAATCGCATCGTTACTCCTCGTTCTTTTTAAGGTGTTTGGTCGATTTCCCAAGAGCGCTATTTTGGGTATTGTATTGTGGCTTATCTGGATTTATTCGGTTTATTTTTTGATTAGAAAAGTCAGACGTTTTCTTTTCAAAAAAGACAGAGAGCTTCTACAATTAATCAAAATGGCAGAAGAAGGTCGAAAATTATGGAAAGAGTTTTTTCCGTGAATGGGCAGTTGTGCAAACAGCAACTGCCCTCTTTTTATTTCCACGCTTGACAGGGTAATAGCGAAATGCTATTTTGTAATTGTCTTAAAATTCAATAAAAGGAGGCTAAATATGCCAAAAAAAATTAAGGAACAATTGGAGGATGCTCTTGCCGATAAGAAAGTTTACCACGACGAGATGATAAAAAAGCAGAGGCAATGTGACAATTTGGCGCTCAAACTGTTAAGCCAAAAAGAGATATTTGATCGAGAAAAGAGCGATTTGCAGTCTAAGGTCATAACCTTAAAGGATTCGTTGAGAGAATCAGAAAGTCGTGTCACGCTACTTCTCGACATCATAAAAAATCTTTCTCTCCACCTCGTATCTTCGAAATAATCCTCCCCTTCAGGGAAATAAGCGGCTGTCGCAAGATGGCCGCCTTTTTTATTTTTCAAAAAAATGGTATATTGTTTTTATGTTATTCGATACCCATTGTCATTTGAATTTTGACGATTTCGATAGCGATAGAGACGAAATTATTAATCGTTGTTTAAGCAACGATATTTATATTATCAATGTCGGTGCTGACTACAAAACATCGAAAAAGGCAGTAGAGATTGCGGAAAAATACGAGAAAGGAGTTTATGCGAGTGTGGCGCTGCATCCTCATAATGTTAAACCTGACAAAAGCTCCGCATTTAGACGGGTGGATTTTTTGGCTTTGGCCAAAAAATCCAAGGTCGTAGCAATCGGCGAATGCGGCCTGGATTATGCTTTTTGCGAAAATGATGAGGAAATCCAGAAACTACAGCAAAAAGTTTTTGTAGAGCATTTAAAATTAGCCAAAGAATTAAATAAACCAGTAATTATCCATTCCCGCCGTCTATTTCCCGAGATTTTAAAATTGTTACATGTTACAGGTTACATGTTGCGTGGCGTCTTGCATTGTTACATGGGTCGCTGGTCTTATGCCGAAGAATATTTGAAAATGGGATTTTATATTAGTTTTACCGGCTTAATCACTTATGCCCGCGATTATGATAAAGTAATCAAAAACACTCCACTTGAAAGAATTTTAATCGAAACCGATGCGCCGTATTTGACCCCCGAACCCGTTCGACAAGCTCAGGGCAAGCCGCCAAAAAGAAATGAACCGCAATACGTCGAATATGTCGCCCGCAAAATCGCGGAAATCAAAGAAATACCATTCTCAAAAGTCGCAGCCCAAACTACCAAAAACGCGAAAGAATTATTTAATCTAAGTTGACTTTTTAACGAGATAATACTAATCTAATAGTAGGGCCGTAATAAGCCCCAAGTGGGGCTCCGAACCATACGCATCGACACGCGTATAAAAGGTCGGACCTATTGGTAACCAATAGGGCAAACGGAAACCAGTGAGTCTGGATTTCCAAGAGGAGCGTGCCATCGACGCTCCTAATTAGCAGAGTTCGAGACCGACTTCACTGCACGACATTACGAACATATCCGACCACCACCATCCGTCAGATACGACAAACTCCATCAACCGACCACCACCAAAAATCCATCCCCAGCGTCACATCCGATTGTTTCGCGCCAATCCGAATTCCATCAAGGTTCCGACTCTTTTCCACCGCCTCGCAACTCCGTCGCTCGGCACTTTCAAAGAGTGGGCCCTAGAGGTCTCTCAATAAGGAGACCTCTTACTTTTTAAAGAAAGGAGGTGTTTAATGAGCACCCTACAAATAAATAGCGATCAAAGAAGGGGTACAGCGTTTCTTTGCCACGTAATCCGTTTGCTCGGACCAAAATTGGCGGAAGTCAGAAGATATCTCAATAAGCCCGAATATTTCGAGAGCACAAGAATGATAAAAGGGAAGAAGAGGAAGCTTTTCACGCCATTCCCGGAACTAATGAAAATCCAACGACTGATTTTAGAGTTCGTGCTTTCCGAAATGTCGGTGTCCTCGGCTGCCCACGCCGCAATATTCAAGAGATCGATAGTAACCAACGCCAATCCGCACCGCAAGAGCAGATCTTTTTTCCGTATTGATTTCAAGGACACATTTCCCTCGATTACGCGCAAGATGGTATTTGATTGTCTGCAAAAGACCTTCACGAGAAACTCAAAATATTTTGAAAAACACCATTCTTGCACGCCAGAGAAATTAACAGTTCTTGCCTCGGTTGTCAGTCAGTTGACAACCCATCACAACGAACTACCCCAAGGGGCGCCTGCCAGTTCTTGCATTCTCAATTTGCTTTGCTTCGATTTGGATTTCTTTTTGATGGAGGTGGCCAGAAAATGGGACTTGGTTTACACTCGTTATGCTGATGATTTGTGGTTTTCCAGTAAAAAAGTAGAGATGCCGTTAGAGGCAAGAAAAGAAATTGTTCAAATCATCAAGGCGAATACTTCTTTGAAGATAAACCGCAAGAAAATCAGCTATAAAACGAGTTTAGCTACTGTCCCCAGAATAACCGGCCTTACGATTGTTTCGGATCGAAAGCGCGGCAAAAGGATTTCTTTTCCCAGAGAACAGATTGAGAGATATCGTACCATAATTCACAAAGCGGCTATCGATGATAGTATAAGCAAAAACAAAATTTTCGGAATTATGGGACTGACAAGAATGGTAAACAAGGGACAAATCCCGGCGCGTTTGAAAAGTGTTTTTAGAAAATTTCTTGAGGTTCGTTGCCCTGAAAAACTTGATCGCTACAAGGATTTACTTTAAAGGGGTATTGGTGAAAAACCAAACCCCTTTTTTATTTGAAACTAAACCCGAAATCTGATACGATTAAAATTGTGAACCAATATAATCCGAAACAAATTGAGTCCAAGTGGCAGAAAAATTGGGAGAAAGACAAAACTAATTTCTGCAATTTAGATGAAAAGAAAAAAACCAAATTTTACAATTTGGCGATGTTTTATTATCCGTCAGGAGATAAAATTCATATTGGCCACGGATACAATTATACTGGCGCGGATGTTTTTGGCAGATATAAGCGGATGAACGGATTTAATGTTTTTGAACCAATGGGAGCGGATGCATTCGGTTTGCCTGCGGAAAATTACGCCATAAAAACCGGCGTTCATCCCGCGAAAAGCACCAAACAGAATATTGACTTCGGCCGCGAACAATTAAAATCATTGGGATTAATGTATGATTGGGAAAAAGAAATCAATACTTCCGAGCCCGAATATTATAAATGGACTCAGTGGTTATTTGGCATATTGTATAAAGCTGGATTAGCTTATCGTGCAGAAGCGCCGGTTAATTGGTGTCCTTCCTGCAAGACAGTTTTGGCTAATGAGCAGGTGATTGACGGAGAATGCGAGAGATGCGAAAGCGAAGTAATTCAGAGAAATTTGAAGCAATGGTTTTTCAAAATTACGGATTATGCCGAAAAATTACTGGAGGGCCACAAAAAATTAAACTGGCCAGCAAGAACTATTCTTATGCAGAAAAACTGGATTGGAAAGAGCGAAGGCACAACCATAAAATTTAAAATTGGCGAATCGGAAATAGAGGTATTCACAACAAGAATAGATACTATTTTTGGCGTAACGGCATTAATTTTGGCACCCGAACACGAATTACTTCAAAAAATTACTACTTCCGAACATAAAAAACAAGTTAATGACTATATCCTGAAAAGCAAAAAGAAATCCGAACTTGAAAGAACTGACTTAGAAAAAGAAAAAACCGGTGTTTTCACCGGAGCTTATGCAATTAATCCATTGAATAAGGAAAAAGTTCCAGTCTGGGTTAGCGATTATGTGATCGCCACTTATGGCGGGGGAGCGGTGATGTTCGTGCCTGCGCACGACCAGCGCGACTGGGAATTTGCGAAAAAATATAATATAGATATTAAACCCGTGGTTTGGCCCCATGCACAAAATTTTTCACCGGGAGAAGAATTTGGTCCGAATGCATTTTTAAAGTTGGCAATTGATAAAATAATGAACAAAGAAGCATTTTGCGGAGAGGGATATAATATTAATTCCAGTGCTGGCAAGCTAAATTTTAATGGTTTATCAACCGAGAAAACAAGAGAAAAAATTACCGAATGGCTGGAGAAAAATAAATTAGGCAAAAAACAAATTAACTATCATTTGCGCGACTGGCTGATTTCAAGACAAAGATATTGGGGCGCACCAATACCGATTATTTATTGTGATAAATGTGGCGAAGTTTTGGTGCCGGAAAAGGATTTACCGGTAGAATTACCGGATTTAAAGGATTTTAAACCGACTGATACCGGTGATTCGCCATTGGCTCGTTCAAAAGAATTTGTTAATGTTAAATGCCCAAAATGCAAAGGAGATGCCAAGCGCAGCACGGAAACAATGGATACTTTTGTTTGTTCTTCTTGGTATTTTTTAAGATATTTGAGCCCCCATTTGAACAGTAAGCCGTTTGACAAAAAATTGGTTGATAAATGGTTGCCTGTTGACCAATATACCGGTGGCGCAGAGCATGCTTGTCTGCATTTGCTTTATGCCAGATTTATTACCAAGGTGCTTTTTGATCAAAAACTTATAAACTTTGACGAACCATTTACAAAACTCAATCATCAGGGAATGATTTTGGCGACTGACGGCAGTAAAATGTCAAAATCAAAGGGAAATGTAGTTATTCCGGATGATTATGTTAAAAAATACGGAGCAGACACATTCAGAATGTATGTGTTATTTATTGCTCCTTTTGAACAGGGTGGAGCGTGGAATGATAAGGGGATAATCGGCGTTAACAAATTTCTTAAAAGGACCTGGTCTCTTTTTGGAAACGAAGGAAAATTCGGCAAGAAGACTAGCGGGAATTTAATCCAAAAATTACATTATACGATTAAGAAAGTTGGAAACGATATAGAAAATTTCAAATTTAATACTGTCGTATCGTCAATGATGGAGTTTTTGAATCTTTGGTCCGAAAAGGATAATGTTTTGGCAAAAAAAGATGCGGAGAATTTCCTGAAAATTCTGGCGCCGTTCACGCCCCATATTTGCGAAGAACTTTGGGCAAATCTAGGCTATAAAACTTCGATTTTTAAGGAAAAATGGCCAAAATATGACGAGAAATTGATTAAAAAAGAATTTATCGAATTGGTAATCCAGATTAATGGAAAAGTGAGGGATAAGATTGAAGTAAGTGCGGAAATTTCCAAAGAAGAAGCGGAAAAACTCGCCCTTCAAAGTGAAAAGATTAAAAAATGGCTCAGGGATAACAAGCCGAAAGTAGTAATTTTTGTTAAAGGAAAGCTAATTAATATCGTTATTTAAAGTTCAGATTTATTTGTCATGTCGACACGTGTCGTTCCGACTGCGGTCGTAACGCACTAATTCTCGCCCCGCTGCGGCGTGGCTCCGAAGTTGTCTCAGTGACAAATAAATCTTCACCTACATGAAGAAAAAGATAAAAAACATCGCCGTCCTGATTTCCGGGCACGGAACGAATTTGCAGTCGATAATTGACTATATCAAAGCCGAGAAATTAAAATGTAATTTGGCGGTGGTGATTTCCAATAAAGCAGATGCTTATGGTTTGAAAAGAGCGAAAAAAGCCAAAATTCCGGCTTATTTTATCGACCATAAAGACATTCCGCGCGAAGAACACGAGAAAAAAATCATCGAAGTTTTAAAAAAATACAAAATTGATTTGGTGGTTTTGGCCGGGTATATGCGCATTTTGACCCCGTATTTTTTAAGGCAATATAAAAACCGGATTATCAATATTCATCCGGCTTTACTTCCGTCATTTCCCGGAACCGACGGGTATGGCGACACTTGGCGCTACGGGTCAAAAGTCGGCGGTTGTACGATTCATTTTGTCGACGAGGGAGTTGATACCGGACCGATAATTTTACAAAAAACAAATCCAGTCAAAGACAACGATACATTGGAATCTTTCAAAAAACGCGGCTTGAAAATCGAACACCAAGCATTTCCCGAAGCAATCAAACTTTTCTGCTCAGGCAAGCTGAAAATCGAAGGGAGGAGAGTGAAAATTAGCAAATAGTATTTAGTAGTTAGTATTTAGGGATAAAAAAATCGGGAGCGCGCGGGCGCTCCCGTTTGATATGCCCGAGGAGAGACTCGAACTCTCACGGGGTTGCCCCCATACGATTTTGAGTCGTAACTGTCTACCAATTCCAGCACTCGGGCGAATTTATTCTTTTGTATAATCACATTCCTTATTACTACACTTTACCTTATTTTGTCGGGTTTTGACAAGTAGGGACTCGCATTTGGGACATTTTTCTCCGGTCGGCATATCCCATAAAGCGAATTTACATTTCGGCCATTGATTACAGCCGTAAAATGTTGTACCTCTTTTGCTCCTTCTTTCCATTATTTCTCCCTGTCCGCACTCGGGGCATTTGATGCCCAAAGTTGTTGCAATGTTTTTTGTATTGCGGCATTTGGGAAATTTCGAGCAAGCCAGAAATTTTCCGAATCTGCCGGTTTTAATCACCATCGCTGCGCCGCATTTTTCGCAAATTTCGTCCGATTTCTCATCGACGATTTTTCTTTTGCTTATTTCGAGATATTTTTGTTTCAAATTCGCCTCGAACGGCCGATAAAATTTTTCGATTATCGGCACCCATTTCTTTTTTCCCTCGGCAATATCGTCCAAGTCGTTCTCCATTTTGGCGGTAAAACCAATATCGACAATTTTCGGAAAATGTTCGACCAGAAGATTATTGACCAGAATTCCAATGTCGGCCGGATACAAATATCTGGCTCTTTTAATCACGTAACCTCTTTTCTGAATTGTTTCCAGAATCGGGGCATAGGTAGAAGGACGGCCAATGCCGTTTTCTTCCAATGCCTTGACCAATGTGGCTTCGCTATATGGGGCTGGTGGTTCGGTAAAATGCTGACCAGGAATCAGTTTTATCAATTCCAACAATTCATTTTTCTCTATATCCGGCAAAATCACATCACCGTTTTTCATTGACCAAGCCTTTAAAAATCCTTCAAATTTTAAAATATGACCAGTAGCTCTTAAAATATAGAAATGTTCGGCTTTGCTCTCGCTGGTTTTAATATCAATAATGGTGCTGTCGAAAATTGCCGGCTTCATCTGGCAAGCAACGGTTCTGTGCCAAATCAGATTGTAAAGGTTAAATTGATTTTTGTTCAAAAATTGCTTTATTTCCTCCGGTTTTCTTTCGGGAAACGTGGGTCGGATTGCTTCGTGTGCTTCTTGGGCTCCCTTGGTTCTGGTTTTGTAAAAATTGGGTTTTATCGGAAGGTAATTTTTACCGAAGTTTTCAACAACCAATTCCCTGATTTTGTAAATTGCCTGATCGGCCAAGTTTAGAGAATCGGTGCGCATATAAGTGATTAAGCCGATTGATTTTTCGTTTTCCAAAGGAACTCCTTCGTATAACTGTTGGGCAATAAACATTGTTTGCTTGGCGGAAAATCTTAATTTGCGGGAAGCTTCCTGTTGCAGGGTTGAGGTGGTGAAGGGCGGCAGGGGATATCTTTTAGTTTCTTTCTTTTCGATATTTTCCACCTTATATTCGAGTCCTTTTAGGTCTTTGGAAATTTCTTCGGCTTGAGTTTTTGTTTTAATGCCGAGTTTTGGGATTGTTTCGCCGTCAATTTTGGTTAAAATCGTCTCAAATTCATTATTTTTGACTTTTGACTTTTGACTTTTAATTTTGAGGAGCGAAGCGACGATTGTCCAGTATTCTTCCGGTTTGAATTCATCGATTTCTTTTTGCCGTTCCACAACCAAACGCACGGCTACCGACTGAACCCGTCCGGCAGAAAGACCGCGCGCCACCTTTTTCCAGAGCAGGGGAGACAGCTTGTAGCCAACCAAACGGTCTAAAATCCTTCGCGCTTGCTGTGAATCAACAAGGTTCATATCTATTTGTCTTGGATTGTTTAATGCTTCCTCAATCGCATTTTTAGTAATTTCATGGAATACAATTCTTTGAATTTTTAATTTTTCATTTTTAATTTTTAATTCATCAAGGCCAAGAGCCTTGATGAGATGCCAAGCAATTGCCTCACCTTCGCGGTCCTGGTCAGTAGCCAAAATAATGTTTTGTGATTTTTCCGCTTTTTCCATTAAAAGACTTACTGTTTTTCTGGCCCTGGGAATAATCACGTATTTGGGCTTGAAATCGTGTTCTGTGTCTATGGCCAATTCTTTTCGCGGCAAATCGCGGATATGACCAAAAGAAGACTCGACAGAATAGCCCTTGCCCAAAAATTGTTTGATTGTTCTCGCCTTGGTCGGCGACTCGACGATAACTAACTGCATAAAATATAATTACCTTTACCTAAATTTCTCACGGCTTTCTTTAATTCTAATATCATTAAAGTGGAATTGACAATCCCGGCGGATAATCCGCTCTTTTTGATTACTTCATCAATATGGATGGGCTGGGCAGAAAGTATGGAAAGAATAACCTCTTCTTCTTTATTGTCCGGTTTAACCTTTTTCTTCTCGGTTGTCAATAAGTGGGATAAATTCAGTTCTTCCAAGATGTCATCGACATCGGTAACCAATTTTGCGCCCAGTTTAATCAATCGGTTTGTACCAATAGAGTTTTTTTCGTAAATCGAGCCGGGAATGGCGAATACTTCCCGGTTTTGCTCAAGAGCCAATGCAGCAGTGATTAGGGCCCCGCTTTCTTCCGGCGCCTCGATTACGATTACTCCCAAGCTTAAACCACTGATAATCCTGTTCCTTTGGGGAAAGGTGAAAAAAGTACCCCGAGTGCCGGGCGGATATTCGGAAATCACCGCTCCTTGTTGACTTATTTTCTCGCCTAAGTAATAATTGGGAGGCGGAAAAAAACTTGCCTTATCCAAACCGCTTCCCAATACGGCGATTGTTCGGCCATTAGCCTCCAGGGCCGCTTGATGGGCGAAAGTATCAATACCTCTCGCCAAACCGCTGACAATGGTAATTCCCATTCTGGCTAATTTCCCCACAATATCAAAAGCAACTTGTTTTCCGTAGGGAGTAAATTTCCTGGTTCCAACCACGCCGACTGCCACTTTGTCTTGATTTGTAATTTCTCCTTTGATATAAAGTTCTTTGGGCGGGTCGTGGATTTCTTTCAGGATGGCAGGGTAGTCCCTGTCCTGTAAAGTGATTTTTCTGGCGTTTTTAAAATCCCCTATTGACATATTTTTGCTGTTATGCTATACTTAGGGTAGAATTAAAAATTGAATATTTCGTGTTTCTAATCCTGTCTCATGAGTGGTGAAAGCCCGGTCTACCCTCCTTGATCGGTTAGTAACCGAAAAGTATTAGGTTCTTTCACTTCTGTGAAGGCATCTGACGCTCGGAGACAGGACTAGGAACAAGAAGTTAAAAGAGTGCTGATTGTATCAAGCACTTTTTTAATTATTTCCTTTAATTGTTTTTCTTCGTTTTTAGTAAAGTTTTTAAGCACAAAATCCGTTGTATTGACTTTTAATTTTTGACTTTGGACTTTTAATTCTGGTCTAATGCCAATTCTGATGCGGGTGAAATTTTGCGTTCCCAATTCATCAATAATCGATTGCACGCCTTTGTGGCCGGCAGAAGAAGAATCCTTGCTTACGCGAATTGTGCCGAAAGGCAAATCAATATCGTCGTGAATTACATACAAATTTTCCAAAGGTATTTTATAATAGGAAATCATTGCTTTTGTTGCTTTTCCCGAATCGTTCATAAATGTTTCGGGTTTCAATAAAATAATATCCTTGTTTTGAAAAAAATCAAGGGATTTTAATTCATTGATAACTCTGAACCCGATGTTGTGTCGGGTTTTTGCGTATTTTTTTTCCGGATTTCCCAATCCCACAATTAAAATCATAGGTTATTTATCAATTGATTAATGTATTCTTTTATCTCTTCGTAATTTTCCTTTCCGGCTTTGGGTTTTAAGACATAGGCTTTTTCGTTGTCCAGCATCATTTCGTCGGAAACCAGAAGTTGGTTTTCCGTGTCGATTGAGGAAAATTTAATTTCATCCAAATTTGTTTTTTTCGCCAGATTCCAGGCGTATTTTATATCGTTCAAGCCGATATTGGTGTAAGTGTGGCTATTGATGGTTTTCCAGATATTTAAAATTGTCGGGAAATCCCAAATGAAATTCAAAGAAAGAATTCTGTTTTTCAAAATATTGATGACTTCCTGCTGGCGTTTGATTCTGGCAAAATCACCGTTGATTTGATTTCGGCTGCGGATATATTTGAGCGTAGTCTCGCCATTCAAGCGATAAACCCCCCTATTAATTGAAAAAACTTCGTAGGAATCATAAGGAGCGGGGAATTTCGGGTCATAGATATTTTCACGAACCACTACATCAATACCGTCAAGCTGATCAATGAGATTTTTTACTCCGTCCAAGTCAAAGACAACGAAATAATCAATGTCCAAGTTGGTAATTTCCTTTAATTTTACGGTAATCAATTCAATGCCTTGTTTTTCGTCCCTTCCCGAATCGAAAAGAGAATTGATTTTGGCATAATAATCCTTATCCGGAAATTTAACCAGCAGGTCGCGGGGAATGGAGATGCCGATTGGCTTTTCTCCTTTCGGCGTAGTGTTGATAATGATGATTGTATCGGTTAATTTTTCGCCATGATAACCTTTGCCCGGAATGCCCAAAAACAAAAGATTGATTCGATTTTTGCTCCCCGGACCCAATGGTGAAGCCAAATTCACCTGCTGTCCGAAATTAACAATCGGATTTTGACCAACGATAATCATCTCTCTTGAAAGAAGTTTATTCAGAGGGGGGATAACTGAAATCAGAATGAAAGGAATAATTACCAAAAGAACAAGAATAATGATTATTTTGAAAATCTGCTCGTAATTTTTTGGAGATTTTCGATTAAGACTTTTTTGCAGTAATTTATTCAAATCTTTAAGCTGTTCGTCCATTAATTTCATTATAACATTTGCCTTGTAATTGAGAAACTTGTATAATGGATTTATGGTAGAAGATAAAAAAGTATCGTCATCAAAATATTGGCTGAATTTTTTATGGGAAATTTTAAAGATTGTCATTATCTCGCTGGCAATCATTGTTCCTATCCGTTATTTTTTGATTCAGCCGTTTTTTGTCAAAGGCGCTTCCATGGAGCCGAATTATTTGGACGGCGATTATTTGATTATCGATGAAATCAGTTATCGTTTTGAAAAACCGGAAAGAGGCGATGTGGTGATTTTCCGCTATCCTTTAGACCCGTCTCAATTTTTTATAAAAAGAATAATCGGTTTGCCCGGAGAAACCGTTAAAGTCCAGGACGGAAAGGTGTTTGTTTTTAACGCAGAAGCGTCAAACAATGAAATTGCTTTGGACGAATCGGCTTATTTGGATAATGTTTATACTCCCGGCAATTTGGAAATGACGCTTAAAGATAATGAATATTTTGTTTTGGGCGACAATCGTCGAGCCAGTTCCGATTCGAGAAAATGGGGAACAGTGCCCAGAAAATATGTTCTTGGTCAAACCTGGTTGAGAGCTTGGCCATTTTCCCGATTGGGAGTGGTGGGAGAATAATATGTCAAAGAAAAAAACAATTAAAAAGAAGAAAAAACCCGGAAAGCGGGGCAGGCCGAGCAAGCCTCGGAAACCGCGCTTTGCAAAAATAAAAGTTCAGGCGCCGAAAGGAACGCACGATATTTTACCCGCGGAGCAGAAATACTGGGATAAAGTGAGAACAATCGTAGCTCAAGTGGCCATTAATTACGGCTTTGAAAGAATCGATACGCCGATTTTTGAAGATGTGAAATTGTACACCAAGAGCATAGGACAAAGCACGGATATTATTCAGAAAGAAATTTACACCTTTAAAACCAAGGGGGGCGAGAACGTTGCTCTGCGTCCCGAATTTACTGCCGGCATAGTCAGGGCTTATATCGAACACGGAATGAAAAATCTGCCCCAGCCAGTCAAGCTTTATAGCATTGGCTCGGTTTTTCGTCATGACAAGCCGCAAGCTGGCCGTTATCGCCAATTTCACCAATTTAATTTCGAAGTTATCGGAGACCAAAGCGAGGTAAGCGATGTTCAGATTATCCAGACTTTTGTTTCGATTTTAAGAAAACTGAATCTGAAAAAATTCACCCTTTTCATCAATAGCATCGGTTGTCTTTTGTGCGCGCCAAAATACAAAAAAAGTTTGCTTGGTTATTACCGTCAGAGATTAAACAGATTGTGTCCAGATTGCCGAAGAAGGTTTAACGATAATCCTTTGAGATTGCTGGATTGTAAAAACGAGAAATGTAAGAAAATTGCCGCCGAAGCTCCTCAAATATTGGACTTTTTATGCGACGAATGCAAGAATCACTTTAGGAAGGTATTGGAGGTTCTTGATGACCTGGAAGTTCCCTATATCCTCAATCCTTATTTGGTCAGGGGATTGGATTATTATACAAAAACGGTATTTGAAATTTGGGAAGACAAAGAAGATGTTGGTCAGGGCGCTCTGCTTGGCGGCGGCCGTTACGACAATTTGGTAGAAATGTTTAAAGGCAAATCTACGCCGGCAGTCGGAGCCGCGGCGGGAATCGAAAGAATAATCGCTTCTTTGAAAAAGCAGGACATTAAAGTTTCAGTAGCTGAAAAACCAAAAGTTTTTATGATTCAACTGGGCGATTTGGGCAAGAGGAAGGCCCTGAAATTATTCGAGGAATTTCAAAGAAAAGGAATTAAAGTCGACGAGGCCTTTAGTAAACCGAGTATTAAATCCCAGCTCAAAATTGCCGACAGAGAAGGAGTGCAAATCGCTTTAATTTTGGGACAGAGAGAGGCATTGGAAGACAATATTATTATTCGGGATATGACGTCCGGAGTTCAGGAAACGGTGCCCATAGAAAAAGTAATCAACGAAATTAAAAAAAGATTAAAAAAATAATAAAAATATATGGAAGATTGTATTTTTTGCAATATCTCGAACGGGAAAATTCCCAAATCGTTTATTTACAGAGATGACAAGTTTATGGTTTTTTGCGATGTTAAGCCATTGGCGCCGGTTCATCTTTTAATCGTGCCCCGAGAGCATATTGCTTCAATCAACGATTTAAAAGAACAACACAAAGAATTGATTGGCGATATGCTTTTATTGGCCAAGAAAATGGCCAAAGAGCAAGACATAAGCGAGGGCTATAAATTGGCTTTTAATACTGGTCGAAAAGGGGGCCAGCTGATTGACCATCTGCATTTGCATTTGATGGGCGGCTGGAAAGAGGAACAATAAGTAAAAATAATTCAATATGGAAGTAAAAAGAAAACCCAAAGAACCCACTTCTTTTCTGTTGAGACGCTTTACTCAAAAAGTGAGAGAAAGCGGGATTTTGATTGAGGCAAAAAAGAAGCAGCATTATAATAAAAAACAGAGTAGGGGGCAGAGAAGAAAAGAAGCACTAGAGAGAGAAGTGAAAAGAAAACAAAAAACTAGATTAAAAAAATTAGGAAGAATTTAATATGTTGAGAGAACAAATAAATAAAGACATAAAAGAGGCAATGCAGAGAAAAAATGAATTGCTGCTTTTGGTATTGCGAGGGATAAACGCCACAATTCATAATCGAGAAATCGAGAAAAGGACGAAGTTGAGTAAAACCTCCGCCTTCGCCGAGGCTTCGGCGGACAGGGAAAAATTAAAGAAACTGGAAGAATTGAGCAAGTTGACCGAAGAAGAAGTCGTAGAGGCGATTAGCAGCGAGGCCAAGAAAAGAAAGGAAGCGATTATCGAGTTCTCCGCCCTAGGCGGATCCGCCTCGGGCGGAGAAAAAGAGAAAATAGATAATGCCATAAATAAAGAAAAGTTAGAATTGGAAATTTTGAAAAAATATCTGCCCGAGCAGATGGGCGAAGAGCAGATAAAAAAAGAAGTTAAAAAAACGATTGCGGAACTTGGCGCGGTTGGACTAAAAGATATCGGTAAGGTAATGTCGGCAGCGATGTCGAAATTAAAAGGCAAAGCCGAAGGCGGGACAGTCAGTAAAATCGTTGCCGAGTTATTAAGGACAGAATAAATGGCTAAATTTAATTTGGAAATAAACAATTTAACTTCGAATAGGGTCGATAAGAAATTTTTAAAAAAATTTGCCGAAAAGGTTCTGAAATCAATAAAATTGAAAATACCGGAACTGAGCATCGGTTTCGTTTCCAGCAGCCGGATGAAAAGTCTGAATCGCAAATACCGCGGGAGAAACAGAATAACCGATGTTTTGGCTTTTGATTACGGAGAAATTATTATTTGTTTGTCTCAGGCAAAAAAACAGGCCAGAAATCTGGAGCATTCTTTAAGAGACGAATTGACTATTTTGTTGATTCACGGAATTTTACATTTAGCCGGCTACGACGATAAAACAAAAAGCGGCTACAATAAAATGTTAAATAAACAAAAGGAGATATGGCAAAAGATAATATAATTGTCGGTTTAGATGTCGGCACCAGCAAAGTTCGGGTGGTCATCGCTTCTCTTAAAGGTAAAGAAGAAGCGAAGCCCAGAATAATCGGTGTTGGCGAAAGCAATTCCCTGGGCATGAGAAAAGGGGTGGTGGTTGATATTGAAGAAATGACCAAAACTATCAAACGGGCAGTTGACCAGGCCGAGAGAAGCAGCGGAACAAGTGTTGAAAAAGCCTATGTCAGCGTTGGCGGAAGCCACATTAAAGCCAAAACCAGCAAAGGAATCGCGGCTGTATCGCGGGCCGATGAAGAGGTTTCCGAAGAGGATGTTTTGCGGGCAGTCAACAGCGCTTCGGCTGTTTCCTTGGATCCAAATCAGGAAGTAATCCACGTTATTCCTCGGGAATTCAACATCGATGGCCAACAGGGAATTCAAGATCCTCGGGGAATGACCGGAGTGAGATTGGAGGTCGATACTTTGATTATCGAAGGTTTAACCCCTTATATTAAAAATTTAAGAAAATGTTTTGCCAGCGCGGGAATAGAAATAGAAGGATTGGTTTTGAATGTTGTCGCTGCTTCGGAAGCGGTTTTGACCAGAAAAGATAAAGAATTGGGTGTAATGGTTTTGGATTTAGGCGGCGGAACAGTGGGTATGACCGTTTATGAAGAAAGAAAACTGCTTCACGTTCATATTTTACCCATCGGTTCTTCGCATATTACCAATGATTTGGCAATCGGTTTGAGGACCAGCGTGGAAACGGCGGAAAAAGCAAAATTGGCTTATGGTTCCTGTTTGACTGAAGAGATTAGTAAAAAAGAAACCATTGACCTTTCCAAAATCGACGAAAAAGAAGAAGGTATGGCCAATCGTAAGGAAATAAGCAGAATTATCGAGGCGCGCATAGACGAGATTTTTAGCCTGGTAAACAGAGAACTTAAAAAAATCGACCGAGAAAGATTGTTGCCCGCTGGCGCGGTTTTGGTTGGCGGTGGGTCGAAAATTCCCGGGATTATCGAGTTGGCCAAAGAAAGATTGAAATTGCCGGTTCAACTCGGCTATCCTCAGGGAATCGACGGTTTGGTTGACAAAGTAGACGACCCAGCTTTTGCCACGGTTATCGGTTTGATATTCTGGGCCATGGAAATGAGAAGCGACAAAGACGAAGGAAGATTTTTTTCCATCAGCAAAACACCGACTACTCACGGCGCGATAAACAAGATAAAAAGACTATTTAAAAGTCTTTTGCCTTGATTGGTTTATATCTCTTGACTATTTTTGTACATAGCGCTAAGATAGAGGTTCGTAATAATAATCCAACAATATGCCTCAAATAAAACCAGATATTGAAACATTTGCTCGAATAAAGGTTATTGGCTGTGGTGGCAGCGGAGGTAATGCCATCGGCCGAATGATGTCCTGCGGAATAAAGGGCGTTAATTTTGTTGCCATAAATACCGATGTCCAGGCTCTGCACAATAATCGCGCTCAAGAAAAGATTCACATTGGCAAGGTTTTGACAAAGGGATTGGGCGCGGGAATGGATCCGGAAATAGGACACAGAGCAGCCGAAGAGAATAAGCAAGAAATTCAAGAATCCCTGAAAGGCGCGGACATGGTTTTTATTACTTGCGGTTTGGGTGGCGGAACAGGAACCGGCGCTTCTCCGATTGTGGCAGATATTGCCAAGGAGTCAGGCGCCTTGACCGTAGCCGTAGTAACCAAGCCGTTTTCTTTTGAGGGAACACAGCGTGCCAGAGTTGCCGAAGAAGGTTTGGCAGAACTTCGGGATAAAGTCGATACTTTAATTGTTATTCCCAATGACCGGCTTTTAACGATTATCGATAAAAAAGTTTCGCTTTTGAATGCTTTTGAAATCGTTGACGATGTTTTAAGACAGGCGGTGCAGGGGATTTCCGATTTGATTGTTTATCCGGGAATAATCAACCTCGATTTTGCGGATATCAAAGCGGTGATGGAAAGCGCCGGACCGGCAATTATGGGTATTGGCCGGGCAACCGGAGAGAACAGGGCAGTGGACGCTGCGCGGGCAGCCATCAGTTCGCCGTTATTGGAATTTTCCATCGAAGGAGCGAAAGGAATACTTTTTAATGTCAGCGGAGGTCAGGATATCGGCATGCTGGAAATTTCCGAAGCCGCCAAGACGATTACCGAGACCGCTGACCCGGATGCGAAAATAATTTTTGGCGCGGTGATTGACGAAAAAGCCAAAAAAGGAGAAATAAAAATTACCGTGATTGCCACGGGTTTCGGAGATAATTACCGCGAAAATTTGAATAACCAGTTAACTTTGGGAGATAAAAAAGTCCCACCCGCGATTGAAGTGGAGAAAAGAAAAATAAAGAAAGAAAAAAAAGAAGAAGAGGAAAACAATATCACGGTTTACAAAAGTCCTTTGCCGGACCAGGAAGACGAATGGGACGTGCCGGCGTTCATCCGAAAGAAAAAATAATTTTAATATTCAGAGATTGTGGATTAGCACTCTTGACACGAGAGTGCTAATTTTTTATACTGGAAGTATCCAATATAATAATGGTATAATTTGTATATTGGTATTAATTTGTAATTTCGTAGACATGAGGTTGGACAAGTTTACAACCAAAGCCCAGGAGGCACTGCAGGACGCTCACGGAATTTCCAGCGAGCGCGGCCAGCAGCAAGTTGATGCCCTCCATTTATTGAAAGCCCTTCTGATTCAGGAGGAGTCTTTGGTTTTGGCGATTTTGGAAAAAATCGGCGTTGATGTGAAAAAACTCGACAAAGACATTGACCAGAATTTGAGTCGTTTGCCGCGTTTAACCATTGCCGCGGGCGGAATGATGCAGGCATATTTGACTCAGGATTTGGGTAAAATTTTAGAACAGTCTTTTCGCGAAGCGGAAAAAATGAAAGACGAGTTTGTTTCCACCGAACATTTTATTTTGGCCATGCTTTCTGTTTCCAATCGGGCAAAAGAAGTTTTGGAAATTAATGGTTTAAATTACGATAATGTTTTGAAGGTTTTAGCCGAAATTAGAGGCGGTGAACAGGTAACGGACACGGAGCCGGAATCCAGATATCAGGTTTTGGAAAAATATACCAAGAATCTTACCGAATTGGCGAGAAAAGAAAAACTTGACCCGGTTATCGGCCGCGACAACGAAATCAGGAGACTGATGCAGGTTTTGAGCCGCAGAACCAAAAATAATCCGGTTCTGATCGGCGAAGCGGGAACCGGAAAAACCGCGATTGCCGAAGGATTGGCGCAAAGAATTGTCAGTGCTGACGTGCCGGAAACCTTAAAAAATAAAGAACTGATTAGTTTGGACTTGGGCGGAATCGTGGCTGGCACAAAATTCAGAGGAGAGTTCGAAAACCGCTTAAAAGCGATATTGCGGGAAATCGAAAGAGGACAGGGCAAATTTATTTTATTCATTGACGAGCTGCATACCTTGGTTGGTGCTGGCGCGGCAGAAGGAGCAATCGATGCTTCGAATATGTTAAAGCCGGCCCTAGCCAGGGGAGAGCTGCACGCCATCGGCGCAACCACTTTAAAAGAATACCAGAAATACATTGAAAAAGACCCGGCCTTGGAAAGAAGATTTCAGCCGATTTATGTCAGCGAGCCGTCGATTGATGACGCGATTGCCATGTTACGGGGAATAAAGGAAAAATACGAAGTCCATCACGGAGTAAGAATTATTGATCCGGCAATTGTCGCGGCAGTTAATTTGTCGTCTCGGTATATTAGCGACAGGTTTTTGCCCGATAAAGCAGTGGATTTGATGGATGAAGCCGCATCGGCTTTGAGAATGGAAATCGACAGTATGCCTATTGAGCTTGACCAGATGAAAAGACGCCAGATGAAATTGGAAATCGAGGTTCGGGCCCTGAGAAAAGAAACCGACTCTGATTCGAAAGAAAGATTGAGGGCAATCAAGAGAGAAATCGCCAATCTGAAAGAAGAAAGCAGGGAATTGGAGCTGCAGTGGAAAACCGAGAAAGAGATTATTTCGAAAATCCGCGAATCGCAGAAGAAAATCGATTCTTTGAAATCCGAAGCGGATATTGCCGAAAGAAAAACCGACTTGCAAAAAGCCGCGGAAATCCGCTACGGCAAGATTCCGCAGCTGGAAAAAGAAATCAAAGAACAGCAGAAAAAATTGACCGAAGTTCAAAAAAAGAGAAGAATTTTGAAAGAGGAAGTCGGAGTGGAGGATGTGGCGCAGGTTGTTTCCCGTTGGATCGGCGTGCCGGTTTATAAAATGCTGGAAGAAGAGACAAGCAAATTATCGAAGATGGAGGAAGAATTGAAAAAACGGGTCATTGGTCAGGACGCGGCAATTTCCACGATTTCCAATGCCACCAGACGCAGTAGAGCCGGGATTTCCGAAGAAAACAAGCCCATTGGTTCGTTTATGTTTATGGGTCCGACCGGAGTCGGTAAAACCGAATTGGCTCTGGCCTTGGCGGAATTTATGTTTAACAGCGAAGACGCGATTGTCAGGCTGGACATGTCCGAATATATGGAAAAACACACGGTTTCCAAAATTATCGGTTCCCCGCCGGGTTATGTCGGTTATGACGAGGGCGGGCAACTGACCGAGATTATTAGAAGAAGACCATACAGCGTGGTTTTATTCGATGAAATCGAGAAAGCCCATCCCGAGGTATTCAATATTCTGCTTCAGGTTTTGGACAGGGGAAGACTGACCGATGCCAAAGGCAGATTGGTGAATTTTAAAAACACGATTATTATTTTGACTTCCAATATCGGCAGCGAGCATTTGCAAAAAATGGCGGAATTCGGTTTTACCCATTCCGGAGAAGCCAAGAGAAAAAAAGAAGAGGAAACCAAAGAAAGAATCAATACTGCCCTGAAAGAACAATTCAGGCCGGAATTTTTAAATCGCTTGGACGAAATTATAATTTTCAACAGCTTGGGGCAGGAAGAAGTGAGACAAATTGTTGATTTGCAAATCAGCTTGGTGGAAAAAAGACTGGAGAACAAGAAAATCAAAATTAGTGTTTCGATTGCAGCCAGAAATTTATTGGCGGAAAAAGGCTTTGACCCCGATTTTGGCGTGCGGCCGTTAAAGCGGATAATTCAGCAGCTTGTTTTGGATCCTTTGGCAAAAATGATTGTCGACGGAAAAGTCAAAGAAAAAGACAAGGTGAAAGTCGATGCCAAGGGCAAAGAAATTATTTTGGCAGTGAACAGTTATAAAATAAGACAGCCAGTGAGAGTTTAAATTTTTTAAGAATAAAAAGTGCCCTCCCGTTGTCGCGGGAGGGCTTTTGAAATGGGCCCTGACCAAGCGATAAGCTTGGCGGCTAGGTTTATTGAGCCCGAATCAAGGCTTAACGTTAAATTTTTGGCAATATTTTTGAATGACTTCGAGATCTCCCAATCCGTAATCCAGAGCTTCGTTGAGGATGGAGATTATTATTTCATTTGGTCCGCTCAGGTCGTTTTGGAATCTTCCTATTTCCTCTTTTCTGTCTGCGTCGTTTCTGCAAACAAGAAAATTTCCATCGGGAAAACCGATTAGTCCGGCAGCGTTCGTTTTACCGTTTTGGCAGAGGTCTATTTTTTCCAGCAGCAGATTACGTTTTTTGGCTGCGTTAGAAAATTTGGAAAGAACCGTATTTTGTCTTTCCGATAAAGAATTCATCACCTCGGCCGTAAGTTTAAGCCCTGTCGGAAAACCATTCTGTCCCAATATTTTTCGGTCAATTGCCATTTTTCCTCCTTGCCCCGTCGAATGACTGGGGCTTTAAAGTTTGAATTCGTATTACCACCTTACCAGAAAATTTATATCGCGTCAACCCTGCACCTGTTTTTAAAAGGTGCAGGGTTGACTCTGATTGGATTATTCTCTATGCTGGAAGTATGGAACAATTAGATATGCCAAAACAAGGAAGACGGAGAAAAGTGGTATCGATTTTAATATTGATAATAATTTTTGGAATTTTCGCTATCTGGGTCGGCATAGAAGTAAATAATTGGTGGAAGGTGAGAAAAGAATATGTAAGAATTGGTTTTGCCGAAGACAAGTTTCCCTATAGAATGTATACGGAAAGAGAATTAGTGGAAAAGGGTTTATGGTCTGGAGAATCGCCAGCATTAAATGCCGTGCCCACTCGAACCACGCCCGAAGAGACGTATGTGATTTTCAGACAAGCATTAATTGATGGTGATTTAGATAAAGCAGTCGAGTGTTTTATTAAAGCGAAACAGGAAGCCTGGAGGAGTTCTCTTTATGAAATTAAGAACAAAGGGTTTTTACAAGAGATGTTAAATGACCTGCCAGACAAATTAGAGGATGCATATTTTTATACTGACGATATTACTGGTAAAGATACCAAAAATAGAGATTTAAACCATATTGCCATATCTTCTTATTATTATATTTCAAAAAACGATCCTGAGAAAATGGCTAAGACAATGACTTTTAGTAAGGATTGGAATGGTGACTGGAAAATAGAAAAATTATAGACGGACAAAACTTATTACAGACGGAGGAATGTAAATTAGAACATTATGTCTCTAAAAAGACTATTTTTTGTAATTATTTTCATATTTATATTTCTCGGAGGCTTTGTTTTGTATACAAACAAAGCTTTTTTATATTCCGGTATGCCAACCCATTATAATTTAACTAGTGAAATGGTTAAATTTTATAATTTGAATTATGACCCGGATATTACTCCTCATCAATTGGAACTGCTCTTAAAAGGTAGCTTGGATGAGGACACCCCACCCAGATATATGTTTCATCTTTATGACCCAATTTATAATCGTGCCCCCCTTAGTGATTTTGGAATTCACACGGCTAAAGAGTGGGCACTGAGTTCCGATATTCAGCAATCATCGCTTGTAACTTTTGCCTCGGTTATTTACAAACTTCTACATATTGATTTTCAATATCACGGAGATTATTCTTGGCCAGCATCAATCAAATTTTACAATAAGGGAAGTTTAGACCAAGCGTATTATGCTCTGGGTCATATTTTACATTTAATCGAAGATATGACTGTGCCAGCCCATACCCGGAATGACCCGCATTTACCTGGTAATCTTGATCCCTACGAAACCTGGACAGCAAGTATTGTTGATTCGGAAAATTATAATTGGGCAGAACCACTTTACAATAAGGGTTATCAACCAACAGAATTTTATACTATCGGCGAGTATTTCGATAAATTAGCACAGTATAGTAATACGCGTTTCTTTAGTTTGGACTCGGTTCCACAAACAGTATTATCAAAGGATTATTTTAATCCAGTGATCGTAAAAGAACAGCAAGAAGATCTTGGTCGCTATTCCCAAAGAATCTATGCCATGGGAAGAGATGAAAATAGGGAGCTATTTAGATTAGCCTTTAAGGATATCGAAGAATCTAATTGGAGAAAATTATCACCAGATGCAAATAACAGAGTTGATGTTTATACAATTGATGATACCGATCCCAAACTCAATACCGGCTACTGGAATCATCTTGCGCCGAAAGCAGTGGTGTATGGCGCTGGGGTGATAAAATTGTTTTTGGAAGAAGTTGGGCAAGAAATAGCGGAAACTCCGCCGATAAAAATTCCCGAAATTGCTTCAATAATCAATCCGATTCCCCTAGAGAACAAACCCATAATTCAACCGGAAGTTAAGGGAGAATCGATTGAAAAGCCGGAAGAGCAAGAACCTGCTGCTCCGTCTATAGACGACACAGAAAACGGTCCGATTGTTGTCACTGGTCAAAAAACCGGCGGCGAAGGAGGAATGTCCTGGCAAGAAGTTCAGCAAATAAATCAGCCCGCATCCGCGCCTGCATCCGTTTCCGAAGAATCACCAATCGGCGGAGAAGAAGATATTACGCCTCCAGATGTTTCTTTCGATTCTTTGTCATATAATTTTGCTTCTTCGTCTTTGATTCTCGAATGGTCATCTTCGGAAATTCCCTCGGTTTCTTTTGATGTCGAATACAAGCAGGGAAACGAAAATTGGCAGAATTTATTAGCCAGCACGAGTGAAACCCAGATAAGTTTAATTGCCAGTATTCAGGATATTGTTTATTATTTCCGCGTGCGTGCCTTTGACCAAGCAAGCAATCAAAGCGATTGGCAGGAAAAATCAATCGAAATTTTATCCAAGCCAATAGTGATTAATGAAATCGCTTGGATGGGGACAGAAGCCGATGCAGATGACGAATGGATAGAATTGTACAATCGAACCGATTACGAAGTTGATTTGATTGATTGGATTCTCGAATCAACCGATAACACGCCGAGCATAAATTTAAGCGGCACAATTTCCTCGCATAGTTATTTGTTGTTGGAAAGACCAACCGATGAAACAATTTCCAATATCTCGGCTGACCAAATTTATAGCGGTGCCTTAAATAATCCGGGAGAAAATCTAATTTTAAAAGATGATAAGAACAATATAATCGACCAAGTTGATTGCAGTGTCGGGTGGTATGCAGGTGAAAACAAGGAAGAAACGGGAAAATGGATAAGAAGAACAATGGAAAAAATTAATCCGGCTGAATCCGGGTCTAATTCCCGAAATTGGCAAACCTATATTGGCACTGGTTCCGGAGCTCTTGACGCGGACAACAATCCTGTCCTAGGCACGCCAAAAGCCAAAAACAGCGTTTACGATATTAATCCTCCCTCGGTTGTTACTGATTTGGAAGTCGCTTATCAATCCAATATTTTTCTTATTTTACAGTGGACCGCTCCCTTTGATGAAAAACCATCTATCAGTCTTAATTATGATATTCGTTATGCCAGCGAAAGTATTAGCGAAGAAAATTGGGAATTGGCCAGTCCAATTTCCGATATACCCTTGGTGGACAATCCCGGTAGCATTCAATTGGCCAGCGTTTCCAACCTTAAATTTAACACTACTTATTATTTTGCTTTAAAAACTTCTGATGGGATAAATAATTCCGGACTTTCCAATATGCTTGTTTATTCGATTGGTTCGCCTCCGATTTTAGCCGATTCGCCTTGGCCGGTTTCTCAAAGAGATATTGGTAGAACCGGATTTGTTCCGTATCAAGGACCGGAATTTACCGCCTCGTCTTCGATCGCTCCCAAATGGATTTCTGATTTGGGCGCTCCGATTTCTGCCGCGCCGGTAATTGGTTTGGATGATACGATTTATGTCGGAGATATTATGGGAAAGTTTTATGCGATTAATCCCATCACTGGCAAACCAAAATGGGTTTACGATACTTATAATTACGAACTCGGCCAAGGAGGAATTTTTTCTTCTGCTGCAATAGTTTCTGACGGAACGATTTATTTTTCAGCTTTTGGCGGTTCTTACCTTTACGCTTTGACTCCGACTGGCAAGTTAAAATGGAAATACCAAATCGGTGGACTTAATACGGGCGGTTCCGCACCAATTATTGGCTCCGACGGTACAATTTATTTGACCGATGGCCAGAATAAGATTTTTGCTGTTAATCCCGATGGCACGGAAAAATGGAAAGTTTCTGTCGATACGGCAAACAGTATTTCGCCTCCGGCAATGGCTTCGGACGAGACGATTTATATTACTGCCGGTTCGGGTTTTGCAGTTGATTTATATGCGGTTGATGCCGGAGGCAATCTGAGAAAAGTCAGCGAAAATCTTCACGCGACAACCGGTCAAACAATAAGTATTGATGAAAATGACGTGATTTATGCCGGCTCAACCGGCGCTTTAAACGCAGTAAATCCAGCCAACGATTCAATAAGCTGGTCTTATCCCACTGGTCTTGTTACCGGTTCAGCGGCAATCGAACCCAGCGGCAATGTTTATGTTGGCGCCCAGACCAGTATTTTATATGCGCTCAAATCGGATGGAACATTTTCCTGGATTTTTTCCACCGGAAATGAAATTCGCAATTGTCCGATTGTTGATTCAAAGGGAATTATTTATTTCGGTTCCGGAGACAAGAAAATTTATGCAGTAGATTCCGAAGGCAATTTTAAATGGAGTTATGAATTGAGCGATGTTACTAATTCTTCCCCGATAATGGGTTCGGACGGGACAGTTTATATTACCACTAATGACGGCAAACTTTACGCGATAGGGGAGTAGGGGCCTGCCCCGTAGACGCGCTCCTCGGGAGTAGCCCCCGCAAATGCGGGACAGACCGAGGTAAGCGTTCTTCGGGGTTGACAAATTATTGAGACGGGTGTATAATTATAGTGTAAGATAGAAATGTCTTACGAATTCCAAAACAGGAGGTTTCTCATGGGAAGTATGCTTCTTTTTGTGATCGGATGTATCGTGTGCGTGGTTCTGTGTGCCGTGTTTTACACTTTTTGCGGAGAAGCACATCGCCGAAGCAATACCGTTATCGAAAACGTAAGCTGTACTTTGTCGGTAACATTCGGCATTATTGCTTTCGTGTTCGTCTGTCTTCTCATCGGCTGGTTGGCTACATATCCAGGCGCTCAAGCAGGTTATGGAAAGCTGGCCGGTATGCGGGATTCACTCGTTGCTTACGAAGTGATTGCTCGAGATACCAAAACTGCTTATTATGTGGTCGAACAGTCAGATTTGAAACTCGGCAATCAACCGATCGTTCTTGGACTCGAGAACGTGAAGCAGAGCACCAACGTTTCGGATCGACTTGCAAGAATCGGGGAACTGATACTGGACTATAATATGTCCGTCAGTAAGTATCGGTCGAATTGGTCGAACTGGTTTACTAAGATGTTTATACCGAAACCGCCAGACGACCTGAAGCCGATCATTGTCAAAAGCGATAAAAGCTTTTTGACACCCGAACCCAAGAAGTAAACTTTTTTCGAATGACGAACGCGGGCTTAGAGGATAAAACCTCGAGGCCCGCTTTTTTTATATACAGACAGTTTCTTCGAACTCTTGACCTTTTAGAATGGATATGCTATACTGATAATAGTTTGAAAATCCAAGAAAAAAGGAGGTTAAAATGAGCGATCCAAAATACGAATGCCCGTATTGTAAGGCAACGGGCATCTACAAAGGCACATTGGAACCGCCGAGCATTGGAGTGGTTTGCAATGCCTGTCAAGGTTTGGGACATGTCTCTTTTTCGTATATTAAGATGCCGATTTTTACGGAAAGAAAAAGGAGAGATGATGTAAAATGGGTTTATTTAGAAATCAGCACAAGACGCGGCGAATACATCGGTAAAGGAGTTTCCGTAGAAGATTTTTACAAAGGGATTATGCCCGCCAAATAGCGAAAGCGAATGGCGGGTTTTCTTTTTGCGTCCTTGCTTTTTTCAGGGGTTTTTGGTAGGCTTGTAATAGCTAAATCAAATCTAAGGAGGGTTTGGCTTTTAAAACCTTAAAATAAGGAGGACAAGATGTTGGGAGGTTTGCAGGTTTCTGAATTACGACCAACGAATAAAGGTCGTCTTCGGTCGCTTATAATAAGCGAAGGAGCTACCAAGGCCATTTCCGGATTCGGTTATGAAGAAATTATACAAACGCTCGAGAGAGTGTCAGGAATTATTCAGAGACGGAGGAAACAGAAATTTGTTTGTCAGATTTGTCTTCGAGTCGGAATTAGCAGAGAAGACGCAACCAGGAACGTCGAAGAAGGATTCATTCCGAGAAAAAAAACGAAAGTCGAGGGGTTGATATGCGAACATTGTCATGACTGCGAATTTTAAGCAATCGCCCTCACGAGGGATGTTCTACGGAACATCCCTTTTTTTATTGTCAATTTTTTCATCACCCTTGCTTTTTTCAAGGGTTTTTGGTAGAGTGGAGGTACGAATTTGAACTTTTTCAAAAAGGAGGGAAAATGGAAAAAGAATTAATAGAAGGTCAGGAAATTACCCAGAAAGAACTTTTCAAAATGGGGTGGGAAAAGATAGGTCCTTATTCTAAATTTGTGGTTTTCTGTAAAGGAGAGAAAACCTTGTTTTTCGATCCCAAGCGAAAGAAGATTGAGAGAATATTTTAAAAGGTGAATATTTTATTTAAAGGAGGTTCGGATGGGTTACGAAATTAAGTTCTCGGAGTTTGTTGATATCGAGATTACAATAAACGGAGACAACAAAGATGATGTTTTCGAAGCCGGAAGGGGCTTGCAGATTTATCTGGAAGGAATTTTTGATGGCAAGATATTCAGAATACAAGAAGCACATTTTCATCCGTACATTATCAGGGTTGGCTGTCCGACAACAGAGAATATCAAGGCATTGGCAGAGACAATCGAAGGAATTGTTAAAGGGTTTTTAGAGGATAAGAAAAAGGAGGTATAGAACATTGAAAAACATTTTAACTGTTTTGGCAGTAAGTGTCGTTATCTCGATAGCAATCGTAGTATTTTATTCTAAGAAACCCGGCAAAAGATACTTTTTAAGAGGCTTAGGCAGTTTGGTTATCTGCATTTATTGTTTTGTTTTCTATTTTTTCTGGGGGAAAACTATCCTTAATTTAATTTTTGTTGTAGGCTGGTTTTTATGTGCGATTGCTGATTTTGTCTGGGCAAGAAAGCACATTTCGAAAGGTAGGAAGTCGGCGGATTGAGACAAAAATTGTTTCAATCCGCTATTTTTATATATAGACAGGTTCTCCGACCCGCGATATTGACAGGATAATGGTAATATGCTATTCTGTTATTATCAAAAATAATTACAGGAGGGAATAATGAATTTCGAGAAATATGTTGTTATTTTCTGCAAAAAGGATGATAAAGGGAAATTCATAATCAATCGTCTTCCTTATGGTTATCACCACATTGTCGGAGTTTGCTCTAAAGACGTATATCAGTTAGTGGCAATGATTTGTGCTGAAACGAGCGAAGCAGATGTTTCAAGCATCGCGAGAATATTGGCTGGCGATTTACCGCTTGAAGCGGATTCTGATTTTTATCCGAAATTTAAGAAAAAGGAGAAAAGAAATGGCGAAATTTGAAAAAGTAAAACTGGAAAACACGATTCAGCTTAGAATGACGATTTCCAGGGAACCGGGTGATAGTCAATTTTGGGAACGATGCACTAAA
>Ga0315285_10000573_pt1 | contig 38266 bp, 39 predicted proteins | sample YL17G09_36_MG_FD_203698 | JGI IMG/M metagenome (GOLD analysis project Ga0315285, IMG submission 203698) | Sediment microbial communities from Yellowstone Lake, YNP, Wyoming, USA - YL17G09_36 | ecosystem: Environmental > Aquatic > Freshwater > Lake > Sediment | place: USA: Wyoming | collected...
CGGCGATCCGCGGTCCGATCTCGGGCACCCCCATCAGCTCCTCTTGGCTCGCCCGGGACAGGGACTCGAGGCTTCGGTAATGGGCGGCCAGGATCTCGGCCACATGGTCGCCTACATAGCGGATCCCCAGCCCGAAGAGGAGTCGGGAAAGGCCCCGTTCTTTGCTGGATTGGATGGCCTCTACCAGGTTGGTGGCCGATTTTTCGGCCAGCCTCTCTAAACGGGAGAGGACCGCGACCTTCAGGTGGTAAAGGTCGGCGAAATCTCTCACCAGGCTAGAATCCACCAGTTGGTCCACGATCTTCTCCCCCAATCCATCGATATCCATGGCAGCCCGGGAGCCATAATGGATAAGCCGTTCCTTGATCTGAGCCGGACAGGCCGAGTTCGGACAACGGCTGACCGCCTCGCCTTCAGGGCGGAAGGCCGCCGCCCCGCAGATCGGACAGTGTTTGGGCATGGAGAAGGGCCGACTGCCGGGCGCCCTCTTCTCCTTGACCACCTGGACCACCTGCGGGATGACCTCGCCTGCCCGCTCGACCAGGACGGTGTCTCCCACGCGGATATCCTTTCGCGCCACCTCGTCTTCGTTGTGGAGGGTCGCGCGGCTGACCGTGGCACCGGCCAACTCCACCGGCTCCAGAAGGGCGACCGGGGTGAGGGCCCCGGTGCGGCCTACCCCGACGATGATCTCTTTCACCCGCGTCGTCCCCTGGTGGGCCGCGAACTTATAAGCCAAGGCCCATCGCGGGTGATGAGAGGTGGAGCGCAATCGGCGCTGCTGATCGTATGAGTTGACCTTGACCACCACCCCATCGGCTTCGTAATCCAGATCTGCCCTGATCCGCTCCATCTCCTGGCAATAGTTGACTACCTTGTCCATGGAGGGCAGGAGCGCATTTTGAGGGTTAATCCTGAAGCCCAAGGATTTCAGCGCCCCCAGGGCCTCCGCGTGGGAGGAGAAGGCCTGGGGCTCCAGGTAGCTGATTCCATAAATGAAGATATTCAAAGGTCGCTGGGCGGTGAGCGAGGGATCGAGAAGCCGGATGGAGCCGGCAGCGGCATTCCGGGGATTGGCAAAGATCGCCCCCCCTGCCTCCTCCCGCTCTCGATTCAGCCTGTCGAAATCGGCGCGTCGGAGATAGACCTCACCCCGTACCTCCAATTGGGAGATGTGGTTGAGGTCCTGGTTGAGGCGCAGGGGGATGCTGCGAATGGTGCGGAGATTGGCCGTCACATCTTCGCCCCTCCTGCCATCGCCCCGGGTGGAGCCCCTCACCAACAGCCCATCTTGGTAGAGGAGGGCGACCCCTAAGCCATCGATCTTGGGCTCCGCCACATATTCGAACCCCTCGCCCGGCAGGGCTCTCTTTAGCCTCTCTTCAAACTCATAGAGCTCCTCCAAGCGGAAGGCGTTGTCAAGGCTGAGCATGGCCGCCTGGTGTTCCACCACCGAGAAACCCTCCGCCGCCTGCCCCCCCACCCTCTGGGTGGGGGAATCCGGGGCGAGGAGATCCGGGTGCTTCCCCTCCAGGTCCTTCAGCTCGCGAAAGAGGCGGTCATATTCCTGATCGGAGATCTCCGGTTGATTCAGGACATAGTACCGATAATCGTGGTGGCGGATCAAGTCCCGTAGCACCTCGATCCGTTTCGCCACCGCGGTATGCCTTCCCATGTTTAGCCTCTCCCTGGATGCGTCTGGTCAAATGATCCCGCCGGCTTCATCCCCGGCCTATAGCCCGATAGACCATTATAGCGAAACATGGCCCGCCAAAAAAGAAAAATGTGTTGACAGGCGGAGTGCAGAAGCTTAAAATAAAAAATAGAAGACAGCATGCCGCTAGGGGCGCTCCTTGGCTGAGAAGGTGGCCATCCGGCCACCGACCCTTAGCACCTGACCTGGGTAATGCCAGCGTAGGGAAGCGGCTTTGGGATTTCCTAAGATCGAAAGCCGCAAGGGATATGTGAATCTGCGGCTTTTTTGTTTCTCGAAAGGGGACTTCTCGATGGAGCGGGAATTTGCCGGCCATCCCCTGGTGGGTGTTGGCGGGATTGTCCTCAAGGGAGGCAAGGTCCTCCTGGTAAGAAGGGGCAAGCAGCCGGGGTTTGGGAAATGGAGCATCCCAGGGGGCATGGTGGAGTTGGGGGAGACCCTGCAGGAGGCCATCCAGCGCGAGGTTCGAGAGGAGTGCGGCATCGAGATCGAATTGGCGGATGTGGTGGCGGTCCTGGAGCGGATCATCCCCCAGGAAGATCATCGGGTTCGTTATCATTATGTGTTGATTGATTTCTTGGGCTATTGGAGGAGTGGAGAGATTCAGCCCGCCTCCGATATCCTGGAGGCGCGTTGGGCCGATCCTTCCGAGATGGAGGCCCTGGAGATGACGGAGCGGACCCAGCAGGTCGTCTTCGAGGCCCTCGGACTGGCAGAACGACAAGGGATCTACTACGGAGGGGCAAAGGGTTGAGCAGCCCGGACTATTCCCTTTATCTGATCCTCGATCCCCAGTTAACCCCAAACCGTCCTCTGGCAGAGTTGGCCAAAGAGGCGATTGAGGGAGGGGTAACCATGCTCCAGCTCCGCTGCAAGGAGGCGAAGCCCCGCGAGTTTTTGGAGCTCGCCCAAGAGATCAAGGAGATCAGCGCGCCTTCGGGAGTGCCTTTGATCATCAACGACCGCCTGGATATTGCCTTGGCCGCGGAGGCAGAGGGGGTGCACTTGGGGCAGGAAGATCTCCCTGCCCGTGAGGCCCGGCGGATTCTGGGGCCAGACAGGATTCTGGGGATTTCGGCGGGATGCCTGAAGGAGGCCCGGGAGGCAGAGAGGATCGGGGCATCCTATGTGGGCCTGGGGAGTATTTTCCCGACCGGCAGCAAGGCGGACGCGGGCCAGCCCATCGGGCTTGAGGTGATCGCCCAAGTGAGCCAGTCCCTCCGGATCCCGGTCGTGGCCATCGGCGGCATCCACCTCGGCAATGTGGAGGAGGTCATCAAGAAAGGGGCTTCAGGGGTGGCGGTTATCTCCGCCCTCCTGCAAGCAGAGGACCTAAAAGAGGCTGCTCAACAAATGAAAAAGGCGATCGCACGAGGAAAGACTATAGCATTAGCATAGGGGACGAGTCCCCTCAGCAGGAGGAAGTGCCATGACGCAGATGCAACAGGCCCTACAGGGAAGAATCACGCCGGAGATGCAAGAAGTGGCCAAAGAGGAGGGAATCGATCCCGATATTCTTTGCCAGCGCATCGCAGAGGGTGCGGTCATCATTCCGGCCAATCGCCACCATCGCGGCCTGCGCCCGATGGGGATTGGCTACGGTCTTCGCACCAAGGTCAATGCCAATGTGGGCACCTCCTTGGATTATCCCGACATGGAGAAGGAGGTGGAGAAAGCCAAGGAGGCGGCCAAGGCAGGGGCGGACACGATCATGGACCTCTCCACCGGGGGGGACATCGGCAAGACGCGTGCCGCCATCCTCAACGCCACCCCCCTGCCGCTGGGGACCGTTCCCATCTACCAGGCGGCCATAGAGGCAATGGAGCGCCACGGAGGCATCACCGAGATGCAAGAGGATGAGCTCTTCGAGGTGATCGAGCGACAGGCGAAGGGAGGCGTCGATTTTATCACCGTCCATTGCGGGGTTACCCTGGAGACCATCAACCGCCTCAAAGTGCAGGGTCGGGTTACGGACATCGTGAGCCGGGGCGGCGCATTCCTCAACTGTTGGATGGTGCGTAACAACCGGGAAAACCCACTTTACTTGAATTATGACCGTCTTCTGAGGATCGCGGCTGAGCACGATGTGACCCTGAGCCTGGGGGATGGGTTGCGGCCCGGGTGTCTGGCGGATGCCACCGACCGTGCCCAGATCCAAGAGCTGATCATCTTGGGGGAGTTGGTAGACAGGGCCTGGGCGGCCGGAGTTCAGGTGATGGTAGAGGGCCCAGGCCATGTCCCTCTGGACCAGATCGAGGCCAATATCAAGCTTCAGAAGCGGCTCTGCCGGGGCGCCCCCTTCTATGTCCTGGGACCCTTGGTGACCGATATCGCCCCGGGATATGATCACATCACTGCAGCCATCGGGGGGGCCTTGGCCGCCGCCGCCGGGGCGGATTACATTTGCTATGTGACCCCCTCCGAGCACCTGGGGCTTCCAACAGTAGAGGAGGTCAGAGAAGGGGTGATCGCTGCCCGCATTGCCGGCCATGCGGCCGACCTGGTCAAGGGGATACCGGGCGCCTGGGCCTGGGATCAGGAGATGGCCAAGGAAAGGAAGGCCTTACATTGGGAAAGGCAGATCGAACTCTCCATCGATCCTGAGAAGGCGGGAAGATATCGGAAGGAGAGAAGATCTTCAGGAGAGGACACCTGCACCATGTGCGGCGAGTTCTGCGCCATGAAGCTGACCTCCCAGATCCGGTGAAGGACTGCGAGCAAGGAGGGCCTCTTCCGCCACGGACGACACCTCAGATTGCACCGCAGAGGGCAATGCCATGCGAGTCATCGTGGATGGTTACAACCTGATTCGCCAATCCCCTGATCTGAGCCAGCTCGAACGGCAAGACCTGGAGGCGGGCCGCAGAGAGTTGGTGAGGAGGCTTTCTGAGTACCAGCGGAGGAAGAGACATCAGATTCAGGTGGTCTTTGACGCCGGATCAGGGGGCGACTCCTCGCAGAGGCAGGAATGGTCCCAAGGCGTCTCCATCGTCTATTCCCGCAGAGGGGAGACGGCGGACGAGGTGATCAAACGCCTGGCGGCGGCCGGTCGGGAGGGCGTGGTGATCGTGACCTCTGACCGGGCGCTTGCTTCCTTTGCCGAGCGGCAGGGCGCGACCGCAATCGGGGCCGAGGAGTTTGAGCAGAGGATCATGGCCCGTGATTTACCCTCTGCCAAGAAGGACCAAGAAGAAGAGGAGGACCGTCCTCACAAAAAGAAAGGCATGGCAAGAAGGCTCCCGAAGGCAGCTCGCCGCCGGCAGGCCAAGCTGCTCCATCTCTAAACTCCCCTTTCATCCCCAAGTCCCTTATGTCCCCTTCCATCTCTTTAATCCATCAACCAGACTACGATGACCGCGCCGTCTACCGGGCAATGCGGAGGGCGGTCGATCTCCTGGGAGGTATCGACCACTTCGTTCGCCCGGGCGAACGCATCCTGCTGAAGCCCAACCTGCTCTCCCCGGCCCCCCCGGAGAAGGCGATCACCACCCATCCGGCGGTGGTCAAGGCGGCCATCGAACTGGTGAGAGAGGCAGGAGGATACCCGCTCATCGGGGATAGCCCGGGCATGGCCAGCCTGGCCAAGGCAGCAGAGAGGGCGGGCATCCAGGGGGTGGCAGCGCGGGCTGGGGTGGGGCTTATTGACTTCGACCAGCCGCGGGAGGTTAAGGTGTTACCCGATTCACGCTTTAAGAGGATCGAGGTGGCCCAGGCCGCCCTGGAGGCCGATGGCATCATCAATCTGCCGAAGCTCAAGACCCACAGCCAGATGACCCTCACCCTCAGCGTGAAGAACATGTTCGGCTGCATCCCGGGGAAGAGGAAGGCCCAGTGGCATCTTCAGGCGGGTGTGGACCGGGAGCTATTTTCCCAGATGCTGGTGGAGCTTTTTCTGGTGATGAGACCCCGCCTCAACATCCTGGATGGGATCTTAGGGATGGAGGGGGATGGGCCAGGCAATGGGGGGAGCCCCCGCTGGATCCGTCTTCTGGCGGCCAGCGAGGATGGAGTGGGCTTGGACAGGGCCGTTGCCGAGCTGCTTGGGATCCCCTTGCCCTCCTTTCCTATCCTGCAGGCTGCCCAGCGAAGAGGACTCCTGCCCCAAGATTTCGGCCAGTTTCAGATCGTAGGTGAATCGTTGGAGGACCTGCGCCCCTCCGCCTTTCTGCCTCCCCGCTCCCTGGACCTGGGCTGGGGGATCCCCCCCCTCCTCCACCGGGCCCTGCGGGGTGCCCTCACCGCCCGCCCGCGGATCGATGCGGCCCAGTGCGCCCTTTGCTATACTTGCAGCCAAGCCTGTCCCTCTCAAGCGATTCGGGAAGATAAGGGGAAATTGGTGATTGAGGAGCGAAGGTGTATCCGCTGCTTCTGCTGCCAGGAGCTCTGTCCCGAGGGGGCGGTGAAGACAAAAGAGGGCTGGGCCACCGGTTGGTTGGGGATCAAGAGGTGAGCTTGGGCCTGGGGGCCGAATCCCGCCGTCAGAGAGGAGCAATAAGAAAGGCCCCTCGGCAGGGCCGAGGGGCCTTATGGGGGGTTACGGAAGGGTTCACTTCAATTCAGTGCTAAGAGCTGAAATGGCGTGTTAGAAGCACACATCATAAAGCCGCTACCAGCGTCCTTCCTTCTTCAATCAGAATCAGTTCACCGCGATGGGACGGATCATGGAGCCAGTGCAGCCCTTGTTCTTCAGGGGGCACACTACAAACATGAAGTCGTAGACCTTGTCCTTGGACAGGTCTTCGAGGTAGGTAAACTCCATGATGTGAATGCCATTTTCGATCAGCATGAACTGATGAACCGGATGGGGGTTGGTGGGATCAGGGGAATCGCACTCAAAGGCGGCCTGATCGACTCCCATCAGGATCGTCTTGTTATTGATCGCCAACCACTTCACCGCCTCCAGTCCTAAGCCCGCGCCACCGCCTTTGCCCATCTCTGCCTTGTCGGGCCAAACCGAAAGCTGGCCAGTTCGGACCAGCACCGTATCTCCGGGCTTTAACACAGTTCCCTGCTTCGCCAGGGCGCCCTTCAGGTCGGCTACGGTGATGCAATAGGCGGCCGGAAGCATCTTCACGCCCTTATAGGCGGCTACATCGATCAGGACGCCCCGCGTGACCACCGGGGGGGTGGTGGAGATATCGGCCTTCAACGGGCCCCAGTCTCCCAAATCCTTCGATTCCTTGAAGCCACCATACCAGTGGTTGTCCTGGCCCACGGTAATGTGTGCCAGGCTATCCATGTGGCATCCGGTGTGCATGCAGCCGATCATCACCTCGCTGATGAAGCCGATGTGGGCATCGTTGTTGCTCAGCAGCCATGCCTGATCCTTCTGGTTGTATTCTCCCAGAGGGGTGCGGAAGGTGACCACTTCATAGGGTGGATGTCCGGGCCACAGGGGCATTCCCCGGAAGCGGCCGGGATCCAGGTCGTAAACTCTTCCCGTCTTCACTTCCTTTGCCGCCGCCACCACCGAGGCCGGGGTCATCTCATTGAGGGCCCCTACTTCATCGCCAGGTGCATAACTGTAGGCTTGACCGGCAAAGGTGGTGCCGGTGAAAAGGCCAATCGTCAGGCTGAGGACCAATACGCCTAATAGTCTGCTCGTTTTTACCATGGTTCCTCGTTCCTCCTATCCAATCCAGCCCTGAGTGCACTCCATCTCCGTTCCCCCGCAATCCTTCTCCCGGTCGAACTGATCTCGCTGAGCCATCACCACCTTTCTTGTTTTAGTCACCAGGCGAATCGCATAAAGAGAGATGTGCTCGGTTGTTCATTCAAAGGGTGCTTTGGTGCAAGGAAGGTTTCGTGAAAAGCCTTTGACACCTAACTCCTATAGCACGTCTCCATTTCTTCCGCAAGGGGAAAATGAATCCCCTCCTACTTTTCCTGATCTTCCTTCCTCCTTCGCCGCCTCTCTAAAACCTCCTTGATTTTTCCTTCGTGGCCCCGATCCGAGGGGTGGTAGTAGATCCTGCCCCGCAGGTTCTCCGGCAGATGTTCCTGCTCCACATGGGCCTCGGGGAAGTGGTGGGCGTACTGGTAACCCTTGGCATAGCCCAATTGGGCCATGAGGGAGGTGGGCGCATTGCGCAGGTGGAGGGGAACGGGCAAAGCCGGCTGTCCCTGGATGTCCTTTTGGACCTCTTGGAAGGCAGCATAGATGGCATTGCTCTTGGGGGCGGTGGCCAGATAGACCGCACACTGGGCCAAGGCCAATTCCCCCTCCGGGGATCCCAAGAAGTGATAGGCCTCTTTGGCCGCCACCGCTATCTGCAGGGCGGCGGGATCGGCATTGCCAATGTCCTCAGAGGCGAATCGCACCATGCGCCGGGCGAGATAGAGGGGATCCTCTCCCGCCTCTAACATCCTCCCCAGCCAGTAAAGGGCCGCATCCGGATCGCTGTCCCGCAGGCTCTTATGGAGGGCGGAGATCAGGTTGTAGTGCTCCTCGCCGGCTCGATCGTAGAGGAGTGCCTTCCGCTGGCCAGCCTCTTCTGCCACGGCCAGACTGATGTGGCGCACCCCCTCCGGGTCGGGTCGGGTGGTCGATACTGCCATCTCCAGGGTGTTGAGGGACCGCCGGGCATCCCCATCGGCAAGGGCCGCCATATAGCGCAGGGCCTCCTCCGTGACTTCCGTCTTCATCCCGCCCAGGCCTCGCTCTGCATCGGCCAAGGCCCGTTTCAGGATGGTGACCAGATCCTCCTCTGATAAGGGATTCAGGGCGAAGACCTTGGTGCGGGAGAGGAGGGGGGCGATGACCTCGAAGGAGGGATTCTCGGTGGTGGCCCCGATGAGGATGATGGTCCCCTTCTCCACATGGGGCAAGAAGGCGTCTTGCTGCGCCTTGTTGAAGCGGTGGATCTCGTCGATAAAGAGGATGGTGCGCTTACCCGCGTACCGCTGCTCCTCCTCGGCGGCCTTGATGACCTCCCTGATCTCCTTGATCCCGGAGGTGACGGCAGAAAAGGGGATGAAATGGGATCCGGTCATGGCCGCGATGATCTGGGCCAAGGTGGTCTTTCCCGAGCCGGGCGGCCCCCAGAGGATGAGGGAGGAGAGCTCATCCTGGAGGATGGCCTGCCGCAAGGGCTTTCCTTCTCCCAAGATGTGTCCCTGTCCCATGAATTCCCCCAGATCCTTTGGCCTCATGCGGTCGGCCAGGGGCGCAAACCGGGAGGAAGAAGGGACGGGCTTTTCCGGGAAGAGGTCCATCCTCATTGCCCACTCGGCCTGGCCTGGCGGCTGCCCGGCTTCACCAGGGGCTTTCTCTGCTGACACAGGGGACAGGCCTCGGAGAGGTAATTGGGGATTTTTAGCTGAAGCAGGGCATGCCGCTTGACCTCGAAATGAACCCCAACGCTTCGGTCCACCAGGCATCCCACCCCGACCACTATCCCCCCCTGTTCCTCCACCACGCCCACGACCTCGCGGGTGGAGACTCCGGTAGTCACCACATCCTCCACCACCAAGGTACGCTCTCCCGGCGAGATCTGAAAGCCGCGCCTCAACGCCATATGTCCCTCGACTCGCTCGGTGAAGACGGATCGAGCCCCGAGGGCGCGCGCCACCTCGTGGGCCACGATGATTCCTCCCAGGGCCGGGGCGGCGACCACCTCGATTCCCTCTCCCTGAAAGGGCCGAGATAAGAGGCTGCAAAGCGTCTCAGCATGAGGCGGATATTGCAGGACCAGGGCGCATTGCAGGTACTGGGAGCTGTGCAGGCCGGAGCTCAAGAGGAAATGCCCCTCCAACAAGGCTCCACAATCCTTGAAGGCTTTCAGGATCTCCTCGGGGCTGATCGCACGATCCATCACTTCCCTTCCTTTCTCGTAGAATGTGCCCTCCCTCTGTCCGCTTGCCGTTGCGATCCTTCCCGCGTGCTCAGTGCTTATAGGGGGATCTTTTGCTGCCGGCAGTAATTGGAGAGCATGAGCAGGGCCTGGTTGATCCGTTGAATGCGCAAATTCTTCTTCTTGATGGCCATCAGGTCCTCAGGCGGGATGACCTCCCCCCTGACCTCTCGGAGCACCAAATTCAGATTGCTGTGGATCGTCTTGAGGTCGGAGGGACTGTATCTTTTGAGCCCGGATGGGCTCAGTGCGACGAAGCCATCGGCGATATCCATGGCCAGGGACTTAGGATTGCCAGCAATTCCCATGACGTTCCCCCTTCTCAGGTAATTCCACTTGCCTTGCTCCAGGCAATTTCCCTCTCAGGCCTTCTCTATTGGGGCCCTACCTCCAGGGACTTGACCTCGAATCTCTCCACCGCCTCCCAGTTCAAGGAAACCCCAAGCCCTGGCCCTTGATCCCCTCGATGCCGGCGTCGGTCTGGATCCTCACCACCCGGTCGTCCTGGGTGCCGTCTGCAACGGCCTGGATCTGGGCAAGGCGCAGACGGATTGCCTCTTTGTTAGTGGCCTGCGAGGAGGATCTCCTCGATGATCTTTTCTGCCGCGGCCGCCGGGTCCGGGGCCGCGAGGATGGGGCGCCCGATCACAATATAATCGGCACCGGCCTCAATGGCTTCTTTCGGGGTCATGATGCGCTTCTGATCCCCAGCCGCAGCCCATGTCGGCCGCACCCCGGGGGTGACGATCAGGGAGCCCGGCCCAGTTGCGGCTCTGATCTCGCGGATCTCCTGCGGAGAGGCGACCACCCCGTCCAGCCCGGCTCTCTTCGCCATCTGCGCCAGATGCACCACTTGCTGGCCCAGTGGCCTTTCAATGGCCAACTCTTGCCGCAGGGCCGTCTCGTTCAGGCTGGTGAGCACCGTGACCGCCAAGAGGATTGGCCGGGGTCGGCCAGGGCAGGCCATCTTGTGGGCGGCAGCCACGGCGGCCTCCATCATCTCCGATCCCCCGGAGGCGTGGAGGGTGAGCATAAAGACCCCTAACCTGCAGGCCTCAGTGACCGCACCGGCTACGGTGTTGGGGATGTCATGGAACTTCAGGTCCAGGAAGACCTTTTCGCCCTGGCCGTGGATCATTTCCACCACCGCCGGCCCATTCGCGGTGAAAAGCTGAGATCCGACCTTGAAAGCGCCCACCTTTCCCTTCAATAGATCGGCGAACCTTGCCGCCTCTTCGGCGGTCTCTACATCCAGGGCCAGGATCAATTTCTCCATAGGCTATCCCTTCGCATGGCCTCTCAGCCGTTCTGCGGTCCCCTCCCATGGTTGGGCTAATCCTTCAAGTAAGGGTGGAAGCCCGCCTTTTGGGCTCCTTCCTCGCTGTCGAAATAGATGCGATCCCGAAGGTCGACTTTATCATAATAGTGCTGGCCGGGCCGATAATAGTATCGGCTCTTCTTGCTGGCGATGATCTTTTTCTTCTCCGGGGCTGGAGTATTCCCCGCGGCTGAGGCCGAAGAAAGGCCCCAGACCCCCCGCTGGTTCTCCCTGGCCTCCTTTTGCAGATCTTGAAAGAATTGGTAATGCTTGAGGGTGAGGAGGGCAGAGGAGGCTCGGGCATAGCCATTTCTCAGCATCCAACCGTTCAAGGTGATCTGCCCCACCTGAACATAGGCGAGGAGTCTTCCCTGGGCATCCTCCGTGGGTCCATCAAATTCCAGCCTGATCCTCTTTCCCTCCACCAGGGAGGCCAGGCCCTTCTGTATCTTCGCCTCCAGCTCCGTCCTTTCCTTTCCCTCGAGAGACTGGACTCCCAGGAGTCCGATCTCTCCGAAGTCGGGAGAATGGAGGGTCCACCCATCCACGACTCGATCGCAAGAGGTCTCCAGGGATGCCTGCTGCGCCCCTGCAGGAAGTAGGAACGAAAGGTAGGCTGAAACCAGGGCCCAGGATGCGATCGAGAGGGATCTTTTTCGTCGACTCGGCCTATACATCGGCTGACCCTATAACCCCAGTATCTCGCTGATTTCCTGCATGGCCCTCAGGCTGATCTCCACGAACTCCTCCAGGGACAATCCGAGCTTCTCACCTTCCCGGATCGCCTCGCGGTTGACATTCTTGGCAAAGGCCTTCTCCTTCATGCGCTTGATGACCGAGGAGGCCTTGACATTCTTCAGCTTCTTGTCGGGATAGACCAGGGCAGTCGCCACAATGAGGCCGGTGAGGTTTTCGGCGGCGGCCAGGGCAAAGTCAAGGGGTTGTGCCTTGTGGATGCCCAGGGCCTCTGCATTGTGGGCCTTGATGGCCTGGATGATGACGGGGTTTACTCCCTTGTCGCTCAGAATCTGGGAGGACTTCAGGGCGTGAGAGGCCGGATCCTCCTTGGTCTCCTCAAAGTCCAGGTCGTGGAGGAGTCCCGCGGTCCCCCAAAGGGACTCATCCGCTTCCAACCTTCTGGCCAAAGCCCTCATGATGGCCTCGCTGGCGAGGCAGTGCTTTGTTAGGTTCTCCGCCTTTACATACTGTTGAAAGATCTCCTTCGCCTCTCCGGGGGAGATCCCCAGGTCTGCTTTTTCGGTCATCCTCGTTGCCTCCGATGTCTCAAGTGGGAGCCCAGGCGGCCCAAGATATCTTACCTTTGCCTGCCGCATCTGGCAAGGAATTTATTCCCTCAAGAGAGGAAATCCCCGGTTCCTGACGGCATCGGGCGCGACATCAGTCTCGGTCAGGGGGGAAGGCTATCCCCTTCCCTCCTCAGCCATCCGCCCACTCTTTTCTTGACGGATGAAGGCAAGATGAATATGATTTTGCAGACGGGGAGGCCCTGGAATTCGAAAGGCCATGGCGAGTGCATTCCTGGCGGCCCTCGCCCGGGTAGCTTCCAAGCCGGCATCCCGGCGTAAGGGGCAGAGGTGTTTTCCATTTGACCCAATCTCTCCAGGAGGTGAAGCGATGCACCCAGAGGTTCCGGCAGAAAGGCTCCGGAGGATCTGCGATCCGTCCTCTCTCGGATTCCGCACCACAGAAGGACTAAAGCCGGTGGAAGGCATCATCGGTCAGGCCCGTGCGATCAGGGCCCTGCAATTTGGACTGGCCATTCAGGAGCATGGTTTCAATATCTATGTGGCCGGCCTGCCAGGCACCGGAAGGACGACTGCGGTGAAGGCCTTTTTGGAGGAACTCGCTCGCCAAAAGGAGGTCCCCACCGATTGGTGTTACGTCCATCATTTCAAGGACCCCTATTTTCCCAAGGCCATGAAATTGCCTCCTGGCAAGGGGAAGGTCCTGCAGGAGGATATGCGCAAACTGGTGGAGGAGGCCCGCCGCGAGATCCCGAGAGTCTTCGAGAAGGAAGACTATACGATGAGGAGGGAGCGAATCGGGGACGGGCTGCGCAAAAAGAGAGAGGCGCTGTTCACCCGCCTGGGGGAGAGGGCACAGGAGAAGGGGTTTCTGATCCAGTCCTCCCAGGTTGGTCTGCTGATCATCCCGGTGGTGGATGGGAATCCCATGAGCGATCAGGACTTCATGGCCTTGCCCCCGGAGAGGAAAGAGGAGATCCTCAAAAGACGCAGCGTGGTGGAAGAGGAGCTCAAGGCCGCCACGAAGGAGCTCAAGGCCGCGGAGAAGGAGACCAATGAGGAACTGCAGAATTTGGATCGAGAGGTAGCCCTCTTCGCGGTGGGGTATCTCCTGAACGATCTGAAAGAGAGATATGAAGATCTCCCCCAGGTTCTGAATTACCTGAAAGAGGTCCAAGAGGACATCCTGGAGAACATCGGCCAATTTCGAGGGGGGGGCGAGGGGTCCAGCGAGATGCTTCTCCCCATGGCCAGATTGAGGGAGCTTGCCTTCCGGAAATATCAGGTGAATGTGGTGGTGGATAATTCGGGGATGACCGGGGCCCCGGTGGTCATGGAGTTCAATCCTACCAACAATAATCTCTTCGGCCGTATCGAAAAGGAATCAGAGTTTGGAGCCCTGGTAACGGATTTCACCATGATTCGCGCCGGATCCCTCCACCGGGCCAATGGGGGTTATCTGGTGGTGCAAGTGGAGGAGTTGTTGCGCAATATCTTCTCCTGGGATGGGTTGAAGAGATCCATCCGCAATCGGGAGATCGCCATTGAGGAGGCGGGCGAAAGGCTCGGTTTCATTGCCACCAAGAGCCTGAGCCCGGAACCCATCCCCCTGGAGACCAAGGTCATCCTCATAGGCAACCCGGCTTTATATCACCTCCTCTTCGCCTATGACGAGGATTTCAACGAGCTGTTCAAGGTAAAGGCCGACTTTGATACCCGCATGGATTGGACAGAGGAGAATATTAAGACCTATGCGGCCTCTCTCTGGTCCCTCTGCTGCAGGGAACGCCTGAGGCATATGGATGCAGGGGCGGTGGCCAAGGTCATTGAGCACAGCTCGCGGCTGGCCGAGGACCAGGAGAAGCTCTCAACGCGTTTCATTGAGATTTCCGATATCATGCGGGAGGCCAATCATTATGCCTCGTCAGCGGGATCATCGCTGGTTACGCGGGGCGAGGTGGAAAAGGCGATCGAGGAGAGGATCTATCGCTCCAACCTGATCCAGGAGAGGATCAACGATCTGATTGCCAAGGGGGTCCTCTGCATCGATACCGAAGGGGAGGTGGTGGGGCAGGTGAACGGCCTGGCAGTCATCAGTCTGGGAGATTTCGCCTTCGGCCGGCCCAATCGCATCACCGTAAGCGTTGGCCTGGGGCGAGAGGGGATCATCGATATCGAAAGGGAGTCCAAACTGGGCGGCCGCATTCACACCAAAGGGGTCATGATCCTCGGAGGCTTCCTCGCAGATCGCTATGCCCAGGATAAACCCCTGGCCCTCTCGGCTCGGCTGGTCTTCGAGCAGAGCTATGAGGAGGTGGAGGGGGATTCTGCCTCCAGCACCGAGCTCTATGCCCTGCTCTCTGCCCTCTCGGGCCTCCCCATCCGCCAAGGAATCGCGGTGACCGGATCGGTCAACCAAAAGGGTCAGGTGCAGGCGATTGGGGGGGTCAACCAGAAAGTTGAGGGATTCTTTCAGATCTGTCAGGCCAAGGGCCTCACTGGAGCCCAGGGGGTGATCATTCCCGAATCCAACCTCTCCAACCTGATGTTGAAGGAGGAGGTAGTGCAGGCGGCGCGGGAAGGGAAATTCCATATCTGGCCGGTCAAGACCATCGACGAGGGGATCGAGATCCTGACTGGGCAGCAGGCAGGACAGAAGAGGGCGGACCTGACCTTCGAACCGGATACGGTGAACGATCGAGTCAATAGAAGGCTCCAGGAATTGGCCCGACAGCTGCGGGATTTCATGAAAGAAGAGGGGAGGGAAAAAGGAGAGACCGCGGATTCAAGCCAAGGGAAGAGCGGATGATGTGCATCATCGGTGAGATCAGGGGGATCCCCTGACGGAGGATCCGGATCTAAAGGGGTGAAGAGGGATGATTTCCGGGGTGGAGAGAAAGGACGTGGTCAAAGCGTTGTGTGTCTTCCTTTTTCTGTTGATGGTCTCTTGCCTTTGGCCCCCGCAAGTTGGCCTGACCGCAAAGGATAGCTGCGAGACCTGCCATACCGACAAGTCCCTCCTTAAGATCTTTCTCTCCCCCCTTCCTGCGCCGAGTCCGGCGGAAGAGGAGGAGAGCTGAGCGGGGACTCTTCCCCCGGTGGGGGATCGGACGGAGCTCTACTGGGTGGACCCCGCCTTTGTGGCCTCCAGGCATGGCGCCTTGGGCTGTCCCGCTTGCCATGGGGGAAAACCGGCCGCCCCTGAAAAGGCTCAGGCCCACCGGGACCTGATTAGGGATCCCTCCGCCAATGCCAACCAGGCCTGCGCCCCTTGCCACGCTCAGATTGCCGAGAGATACCAGACCTCCATTCATGCCACGGTCAAGGGATACGAGACCGTGCTCAAGATCCGGGCGGGCTCTCGCTGGAACGATCTGGAGCCGATCTACCAGTCAAATTGCGTCGGATGCCACGCGACCTGCGGCCACTGCCACATCAGCCGGCATCCCTCAGGAGGCGGCGGGCTGCTCGCCGGACATCAATTCTTCAAGAGGCCACCTCCCGATAAGACTTGCGGGAGTTGCCATGGAGGGCGCGTCTCGCCCGAGTTCTATGGGAGGCACGAGGGACAGCCTCCGGATGTCCATTTTGCGAAGGCGAAAATGGACTGCTTCGACTGCCACAACCCTCAGGAATTTCACGGGACCGAGACCCCTTACCAGGATCGATATCCCTTGATCTCCAAGGTCTCCTGCCTCAGCTGCCACCAGGACCAATTCCAGGGTCCCTCGGCGATCGGAGCCCACAATGTCCACGGAAGGGATTTCCAGTGTCAAGTCTGCCACGCCGTCCTTTACAAAGGTTGCTACGAATGCCACATCGGAAAGGGATCCAGGTCCCAGCTGCAGTTCAAAATAGGAAAAAGCCTCAGGCCGGACAGGCCTTACCGCTATACCCTATTGCGGCATAACCCGATCGTCCGCGATACCTTTGAGGCGAGGCTAAAAGACGCGCTTCCCGATTACGATCTGATCCCAAACTGGAAGGACACCTCCCCCCATAATATTCAGAGGGTGACCTATCGGAGCCGGACCTGCAATGGCTGCCACGGCAATTCCCGCATCTTCCTGCGAAGTGAGGATCTGAAGCCTGGGGATCCCCGGGCTAACGAGCAGGTGATCGTGCCCAATATACCGCTCAAGATAGAAGCGAAGTAATAGGGGCCCTCTGGCGTCTTGGGGGATCTGGGGCAATCGCCCGAATCCGTTGAAGTGAAGAGCGGACATGATCGCCCCGACCTGCGGCAGAGGGGAAGGGCTTCAAAACCTTATGCAAAGGAGGAGCTATGTATCAGAAGATTCTGGTCCCATTGGACGGCTCAAAGCTGGCAGAGTGCGTGCTTCCTCATGTGGAGGCGATCAGCCAGGGCTGCAAGGTGAGGGATGTCCATTTAGTGCGTGCGGTGGAGCCGCTGGCGTTGGCGCCCGACACCTCCTTGGCTTTCACTCAGGACGAACTCGATCGGCTCGAATCGGGGCGGAGGTCCGAAGCGGAGAAATACCTCCAGCAGCGGGCGCAGCAATTGCGGGATTCTGGCATCAGCGTAGAATCGGAGGTCCTCTTGGGGAAGGGGGCCGAGGCCATTGCAGAATATGCTAAGAAACACGAGGTGGACCTGATTGTGATTGCCACCCATGGGCGTTCCGGGGTCAGCCGCTGGTACTGGGGGAGCGTTGCCGACCGAATCCTCCGTTCCGCCTGTGTCCCGGTCTTGATGGTACGGGCCCCTGGCTGTATCCCCGGCATCTAGAGGATGATTGGGATAGGAAACTGTTGACTTGCCGCGCCAAAGGGATAAAATAGCATGAGGAGAATCTGGAAGGAGAGGGCGGAATCTATATTCGAAGACAGAGGGTGGCCGCCACGAAGAAGGACGAAGAGGTAGACCACCACGACACCTTGTTCACGTTGTTAGAGGAAATCTGAATAGGAGCGGAAAATGACGGAACTAAGGCAGGTCTACAAGTGTAATGTGTGTGGTAACATGGTGGAGGTGCTCCACGCGGGGGCCGGAGAGCTGGTCTGCTGCGGGCAGCCCATGGAGCTGCTCTTGGAGAAGACGGAGGATGCGGGCAAAGAGAAACACCTCCCGGTAATCGAGCGGACTGAGGGGGGTACCAAGGTCAAGGTCGGTTCGATCCCGCACCCCATGGAGGAGAAGCATTACATCGAATGGATCGAGATCCTGGTTGAGGGGAAAATCTGCCGGAAATCGCTGAGGCCAGGCGAGCATCCGGAGGCAGAGTTTAAAATAGAGGGGGGAAAGATCGGGGCGCGCGCCTACTGCAACATTCACGGGTTGTGGAGGTCGTAGGAGGAGGCGTCGGGATTCGTGCGCGCCTGGCGAAGGGGATGAGGGGGTTCGATTTACCCTGAAAGAGAGAGGAGGGGATCCTATGAGCAAAAGGATGAGGGGTGATCCGGGGAGGTGGGGCCTCTTCGTTTTGGGATTGTCTCTCTTGGGATTTCTGGTCATCTTTTCGACGGCGATCTTTCGCCCCAGTTCGCCCTCAGTTTCCACTGCCTCGGACTACCCCGTCAAGGTTCCTTTGGGGCTCGTCGATCCGGAGGTGCCCCAGGAGAACCCGATGACCGCGGCCAAGATCGAGTTGGGGAGACAACTCTATTTTGACAAGCGGCTCTCGGTGGATGACACCGTGAGCTGTGCCACCTGCCATGACCCGAAGAAGGGCTTTGCCGACAGTGAAAAAGTGGGCATCGGGATCCAGGGGAAGCTGGGGAATCGAAATTCCCCCACGAGCTTGAATGCCGCCCTCTATGATCTGCAATTCTGGGATGGGAGGGCGCCTTCACTGGAGGAGCAGGCCAAAGGCCCCATCGTCAATCCCGTGGAGATGGGCATGCCCTCACTGGATACCCTGGCGGAGAAATTGAAAAAAATCCCGGAATACCAGAAGGCCTTTGGAGAGGTTTTCGAGGGGAAGATGACGGCGGATAATATCGTGAAGGCGATCGCGGCCTATGAGCGAACCCTGCTGGCAGGGGATTCCCCCTTCGATCGGTACCTGTATGGAAAAGAGGAGAACGCCATCTCCCCCGCAGCCAAACGAGGGCTGGAGGTCTTTCGGGAGAAAGGGAGGTGCGTTACCTGCCACGAAATCCTTTCTTCCTACGCCCTGTTCACCGACAATAAGTTCCACAATGTGGGAGTGGGGATGGACAAACCGAGTCCAGACCTGGGCCGATTCCTGGCGACCAAGGAGGACAAGGATGTAGGGGCCTTCAAGACCCCCAACCTTCGCAGTGTGGCCCTCACCGCCCCCTACATGCACGATGGCAGCGAGGCCACCCTGGAATCGGTGGTGGAGCTGTATAATAAGGGAGGGGTGCCCAACCGGCACCTGGATGGGGGAATTCGACCCCTGAACCTGACGGAACAGGAGAAGAAGGACCTGGTGGATTTTATGAAATCTCTCACCAGCCCGGAGGTGGAAAAGATCGGTGCTCCCAGTCCCTCTAAGTGAGGACCTGGAGAGAAGGGAGGTGCAACATTATGGAGAGGAAATTCAGTCGGAGGGAATTCCTGGAGGTATCCGCTCAGGGGGCTGCGGCCGCTGGGCTGGCCAGCTTGCTGGATGGCTTCGGCTGGTCCGGCCCGCAATCGGCCGAGGCCGGGCCGGAGGCCCAACCCTTCACCTTCGCCTATATCTCAGATGCCCATCTCTATGAGAAGAAGCTGAATAAACGCTTTGTCAGGTCCATTGAAAAGACGGTGGCCGATGTCAATGCCCTGGACCCGCAACCCGATTTTGTCCTCTTTGGGGGAGACTTGGCGCAATTGGGGCAGAAGGGGGAGCTGGACCTGGGCAAGGAGATCCTGGACGGCGTCCGGGCCAAGAGGGTTATGATGGTGGGAGAGCACGATTGGTACCTGGATATGGGAGAGCACTGGCGGGAGCTATTTGGCCCGGATACCTATTCCTTCGACCACAAGGGGATCCATTGCGTGGTCCTGAATAGCGTGATTGTAGAGGACTACTGGACCGCCCCCAAGCTATCGCCCATGGAGCGGATGAAGGCCATGGCCCAATTGGACAACCCCAATGGCCGGCCCTTCACGGTGGGAGAGGCGCAGAGGGAGTGGCTGAACAAGGACCTGTCTGCCGTCCCCCTGGAGAGGCCGATCATCGTCTTCTCCCACTCTCCCCTGTACAAGTATTACAAGAACTGGAACTTCTGGACCGATGATGCGGAACAGGTGCAGGCAATCCTGGCCCCCTTCCAGCGGGTCACGGTGGTCCATGCCCACACGCATCAGGTGCTCACCAACCGCATCGGGACTATTCGATTCCATGGGGTCCTCTCCACTGCCTGGCCTTGGCCATATGCCCATAAGGGACTCCCGCGTTTTACGGCCCAGCAGGATCGGGCGGATCCCTTCGATCAATTCGACGGTTGCGGGTGGGGAACGGTGGAGGTCCTGGCCAACGGCGGGGTCAACAAGAACTATAACCTGTGGGGGCGCAAGCCAACGAAGGTAAGCTATGAATGGCTCTCCACGGTCAACGAGGCTACCCTTCCCGATCCTTACGAGGTGGGACCCCACTATTAATCCCGGGAGGAAGAAGGAGGTCGAAGATGCGAAAGAAATCTGCTCCATTCACTTTGCTGGCCATGCTGGCCGTGGGGCTCATTGCCTTTTCCTTTGCCGCCTTTGGGAATCCTTCCCCTGAGGTGAAATCCTTGGGTTCGGTGCCCTGTGGGGAAGAGATGAGGGGCGTCGCCTCCGAAGGACGGGTCTTCAAACTGTGTGATGGGGAGACTAAGGTGGCCGTGCAGGTGGCAGACTCCGAAAGGACCGGCAGGATGTCCCGGGAGGCCGCACAACAGGTGGCCGCCCGCCTGATGGAGGAGTGGGCGAAAATGAAACAGGCCAAATCCCCGGAGGCTCCTATCGTCCTGGCTCACAAGGGGGAACCCCATACCCGCAGAGAGATGAGAACTTGGGACACGGAGTTGGATGGTGCGGTGAAAGAAGGCTACAGGATCTTCCACGATTCCTCTCTGGGGACCAATGGGATCTCCTGTGACATGTGCCATCCCGATGGCAAGGATACCCACCCGTACACCTATCCCAAGTTCCAGACCCAGTTGAAAAAGGTGGCCCTGCTGCGAGATATGATCAATTGGTGTATAGAGAATCCCCTCGAGGGCCAGAAGCTCTCCGATGAGGACTCCAAGATGAAGGCCGTGGAGATGTATATTCTATGGTCCAATAAGGGAGAGGTGGCAGTGCCGGGGAAGCACTAAAGGGATAAAGGACAATCCCCCAAGTCGTTCAGCTCCGCTGGCTTCTCTCGAAGCGGCGGGGCTGGCCTTGGAGGGCGGGGAGGGAACTCGGGTGAAAGGCATCCTGCTTCGTTGGGCCGCCAATGCGGTGGCCATCTTCATTACCGCCCATTTCATCAAAGGCCTGGAGGTCAGCGGCATCAAGGGGGCCATCATTGCCGCCGCCATCCTGGGAATATTTAACGCCTTGATCCGTCCTCTGCTCTTGCTCCTTACCCTTCCCCTCAACCTCCTTACCCTGGGACTGTTCACCCTGATCATCAATGGCTTTCTTCTCTTTCTGGTCTCCAAGGTGACCCCCGAGTTGACCATCCACGGGTTCTGGCCTGCGGTCCTGGGTGCCCTCATCATCAGCTTCCTGAGCGGACTCATCAACTGGCTCATCGCTTGAGGAAGCTCATCTAATGGCCTATTTCACCTTCCTTCCCCAGGACCTCCTGCAGGATCTGGCCCATCTCCTGGATCTTATAGGGTTTGGTGAGAACCCCGGAGAATCCATATTTTCGAAAGTTGGACAGGATGGGATTCTGGGAGTACCCGGAGGAGACAATGGCCTTGACCCCAGGATCTAACTCCAGCAGTCGCTGGATCGCCTCCTGTCCCCCCACGCCTCCGGGAATGGTCAGGTCCATGATCACCGCCGCGAAGGGGTGGCCAGACTCCTTGGCCTCCCGGTAGAGCTGAATCGCCTCCGAGCCGTCTTTGGCCAAGGCCGCCTCATACCCCAAGTAGGCTAACACATCGGCTGCCGATAGCCGAATCCCCTCCTCATCATCCATAATCAGTACCCTTCCCTTGCCCGTTATCGGGATCTCCTCCTTGGTGTTTTCCACCGGTGCCTCTTGGGAGGAGGCGGGGAGATAGAAGGTAAAGGTCGTCCCCTTGCCCAGGTCCGACTCCACGCTCAGGTATCCGCCGTGGTTCTTGATGATCGAATAAGCGGTGGACAGTCCCAGTCCCGATCTCCTTTGTTTGGTGGTGAAAAAAGGATCAAAGACCTTGGAGAGATGTTCTCGCGGGATGCCGATTCCCTGGTCCCGGACGGATACCTTCACATATCGTCCTTCGGAGAGAGGGACAATGCTCTGATCCCAGTCCGTCAGCTGGGCATTCTCCGCAGTGACCCCGATCCTTCCGCCTTGGGGCATGGCCTGATCGGCATTGAGGATCAGATTCTGGATGGCCTGGCTGATCTGCTCCTCATCGATATCCGCCGACCAGAGGTCTTCCGGCTGCGAAAACTCACATTCCACCTTAGAGCCCGAGAGGGCAAAGTGGGCGGATTCTTTGAGGAGGTGGGGAAGCGAGGTGGTCTCCCTCACTGGGTCCCCGCCCTTGGAAAAGGTGAGCAATTGCTGGGTGAGGCCCTCGGCCCGCAGGGACGCCCGCTCTGCCTCACTCAGCCGTTTAAAGATCTTATCCTGAGGACTGATCTGGCTCTTGGCCAGGGAGATGTTGCTGAGGATGGAAGTCAATATATTGTTGAAGTCATGGGCGATGCCTCCTGCCAGGGTGCCGACCGATTCGAGCTTGCTGGCCTTGAGGAGCTCCTGTTCGGTCTTCTTGCGCTCGGTGAGGTCGCGAACTAGGGTGCACATCACATCCCTTCCGCCATAGGGGATGAAGTGGGCGCTACCCCAGACATCAATGATCGATCCATCCTTGCGGCGGTACTGGCGTTCGAAGGTCTGGGGCCTCTTTTCCTCCAGCGCCTTCTGGAAGCGACGGTCGATATCTTCCCGATCGGCAACGATGAAGTCGTAGGTGGTGAGCTTCAGGATTTTATCCGCGGAATAGCCCAGCATATTTTGGAGGGCGGTGTTGCATTCTAAGATGCGGCGGGACTCCCCGTCGGCGAGAAAGACGCCGTCAGCAGATTGCTCCACCACCGCACGATACCGCGTCTCGCTCTGGCGCAGCGCCTCCTCTGCCCGCCTGCGCTCGGTGATGTCGTAGAATACCCCTTGCAGGTAACGGGCCTGGCCAGCGACATCGCGGACGATCGTGGCGTCATCATGGATCCAGACGGCCCTTCCCTCGCGGGAGAGGAGGCGGTATTCCAGTTGAAAGGGAGAACCCGTAAAGACACCCCGTTTCATCTCAGCCCAAAATCGTTCCTGATCCTCGGGATGAAGCAGCGTGATCCACCGTTGAGGATCGTCCATCCATTCCTCTGGGGTGAAGCCGAGGAGTCCTTCAACCTGGGGGCTGATGTAGAGGGTGCGATGGATCTCATCCAATGTCGAGGTATAAGTAACCGCTGGGATATCCTCTACCAAACCTGCAATCGTCCTCCCGGTCAAGATTGGTAGGAGTGTCAGGTGTAGACCTCTTTTCGTTTGGTCACCTGAAACCAGGGGCTCATACCTCCCCGGGCTTCCCCGCATGACTAGTCCGGAGTGCGACGGGGCCATCGAGCGGCGGAAGAGGGGACTAGAGTGGTAGGACGATAGGACACAGAGAATGATGCGGGAAGATCTCGGGGGAGGAAGGGATTTTGGGCTTGACTTTTCTGCCCAATTCATTATAAATAAATAGTTTCGTCGCGCTATGTTTGATTCCCTGACCCAGAAATTCGATGTCATCTTTCGCAAGCTGCGCGGGCACGGCCGACTGACGGAGGAAAATATCGCGGAGGCCCTGCGGGAGGTGAGGCTTGCCCTGCTGGAGGCGGATGTCCACTTCCGCGTGGTGAAGGACTTCCTGGAGGAGACGAAGAAGGAGGCGATCGGAAAGGAGGTCCTGGAGAGCTTATCTCCGGCGCAACAGGTGATCAAGGTGGTCTTTCATCGCCTGGTGAGCCTGCTCGGAGAGAAGGAAACCCGATTGCAGCTCTCCTCCCCTCCCTCCATCCTCATGCTGGTCGGTTTGCAGGGCTCGGGAAAGACCACCGCGGCCGCGAAACTGGCGTTCTATCTCCGCAGGCAAGCGAAAAAGGAAAGCCTACTAGTGGCTGCCGATACCTATCGCCCGGCAGCGAAGGAGCAGTTGAAGACCTTGGGAAGGCAGTTGGGCTTTTCAGTCTTTGAAGGCGCCGGCAATCCTCTGAACATCGCCCAGGGGGCCCTGTCCTTTGCCCGTTCCGAAGGCTTAGATGCGATCATATTGGACACCGCGGGCCGCCTCCACATCGACGCAGAGATGATGGAAGAGTTGAGACAGATCAAGGCGATCCTGTCTCCCACCGAGATCCTGATGGTGGCAGATGCCATGACCGGCCAGGACGCGGTGAGGTCCGCTTCCTCTTTTGACGCCGAGCTGGATCTCTCTGGGGTCATTCTCACCAAATTGGACGGGGATGCGAAGGGAGGGGCGGCCCTCTCCATCCGGGCGATCACGGGAAAGCCCATAAAATTCATAGGTACCGGAGAGAAGCCGGAGGCATTGGAGGTTTTTTATCCAGACCGCATGGCCTCCCGCATCCTGGGGATGGGGGATGTCCTTACCCTGGTGGAGAAGGCGGAGGAGGTCTTTGACCGCAAGAAGTCCGAGGAATTGCAGAAGAAGATGCAAACGGACTCTTTCACCCTGGAGGACTTCAAAGAGCAGCTTCAATCTTTGAAGTCCATGGGGCCCCTCGATCAACTGGCCAAGATGATGCCTGGTCTCTCCCGCGTAGCCGGTGAGGCCCTCGAACCCGACAATTCCGAGATCAAGCAGATAGAGGCCATTATCAATTCGATGACGCCGGAGGAGCGTCGCCGCGTTGAGATCATTGATGGGAATCGCAGACGAAGGATCGCCCAGGGCTCGGGCACCACGGTGATGGAGGTGAATAAGCTCCTGAAGGGCTTTACCCAAATGCAAAAGGCGATCCGGCAGTGGACCAGAGGGGGTAAGCGAGTGGGCGGTTTTCGCCTTCCCCTGCCCCTTTAAATTGAGCTTGTCGGGGATTGCTCATTGAGTGTATCATCGGACAAGAGTGGATAATCCTTGTAACATCTTAGAAGGGGGTTTATCAATGGCAGTGAAGATCAGGTTGAAGCGGATGGGGGCCAAGAAGAAGCCCTTTTATCGATTGGTGGTTGCAGATTCGCGCATGCCCCGCGACGGGAGATTTATTGAGGAGATCGGCACCTATGATCCCCTGCAAAATCCATCCAAGGTGGTTTTGAAAGGAGAGAGGGTCTCCTATTGGCTGAGGACCGGAGCCCAGCCGACGCAGACCGTGAAAAGGCTTCTGATGAGTGCTGGAATGATGGATCGAGGATTGAAAGCGAAAGAAAAAATAGAGAAAGAAGGCGAGTCCCTTGGAGCTTGAAGGGCCTTCCCCTTTGGGGGGCTCATCATTGAAGGGCCTGGTGGAGTTTTTGGCCAAGTCCTTGGTGGACCATCCCGAGGAGGTCTCGGTCGCGGAGGTCGAGGGAGAGGAAGGCAGCCTGATCCAGCTGAGGGTGGCCCAGAGCGACTTGGGAAGGGTCATCGGAAGGCAAGGGAGGACAGCGAAAGCGATACGGGTCCTGCTTTCGGCCACCGCCGCCCGCTTGGAAAAAGGGGCGACCTTAGAGATCCTGGAGTAGGGGGCTGGTGAGACCGGGACTGCTCTTGCTGGGAGAGATTGTGGGGCCCTGGGGCCGCAAAGGAGAGGCGAAGCTATTTCCCTATGCGGACCTGCGACCGATCCTTGCTGGCAGGGATGGGCTATTTCTGGAGAGGGAAGGAAAGGTCCAGTTTCGAGCCCTGGAAGGGTTTCGGTTTCACAAATCGTTGGTCATCCTGAAGTTCAAAGAGTGCTCGGATATTTCGGAGGTCGAGACACTTCGGGGCCTGAAAGTAGGGATCCCTCGGGCTACGGCCCCCTCCCTGTCCCCGGACACCTATTACCACTACGATATTATCGGCCTGGAGGTCATCTCTGGGCAGGAGCCAAGGGGGAGGGTCACCGAGATATGGACCACACCGGCGAACGATATCTATGTGGTGGAGGAGGGAGGAAAGAGCTGGTTGCTGCCGGCCACCAAGGAGGTCATCCAGCAGGTCGATCTGGAAAGGGGTACCCTGCAGGTGAATCCCCCCAAGGGGCTGATCGACCTTGAAGAGGTATGATATCCTGAGCCTCTTTCCGGAGATCGTGCTCGCCCCGCTGCGGGGAAGCATCGTGGGAAGAGCCCAGGAAAAAGGCCTGCTGCAGATCGAGGTGGTCAACTTTCGGGAGTTTGCCCAGGATAAGCATCGGGTCGTAGATGACCTCCCCTTCGGCGGGGGGCCGGGCATGGTCTTGAAGGTGGAGCCCATCTTTGCTGCCGTGCAGCAATGCCTGCAGTCTGGGCCTCGGGCGCGGGTGATCCTGATGTCCCCGCAGGGCCGCCGGTTCGACCAGGAGCTGGCCAAGGCACTGGCCTTAGAAGATCACCTGATCTTCATCTGCGGCCGCTACAAGGGAGTGGATGAGCGGGTCAGGGAGGCGCTGGTCACCGATGAATTGTCCATCGGCGATTATGTCCTTTCGGGGGGCGAACTCCCTGCCCTCCTGGTGATAGAGGCGCTGGTGCGCCTCATTCCTGGAGTTCTGGGGGATGAGGAGTCGGCTCGGGGGGACTCTTTCTATGAAGGAATCCTGGATCACCCCCATTACACACGCCCCGCTGTCTTTGAGGGGAGGGCCGTCCCGCCGGTTTTGATTTCGGGGCATCACGAGCAGATCCGAAGGTGGCGAAGGAAGGAGGCCCTCCGTCGCACTCGGACGCGGAGGCCAGACCTGCTGAGAACCGCCCCTTTGAACGAAGAAGATAGGGCTTTACTGGAGGAGATTGAAAGAGAGGGGAATTGAGGCCGATCTTTAGCCCTTCTCCCCATTTGCTTTGAGGTAAGGAGAGACGAAGATGAATGTCATTGAGATGGTGGAAGAGGAGATGCTGCGCAAGGACCTGGTCGGGTTCCAGCCAGGGGATACCGTCAGGGTCCATGTCAAGGTGAAAGAGGGAGAGAAGGAGAGGTTGCAGGCCTTCGAGGGCGTGGTCATGCGTCTGAGAAAGGGCGGCCTCGGCTCCACTTTTACCGTGCGCAAGATGACTTATGGAGTGGGGGTGGAGCGAACCTTTCCCCTCCATTCGCCGATGATCGAGAAGGTAGAGGTGGTTCGCAAAGGCCAGGTGAGGAGAGCCAAGCTCTATTACCTGCGGAAGCTGAAGGGCAAGGCCGCTCGCATCAAGGAGAAAAAGTCGAGATGACCGATGCGAGTCTGGGCAATGGGTAACCTCAGGGCGAAGATCAAGACCATATTCATTGCCGGTCTGGTGGTAACCATCCCCATCTTGGTGACCATCTTCCTGATCTGGTGGGCCTTTGACCTGGTGGATGGTTTTCTGGCGCCCATTTACGACCGGATATTGGGGTATCATTTCCCGGGCTTGGGATTCGTTTCCACGATCCTCCTCATCTTCCTGGTGGGACTGGTGGCTACCAATGTGGTGGGTCAGCGTCTGCTCTCCTGGGGCGAGGCCTTTCTTTCGCGGATTCCCCTCTTCAAGATCGTCTATCTCTCGGTCAAGCAAATGGTGGATGCCTTTTCCCCACAGAATCGCACCTCCTTCAAGCGCTTTGTGTTGGTAGAGTATCCCCGCAAAGGCGTTTTCTCCTTCGGGTTTCTCACCGACCATTCGGTGTTGGAATCCGAGGAGCAAAGGGCGATACCCCTCGCCGCCGTCTATATCCCCACCAATCACCTCTATCTCGGGGAGATCGTCCTCTTTCCCCGAGAGGAGTTATACTATTCAGACCTCACCATCGAGGAGGGGATTCGCATTATCCTTTCGGGGGGGATCGCCACTCCTTCCCGGCTCACCGTGCGGGGCTCGGGGTCTTCTCTCCCAAATTAACCTTTTGGCCTCGGAAATTTCATGGCCCTCACTGACTATGAGGAAGAGCTGCATGCCTCTGGATACCGCCTCATCGCGGGTGTCGATGAAGCGGGCAGGGGAGCTTTGGCCGGGGCGGTCGTGGCAGCGGCCGTCATTCTCCCCCGGGGGGCGCGGATCGTGGGCCTGGCCGATTCCAAGAAACTGAGCCCCGAGCAGCGGGAGAGGCTCTTCTCGATCATTCATTCTACCGCCTTGGGCATCGGGGTCGGGATCGTCGATGAGGTGACCATCGACCGCATCAACATCCTTCGCGCCAGCCTCCTGGCCATGGAAAAGGCCGTATCCTCCCTGAGCCCTCTCCCCCATCTCCTCCTGGTTGATGGAAATCACCTGCCCTCTCTTCCCATCCCTTCTTGGGCCTTGATCAAGGGGGAATCCCGCTCTGCCTCCATTGCGGCTGCCTCGATCGTGGCCAAGGTGACGCGGGATCGCTTGATGGTCCAATATCATGACCTTTTCCCCCCTTATCAATTTAGGAAGCACAAAGGATATGGGACTTCCGACCACTTGCAGGCCTTGACGGAGCACGGGCCTTGTCCCATCCATCGGCTTACCTTCAAGGGAGTGAAGGAGTGCTTCGGATGGGGGCCAGGGAGGTCTTTAGACCTGTTTGGCGACCGGATTCGACCGCCAGGCGGAAAAGATGAGCTATGACGCGAGAGAGAAAGGACCTGGGCAAATCTGCCGAGGGGTTGGCCAAGGCCCTGTTGAAGAGGGAGGGCTATCGCATCTTAGAGGAGAATTATGCTTGCCCCTTGGGGGAGTTGGATCTGGTCGGCCTGGAAGGGGAGGTTCTGGCCTTCATTGAAGTGCGGAGCCGCAGGGGAAGCGGCAACCCGGAGGCCTCCGTCAACCTTTCCAAGCAGCGGCAGATCATCAAGGCTGCCCAGTTTTATCTCTCTCAGAAGAAGTGGGAGGGAGACTGCCGCTTCGATGTGGTGGCTATCCAGGTCTCCCGGGAGGGGAGGTTGGAGAGGATAGAGCTGATCAGGGATGCCTTCGATCAGGATGGAATAGAGACCTTTGCTTAGAGCAAAACCAGGCCAAGGAGGGAGAACCCATGGAGATTGCCGAGCTATTTCGCAGCATCTATCTCTTTAAGGGCCTTTCCAACGAGGAGCTGGCCCTCATCTCTGCCATTACCGCGGAGAAGGACTTCACCAAGGAGGAGGTGGTCTTCAAGGAAGGGGAGGCGGGAGATGCCTTCTACCTCGTTCTGGAAGGGCAGATCCGGATCAGCAAGTATGTCATTGGAGCGGGGGAGGAGGCCCTGGCCATCCTGGATAAAGGCAGCTATTTTGGGGAGATGGCCCTGATCGACGAATTTCCCCGCTCCGCGTCCGCCATCGCCCATACCGATTGCCGGCTCTTGCTGATGGACAAGGCCGATTTCTCCCAGCTCCTCTCTAACCATAAAGAGCTGGCCTACAAGCTGCTCTGGGTCTTCTGCCAGACCCTCTCACAGCGCCTGCGGGAGACCAACGAGAAGATCACCAGCCTGTTCGCCATTGCCAAGGGCTTTTAGATGCTGGCTAAGGTCCTGAGCGGCTCCATCTCCGGAATCGAGGCCTACCTGGTGGAGGTGGAGATCGACATCAGCCAGGGGTTGCCTTCCTTCTCTCTGGTGGGGCTCCCCGACCTCTCGGTCAAAGAGAGCCGGGACCGAATCAGGGCCGCGATCAAGAATTCGGGCCTGAAGTTCCCCTCCAAGCGCATCACCGTGAACCTCGCCCCGGCGGGAATCAAGAAGGAGGGGGCGGCCTTTGACCTGCCCATGGCAGTGGGGGTCCTGGCGGCGCAGGATTTGGTGAGTAGGGCCAGGCTGCAATCGCTCCTTGTGACGGGTGAGCTTTCACTGGATGGCATTCTGCGGCCCATCAGGGGAGCCCTTCCCATGGCGGTGGTGGCGAGAGACCAGGGCCTGGAGGGGATACTCCTCCCCTGGGAAAACCAGCAAGAGGCTGCTGTGGTGAGGGATGTCAAAGTATTCGGCCTTCACAGCCTGCCGGAGGTGGTGGAATTCCTCAATGGGGAGAAGTCAATAGAGCCCACCCAGGTCGATGTGGAGGGGGTCTTTGCCCAGAACTCCCAATACGAGGTGGATATCGCCGATGTCCGGGGACAAGAGCATGTGAAAAGGGCACTGGAGGTGGCGGCCGCCGGAAGCCATAATATCTTGTTCATCGGCCCCCCTGGGGCGGGAAAGACCATGCTGGCCCGTCGCCTCCCCACCATCCTCCCCCCGCTCTCGCTGGAGGAGGCCCTGGTCACCACCAAGATCTACAGCATTTCCGGCTTCCTTCCCCCGGAGACCGCCCTTCTTGCCACCCGCCCGTTTAGGGCCCCTCATCACACCATCTCCGATGCCGGCCTGGTAGGAGGAGGGAACATCCCCCGGCCGGGCGAGGTGAGCCTGGCGCACAACGGGGTCCTCTTCCTGGATGAGCTGCCCGAGTTCAAGCGGGGAGCCCTGGAGGCACTGCGACAGCCCTTAGAGGATGGGGTGGTCACCATCTCCCGGGCCGTGGCCTCCATTACCTATCCGGCCCGCTTCATGTTGGCCGCAGCCATGAACCCCTGCGCCTGTGGCTACCTCAACGACCCACGCCGGGAATGCTACTGCACCCCTTCCCAGATTCATCACTATTTTTCTCGAATCTCGGGCCCGCTCTTGGATCGCATCGATATCCACATGGAGGTGCCGCCCCTGAAATATCAGGAGATGGCGAGGGGCCAGGCCGGGGATTCCTCCGCCCTCATCGCCGAGAGGGTCAGGGCCGCCCGCTCGATCCAGGGGGAGAGGTTCGCCAAATACAAGATCTTCTGCAATGCCCACATGAGCTCGCGGCATCTGCGGAAGTTCTGTGCCTTGCAGGGCGGTGCAGAGCAACTGTTGGAATCGGCCATGGAGCGTCTCGGCTTTTCCGCCCGGGCCCATGACCGCATCCTGAAAGTCGCCCGGACCATCGCGGATCTGGCGGCCCAGGAGGAGATTGCTGCGGAGCATATCGCCGAGGCCATCCAGTATCGTAGCCTGGACCGGGGCCCGGCCTACTTCGGCAGGTGAGGAGGGTAGCCTATGGAGAGGGTCAATGAAAAGGATCTGGCCTATCGGCAGGGCGCATCAGGCCCGAAATATCTCTTTCGGGGTCCACTCTATGAGTGGGGATTGATCCGCCTTCTCCCAGGCCAGGGCCTGGGCCCCCATTATCACGAGAGGGTGGCGGAGACCTTTTATTTCTGGAAGGGAACCCCCCTGATGATCGTGGAGGGCGTGGAGCATCGAGTGGTCGAGGGGGATGCCTTCCGGCTGCAGGCCAAAGAGAGACACGATATTCGAAACGATACGGCCGAGCCGGTCCAACTCCTCTTCATCAAGGCCCCCTACCTGCCGGAGGACAAGGTCAGTTGCTGAGATGGTCTGATGGGTCTAAGATAGCGAAGAAAGGCGTGAGATGGGGGAATTGAATTTCGCGACGGATGAGGGATGGAGGAAAAAAGAAAGGAGAGAAGAACGATGAAAGGGTTGATGAAGGTGGCACATGGCCACGGCAATATGGAGATCAGGGACTTGGAAGAGCCAAAGGTGGGTCCGGATCAGGTGAAGATCGAGATCAAGGGGACCGGTATCTGCGGCTCCGATATCCATGTCTACCATGAGGCCATCGCCATTCCCATGCGCCTTCCCGTGGTCACGGGACACGAAATGGCCGGGGTGGTGGTCGAGGTGGGCAAGGATGTGGAGGGGATTGCCGTGGGAGAGAAAGTGACCACCGAGACCACCTTTTCCACCTGCGGCAAGTGCCTCTATTGCCGGACCGGATACTACCAGCTCTGCGCCGAGCGCCGGGTCTTAGGATACTGGTTCAATGGGGGCTTCACCAACTATACGGTGGTCCCGGCGATCCGCATCCATAAGCTTCCGGAGAATGTGGATTTCCTCTCCGGGGCCCTGACCGAGCCCCTGGCCTGCTGTGTCCATGGGGTCACGGATCTTACTGGGATCACCTCCGGGGATTTCGTGGTGGTCTCCGGGCCGGGAACGCTGGGCCTGATCAATGTTCAGCTGGCCAAGGGAGAGGGGGCCAGGGTCATGGCCGTCGGCACCTCGGTGGATGGCCCGCGCCTGCAGCTGGCCAAGGAGTTGGGTGCGGATTACACCCTCAATGTGGAGAAGGAGGATGCGGTGGCCGCAGTGAAGGACCTGACCGAGGGCTACGGCGCCGATGTCTTGCTCGAATGCTCAGGGGCCCCGGCTGCCGTGGATATGGGGATCCAGATGCTGCGCAAGCAGGGAAAGTACACCCAGTTCGGCCTCTTCGGCAAGAAGATCGAGGTCAACTTCGAGGCCATTGCCTACAAGGAGATCAAGGCGACCGGCGTCTTTTCCCACAAGTGGACGGCCTGGAGAAAGGCCATCCAGTACATGGCCATGGGAAAGGTGAAAACCCGACCTCTGGTGACCGATGTAATGCCCATCACCGACTGGCAGAAGGGGTTTGAGAAGTTCGAGAAGAAAGACGGCCTGAAGATTGTCCTGCAGCCGGTGGATTAACGCATTAGAGAATTGGACATTCCCTTGAGCCAGGAGGCCTCGTCCAAAGACCTCCTGGCTTTTTCATTTCTTCACAGCCCTAAGGGCTCGCCAATCAAGAGCACGGTCATATCCGTGCGGAGCGGCTTCTTGGCCAATATGGCATAGATGTTACAGATTCTCTGGGGGGAGTCGCAATCCGCGCATTGGCCCGTTGACGCGCAGGGCGTTTTGAACCCGAGCCGCTTGGCGTTCATGGGGGCGACCCACTCTTGGACCCTTCTCTGGGCCTCGGCGATGTCCTTGACGATCTTATTGGCCCCGCAGACCATGATCACCTTCTTGGGGCCGAAGGTCATCGCCGCCACCCGATTGCCGGTGGCATCGATGTTGAAGAGCTTCCCGTCTTCGGTCACGGCATTGCTGCTGCTGAGGAAAAAATCGGCGAGGAAGATCTCCCGTCGGATCTGCAATGCCTCCTCTGCGGAGAGGCCGGGAGAGAAGGGATTCAAAAGCCTGATCGGGTGTTTCTTGGCCTCCGCGAAGAAGCCGATCTGACTCAGGGTGAGCGATCCTCCGATTCCCACGGTTGCCCCCTCCGGGATCCTCTTCAGGATCTCTCCGGTGGCATCCGCAGCCTTGGGAACGAATTGCGCATCAAAGTTATTCCTCTTTAATGCCTTGAGGGTCCTCTCTACCTGAAGTCCCTGAAACCATTGATATAATTCCGTCATCGCTGAACACCTCCGTCAAAGAGTTTTTCTTACCTTGGATTGGGAAAGCCAAGATAAGATAAGGGCCAGGGGGCTGGCCTGTCAATGGAAAAGGCATCGCTATAAGGGGCAGACGCGGAGGGAGAGGGGAGAAGCCTCCCCGCCATCCCCCATGGGTCGAGGGCTCAGGTGAAAAAGGTTGACAAGAGAGGTTTGGCGGGGTAAATAGGGCCAGGCAATGGGCCAGCGGACAAGGGGCCAGGGCCTACACACTCGACAAAACAAATGACAAATTTCGGCTAACTCCCTTTCTTCAGAGCCTTGAATCAAGCCCCTGACGAAAAGTCGTGGGTGGCGGTGATTTGGAGGGATCTCAAAACCTTTAATGAACGGAGGCATGTAAATGGAGATGACTTCAAGGGAAAGAGTGATGGCCGCGCTCGATCGGAAAGAGCCGGATCGCGTTCCTTGGTTCGAGCTGGCAGTGGATCGGGCCCTGGCCCAGAAGCTGATGGGCTGGCCGCAGGTGCCCACGGAAGCGGTCGCCACCGCGGTAAGGAATCTCTACACCCTGGAGGAGTCCAAGGCCCTTGCCTCGCGCCTGGGATTGGACAGCATCAGTTATCTTCTGAGGGCCCCCACCTATGCCCGCATGCAAGAGGGTATTGATGGGCGCAGTTTTCCTGGCGAGGGGATGATCAGGACCGAAGCCGACCTCTCGATGGTCGATCTCCCCGATCCCCACGCTGACGAGCTTCTTGCCGATGCCGAGGAGTTCATCGAAAACAAGGGCAAGTACGCCCTGGCCTTTGTAACCCGCATCGGTATGTTCCAGACCATATTGAGCCTGGGGATGGAGAATTTTTCTCTGGCCTTATTTGACAATCGAGGCTTGGTCGAGAAACTGCTCGACCTCTATTTCGACTGGATGGCCGTGGTGGCGGAGCGCGTCTGCCAGATGGGCTTTGACCTTTTTGTTACGACCGACGACTTCGCCTTCAAGAGTGGTCTGATGTTCTCCCCGGAGGTCTTCAAAGAATATATGGTTCCGCGCTACCGGCGGGTATTGGAGAAGGTGACCATCCCCTGGGTACTCCACAGCGACGGCAACATCACCAAGGTGGTGGATGTCCTGATCGATCTGGGGGTGGCCGGGATCCATCCCAACGAGAAGGGGGCCACGGACATCCGTGCGATGAAGCGGGATTACGGGGATCGGGTCTGCCTGCTGGGCAATGTGGACCTGAACCTCTTGGGGATGGGGTCACCGGAAGAGGTGGATCGGGAGGTGCGGGAATTGATCCGGGATGTTGGGCCAGGGGGAGGATATGTCCTGACCAGCGGGAACAGCCTGGCCTCTTACCTGAAGCCGGAGTGCGTGCTGGCTATGTCGGAGGCGGTGAAGAAGTACGGGCACTATCCGATTGATCTGCCCTGAGCGAATCTCAAGAAAGGATGAGGGATTTCGGGCATGATTGCAGGGAGCAGAGGAGTTGAAAAACGCCCCGCCAGCCTCTGGCTGACGGGGCGTTTGATTGGAGGGAATGAAGTGAGTTTGGCCTTCTCCCCCGCCATTCTCAATAAAACCTGGCTGAGAACTGCTTGATGATGCCCTCCGCCAGCCCGTCGGCCATCGCCATCATTTGATCGAAATCCCTATCGAAGGCGGCAATGTCCTCCTTCCAGTTCTTCTGCAATCGTGCCGTGGCCTGTTCGGTCGTCAGCGACAGGTGCCGATACCATAGACCCCTAATATCCTTCTTTGGCCAATACGAATTTGCGTTACTCAGAAACGCGGCCAGGTCATCGGCGCCGGCGTGCCACCTCTCATCCGCCTCTTTCAATTTGGTTTGATCGTCAGATTTGGCTGCTTCCACCACCTCGAGACCGATCAGGACATGAGCCTTGAGCAGACCGGTGAGCCTCTTGCCGGCCTCTATCCCATAAAAAGGGGCAATGGCGTAACCGATATCCTCTTGGTTTCTGAGGAGCCGGTTTGCGGCCTCCGGCGCATCCGGACTGCCCGCGATGGAGGCCGCGATATACTGACGGGTCCAGATCGCATGCTCCGCCCACAATCTGCGCATGGCTTGTCTTAGGAGCAACTTGGCATCCGGCTTTTCCGTGTGGGCGTACGCGCTGCTCAAGAAACCGCCCAGGATGCATGCCGCTGCCAAGGCCACGATCACCCAGCTTAATAGACTCCTCCTCTCTTGACCGTTCATAGCAATTACCTCCCATTTATTTAGATTCCGGTTTGGCCCAAAGGATTTCTCCGAGGCCACAAAGCCTCTTCTGGAGGGCAAAAAAACGCCCCGCGCAGCCAGGGAGCCAGCGAGGCTTTCAATTGGAAGAATGAGGCTGGTGGAGGCGGCGGGAGTCGAATAAGCGTCTCCATTTGGAAGCTATTGAGAATAAAGAGTTTATCTTCAAGGAAATCAGTCTGGAAAGCGAATGGAAAGAGAAAGAGTTCCTCATGCTTCTTTAGCGGACGCATATACTCAGGCCCCGCCAATTCTTACAATTACCAATTTCTACGGCTAAAGACAACCCAAAACTTGCTCCCCGCGGGACTTGAACCCGTGTTGCCGCCTTGAAAGTGACATGTTGCGGTTTTCGCTAAGTGGGCCTTCTACCTGCATTTCTTGGAAACTCCTCGATTTTCCTAAGCAATTTTCCTTTCCATCCTTTCCGGTATTTTCTGTCCTTTCCGGTTTCTTCCGATATTTTCGGTGACACTTTGGTGACAGCAGATCATTCGAGGGCACTCGTAATCAGTCCTATACCGTCGAAGGGAACGAAAAATGTTGACAGAAAAGACTAAGGGAGGTAAATAGCCAACTTAGGAATGCTGCCGACTTTCTGGTTATAAGCGTTACTATAAAGATCTAACTCCGCCGATTGGACTGGGATCTCTTGCTGACCGTTAGAAGGAACGCAAAAACATAATTGGTGCCACCAAATCTGATTTATCCCCGGGAAACTCTTAAAGAGGTAGAATCATGAATAAGGACTCAACAACACGAACGAAGCCCGATGACGCAACACCATCCAACGGCAGCCCAGAGAAGATTGAACTCAAAGAGGGATACCTCTACGACCCTGTTGCCCAGAAGCAACGGAAGGCAACAGATGAAGAGTATGTCAGACAAGAGATGATAAAAACGTTGGTCAGTGAATATGCCTACCCGCTTACGTCAATGGCAACCGAGTTCCCTGTCAAGGTCGCCTCAAGCACCAAGAAGGTAGACATCGCCATTTTCCCGGATGACGCAGACCACAAGCAGGAAACGGCCTTGCGGATCATCGAATGCAAGAAACCGAAAATCAAGATGAATGACAAACAAGATGGGGTTGGACAACTCATTTCCTATGTCTCCGTATGTCCAGCCTGTGACTTCGGCTTGTGGACCAATGGTGCTGGGTTCGAGCGACAGATAGTTCACAAGGTCAGCCTGAAAGAACTTAAACGAGTTGACTACGACATTCCTCGGCACGGCGAGGCGCGCCCGCCCGATAAGGCACCTAAACTCGATGGCCTTACGCCGGCCACGACCGAAAGCCTAAAGTGGCGCTTTCGCAAGTGCCACAACATTATCGCCCAATCCGGCGATGATAAAATGACTGCCTTTTGGGAGTTTCTGAAGGTCATCCAGACGAAGATCGAAGACGAAAAGGAAGGCAAGGAAAGAGCAGACTTTTACGCCACGCCGAGCGAAACAGAGACTCAGGACGGGCAGGTCCGAGTTTTAAACCGCATCACGAACCTTTATCGCCGCCTTGTTCTCCCTAAGTACGGTCACCTCGACTTTCAAGGGGATAAGATCAACGTTCGCCCTGCAATCCTCGCCCGAATCGTTTCAGAGCTTCAGGACTACTCACTACTCACTACTGGTCCAACGGTCAAAGGTGCCGCCTACGAAGAAATCGTCGGGGCTAATCTCCGTGGCGACAAAGGAGAGTTCTTCACTCCCCGAGTTGTCGTCGAAGCAGCCGTTGAAATGATGCAAATCTCGCCGGATGATCTATGTTGTGACCCCGCTTGCGGTTCTGGTGGTTTCAGTGTCTTAATGCTCACCGCTGGCACAAATGCAATCGCTGAACGTTACTCGAAACGGAGAGGGGATTGGTCAAATGCCATCCACGATGAGCAACGCAAGTTCGCTCTCAACAATGTTGTGTCCAATGACATCAATCGGAACCTGGCGAACGCTGCCAGTATGAACATGCTCATGAATAACGACGGTTCCGGCTACGTATTCGATCAAGACATCCTGGAGCCGCCACAAAACTGGACATGTGACAATGCGGACAAGTTGCGAATGAAGCTGGGCCTCAAAACAAAGACAGTTGCGGGTCGCACCTTGATGATTGGAGAAGTCACGGCGCTGTGCACCAATCCCCCGTTCGGCGACGACATTACACGGGCTGAGAGGCAGGTTCTCGATCAGTTCGACCTTGGTAGGAACAGAGCAGCCCAAATAGTCGAGATTCTCTTTGTCGAACGTTGCGTCCAACTATTGAGACCGGGGGAAGGGCGTGCCGCGATCATCGTCCCTCAGTCTATCCTCAACAATCCTGGCCTTGAATATGTCCGTAAATGGATTCTCACACACACAAAGGTACGAGCCGTCGTTGAGTTGCCGGTTGAGACATTTCTGGTCAGTGGAAGGGAAGGCACGGGGACGCTCACTGCGATTCTCGTTGTGGAGAGAAGGGGCTTGGACGAGGTCACTGCTATTCTTGCAGGCCAGCCACCGGAGCCGTACCCGATCTACATGGCAATAGCCAACCACCTCGGTTACGACAGAAGAGGAAAGACCATTTACCGCAGACAAAAGGACGGAACCGACATCATTGTTGATGTTCCAATTCACGATCCAGACACCGGCCAGACAGTTCGTGCGACAAAAGAAAGGGTCGTTGCAAACGATCTTCCGTCCATTGTTCACGACTATCTGATTTTCCGAGAGAACCTGGCGAAAGGACGAGTCCATTTCGACAAATCAGAGGGAGTCTATCGTGTTTTCGAATAGGTTCTACCCGGTCGATCGACAGATTGTCAGTAGTCTGGAATTGGTCAATCGCGATTTCCGGCTCGATCCTTCCCGCTATAACGAAAAGGGCGAACGCATCCTTAGACACCTGAAACAACTCGGTGTGCCCCTTCTGAAGATTGGCAATCTTCCCCAGTTCATCGAAGTCTTCCTTCCGAACAGGTTCAGCCGCGTCTATGTGAATGATCCGCGAATGGGCGTTCCCATGCTTGGCACCTCAACTATGTTCATGACGATCCTGCCCAAAGATGCCGCCGTCAGAAAAGACAGTACACGGGACTTTAGGCGCTTGTGGGTTAAGGAAGGCGATATTCTTATCTCACGCTCAGGAACGGTGGCATCAACCGTGCTCTGTGGGGCGTCCTACGCCACGCACATAGCCAGTGACGATTGTTTCCGCCTGCGCCTCACTAAAGATATTTGCGGCTACGTGGCCGCCTATCTCCAATCATATTTTGGGCACACTCTTCTCGTCCGTGACGCTCACGGAAAAGTGATTAAGCACCTCAAGGACTACGATATTGTCAACGTTCCCATTCCGCTACCAGAGTCCGCACAAGTTGCCGTTATCAACAACTTGATGATCGAAGCTCAGGAGTTGGTTGACTTAGCTCGTCAATCTTTTCAACAAGCCGAACACGC
>Ga0315285_10000574_pt1 | contig 38224 bp, 31 predicted proteins | sample YL17G09_36_MG_FD_203698 | JGI IMG/M metagenome (GOLD analysis project Ga0315285, IMG submission 203698) | Sediment microbial communities from Yellowstone Lake, YNP, Wyoming, USA - YL17G09_36 | ecosystem: Environmental > Aquatic > Freshwater > Lake > Sediment | place: USA: Wyoming | collected...
GCATCGTCATAATATTTATCCGGCGAGATGTAGCCCGCGTAGTCCGCGCAAAAGCTCGAGGTCCACATCGTGTAACCACGTTCCGCGGCCCATTTCTTCCATTTCAGGCTGATCTCGCCGCTGAAGTCGCCTGGCGCGCCGACGAGCAGAATGTCGCCGATGCGCACAGCGTGCATCCACCCGTCCCGATCCACGCCCAGGATCGGCGGCAAAAACGGCGACAACCGCCAGCGCGGTGAAAGACGCAGTTGATACGGCGGCAAATCAAATCCGACTCCCACCGCCGCAATGTCCAGGTTTGTCCGAAACTGGGGCTGCGCGCTCGCCTCGAGCACGAGTTTCGCCAGCGCCTCGCCCATTGCCTGGGCGCGATCGATGTCGCTGGCGCCTTCGGGCGCGCGCGGCCCGCTGCTGCCCAACGCGCCCCCGACATAGACCGCCGCCGCGCCTTCCCGCTCGAGCGCCCGCTGCAGGAACCCCGGGTATTCGGCCGTGTACAGCATGAACCTCGGGCCCACCGTCGTCGGATGGGCGCTGTAGTTCACCACGTAGCACCGCTCCCCGCTCTCTTTCTCGACGAGCATGTAGCTCAGCTCGGTGTCGACCGGCGCTTCGCGGGTGCGGTTCCGGATGAAATCGGGCGCGTCGACTTTTCCGTTGGCCAGCTTCGCCGGCCCGAGCGAGTTGTACGCCTTGACGATAGCCGTCGTGAACGCGTCCGCCAGAAACGGCGGGATATCCGGCTGATACTTCCCCCCGCTCACCTTCGCGACAAGCCCCGGCCCCCACGCGCCGAGCGAATCATGCGTGTGGCTCGCGGTGAAATAGATGCTGTTGGCGGTCAGCGGCGTCTGTTTTGCCACGGCCTCGCGCACGAGGTCGGCCACATTCTCCGGCACCAGCAGGATGTCCGCCCCTACGATCACGGCCACGTCCTGTCCGTCGCTGAGCGCCAGCGCCTTGACAAACAGGTCGTCGTGAACGCCCTCCGCCGGTTTCCCTCTGCGCGCCCCGTACCCGGCCATCGGCACCAGTGTCGGCGGCGTAATCAGGCTTGCGCCCCACCCCGCCAGCAACTGACCCGGCGATCCCGTGATGCGCGCCTCCGCCCCGTTTTTCTGGATGGCGGCCAGCGCGTTCTTGTAATAGGCGGCGTTTTCAAAACCCTTCGAGTAGGTCGGCCACGGCCCCACCAGCAGCACCGCCAAACCCGCCAGTACCAGCACCACGATGCCCGCCCGTATCAAGTATTTTTTCAACCTCGACATGACTGCTCCCTTATAAGCTTCACTGATCAACCGAAGCCTTCAGCACACCATCCGAATATGTCGAAACCAGTTCAAACGCCTCCCGCGCCTGCTCGAGCGGGAACGAGTGCGTCACCAGCGAGGCCAAATCCACCTGCCCCGACCACGCCAACTCGAGCGCCCGCGGAAAATTGTTCTTGAACCGCCGGCACCACTGTATTTTCAGCTCTTTTCGCCGGCCGACGCCCACCGGGAACGGGTCCTCTTCCTCGCCGCTGATGCCCGTCAGCACGCACCGCCCGCCCGGCCGCGCCACCCGGCACGCAACCGCCGGGGTCGCCGACGACCGCGCCGTGTCAAACGCCACGTCCACGCCCCGCCCGCCGGTCGCGTCCATGATGGCGGCCGCGCTGTCTTCCAGGCTGGCGTTGAACGTCGTGTCAACGCCGTACCGCCGCCCCGCGTCCAGCCGGTAATCAAACAGGTCTGTACCGTAAATCACCCGCGCGCCCGAAAGTCTCGCCACCTGCGCCGTCAGCAGGCCGATCGGCCCAAGCCCGAGCACCGCGGCGGTCTCCCCCGATTCGAGTTGCGCCAGTTCGACCGTATGCACCGCCACCGCCAGCGGTTCGATCGCCGCCGCAACGGTTGCGCTCATCCCGTCGGACACGGGAAAACAAAATGCGCTGTGAATTGCCACGTACTCGCAAAGCACCCCGTCGTGCGGCGGTCCGCCCGGGAAAAAAAGGTTCCGGCAGACGTTGTAGTCTCCACGCCGGCACCATTCGCACTCGAAACACGGGATTCCCGGCTCGACCGCCACCCGTTTGCCGATCAACCCGCGGTCCGCCCCACTCCCCACGTCTTCCACGACTCCACTGAACTCGTGCCCGAGAATCAACGGCGATTTGATGCGAGACGAGCCGATGTGGCCATCGAGGTAGTAATGGATGTCCGACCCGCAGATGCCCACCGACTCGACCCGGATCAACGCCTCGTGCGGTTTGGGCGCAGGTTTCTCCACCTCGACCACCCGCACGTCGCGCGGCTGAAACCATTTCGCTGCCTTCATGGCGATAATTCCGTCCTTTCCAAAGCGTTGCCCGATAGCTTAACACAATTTGGATCCCGCCTCATCACAGGCACGGGCTGGGTTATGAATCTCGGGGGCCGAAATGTTACCATGGCCCCTGCAACAATCGCAGGTGCATCGAATGAACGTTTTGCTCATCGATCAACTCAGACCCGGCTTCCTGATGGCGCGCGACCTCGTCGACGCCAACGGCAGAATCCTTTTGGCAAAAGGCGTCGCACTTACGCAGGACTACATCGACACCCTGCGCGAAAAAGGGTACTCCCGCCTATACATTAAACAAGAGGACCAGCCCGACGTCGACACCGAGGAAGACATCAGCGTCATCGTGCGAGCCCGCGCCATCGAAACGTTGCGGGAGACCTTTGACAGCATCGAGCGCGAACTGGCCTCGCTCCGCGCTCAGTCCCACGAGGAATTGCTCAAGGCTATTAACTCCCAGAATATCCGCGCGCTCATCAACCAGAAGGCCCTGCTCGAAAAGGTCAGCCGGATCGCCAGTGAACTCATCGACGACGTCCTCACCCGGAGAACCCTCGCCGGCCTCACGTCGTTGAAAAGCCGCGACGGTGCACTCTATGACCACGCCCTCGACGTCTGCGCCGTCGCCATCATGATCGGCAGCGCCGTCAACCTCCCCACCGCACGCATGCGGCAACTGGCCGGCGGGTGTCTGCTCCACGACATCGGCATGCTGTTCATCCCCCGCGACGACGACGAACCGAGGCGCATCCGCCGCCACACCACGCTCGGTTACGAACTGCTCAAGGCCACCGACGAGTCGGGAATCCTCGCCCCATACGTCGCCTACGAACACCATGAACACCAGGACGGGTCCGGCCTGCCCCGAGGACTCCAAGGCTCAAACCAGATTCAGCGACCCCGAGGCCAGGTGGCGCCCATGCTCACGCTGATAGGCGAAATCGCCGCCGTCGCCAACCACTACGACAACCTGCTCAGCGGAACCCCGCAACAACGCCCCCTACCGCCCGACCAGGCCATCGAAGACATCTCGAGCCGCGCCGGGTCGTTTTTCAATAAAGAAGTTGTCGCCGCCATGCGCCGGGTCACGCCCGTTTATCCACGAGGGACCCAAGTGCTGCTGCGCGGCAAGCCTTACGACCGGTTCTCCGGGCTCGTGAGCCGCGTCAATCCCGAGCAACTCGACCGCCCCTGGATCGTTCTCGCCAGAGATGCCGCCGGCAACCGTGTCCCGCCGGACGAGATCGACTCCCGCGAGCACCCCAAAATCAGCCTCCGCACCATCGGGTTCTAAAAAGCGGGAACAGAAACGACTGCGCCGAAGTAGCCCGACTTCGGCGAAGTCGGGCCTCCAACGGTAGAAGCGGCGGTGTCGTAGGCGGTATGCAGTGAGGGGAGGGGGCTTTGGATTTTGGCGAGCGTGGTGATCGGAGCTTGGAAAGATTGGGTAGCGTTGTGCAGAATGGGCCGACTTCGGCGAAGTCCGCCTACTGAAACACAAATCTATTCTTGTTGGGGCCTTTTTGCTTTTCTTCAGACGCACTCACTTCAGCGGCGTCGCGTAGATGCCGAGGTGGTTGGCGTTGACGCGCTCGAGGCCGGGGATGTTGTTGTGGATCGGCCTGTTCACCAGTTGCGCCTTCCCGCTCTCATCCGCCACCACCATCGAGGTCGAGCCCCCGCCGTCCAGGTTCAATCCCGACCATGCCCCCAGCCGCAGCAGCCACTGAGCCGTCTCCGAAGTCGTCGCACCCGTGCTGTAGTTGCCCTGCCGGCCATCTATAACGAGCAGGTACAGATACCGGCCATTTTTTGAAACGCCCGCAACCGTCCGCGGATGCCGTTCCCCGTTCGACCCGGCGTCCGTCCCCTCCTCCAGGAGCAGCCCGAAACCGCCAACCGCGTTGTACGCCCCTGCGGCATCCACGGGCGGTTTTGCAATCCGCGCGCGGTTGTCTTCCGTAATGATCAACGCACCGTATACGTCGTTCGGCCCCGAGTAGGCATCGCCCCGCGACACCGAAAGGCCCAGCACGTCTTTCGGCGCCCCGTCCCCCTCGTGTATCGGCGAAAACGGCGACGCGTTCACCGCCGCCTGGCATTTGAATTCCTCGAGAAACCGGCTGGTGGTGCGGCCGTCGGTGTCGAGCGGCTTGTCCGCGTTGGATGGTGTCGTCAAAAACTCGATGCCCGGCTCGTGCAGGTCCACCCGCAACGCGTACGCCGCCTGCGGCGCATCGCCCAACAAACGCCCCGCCGCCAGATCTACGCCACGAAACAGCGGCCGCCAATCCGGCCGGAAATCGGCGATGGCCGCGACCTCCACAACGTCCGCAGCCGGCGCCGACGTTATGCAACCCGCCGCGGCCAACAGCAAAAACACACCGCCGGTAAATATCAGGTACCGCCGTTTAGCCATAGAATCTTTGGTCAGCCGTTACTTTTGCGGTGCCGTGGAAGCGGCGTCCCCGCCGCTTCACTGAGTCAAGCCACGCCACGTAACGCGACGAGGACGCCGCGTCCACATCCGCGCCTGGGAAGCTTATCATAGGCCTTAATACCTCACGGGCCGTAGGTAGGCCCGAGGAAAAACGTATTGGTCCAGTTCCTGTTTGCGCCCCACGGCGAACGCGCCGATTCAAAGCCCGAGTAAAAAGAAATACCGATCATCACGCCGACGAAAAGCCATTTCCACCGCACCCGCAATGTCATGAACACCGGCGCGCCCATCAATAACAGGGCCGGCATCGCCGGGATATACCAGCGAAACCCGTACGCCTCGCCCCCGTAGTTGTTCGTCTTGAATACGTAATAGGCCGTCATTACGGCAAACGCCGCCGCGCCCAACAGGATCTCCGCTCGCCCCGGCACCGTCTTTTTATAAGTTGCCCGCAACGCAGCCGCAATGCCAACCAGCAAGATGGGGTACAGCGAAAAAATGCCGCAGCGGCCCAGCGTCATGTGGAAAAGATACGTGCCCTTCGGCTGGAACAGCGCGTCAACGCCCTGCGGGTTGCGCCAGTAGCTGGCTTCGTACAAATACGCGGCGGGATTTGTCTGCACGGGCAGCAGGCTGCCCGTTGTCGCGTAGAGAATGCCCAGGTGCACCGCCAGCGGGATCGCCGCACCCGCCACCGCCCACGTCAGCGTCCGCCGCGGATGGCCCGCCAGCAGGTACACGCCCACCGCCGCCACGAAAACCGTCGCCGGCATGTCCAGCGTCAGCACCAGCGCCCCCGCCAACCCGAACATAAAAAAACGCCAACGCCGCGGCGTCAGCGTCCCCCAACCGACCCCCAAACCCAAATAAGCCGCCGCCAAAAGCATCGCCGCCGCCGGTACGTGGTTGTTGATCTGCGTCGAATACCCCCACAACTGCGTGCAAAACGCCAGGCAAAACAACAACAGCAGGCGGATCAGCGGGTCATCCACAAACATCCGGAGCGTCTTGCCAAACAATGCAAGCGCCAACACATACGAAAAACCCACCAGCGTCGTCGCCATCACCCGCACAATCTTGTTGGCGTCTTCCGGCTTATCGAGGCTCCAGCCCAGCGCCTTCTTCATCACCCAATACTCCCCCGCCATCAGCAACGGAAGCACCGGCGGCTTGCTCGACAGCATCCGCCCCTTCACCATTACCTTATCGATCGTGTCCTGCTCGAAACTCACCGGCGGCTGGCCCGCGGGCCGGTCGATGTACCACGTCCCGTCTTCGACGAGGCTGTAGACGGTGGCCAGCCGGCTGGCGCTGGCGTCCCCCCGGTTGTACTCCTGCGCACCCATCAGCGCAAACATCAGCGCGATGATAATGATGACTGTCTCGAAGATTGAAAAACTTTTTTCCTGCGCCGTTTGCGTCCCCGCCGGTTCCATTGATTGCATCACTGGCCCGTTCTCCGCCTTTTCCGGCAAAAAAGCGCCCGGCAAAAACCGGGCGCATCCGAACCTGCCTGTTTAATCAACTTCCCGTGATCGCCGACCACGCTCTGCCGAGCCAGCCGCGGCTCGACTCGCTTTTCACCGCGGGCTTCAGCTCTTCCTTGACGGCCGCCCATTCGCCGTTCACCTGCTCCTCCTTCTTCTCCGCCACAAACAGGCTGCCCGCCCGTTTCCACTTGCCGTTGCGATACTCGTAGGTCACCGTCTCCATCCCGGTTTCGCGCAAAAACGACGTGTCCCGTTCCGCGTCAATTTTTTTGCGGTGAAGCCGTGTTGCAAACCGCTGCTTCTCCAGCGTCACATCCGCCACGTACGGCAGGCTGTGGCTGTCCTTCTCCTGGATCACGACCTTCGCGTCTTCCGCGCTCCCCGAGTAGACGTCGTACGCCTTGAAAAAGTAAGGTTTCCGTTGGACCACCGCATCCCGCTGCCCGGCGCCCGCACGGTTCGCCGTATCAATCGACTGCTGCACCGTCTTCAACAGGGCCGCTTCACGATCCGAGTCCGAGACCGCCGGACCTGCCGCAACCGCCGCAACCGCACCGGCCTCGCTCTTGCCGTGACGAAAAATCGAGCACGAGCAAACGCTCGCCGCCACCAAACAAAGCACAAGAATCCCCGCTACTCTTGTCATGGGCATGTCGTCACTCCTTGTCCAAGCACCCGCGCACCCTACTTCACAAAATCCCTGCGCCAGGGGGAATCAACGCTGATAGGTCGACCGCTCAGGCGGGCTTAACCGCTCAGGCGGGCTTAACCGCTCAGGCGGGCTTAACCGCTCAGGCGGGCTTAACCGCTCAGGCGGGCTTAATCGAACCGTCCGTGAAAACCTTGAACTCCCGGTTCAAACCCGATTTGCCTTTCCGTTGCGTGTCGCTCAACCGAACGCTGTCCCGCATGATGCTCTTTACCTCAAACCGGTTCAAGACCTTCTCGCCCTTCTTCTTGACCACCAGGTCTTCGGGCCGGTCGGGGTACAGGACGCGCAACGTGACCGTACCCGCCTGCATGTCGATCTCCTTGATCGACATCTTATACGCGAAAATTTCGCCCTTCACGCCTTCGGCCAGCTTGCGCAACGCCGGTGTGTCCGGGTCCAGTTGGAGTGCGCGCGACGCCATGTTCGAGGCTTTGTCGAGGTTGGCGAGATCCCATGGGTCGCTGTTGAGCAGGGCGTCAACCTGTTCGAGGACGGTGCCCCGCACCCGGTTGGCCACCTCGATGTTCTCGGGCGTGTTGGCTGTGTTCAGCGCCGTCATCGCGGCGTCCAGCGCGTCCACCGCCGAGCCGCCGGACTGCAGGATGGCCATGGCCTGGTTGTCCACGCTGACAACCGGTTTGGCATTCTTGCGCGCCATGTAATCGTCATACTTCGCCTTCACAAATCCGCCGCCGAAGTATACGATCAGGATCGCCGCCACAAACCCGCCCAGCATCGCCAGCTTCTTCGTCAGAAGCATCTCGTGTGCCACGGGCCGTGTAGAACGCCCAAATCCACCCACCGACGCCAGGTCGCGCGACGTCGGATCCAGACCCGGCAACTCGCTGTACGGCGATACCGGGCCCGGGCCGGGCGCCGCTTTTTTCTTCTCTTGCCGGTGAAACCACGACTTCTTGGTATCTTCCTGCTGAATCCGTGCGATTTCCTCCTGGCGGAACATCTCGAGCGCGCCCACCACGTCCTCGCCCGGAGCGTACTGGGTGCCGTCTTCCCCGCCGAGGTCGTGCACCGTCAGTTGGCGCACTTCCTCCTTCGGGCGCCCCACGGGCTCGCCGCAAAACCGGCACTTCGTGGCGAAGAAACTGATTTCCATCCGGCAGGTGGGGCACATCCGGGTTTTTTCTTCAGAACCTCCTGACGACGGCCTAGACATGAAAAGCACCCCCTCTTAGGGCCCCTTGGGCTGATCCGGTAGATTTGGCTAACAGCTCAAAATTCATGTGCGTGTCCTGCCCGCAGTCTACGTATCCTCCATTCCATTTTAGATCACCACTCGTTACAAAACAACCCTTCAGTATCAATTTTATTCATTTCAGCCAAACAATCAATATACGGGCGTGCACCAACCCCGGTACTTCTCCACTTTCCCCTGAACCACCCGGAAGTATAAATCCTGCAACCGCTTAGAAAGTTCCCCGGGCTGGCCCGAGCCTATCAGGCGCTGATCCACCGACCGGACCGGGGCCACCTGCGCGCCCGTGCCTGTGAAAAACAATTCGTCGCAAACGTACAGTTCGGTGCGCGCAATGGGCCGCTCGATCGCCTCGATGCCCAGTTCTTCGCGCGCCAGCTCGAGCACCGTATTCCGGGTGATGCCCACCAGGATATCGGCGTTCGGCGGCGTGGTTATGAGCTTGCCGTTCGCCACCATGAACAGGTTCATGGCGCTGCCCTCGGCGACCGTGCCGTCCTCACGCAAGAATATGGCTTCGTCAAAACCCGCCTGCTTGGCTTCCGTCGCGGCGAGCGATGAGTTGAGATAGCTGCCCGTGCTCTTGACCCGGCTGGGTATCGCGTTGTCGCTCAACCGCCGCCACGACGAAACCACCACGTCGAGGCCCTTCTGGATGTCCACGTAATCGCCCAGCTTGATCACGTAGCAACAAAAACTGCTCTCGACGCCCCGCAGCTTCGGCCCGAGCGACAGCTCGCTCTTGTAGCAAATCGGCCGGATGTAAATGCCTTCCCGAAACCCGCTGCGCCGCGCCACCTCACAGCAAATCTCCGAAATCTGGTCTTTCTTCTCGTCAATTCCCATGAAAAGGATGTTCATGTTCCGAACCATCCGGTCCACGTGCTCCTCGAGCCGGAAGATGAGGATATTGTCTACATCCTCGACGTAATACCCGCGGATCCCTTCGAACAAACCCGTCCCGTAGTTGAAGGCGTGCGTCATGATGCTGATCTTCGCCTGCTCGATCGGAACGTACTTTCCCTCGAAATAAGCAACCGCGGCGGGTTCCATTTTTGCCATGTCAGATTATCTCCAAAACCGTAATTTATCCCTGGGCACCGGCCCACATTATAGAAAATGAGGTTACAAAATAACAGTCCCATGCACACGCCCCCTCACCCTTGATTCCGACCATGCCGTCATTTAAACTCCACCGAGGATTGCTTTCAGGAAAAAACCTGCGGAGGGCCGGTCACATGAAGCACACTCACTCGGGCTGCTGCAACTGCGGAAACCATGGCGTGCCGCGCCGATCCTTTCTGGCCGCCGTCGGCGGGTCGGCCGTTGGCGGTGCGCTCATTTCGGGATGCGCCACAACCGGGGCAGGCGGCGATCGAGCCGCCGCTCACGCGCGCCCCACGCTCGAGAAAAAGGATCTCGTGGTGCAGCCGGTCTTCTTCTACTCGATACCCAAGCGGCGAAATCAGACAAGCTGGCGCGGATGGGGCGACATCCATAATGAGCAAGACGTCGAAAGAGAAGTCGCCAAAATCTCCGCAGAACTCGCGGAGCTTGCCGGCCAGGCCGAGTTTCCCATCAAGGTCTTGCCGGTCGAAAAGGTCAATAACCGCGAGAAAGCCTCCGCCGTCGCCAAAACCAGTGCCGACCTCATGCTCATGTATGCAGCCACCGGCGACGGCCGCGACCTTGAAACGATGATCTCGCCCGACCGCTACAACATCCTGTTTGTCCGCCACCGTTCCGGGCCCGTGTACCTCTGGTACGAAACCGCAAGCTGCCGGCTGCTTCGCAAAACGGTCGACGAGTTCGGGCAACCCGGCCTGACACCGGCCGACGTCGTCGTGGACTGCCAGGACGACCTGCTGTGGCGGTTCCGCGCCCTGTATGCGCTCAAGAATACGCTTGGCTCGAAAATCGTCGCCATCGGCGATGCCGGCGGCTGGGGAAAAGGCGGCGAAAAGGCCCCGCAAATAGCCAAAGACCTGTGGAAACTGGACATCATCCCCGTGCCCTATCCCGAGGTCGCCAAACGGATCAAGTCTGCCCGCGCCGACACCGCCCTCGTCCAAAAAACCAAAAAAGACGCCCACGACTATCTCCGCCGGAGTGGCGTCAAACTCAGCACCGACATCGGGTTCGTCACGCGCGCATTCCTGCTGACGGAAGTCTTCAGAGACCTGATGGACGAAGCCGGCGCACAGGCCATGACCATCAACAACTGCATGAGCACCATCATGCCGATTGCCGAAACCACGGCGTGCCTGCCCCTCAGCCTCATCAACGACAGCGGGGCGATGGCGTTCTGCGAATCGGATTTCGTCGTCATCCCGAGCGGCATTCTTCTTCACCACATCTGCGGGCTACCGGTGTTTCTCCAAGATCCAACCTACCCGCACCACGGCGTCATCACCGTCGCCCACTGCACCGCGCCCAGGCGGATGGACGGCAAAAACCTCGAGCCGGTCAACATCTACACCCACTACGAGTCCGATTACGGGGCCGCGCCGAAGGTCGAGCTCAAGATCGGGCAGACCATTACCATGATCGACCCGGACTTCAACGCCAAGAAGTGGGTCGGATTCCGCGGCAAAGTCGCGGCAAACCCGTTCATGGCCATTTGCAGGTCCCAGTCCGACATCGAAATCGAAGGCGACTGCGACAAGCTGGCCGAGATCATGGTGGGCTTCCACTGGATGCTGGCGTATGGCGACCACCGAAAAGAACTGGGTTATGCGCTCAAGAAACTCGGTATCGAGTGGATCGATCTCACCGAAGAAAGACTCAAGCAAGTTTAAAAAAGCGCTTTCGTGGACGCGGCGTCCCCGCCGCCTCAATTCCAGACCACAAGAGCCTTTGGGAAGCTGGTGGAAACCGAACGATGTGGTTTGATCCGGAAGAGCCCGTTGGATACGTTCGCGGTGGCAATCTGCCACACTGGCGGCAAGATGGCGCGACGTACTTTGCAACTTGGCGCACGGCGGATTCAATGCCAAGAAGCCGGGTGGTTCAGTGGCTGCACGAAAGGCGAGAATGGCTGGCATGTCATCCTGAACCTCACACCAAGGCTCAGATGGCGGAGTATGACAGGCTGTTCAACGCCCGATGGGAACAGTGGCTGGACGAGTCGTACGGTCAATGTCTGCTGGCAAAACCTCCGGTCCGTAAAGTGGTTGGGCAAGCACTGATCCACTACGATGGCGCCAGGTACAGGCTTGGTCCCAGGGTTGTTGCTCCCAACCATGTTCATGTTGTGGTTACGCCGCTGGAAGAGTACAAATTGTCAATCATCAGCCAGAACTGGAAATCGTACACGGCTCACGTAATTAACCGGTTAGTTCAACACAAAGGTGCCTTCTGGGAAAAGGAAAGTTTTGACCACGTCGTAAGGAGTTCGGCAGAATCTGAGCGTATTGCAAGCTATATTCAGAATCACAAAGTAGGCTAGCCTGCTGGAAGTGAAGCGGCGAGGACGCCGCTTCCACGAGGAGTCGCATAATATGAACCGAAGAACATTCTTGGCTATTGGTGGCACCGGCATTCTTTTCTCACTTTCCCGCAACGTCCACGCCGTGTCCGCCCAGACACAGAGTCCGTTCAGGATTTCGCTGGCTCAGTGGTCGCTGAACCAGACCATCCGGGTGAAAAAACGTTCCAACCTCGATTTCCCCAGGGTCGCGCGGGAAGTTTATGAGATCGACTGCGTCGAACTGGTCGACCAGTTTTTTGCCGACAAGGCGAAAGACCAGGCTTACCTCACAGAACTGAAGAAGGTAGCGGATAACGCCGGGGTCTCGATTGGCCTGCTCATGCTCGACACGAACGGCCCGCTCGCGGCCGGTGATGATGCGCAGCGTGCGAAGGCGGTTGAGAAAACCTATCCCTGGCTCGATGCCGCCGCTTTCCTGGGCTGCAAGACTGTCCGCGTGAATTCGCGGGGTGACGGCTCGCCGGATGAGATGCGGCCACGGATCGTCGACAGTTGTTCGACGCTGGCGGATTACGCCGCGGGACGGCAGCTTAACCTCGTCATCGAGAATCACGGCGGACCGTCGTCGGACCCGGCGTGGCTGGTGTCGGTCATGCAGGCGGTCAACAAGCCCAACTTCGGGACGCTGCCGGATTTCGGCAATTTTCCTGACGACGTCAACCGCTATGACGCCGTCGAGGCGTTCATGCCTTACGCAAAAGGCGTCAGCGCAAAATCCATGGCGTTCACGGCGAACGGCGAGTGCGCCGAAACCGATTTCCGCCGGATGATGCGCATCGTGCGCGACGCCTCCTACACCGGTTATGTCGGGGTCGAGTCGTCGCCGAAAGGCGCAGAGAACGAAGCGGACGCCATCCTCAAGACGCGCGACCTGCTCCGGACTATCTTCGCGGAGCAGGAAAAAGTCCAGCCGATCTTCAACGGGAAAGACCTCGAAGGCTGGACGGCTGTCGGCGGGGGCGATTGGGTCGTCGAGAACGGCGTCGCGGGCGCGCGCCTGATCGGGCGCAACGGGAAAGACTGGTCGACCAACCCCGAAAAAACCGGGTCGTGGCTGCGCACCAACTCGCAATACGACGATTTCCGGCTCGAATTCCAATACGCCATCAACGCGGGCGGCAACAGCGGCGTGTTTTTCCGGTCGGCTGAAGCGAGAAACCCGGCGTCCACCGGGTACGAGATGCAGATCATCGATTTCGCCGGGCAGGAACCGTCGACAAGCGGGGCCGGCGCCATTTACAACGTCGTTGCGCCGTCCAAAAACCTGGTGCGGCCCGCGGGCCAGTTCAATGCCGTCACCATCATCGCCCGGGGCAAACAGATCGCCATCGAGATGAACGGCGAGAAGGTTGTCGACGCCGAGTTCGACCGCGCCGCAAAAGGCTATATCGGCCTGCAAAACCATGACGACCACTCCGAGGTGCGGTTCAAAAACATCCGGCTGCAGGAACTCTGAAGCATCTTTTAGTCCTCGAACCGCTCCCATGTATATGGGGCAATTGTTGCCTTTTTTGGGTGCGATGGAATGGCGTCTTGAGGGTAAAACTAAGTGAAACAAGGGTGGTTTGGTTGACAAGAAGCCGCATTTTGGTGCTATTAATGCGGAAGATGTGCGGGCGGATATGGGAGAAGTTTTTTTTAGCTCACACGGACGAACACGGACATCAAAAGGCGCGTTGATGGGCGAAGGGTGGCCGAAGAACAGACCCTGCGGTTTTTCCTCACCATCGAACGTCCGTTTAGCCACGGCTAAAAGAAATTTTTTTATCGTATTGCGCGTTTTTCACAAGATGTAGTATAATTATCGTGAATACGTGTTTCGGGTGTGGGCGCGTCTGTATTTTTGCGCTCAACCCCGTACGGGTTAAGTCATGAGGTGCTGTGCTTTTAGTCGCGAGAGCCGCTTGAAGGAGGGCGTGATGAAGATGCGCAGAAATGTAGTAGGCTTGAGCCTGATTTTTGTTTCGTGCGTGGCTGCGGCCGACACCATCACAGTTGGCGACACGACCTACACCGATGTCTACGTAACTCAAGGGGCCACAATGTATTATGTGAGCAACCCCGAAGATGGGACCATCCTCAACGTCCCGCTGGACCAGGCATCGGGCGTCGAGATCATCCAAGACCGGGAAGCCCGAAGAGCTCTGTATCGCCAGTGGCAGAAAAAGAATGCGGAACGCCGTGGGTTACCTGAACCTGCGCCGGCGGAAGCCACTGATTCCTTAGGTCAGCCCTCGGGCGAGCCGTTCCAGCCGGGAACTCCCTTGAAACCCATCGGGAAAGTCGAGCGGGAATACGACGCGCCGGCGCCTTCCGTCTCGTCGGCCTCGAACAGCAATTACAATCCTGTTGCCTACCAGCGACGCATGTTTGAAATTCAGAGAAACGCGCAGATTGCCCAACTGCGACAGCAAAGAGAATCGCAGAAAATGCAGCGGCTGCGCAACGTCCGCGTTATCACGTCGCAAGACGTGGCCGGCCGCGGGATGACCGGTGGTACGGGCGGTATGGGCGGTATGGGCGGTATGGGTGGCATGGGCGGTATGGGCGGGATGGGCGGTCGGCGGCGGTAATTCTTGTAAGCCGCCAAGCACGCAGGTCAGCAAGTTCAACTACACAGGGGGCGAGTGGCCCATCACAGCGATCCTGGCCGCGATCAACGGCGGTCAGATCAGCTAATCGGGGCGTTTGCGGAAGTCTGGGCGCGCCGATCTTGCGAGATCGGTGCGTTGTTTTTATTGTTTGGATGAGCATGTTGGGACGCCCCCCACAACGCGCGCTAAAGCGCGGCCGGGGGGCGTCCCAACTTATTTCCAGATGCCGATGGATTGGGCGGAGCGGATGAGGTCGTCGCGGAAATCGGGGTGTGCGATGCCGATGAGGAGTTGGGCCCGTTCCCAGAGGTTTCTGCCGCGGAGGTTGACGATGCCGTATTCGGTGGCGACGTAGTGTACGCATGACCTGGGTGTTGTGACGACGCAACCGGGGGTGAGCGTGGCGACGATGCGGGAGCCGACGCCGCCGCTTTTTTTGGTGTAGGTGGATGGGCCGCATAGGATGGCCTTGCCGCCGTTCGAGAGGTCGGCGCCGATGGCGAAATCGAGCTGGCCGCCGGTTCCGGAGACGGTTCTGTGCCCGATGGATTCGGCGTTGACCTGCCCGAGCAGGTCGACTTCGAGGAATGCGTTGACGGTGATGAGGTTGTCGTTCCGGCTCATGATGGCGGGGTCGTTGGTGTAGCTCGAGGAATGGAAGTAGAGTTCGGGGCAGTCTCTGCCGAACTCGATGAGTTCGCGGGTGCCGATGAGTATGCTGGCGATTATTTTTCCTCGGTCGATGCCTTTCCTGGCGCCGGTGATCTTGCCGGCCTTGTAAATGTTCATGATGCCTTCGGGTAAGACTTCGGTGTGGATGCCGAGGTCTTTGAGGGTGGATTCGGCGATGCGTTTGGCGATGGCCATGGGCACGCTGCCGTAACCGATCTGAAGGCAGGCGCCGTCGACGATTTCGCCGAGGATCCGGTCGGCGATCTGGATTTCGGTGTCGGTGGGCGGCGGGCTTGGGACGTCGATGAGGGACGGATTATGGCCTTCGATGACGTAGTCGACCTGGGAGAGGTGGATTCGGCAGTCGTCGGAACCGCGCATGGGATAGTAGGACTCGTTGATTTCGGCGATGAAACATTTTGCGGTGAGCGCGTCGGCCTTGGCGAGTGCGGGGCAGGGGCAGAAGTGGAGGTAGCCGTCGGCGTCGGGTGGCGACACCATGAAGGCGGCGAAGTCGGACTGCAGCTCGCCGCGTTCGAAGAAGCTTTCATAGCGGGCGAGGCGCCCCGGGATACTGCATGCACAGTGAGTGGGCAGCAAGTTTTCGAGCGGCCCGAGGAACAACGAGTGGAGGCGGAAAGCCTTTCCCTGTGGGTCGGCGGCAAAGGTTTGCATGGGTGGGCCGATGCGCAGTTCACTGCGGATTGTGACGTTTTCGAACTGGCCGGCGCGTTTGGCGAGCGCGGCGTCGAAGTATTGGGAACTGGCATAGAAGGCGTAGTAGTCAATGACGTCGCCGGATTTGACCATGGCGGCCGCATCGTCGCTGGAGATGAGTTTGCTGCGGTAGAGGTCGGTGAGGTGGGACATGGCGGCGGGCTCCTTTTTGTTCGCGCGCTACCGCATTATGCGTGAGGTCCGATCCGCATGGCAAAACACGAAAAACAGGCTGGAGACCGGAGTCTGGAGGAAATGATGAACGATCTTAGGGCAGCGGAGCCGCAACCCAGAAAGCGCCTGAAGGTGTCATTCCGAGGAGCGCTGGCACGTGGCCTCTACTCTTAATTCAAAAACCTGAGCCCAGCGCGACGTCCGACCGCGTCCCCGCGGTCGGCGGAATCCCCTCGGTATTGTTGCGGGCATGAACTTGGTGAGGACTGATCGGGACGCCACTGGTTGCAACCGAGGGGCGATCCTGCCGACTTCGTCGGACGCCCTGCCAGGGGACATCAGGAACAATGACATTAGCCACTGCCTGACAGGGCTCCTAAGAAAACCTTTGTTGCGGAGACTCCTCGGGAAGTCTCTGGTGTCGACCGCGGGGATCCTCACGCCCCGCCATCAGACGCCTCGACCCAACACCCAAGGCCGGCGACTGGCGGGGCTCAGGATGACAGGCTTTGATCTTGGTTTTGTTCCATAAAAAAGCCCTGGACAAGGGCTTCTAGGCTCAGGATGACAGGCTTTGATCTGGGGCTGGACTTTCTGTGAAAAGCGGCGGGAAATTGACAGATAGTAGTACAGAGCCGAATTGAGGGCGATGAACAAGAAACAATAGGACCGACAGGGGCATCTGCTTCGCTGGCTACTTTTTTTCGCCGTATTTTTTGAGTTTGTCCATGAATCGGCGGTAGAGGGGGTAGGTTTTGGGGTCGTTTTCCTGCTCGAACTCTTTGAGTAACTCGCGTTGCCTGCGGGTGAGCTTTGCGGGAATCTCGACGACCACCTTGACGATTTGGTCGCCCTGGCGGTAGCCGCGGAGGTCGGGCATGCCCATCCCGCGCAGGCGGAACAGGGTGCCGGACTGCGTGCCGGGCGGGATCTTGAGGTCGGCGTCGCCGCGCAGCGTAGGTACGCGGACGGTCGCGCCGACCGCGGCCTGAGTGAACGAGATGGGGAACTCGCAGATGATGTCGACGCCTTCGCGGGCAAAGATGTCGTGGGCTTCGACTTCGACGAGAACGTGAAGGTCGCCGCGCGGGCCGCCGTTTTCACCGGGCTCACCTTCGCCGGCGACCCTGAGCCGCATGCCGCTGTCGATTCCGGCGGGGATGTCGACGTTGATTTCGCGGGAGAGGCGGACGCGGCCCGTGCCGGAACATCGCGGGCACGGTTTTGAGACGATCCGGCCGGCGCCGCGGCACCGGTGGCACGTCTGTGTGACGCTGAAGAAGCCTTGCGCAATGCGGACCTGCCCGGCGCCGTGGCAGGTCGGGCAGACTTCGGGTCGCGAGCCGGGTGCGGCGCCTGAGCCGGAGCATTCGCTGCACAGTTCCATCCGGGCGAACCGGATTTTTCGTTTGGCGCCGAACGCGGCTTCTTCGAGCGTGATGGTGGTCCTGTATTCGAGGTCGTTGCCGGGGCGTGCGGCAGTTCGGCCGCGCCCGCCGCCGCCGCCGCGGCCGAACAGCATGTCGAAGAAATCGTCGAAGGGGCTGTCGAACCCGGCGCCGCCAAACCCTGTGCCGCCGAAACCTGCGCCGCCGAAACCGGCCTGTTCGCCGACCGAGCCGAACCGGTCGTATTGTTTTCGTTTCTCGGGATTCTTGAGGATGTCGTACGCGGCGTTGATTTCTTTGAGCTTGTTTTCGGCTTCCTTATCGCCGCCGGTTTTGTCGGGGTGGTATTTGTGGGCGAGCTTGAGGTACGCGCGGCGGATCTCGTCGTCGGAGGCGTCGCGCGATACGCCGAGAATTTCGTATAAATCAACCTGTTTCGGCATTACAGATCAATGGGACCATTGGGACGATTGGGACTTATGTTCGAGTTCGCGATCATCCATCTACTTCTTGTCTTTTTCCTCGTCCACCACGGTGAAATCGGCGTCGACGGTGTCGCCGCCGGCGGTTTTCTTTCCGTCGCCGTCTTTGGACTGCTGTTGGGCGGGTCCGGCCTGCTGCTGTTTGGATGCGGCGGCGTACATGGCTTCGGCGAGCTTGTGGGATGCCTGTGTGACGCGCTGCATGGCGGCCTCGATGGCAGCGGTGTCCTCACCGCCGAGAGAGGTTCGTAGTTCGCCGAGCGCGGTTTCGAGTGCGGCCTTGTCTTCGGCGGGGATTTTGTCGGCGTTTTCCTTGAGCATTTTTTCGGTGGTGTAGAGGAGTGTGTCGCCGCTGTTTCTAATTTCGATTTTGTGTTTCTTTTCCTTGTCTTCCTGTGCGTGCAGTTCCGAATCGCGCACCATCTTTTTGATGTCTTCCTCGGACAGGCCGCTCGACGACTCGATCCGGATTTTCTGCTCTTTACTGGTGGCGAGGTCTTTGGCGGAGACGTGGACGATCCCGTTGGCGTCGATGTCGAATGCGACTTCGATCTGGGGAATGCCCCGGGGCGCCGGCGGGAGGCCGAGGAGGTCGAACCGGCCGAGGGTTCGGTTGTCGGCGGCCATTTCGCGCTCGCCCTGGAGGACGTGAATCGTGACGGCGGTCTGGCTGTCGGCGGCGGTCGAGAAGATCTGGCGTTTGGTGACGGGGATGGTGGTGTTGCGCTCGATGAGCTTGGTGCAGATGCCGCCGAGCGTTTCGATTCCGAGCGAGAGGGGCGTGACGTCGAGGAGGAGTACGTCTTTGACTTCGCCTGCGAGCACGCCGCCCTGGATGGCCGCACCAACCGCGACGACTTCGTCCGGGTTGACGCCGCGGTGCGGCTCCTTGTTGAAGACGCCCTTGACGATCTCGCCAACCGCGGGCATGCGCGTCATGCCGCCGACCAGGATCACTTCGTCGATGTCGGACGGTTTGACGGCGGCGTCTTCGAGGGCGCGGTAACAGGGGTTTTTGGTGTGCTGGAGCAGGTGGTCGCAGAGTTGTTCAAGCTTGGCGCGGGTGAGGGTGTAATTCAAGTGTTTCGGGCCCGAAGCGTCGGCGGTGATGAACGGCAGGTTGACGTCGGTACTCAGCGTGGTCGAGAGTTCGCACTTGGCTTTTTCGGCGGCTTCTTTCAGGCGCTGGAGTGCCATGGGATCCTTGCGGAGGTCGATACCCTGGTCGCGGATGAATTCTTCGGCGAGCCAGTCGATGACGACCTGGTCGAAATCGTCGCCGCCGAGGTGTGTATCGCCGTTGGTGCTGAGCACTTCAAAACTGTCGTCGCCGATGGCGAGGATCGAGATGTCGAACGTGCCGCCGCCGAGATCGTATACGGCGACCTTCTCGTTTTTCTTGCGTTCGAGCCCGTAGGCGAGCGCGGCGGCCGTGGGCTCGTTGATGATTCGAAGGACATCGAGCCCGGCGATTCGGCCGGCGTCTTTTGTGGCCTGGCGCTGGGAGTCGTTGAAGTAGGCGGGGACGGTGACGACGGCCTTGGCGACGGCGGTGCCGAGATAGGACTCGGCCGTTTCCTTCATTTTCTGGAGAACCATGGCGGAGATTTCGGGCGGGCGGTAGGTTTTCCCCTGCACCACGACCTGGACGTCGCCGGTGGAGGACGGCGCGACCTTGTACGGCACGAGCTTCTCTTCCTGGGCGACTTCGTCGTGGCGCCGGCCCATGAAACGCTTGATTGAAAACACGGTGTTTTGCGGATTGGTGATGGCCTGCCGTTTGGCGGCGGCGCCAACGAGCCGCTCGCCGTCTTTGGTGAATGCGACGACGGACGGTGTGGTCCGATTGCCTTCGGCATTGGCGATCACGACGGGCTTGCCGCCTTCCATGATGGCGACGCACGAGTTGGTCGTTCCCAAGTCAATTCCGATAACTTTCGACATTTTCTTCGATCCTCCAGACTCAATCCGTATCGGACTTCTGCGCCACATCCGCGTCGGCGGGCTCGATTTCTTCTTCGGTGGCGGGCGCCGGTTCGGAAGAAGCCTTGCTCACGACGACTTTCGCGGGGCGCAAAACAAAATCTCCCAGCTTGTACCCTTTTTCAAACTCCTGGACCACGTGGTCCGGAGGGATTTCATCGGACTCGGCCTGCATGACGGCCTCGTGGACGTGCGGGTCGAACGGCTTGTTGAGTGCGGGGATTTGCTTGAGGCCGTGGCGATCCAACACGCCCCGGAACTGGCCCAGCACCATCTTCACGCCTTCGACGAGCGCGTCCGGTTCAGCATCCGCGTGGTCGACGGCCCGTTCGAGGTTGTCCAAGACGGGGAGCAGGTCGCGCACGACGGATTCGGCGGCCAGCTTCTTGGTGCGCTCATGATCGCGGGCAAGCCGCTTGCGGTAGTTGTCGAAATCGGCGAGGGTGCGGAGCAACTGGTCGCGGACCGCATCGCGTTCTGCGACGAGCGCGACGATATCGGGCTGTTCGGGGGCCGGAGCTTGAGCCTCGGCAGGAGGCGTCTCCGTGCCTGCCGGCGCGGGTGCCGATGCGATTTCTTTTTCGAGCTTTTTTTCGAGCTCGGTTTTTCCCTTGTCCTTTTTCATCTCACAAAAACCTCGCTGCCCGCTCTGCAGGGCAGTCGTTTCAGCCAACGAGACCTGTCAAAAACCGGCTTACCATCCCGGCGGTGTAATCGACGATTGCGGTGAGCCGGGGATACGGCATCCTGCGCGGCCCCAGGACACCCAGCACGCCCACGGCTTTGTTGCCGACCCGGTACGGCGAGGTGACGACGCTGATCTCCTGCAATCCGGGCTGCCGGAGCTCGGAGCCGATAAGCACGGACGGGACGGGCGTTGAGCGGTCGGCGATGCCGGCCTGCAAAAGCTGGACGAGCCGGTCGCGCTCTTCAAACAGGCCGAACACCTCGCGGGCCCGGCCCACATCGTGGAATTCCGGCTGCTCAAACAGTTGAGCCGTGCCTTCTAGGTACAACTGGCCCGGCCGGGACCGGGGCAGGAAGCTTACGACTTGCAGTGCCTCCTCGGCGAGCCGGCGTTGTTTGTCGATTAGGGTTCGCATCACCTCTTCAACGACTGACGGGATCCGGCTAATCAAGACGCCGCGGAGATGGTCGTTGAGGAACCGGTTGAGCTTGCCGAGGTCGTCGCCCTGCGGGGGCGTATCGAGCGGCATCATGACGGTGTGGACGCGCCCATAGTTGTCGGCGACGAGGACCGCACCGCGGTTGGATGCGACATGGACCACTTCGATGTGGCGCACCTCGACCGAATGCTCGTCGGGGGCTTTGACCATGCCGGTCTGGTGCGTGATCAGGGCAAGCAACTGGCTGGTGTGGCGGAGGACCTCGTCGGTGTCGCGCAGGCGGGCCGACAACTCGTGGTCGATCCGGTTGCGTTCGGCGAGGGTCAGTTCCTGGACGCGCATCAGATAATTCACAAAATACCGGTAGCCTTTGTCGGTCGGCACCCGCCCCGAACTGGTGTGCAACTGCTGCAAGTAACCCAGTTCTTCGAGGTCGGACATCACGTTGCGGACGGTCGCCGGGCTGAGGTCAAGGCCGAAACGCTTCACAACCGTGCGTGAACCGACGGGTTCCGCCATGGTGATGTAACACTGCACGACGGCCTGCAGGATTGTTTGTTCGCGTTGGTTGAGCGTTTCGTTAAGCGTCATGAGCCACCCGGTCTGCGGGGCCGTTTAGCACTCCTCCACTCCGAGTGCTAACAACGACCGAGTGTACCATACCCAAAATGGCCTGTCAAGCATAAGGGCCGGCCAGACTTTTTCAATAAGTATGGCGGGAAGGCATGCCCAAGTGATGTCGGTCGCACCTTTAATTAGTTTCGAGTTTTTCGTGGATTTATTGAATTATCTATTGACAAAGCCTGAATTGCTTGATATTTTATCCAGCATTCAACGATAGTGCGCGGAAGGAGCCAGATGCGAGTCGGGTTCGACCTCAACCCCATCACGTCACACCGCACGGGGGTTGGGAATTACTGCTACTACCTGCTCAAGAGCCTGTTGGGCCTGTACCCGGAGACGAAGTTTTCCGGGTTTTCGTCGGGTTCGGCGAAAGTGGAGTTGGGAAGCCTGTCCGGCCGGGTGGCGCACCGTCACGTGGGGGTGCCGACGCGGGTGCTTTACGGCTGGTGGCAGACGTTTCACAAGCCGGAGGTGGACCGTCTGCTGGGTGGGCTTGATGTGTACCATGCGACGAACTTTTTCCTGCCTCCGACGTGGCGTGCGGCGCGGGTGTTGATGGTGCACGACCTGGCGTTTCTGGCGCGGCCGGCGTACTGCGACCCGGCGGTGGTCAGGCCGTTTTCGCGGAAGGCGCGGAAGTTTGCGCGGGAAGCGGACGGGCTGCTGGTCAACTCAAACTCGACGAAACGGGACGTGGTGCAGTTTTTGGACGTTGACCCGGCGAAGATTGTGGTAGCACCGCTGGCCGTGGATGAAGATCTGTGCCCGATGCTGCCGGAAGCGGCGCAGGAACAGTTGGCGCAGCGGTTTAATATGAAGGGGCCGTTTATCCTGTTTGTGGGGACGATCGAGGCGCGGAAGAACCCGGCGAACCTGGTTCGAGCGTTTGGTCGGCTGGCGGGGGAGTTTCCGCACAAGCTGGTGTTGATAGGGGAGCGTGGGTACGGGGCGCAGGAGGTGTTTGAGGCGGTGGCGCAACTTGGGTTGGCGGGGCGTGTGGTGGAGATGGGCTACCTGCCCGACTACCTGCAATTGCGGGCCTTTTACAGCGCGGCGGACCTGTTCGTTTTCCCGACGCGGTACGAGGGGTTCGGCCTGCCGGTGCTCGAGGCGATGGCGTGCGGGTGCCCGGTGGTGACGTCGGCCAATTCGAGCATGAGGGAGGTTGCGGGAGGGGCAGCGCTTTACGCCGACCCGGAGTCGGTGGAGAACCTGGCGGCAGTGATGCGGCGCGTGCTCGAGGAGGCGGGCACGCGGGAAAACATGACCGTGCTTGGGCAGGACAGGGCGAAGCTGTTTTCATGGGAAAGCTGCGCAAAAGCCACGTACGAACTGTATCAGCGGTGCGCGGCGCTGATCTAAGAGGGAAATCATAGCGCCTCTCGCCGTGGCGTCGGAAGATCGTAAAGAGGCCCGCCCGTTACCGCCCAAAAAGCCACTGAAAAAGGTTGATTGCCGTCCAGAAAACCCGGAACGGGTCTTGCTGGCCAGAAAACCCGGAACGGGTTTAATGTGAGTAGCCGGAGGTGACTGGAAGGAACCTCCGGAAATAGGTCCCACTGAAGGCCAACCCTGAATGGGTTGAATGTGAACAGCCGCGAGAAGACCTTAGAAAGTCCAGGAAATGGCGGCCATACAAGCAGACTATTCCAGGTATTTCTCGTCAAACTCTACACCGGCGTCAAGAAGCAGAGTGCGCAATTCTTCTCGAAATGTAACGGTGCGGTGATGCTCAGCCTGGTTCTTTATGTATTCGATTAGCGTGTCCTTTTCATTTGTGGAATGGGTGAACGCGCCGTAGTCTTCCTGCCAGTGCATGAATGCTGGAAAAACCCGACTCTCTTTGATCCACAACGAGGCGGCCACTTTAATGTCTTTTATAAAATCGGCCAGACAGACCGAGGGGTGCAAGCCTGTTAAGAGGTGGAGGTGGTCCTGGATACCGTTGATTCGATACAAATGAGTGTTATGGCCTTTGATAACTCCCCAGATATACTTGAAGAGCTCTTCTCGGTGTTCGGCGTCGAGTGTTGGTCGCCGTTCTTTTGTTGAAAAGGTGATATGGTAATAAATCTGTGTGTAGGTGGACATGGCGCGCGCGCGCGCGTAGTTCAACCCTTTCAGGGTTGTCCACACAGACTTCGGGATCCGGAGGCTCCCTCCGGTCGCCTCCGGCTATTCACATTGTTCCCCTTCGGGGAATAGATGGAATCCATAATGAACGTTAAAGCCTCCATTCACCCGCCGCGGTCTGGAAGACGCGGCCGAGAGCCAGCGCCTACTGGGGGTTTTCGCCGGCTTCGGTTAGGCGTTTTTTGGCTTCGGCGTAGACGTCGGCGGGGAGGGGCCCGCGGGTGGCGGCGTTGACGTTTTCCTGGAGGTGATCGGGGTGGAGGGTTCCGACGATGGTGGTGTGGCAATGGGGGTGGCTGAGCGTAAAACGGAGCAGAAATGAGGTGCGCGACTCATCCGTGCCTCGGAGTTCATCGAGCCTGGCCCGTTGAAACAGGTCCCACAGGTCGGTCTTGCTTCTGCCGGCGGTTTTTCCGGGTTCGCCGCGGGCGACGCCGCCTCGGATGATGATACCGGCCCCGGCTTCGGCGGCTTTTGTGATCCAGTTTTCGTGCCTGCGGTCGAGCGCGCTGTAGGGGATTTGAAAGGTGTCAAACGCGCCCCACTCGATGTAGCGGCCCAAATCGGGGATCGTGCTCGAACAGCCGATGTACTTGACTACCCCCTGATCGCGGAGTTCGCGCAACAGGTCCACGAGGCCGTACTCCTCGGCGAGTTCGACGGCGGGGTTGTGCAACTGGAGGAGGTCGACGTAAGGCGTTTCCATTTTCATGAGCGAATCGCAGATGTTGCGGAGGATGTTTTCGCGGGTCCAGAAGTGGGGCGTATCGTCGTGGTCGCCGGCGAATATCATGTGGCATCCGCACTTGGTGGCGAGATAGAACTCGCCGCGGCGCCTGGCGATATGCCGGCCGATGAACATTTCGCTCTTGCCGTAGTCGTTCGCGGTATCGATGAAATTGATGCCGGCATCGAGTACGGCGTTGAGGATGGTCTTGGCCTGCTCGTCTGAACAAGGCCGGCCGCCCCAAATCCGGTCGCCGCGGATTTCCATCGCGCCGTAGCCCAGTTGAGTCACTTCGAGGCCGGTTCTGCCCAACGTGCGTTTTGGCAAGCCCATATGTCTCCCCTTTCAGTGACGCGGCCCCGCCGCGCCGCGACTCGGTCGCGCATATTCCCGGGAACACGAGTGCCCGGGCGGTTATTTCTCCGCAATAAACCCGTGGAACCGGCCCATCCAGTACGGCAGGAGATAGGCGGCGCCGTCGTCTTCGACCCGGCCGTCACCGCCCTCGTCGGGCAGGTAGGGATTGCTGTTCCACTTGTCGAAATCGCGCTCGTCGGCCGGAGGGACGGTCATCAACTGGCGCTCGCCGAACCGATCGACCCTGGGATCGAACATTAGGTCGTCGCGTTGGGAGTTGTCCATTTGCCAGTTGCGGCGGTCTTCGGGGATCTCCTTGAGGTTTTCGATTGCCGCCGGAAGATCGACGTAACGCGGGTCGATTGTGGCGGTGACGAACACGTAGAAACTGGGTTTTTCGGGCCTAACGATTTTGTAATGGCGTCGCACGGCCCGTTTCAGGGCTTGCAGGGCGTTAGGATCTTTTTCGATTTCGAGGATGGGATACCAGGCGACGTAGCCGAGTTGGTCGTCGGAGTGGTTATTCTCGTCCGGGAACACCTTTTTTTCGAGCAGGACGTTGTTCAGATAGCCGTGGTCTACTACCAAGTGCTCGAAATGCCGGCGGTACTTGTCGTCGCCGGTGATGTACCAGGCGGTGTCGAGGAACGACAGGATCTCGAGGCTGTTGAGGCCGTTTTCGATGTAGTGCACGGGGTTGTCGTTGAGGTTTTCAGGGTTCCAAAAGCCCCACCGCGTCCGTTTTCCGGTCCAATCGATGAGTTGATAGTTGTTGTCGACGATGTAGTCGGTGAGCGCGCGCACCTGCTTGATGCAGAGGTCACGTTCGGCGTCGTCGTGGCGGGCGATGTGCTCCCAGTACATGTAGAAGGCGAGATAGTGGCCGTCGATCTCGTCGCTCGATGTGTCGCTTTTCCAGTAAAACTTGCCGTCGGGTGCGGGCCGCCATTGTTTGTCTTTTTTCAGGCCTTCCTCGACCGTCACGACGCTGCGCGCGACGAGCCCCGGCGTGCCTGACACGTTTTGGAGCATGTAGAGGGCGTGCATGCTTTCGAGAGCGGACGCCTTGGCGGCGGGATCGCCGGTTGCGCCATAGCAGAGCGACATGGCGGCGACGTGGTAGGCGGTCCACAGGCCGTCGTTGTCGTTGTCGGGGATGGTGAAGGACGTGGGCGTTTGGGCGTCATCGAGGACGCAGGAGGCGACGAGGCCGAACCGCCTGTGCCGCTCGTTGACGCGCTTCTCGATGGACTGGGCCTTCTCGAGCAGCGTGGTGGTAACTTCGTCGATGGGCGTTTGGAACCCGCCTTCGGTGGTGAACCAGGCGCGGCGTCCGCCGGGCTCGATGTTGATCTTCAGGACGTGGTCGTTGGGAAGATAACGCGGTCCGGCCCTGTAAAACCATTTGCGGCCTTCGGCGTCTGGGCGGTATTGGATTGCTCCGCGTGTCGTGCCGATCCACACCCGGTCGCGGCTGTCGATGGCGAGCGCGGTAACGTCTTCGACGGGGAGGCCGTCCCTGCCGCGGATGTGTGTCCATTGCCCGTCGCGCGATCTGAGGCTGATGCCCAGCGGCGTGCCGACCCAGAGGGCGCCTTTAGAATCGGCGGCGAGGGCTGTGATGTGCGAGGTGAGCGGACCGTCGATGCCGTACGTCTCGTGGCGCACGCGCGGGCCGCCCGGGGCTTCACTGAACAACCCTGCCTCCGAGCCAAGCCAGCGCACGCCATCAATTTCGACGGGGGCTGGCGCGGGGAAATCGACTTTAGTTGGCGGGAATGCGCGCACGTGCACGTCGAACGGCTCGACAACGATGGGAAGCTGGGTATCTGCGGCGGCGCGGGCGGAACGGGGATCGTCTTCATCGCGGAGCGCGGGCACGACGTTGTCGAGCTTGAACTCGAGCTGAGAGACGAGCGCCGCGAAGACGGCGACGAGGGCGAGGGCTGGCTGCATGGTGGAACCTCCGTGGTGGCCTGGGGGTGAGTGTGCCACGCGGGGCAAGGCAGATCAAACCGCAGAAATGGACCTGGTGGACATCGTGGACGGAGGCAAGTAGGATGGACTTTGAAACAGGAGGAGTCAGTGATGAGCAGACGATTTTCACGCCGGGGCTTTCTAGGGATGGTTGCGGCGGGTGCGGCGCTGCAATCGGTGAATGTGCGGGCGGATTCGGGGCGGAAGCCCAATGTGCTTTTCGTGATGACGGATCAGCAGCGTGCGGATGCCATCTCAGCGCTGGGCAATTCACACATCTACACGCCGAACCTGGACCGGCTTGTGGCGCGTGGCGTTGCGTTTGTGAATGCCTATTCGACGTGCCCGGTGTGCGTTCCGGCGCGGCTGACGATCCGGACGGGCTGCGAGCCGCCAACCACGGGCTGTTACGCCAACATGCGGCCGGACCTGGTGGCGGGCCAGGCCGCGGGCAACGAGGACCGGTGCGGGAGGTATCTGGCGCGGACGATGGTGCGCCTGGGTTACAGGACGTTCGGGATCGGCAAGTTTCACACGTCACCGTGGGACGAGGACATCGGGTACGAGGTACACCTGCACAGCGAGGAGATGTACGGGTCGCCGGAACACCGCGCGCGCGACGACTACGCTTCTTTCATCGCCAAGGAACACCCGGAGTACGATTTTGTCGAGGCGCTGATGGGCGAGCGAACGGAGATGTATTACGCGCCGCAGATGAGCCCGCTGCCCGCGCACCTGGGAGTCGAGGCGTGGGCCGCGGACCGGGCGGTCGAGCAGATAAAGGGCGATGACGGGCGGCCGTACTTCGGGTTTGTGTCGTTCATCGGACCGCACCCGCCGTGCGCGCCGCCCATCCCGTTCAACCGGATGTACGACCCGGACCGGATGCCCAACCCCGTCCGCGGCGACAAGGACATCGACGGGATGGACGAGTACGTCCGGTGGATGAACTACGCGATCTGGGCCGAAGATATCAGCGATTCGCACGCGCGGGCCGTGAAAGCGAGGTACTACGGCGAGATCTCGTATATCGACGAGCGCCTGGGGAGAATCCTGGATGCGGTCGAGGCTCGGGGTGACGGGGACAACACGCTGATCGCGTTTTTTGCCGACCACGGCGACCATCTCGGCGATCATGGCGCGTGGCAGAAGGAGAGCTTTTTCGATGCGGCGTGCCGAGTGCCATTCCTGGTGAGTTGGCCGGCGCGGCTGCCCGCGGGCGCGCGGCGCGAGGAGTTGGTGTGCCTGACGGACCTGTTCGGTATCGCCACGACGGCGGCGGCGGGCAAACCGGAGTTGCGCGAAGGGGTAGATGTGCTGGCGATGCTGGCGGGTCAAGCGCCGGCGCGGGAGCGGCTGGTGGGCTATTACGGCGTTCCGGGGTCGAATCACTTCAAGGTGATGGTGCGGGAAGGCGAGTGGAAGTACATCTACATGGCCAATGGCGGGCTCGAGCAGCTTTTCAACCTCGAGGAGGACCCGCAGGAGTTGCGGCAGCGAATCGCGGACGCGCCCGAGGTCGCGAAACGGCTGCGGACGGCTGCGGGCGAGGCGGTGCGGCGGCCGAATGCGAATCGAGCGCTGGACGCCGACGGGACGCTGAAAAAGTTTCCGCGGGAAGCACTCAAGCGGCAGCGGATTTACCAGTTTGACGGATCGCGCGGCGTGAGAGGGTTTCCGCAACGGCCGCAGGACGTCGTGCGGCCGGCGAAGCCGTAATAGACGCTTTGCTACCCGGGCGCGCGTGTCACGTAGCGTGGCATAATGACATGAAGCGGCGGGGACGCCCCTTCCACGGTACCTGCTAAGAAAACTTTTTGGGAAGACCTCTTGGGACGCCACTGGCACCGAGCGGGGGGATCCTCACGCCCTGCCATAAAGCGTCATGAACAATAGCCTTAGCGAGTGGCTGGCAGGGCTCAGGATGACAGGCTTTGGGGCGGGGTTAGAATGACAGGCTTTAATCTTGGTTTTCTTTCACAAAAAAGCCCGCGAGAGGGCTTCCTCGCTCAGGATGACAGGCTTTGGAGCGGGGTTAGAATGACAGGCTTTAATCTTGGTTTTCTTTCACAAAAAAGCCCGCAAGAGGGCTTTTTCGCTCAGGATAACAGGCTTTGATCCTGGTTTTGGCCCACAAAAAAGCCGTGGTGCAGGGCATGCTTGCTCAGGGTGACAGGCTTTGATCTTGGTTTTCTCCCCAAAACGGCTGCCACAGGCTTTAACACTCACGAGAAAATAGTTTTAGAGCTTTATTGGTTGGGCGCCGGGGCAGTCGATGCCTCTTCGGATGAGGAGGGAGCCGTCGAGCCGGTAGAGGTTGACGATGGCCTGGAGGAAGTTTTTGGCGGCCTCGACCTCGTTGATCTGGGCTTCGAGGAGGTCGCGCTGGGCTTGCGCCACCAGCAGGCTGGTGGAGGAGCCGAGCCTCATTTTTTCGGCTTCAGTCCTAGCGACTGTTTCCTGAAGTTTTCGCGTGGCGGCGGTTGCGGCTATTTGCTCGCGGGCGCGACGCAGTTCGATGTAGGCGCTGCGGACGTCCTGTTCGACGAGTTGGGCGAGGTTGGCGAGTGCCTGCTCGTCCTTGTCGCGGGAGAACTCGGCGCGGTTGTGCCTTGCGCGCGCCGCCCGGTTGCCGATGGGATAGCTGAACACGGCGCCGACGGATGCGCGCGCGTCTTCGTTCTCGATGTTGCGGGTGGATTCGCGGAAGATCTGCGCGTACTCGGTTTCCGTCAGTCCTTTGGACAGGCTGAGGATCAGGTCCAACTGCGGCAGGAGCCCGTTTCGGGTGGTAATGAGAGAGAGTTCGTCGCGCTGGATGAGGAGCCGGGCCTGGTTGAGCTCGGGTCGCATCTGCTGGGCGAACGCGATGGATTGCGGGACAGTGTCGAGGTCGATCTCGGGCATGACGGGCTGTGTGGTGATGGCGAGATCCTGGTGTTCGAGCGCCTGTTCGTCTGGATTCAGGAGCCGGAGGAGTTGGAGTCGGAGCTGGTTGAGCCTGCTGCGTCCGTCGATCAGGAGGTTTTGTCGGAGGGCCACCTCGGCATCGGCGGCGGCGCGCTCGGTTTCGGCGAGGACGCCGACCCGGATGCGTTCTTCGACCTCTTTCGCCTGGTTTTGGGCGAGTGTGAGGGACTCTTCGAGAATATTTATCTGCTCTTGCGCCAGCGTGTAATCCCAGTAGGTGGTTTCGACCTCGGCGACAAGGTTTTCGACAGCGGCTCTGAACTCGTAGTCGGAGGATAGGGCGGCCAGCTTGGCCTGGCGCAAGCCGGCCAGGTTGACTTTGAGCCCAAACCCCTGCAACAGGTGCTGCGAGATGGAAAGGTCAGTACCGGCGGAATCGAGCAATGTGTCGCTTCCCTCGGCGCCGATCCTCGAGGTGAAGGTATCGGCGCGGCTGCGCGACGGCGACACCGAGGCGTTTATCGTGGTGCCGGTGGGCAGGTATTCGCTGACGCCGAGGTCGCCGGACGTGGTGTAGGTTTCCGACCCGGCCTCGGCGCGTTCGTCGATGGTGATTGTGCCGGCGGGCGTGCCCGCGCCGGAGGGGACGTCGAGCGGAACTGCGGTGATGAAATCGCGCTCGGACCTGGCCTTGGAACGGGTGAGGGATGCGTCGACGGCGGGATCGAACAGGGCGCGTTGTTCGGCGATGAGGGTACGTGCGGATGCGGGGTCGATTTGTTCAACCTGGAGCCCGAGGTTTTTCTCGAGCGCGAGCTCGATGGCGTCCTGCATCGAGAGTGAAAGGGTGGCGGCGGGTGCGGCCGGTTCCGGTGCGGGGGCGGGCACAGGGGTATTAGGCGGCAAGGGGGGCGGCGATGGTTGTTCGACGGCAGGGGGCTCAACGGCAACCACAGGTAATTCGGGCGCCTTTGAGAATTCGATCGTGGTGCATCCGGCGGCCAGGAGCAAGGCGAAAAAGACCAGCGGCGTCGCCGCCTTTGACCAACTGACTGGCATTTGTTTCTCCCCAATAGGACCCATAGGACCTATACGACCTATAGGACCACTACTTTTTGAAACCGCGCACTATTCATACCGCAGCGCCTCGATCGGGTTCAACTTTGCGGCGCGCCGGGCGGGGTAGTAGCCGAAGAAGATGCCGACGACGCAGGCGAACATGATGGCGAGCAGGATATTCTTCGGCTGGATCTCGACGGTGAACATGGTGAGGGAACCGATGGTTTTTGCCGCGCCCACGCCGGCCACCACTCCGAGCAGCCCGCCCAACCCGCTCATGAAGATGGACTCGAACAGGAACTGGCGCAAGATGTCCCTGTTTTTTGCGCCAATAGCTTTTCGGACGCCGATCTCGCGGGTACGTTCGGTGACGGTGACGAGCATGATGTTCATGATGCCGATTCCGCCAACGAGGAGGCTGATTCCGGCGACGGCTCCCAGCAGGATGGTGAAGGTGCGTGTGACTTCGGATGCGGTGTCGAGTATTTCGGCCTGATTTCGGATTTCGAAATCGTCAAGCGCCTCGGGCAGGATGCGGTGTCGGCGACGCAGCAGGGTTGTGACGGCGTCCTGTACCGTGTTGAGGTCGGCGCCGGGCTTGCACTGAATGTCTATCTCTCGGAGGTAATCAACGCCAAGCATTTGTTTCATTGCGGTCGTGTAGGGCACCACGACCTGGTCGTCAGGGTTGTACCAGCCCTGGTCGCCTTTTGACTTTGTGACGCCGATCACTTGAAAGTTCATGCCGTTAATCTTGACGATGGCGCCCACGGGGTTGTCCTGTCCCATGAGGTTTTCCACCGTCACTGGCCCGAGGATGGCAACGTGCGCAAGCCGTTCAGTTTCGGCGTCTGAAAACAGGCGGCCCTTGTCGAGATCGAACGCCCTGATCGGGAAAAACGTGATCGAGGTGCCGACCAAACTGCAGGAAGCATTGTTTTCGTAGTACTTGACCTGCCCGCGGCCCTGGACAACCGGCGCAACTGCGTGTACGTTTTCTACCTCGGCGAGGATGGCTTCGGCGTCTTCGAGTGTGAGGTTCTGTTGAGTGCCAATATGGACGCCCCCAGGGCCGTGCTGACCCGGCCGGACCACGAGCAACTGGGTGCCCATGGCGCTGATGCTATTGAGCACCTGGGCCTTGGCGCCGTCGGCGATCGCGAGCATGGCGATGACGGCGCCCACGCCGATGATGATGCCCAGCACCGCGAGAAACGAGCGGAGCTTGTTCGAAACCAGGCTGAACATCGCCACTTTAAGCAGGGTGATGAAATACATGGGCCGGCCTCCTTATGCGTCCACGATCTGGCCGTCGCGGATATGGATGGATCGCCGGCAGCGTCCGGCGATCTCGGCCTCGTGCGTAACAATGATGATGGTTCGCCCCTGGCCGTTCAGGGACTCGAATAGGGTTATGATTTCGTCGCCCGTTTTGGTGTCGAGGTTTCCGGTGGGTTCATCGGCGAGGATCATGGAGGGATTGGTGACGATGGCCCTGGCGATGGCGACCCTCTGGCGCTGGCCGCCGGACAACTGGTTGGGCTCGTGCTTTGCGCGGGTTTCGAGCCCGACCGTTGTGAGCGCATCCAACGCGTGCTGGTGCGCCTCGCGCTGGCCGCCGTAAAGCAGGGGCAACTCCACGTTTTCAAGCGCAGAAAGGCGCGGCAGAAGGTTGAACGTCTGAAATACGAACCCGATCCGGGCGTTGCGGATTTCCGCAAGCCGGTCGTTCGAGAGCCCGGCGACGTTCTCGCCGGCGAGCCTGTACAGCCCGCAATCGGGCGTATCCAGGCATCCGATGATGTGCATGAGCGTAGACTTGCCGCTGCCGGACGGGCCGGTGATGGCAACCATTTCGCCCTCGGCGATGCCCAGGCTCACGTTGTCGAGGGCCTTTACGATGTCGTTGCCGAGCGTGTAGGTCTTGGACAGGTCTTTTATATCAATAATCAGCGGCGTGGCGGGCCACCTCCACCTCCGAGCGTTCTCATCATGACGCGGTCTCGGCTTTGTTTGTCGCGGGCGTCGGAACCGGCGCGCCAGCGGCTTTCTTCCTCCAACTTGAGATAGGTAACGGTTTCGTTTTCTTCGAGTCCGCTGACGATTTCGGTGTCGACGCCGTCGGTCAGTCCGATTTTTACCGGTCGCCGTTCCTCGGTTCCGTCGGGCTTGATGACGTTGACAAACGTCTCTCGCTTTTCCCGGATGATGCTGGCAAACGGCACGAGGAGGGTGTCCTTGTTTTCGGCAATGAGGATGGTGAGGTTTGCGGTCATTTCGGGTTTGAGCAGGGTTTTGTTTTCGCTGGTGATTTCGATTCGGACTTCAAACGTGACGACGTTCTGCAGGTTGACGCCTTTGGTTCCGATGAGGTACACCTTGCCATCGAACCGCATCCGGGGGAACGCGTCGGCCGTAATCTCGGCGTCCTGGCCCATTTTGACCATCCCGATGTTGGATTCGTCCACGGAAGCGTAGATGTACATGCGGGAGAGGTCGGCGAGGATCATGGCGGTGGTTCCGCCGCCGATGTTGGTGACACCGGACGAGATGATCTGGCCAATTTGGACGGTTCGGGCGGCCACCACGCCGTCGATCGGCGCATAGACTTTGGTATAACCGAGCTGGCGTTGCGCCAGGTTGAGCGCAATCTTGTTATTCTCGACCTGGGCTTTGTTCAGATTGATGTCTTGCCGGCGCGTCTCGAGCTCCAATTCCTGGACCACGAGGTCTTTGAGTTGCGTCTGGACGGTTCGGAGGTCTTGCTCGGCCTGAATGGCGGTGGTCTGGGCGGTTTCATACTGTTCGGGGCTGGAATATTTCTTTTCGAGCAGTTCTTGCTGGCGTTTGGCTTTTGCGCCGGTATCTTGTGCGCGGGCTTTGGCGCCATCGAGCGCGGCGGCCACTTTCTGCTTGGACGACTCCAGCGCTTTTTGCGATGTCAGCAGGTTGTTTTCGGCCTGGGCAAGCCGCGCCTGGGAAGCCGCCAGGTTGGCTTCGGCCTGCTGGACCATGCGCTCCTGGTCGGAGGGGTCGAGTTCGAGGAGCAGGTCGCCTTGCTTGACCGCATCGCTGATATCGACGGGCAGCTTGATGATTTCGCCGCTGGCCCGGCATTTAATCTCGATGTCCCGGTTTGAAACAATCCGGCCCGTGCATTCGACTGCCTGCCGGATGGGCCCGCGTTTGACCGCGGTGGTCTCCCGGACCTGCGCCAAAAGGTCGCCCTTCGAGCGGCCGTTTCGCCAGTAGTAGACGCCGGCGCCGGCCAAGACGATCAACAGCAAGGCAACCAGCGCCTTTTTCATGTTTTAGGTCCTTTCCTCTGAAAAAGACAAAAATACCGCGCCTAATTGACCAGCCCGTGCAGGAATCCGGCTCATTAGACCGTTGGAACGGCTCAACGGTTTTGATTTAACTTGGCGGGGTGGTTCTTTGGGCGACCCCGCCAAGTTATGGAACAAGTTCTCGTGGGCGCAACGTCCCGTCGCGTCAGTTGGCGCCAAGCATAGGAGCGGCGAGGACGCCGATTCCACAATACCGCCTGGATGTTTCTCCAGGAACGATTATCTTCCTCTGCGCCTGGCGGTGGATTCCTTCCACTTGGCTAACTGCTCCTGAGACAGGATCTTACCCATTTCCGCGTCAACTTTATCCCGCGCCTCCTGGCTCTTCTGGCGGAAGGCTTCGCGATCAGCCGGGGCCGGCTGAGCCGTCATGCCTGCAGTCGACTCGGCAACGTAAGCCGCTACCGTGTCCATGGCTTGGGCCTCGACTTTGGGGTCCAGCTTCATTCCGCTCAGGACGGCGGTCATCTGGTCCCACCGCCGGCTGAACGAACCCAGTGTGGCCATGGCCTTTTGTGTCTCTTCGGGGGAAAGGAACCCTTTGAGGGCCGTCTCGAGTTTGGTGCGTTCGGCTGCGACGACCTCCCTCATGGCGGCGTAATTCTCCGAATCCGGGCGAGCGCCCTCTCCGAGTTTAGCCTCTAAGGCCTTGCGATGACTTGCCCTGGCGGCCTTATACGCGTCAACCAGCTTGGCTGTCTTTTCGTCCTTCAGCTTCAGTTGCCGGGCGACGGTTTTTGCCTCCATTTCCCAGGAAGTGGTGGCGTTTTCCGCCGTAGGTGGAGCGGCGGGCGCGGGTTTGGCCGCGGGCGCTGCCGCAGCAGGAGCCGCCGGTTTAGCCGCCGGCGCGGGCGCGGGCGCAGCGGCTTGGGCCAGTGCTACCACGCTGATCAGACTTAATGACAATACGGCGAGGGACACTACAAGAAACTTGGGGAAAATGGACGGTTTTGACATGCTGTGTCTCCTTTTTTCGGTTCGATACACTCCCCAATATGATATATCAGGCGGGTCGGTCAGAGCAAAAAGGTCTTGACAGGCGTCGTTTACCATGGTAAATTTAACTCGGTAAATGAAGGGCAGCACTCATGGCCGTACCGCGACTCGGACGTGTGCAACTGAACATCATGAGAGTGTTGTGGGAACGCGGCGAGGCGACGGCCAGGGAGATAACTGAAGCGCTGAACCGGGAGGAGCAGATCGCGCACAGCACCGTGCAGACACTCCTTCGGAAGCTGGAGGCGAAGGGTGCGGTAGGGCATGAGGCCCGGGAGCGGACGTTCGTTTTCCGGCCGTTGGTGAAGTCGGAGGGGGTCCGGAAGCGGTTCACGCGCGAGATAATTGACCACTTGTTTGAGGGCTCGCCTGGTGGGCTGGTGTCTTACTTGCTTCGGACGGAGCAGATTCCGGCGGAGGAACTGGATCAGATACGGGAGTTGGTAGACAGGCAGAGCGAGGAGAAGATCCATGGGAAGCGCAGCGATAGAAGCGGAGGCCATGGCGAAAAACCTGACACTGGCCGGCGTTGACCTGCTTATACGAGAACACCACGCACTAGCTACGGTGAAGCAAAAACCTCTTGACTTCTGCAGAAACTGATCATGTATCCAGTGGGGATTATAGCCAAGAACGCTCATATGATTTGCTAAAGACGTTTCTGTACAATGCGACCGGTTGGGTGAAGACAGCGGACTGGCCGCGCACACGGAAGAAATGACACAGGCCCAGTTATTCCTAGATGCGGCGTACGACCAACTGGACTTCCGGCGGGGGGATCTCGTTCGGAGTGACCTTCGTTTTCAGATCCCGAATGGGTGCAAAAAGGCGACTGGGCTGCCCTTGCGAAGCATGTAGGCGCCGATAAAGTCTTTTTCGTGCAACAGAATCCCATCGTTGTTTTCGCAAAGCACGACTCGGATGATCCTGAAGCTCTCCGGCAACTCTTCACAAAAATATGGTGCATGTCTCGCCCAAATCTTCTCTTCCTGGCCAGCCCGGGAGCGCTCGCTGTCTATGACCTCACCGAGGCGCCGGCTCCCACCTCTGATAAATGGACAAGACGCAAGCCTCTTGACAGTGTCCACGATGTGTCCAAGGTCGCTGAGAGACTCAGTGCCTACCATCGCGCGCAGATCGAGACTGGCAAGCTCTTCGAGGAACGCCGGTTCGGTACCGCCAAGCACCGTGCCGACAAATCGCTAATCCAGGATCTTAGAACCGTCAGGGCCGGCCTGATGAACGAAGGCCTTGCCGACAAACACCTGAAATACGCTCACGCGCTGATTGGCCGATCCATATTCATCCGGTATCTAGAGGACCGCGGAGTTCTCACGCGCAATTACTATTTTCGACCTCTATGAACTATCAGAGTCGGAATGCGATCATGGCGCGTTATAGCGCCAGGTTATCCCACACCTATGTTGGCTGTTGTGTTGTCGACGCAGAACAAAGGTGATCCACAATCTAAGCGAGTTACACACTCAGACGAGGACGAATGGCGGAATCTGCTTAGGGGGCTGGCAGAAGATGTGCGTGTGCCTTTCCATAGCGATCACATTTATGTTGACGGCATTGTGCGTGTGGTATCGCCAACACAGATCATTATCATCAAACGTAACGAGGGGAGATTGTGGACACGCAGCGCGGCGCGGGAGGATGCCGAAGCAACGTTACTCAAGGCCATGTATCTCGACGGCGTCAACGGAGAATCGGTGTGAAGCGGCCATTGATCTCCGGTGGCCGAATCTGGTCGAACCATGAGCGCCGAGTGCTTCGTGTCTTCGAACGCGCGCTGGAGCTACTCGGAACGGAAGATGACCTCGATGTTTGCGAGGATTCGCTGAACAGAAGACTTTGTTTTTGTGTCCTGCGGGCTAACGAGGAGCTACTTCGTTTGGGTATGGGATTCGATTGGCCGCCTCAGTTCGACGGCCAGAGCCAACCCGACGCCAACGACATAGAGAGAGCGGCGCGCGAACACAAGAGGCCGGACTTCCAGTGGGGATTCGTCGACTCCACTGAACCCGATCCAGTACGCCAGGCCAAACACTACGTTATTGAGTGCAAACGATTGGGGAAGCCCATTAGAACGTGCTGGGTTTTCAACAAGAACTACGTAGAAAGGGGGATTCTTCGATTTGTCTCTGCCGAGCACGGATACGGCAAGTCTGCGTCATCGGGAGCAATGGTAGGTTACATCCGCAGCATGCCTTCTGAGGACATCCTCAAGGAGGTGAACAGTCACGCGATAAGAGTAAGTCTTCAGAGAATCATGCTATCGAGTGATGGGTGGGTCGATAGGGGCGTCAGTCGGCTTGAGCAGAAACTCGACCGGTCGGAAATCCGTCCAACGCCCTTTTCACTGCGGCATCTTTGGGTCGACCTGCGCAAGAATTAAGTTGCCATCCGAAGTCCGAGACGTCGTTAGCCGTCAAGAGATCTGAACCGTGTAGGAGACTCGCCTCATGAGCGCAAAGCGATTATTGAGTTTTTATGCCGTTACCTTGGCGGTGGTAAGTTTGCCTTTCACGGTGATCCATCTAATGGCACGCCCGGACGATGCGCCCATATCGCCTCTCCAGCACGTCGTGGGTGCCGCGGCGAATTTCTTTGGCCCCTGGGGCGTGGCCATTGTGCGGCTGGCCGATTTCCCTAACGCCGGCATGAGGTCATTTAGCTGGACGTGGGCGATCGGATTGACGCTGGTGGGTGCGCTGCTTGTCGCTGTGCCCGTACTGGTTAAAAACCACTACGTGCAATATGCCAGCCTGATCCTCTGGACAGCGTTTTTGGTCGTCTGGTTTGGAATCGGGTTGCTGCAAATCGCCAGCGGGCTGCTATAGGCTTTCTTTTCGCGAGCAAAAAGGACGATGCATAAATCAATGCCGACAATGAAATGACCGGGCCTTCCCTCAGTCTGGTTGCGGGCGCGGTGGCGTGGGCTGTCCTGATTCTGGCGGGAGCGCCGCTCGTGGCCGGCATGGTTTTCGTGGACCGCGACCTTTATGTGTGGGTTTTTCTTGTCTGTCTGTGCGCCTTTTTTTGGGGATATGGCGGTATCGCATCGGCCTTTATCGAAAGGCGGGCAACGCCGGGGCGTCTTGTTTTCCTGCTTTCGGTTACCGCGCTGGCGGCCGCCCTGCTGATAGCGGCTGTGCCGGGCCGGCTTTCCTTGCGAGGAGCCCCTCAGGTGCTCTTTGTAGTCATACCCGCGCTGCCCGGTGTCTGTCCCCGCTTTTTGCAAATCCAGCGCTTGTCTCGCCTTCGGCTTGCCAACTCGCCCACCA
>Ga0315285_10000575_pt1 | contig 38169 bp, 38 predicted proteins | sample YL17G09_36_MG_FD_203698 | JGI IMG/M metagenome (GOLD analysis project Ga0315285, IMG submission 203698) | Sediment microbial communities from Yellowstone Lake, YNP, Wyoming, USA - YL17G09_36 | ecosystem: Environmental > Aquatic > Freshwater > Lake > Sediment | place: USA: Wyoming | collected...
GGAGAGGTTTGTCCAGAAAGAAGATCGATTTCTATCTTATTGAAATTAAACGGCTTCTAATGTGTTCACTTTTCTCTTGACAGGGGGAAGATAGGATGTCCCCTTTGTCCCTCCCAACGTCCCCTCTGTCCCTATGGATTGCCACGGGCCTTTCGATGACCTCGCCAGATCAACCGCCGGCTATGTGGCGCCGAGTGGGGAAAAGGGCACGCCGCACCGCTACATTCCCCATGAAAAGAAAGACGCCAGTGCCATCCCAGGATGCAGCAATTGCCATCAGCCACATCCGGTGCCGCCGCCCTCACCGATGGCGGGGCCTAAAGCCGGCGTGGACTGGTGCTACCGTGCCTGCCATCACGAGAACAATTTCAAGTCATGCAAGGAGTGCCACCAGTAACCCAACCATCATCAAGCGCGCGGAAACCAGACAAGACCCCGGTTATCCGTTCATAAGTTGAGGATGGGAGATCCATGAATGAAGATGAGACTCACCTATTTGGCGAACCGGTCGTGGAAATCATCCGGAGGAGGAGGTCTGTCCGGACCTATTCCAAGCTGCCGATTCCGGCAGATGTTAAAGAGAGGTTACATCAATATTTTCAACAGCTGGAGGGTCCGTTCCAGGTGGGAATCCGGTTTGAGCTGCTTGATAAACTGGCAATAAGGGCAGATGCGAAGATCAAGCTGCGAACATACGGTGTGATTCAAGGGGCATCTTCCTTTATTGCTGCGGCTGTTGAGAAAAAAGAACACAACTTGGAACAGCTGGGGTATATTTTTGAAAACCTGATCCTCTACCTTACTTCTCTTGGACTTGGGACCTGCTGGATGGCCGCCACATTCAACAGAAGCCAATTTTCAAAGGCAATGAGGATCAGAACAGACGAGATTCTTCCCATTGTAACCCCTATTGGATATGCAAGTGGGATAAGAAGCCCGATCGACACTTTGATGAAGCCGTTCCCCGCTGTCAAGATGAGAAAGGCCTGGAATAAGCTCTTTTTCAAAAACAGCTTCAATACCCTTTTGGAGGGGGCCGATGCCGGGGCCTATGCCATGCCTCTTGAAATGGTAAGGCTTGCTCCGTCCGCTTCCAATAAACAGCCCTGGAGGATCGTGAAGGAAGACGGGTCTTTCCATTTCTATCTCGCTCATGATGCAATCTACGGCTATAGATACAAATATGACATCCAGAAGATCGACATGGGAATTGCCATGTTCCATTTCCAATGCACGGCAAGTGAAGCGGGGTTGAAGGGCAGATGGGAAATTCAAACACCGGTTTTAAGAAATGTCCCCGGGGAGTTGGAATATATTATAACCTGGATTTCGGGGTGAAGGGGCTGCAAATCTTGCACCCTCCTGATTTTCTCAGGACAGAAATCAAAGAAATCGGGGGACAAAAGAAATCAGGGAACATAATACCGATTCTTCCCTTGCCTTTGTCAGCGTATTCTCATGGCATACCAGTATGGCCCGTATCTCACGCATCGTTGTCCCGGGTTACCCCCACCATGTAACCCAACGGGGCGTCCGCTCGATGGAGGTGTTTCACAGGGATGAGGAACGCCGCGCTTACCTTCGGTTCTTTGCCGAGGAGGCAGGGCGCTTCGGCGTGGACATCCTCTGCTGGTGCCTGATGACCAACCACGTCCATGTCATAGCCGTCCCCCATCAGGAGACCTCTCTTGCCAGGGCGTTCGGCGAAGCGCACCGGCGCTATACCCGATTGAAGAACTTCGCGGAAGGCGTACGCGGGTAGCTCTTCCAGGGACGGTTCAGCTCGTGCGTCCTGGACGAAGATCACCTGCTTTCTGCGGCACGGTACGTGGAATTGAATCCCGCCCGTGCCGGGATGGTGAAACACGCCTGGGGGTACCCGTGGTCAAGCGCACGGTATCATACGGGGGTTTCCGAAATCGATCCTCTGGTGAAGGACCGGACGCTGCTGGGATTGATCACCGATTGGAAGGAATTTCTTCGTAGGGAAGACGACCAGGCGACGGTCCGGCTCCGGCTGGCGACGCGGACGGGTCGGCCGGCAGGAACTTCAGGAGTTTATTGCCATAGTGGAAGGGCTGACTGGTTGTGACTTGCGCAGAGGGCCGCCGGGAAGGCCCAGAAAGGCGCAGGCATGAAAACAGTATTATGTCCCCGCCAGAATCGCCCGAGAATCGAAAGTAAGGGGCTGGGAAGTCCCGTAGGGGCGAGATTTTCGGAAGGGGGCCTTCCGCCATCGCCCGTGCTTGCTCTGCGAGCCTCCGGCTCGCCTGCTGCGCGCGAGGAGCCGCTCAGCTCGCGCCCCGTTGGGCACTCAACCACCCGAAAAAGGAGAGAATAATGTCCAAATGCAAGTACTGCGGGTCAAGTAGCTTTGGGTCTTGCAGCAACAGTCCACATAAGAAGCATGAGCACAGTGGTTTGGATGAAAAAAAGTGTGTTTTCTGCGGTTCATCCAGCTACGGCTCTTGTAGCAAGAGCCCGTTTAATAAGCACCAACATGGCAGTGGAAACTATAAATGCGTTTATTGTGGTTCAACCAGCACTGGCTCATGTAGCAATAGCCCTCATGGAAAGCATGAAAAGTAACCGGGCCTAATTCACGTTAGGTCGCTTACCATCATGGACATTCGCGCATGTCACGCAGCGTGGCAACAATCGTTCCCCGGTATTCTTCGATGACCAGGACCGCCAGTTCTACTGTGGGGGGGGAAGTGGGGTCGAATCTTTAATCTTGATGATTTAGCTCACTGCTGAAGATGCAAAGTGAGAGAAGGGGGAAGAAAGGGACCCCCCTATGCCCGGTGCCTTCAGTGTTTCTGCAGAACCCGGTAGATGTCATCGAAGCGCTCATGAATCAAACTGAAAACCTCCATCAAGCGGACTGGGATCTCTTCCAGCCCATCGCAGCAACATAAGACATGAGTTAGGCGGCAGAGAGCGTCGAGACGCCCTCCCCCCAGAACCCAGCTAAGGAGCTTGACCTATGCAAAACTATGAGACACTCACCGAAGTGAAAGGGCTGTTTAAGGTGATTCCACTGAAATTGCTCCGCCAGACCAAGGGAGTTATCTTTGATCTTGTGCCCGTCAGTGCATTCAAATCGATCGATGCAATTGACCGCGTTATCCATGAGGGTGGCGCTTTCTCCCCTGGCAGCGTGGGTTCGGTTGAGCGGCCATGGTATATGCATCAACATCAGGAAGACAATCTGGTGGTCCTGGCAGGATCTCGCGACATCGACCTGTATTCCCTGTCAACGCGAGAATCTGTTCACTTTACTGTCTTTGCAGATAAGATTCACATGAATGGTTCTCTGTTGCATGACCACCCGGTTATGCTCTCGTGGCCAACGGGAGTATTCCATAGGATCGTATCCAACAGGGAAAAGGGATCGGCCTCTATCAACATAGCAGTGCGCCACCAAGGATTCGACATCAAAACGAATTTCAGCATTTACGATTTGGATACGGAGACCGGCGAATACCAGGTCATCCGCGAAGGGCATCTCGATCAACCGATGTAATGGCTCCGTTGGGCCGCCTCTGACGCACACGGGTCTCTGGGAAGCAGGGGGGTCGAACTCGGAATCTTGGACGTTTAACTCACTGCGGAAGGGAGAACTTGGGAGAATTTGAGGGGCATTGGGGAGAGATCCTGAGGGCGGGGTCTCTTTCGATCAATCCACCCTGTCCTGACAGGGACTGTTGGCCGAGGTCCCGGTTTTCATGTATTAGCGCCAATCCTCAGATGAAAAAATTTCTCTTGGGGCTGATCGCCGTCATCGCGCTCTCTCTGCTGATCTACTGGCTCAAGTGCCAGATGGGGATTAACCTGACCGGTAGAAAGAAAGGGGTCAAATAGAAAGAAAGGGGTCAAATCTTTATTCTTGACTTTAACCCCTTTGTCGCAAAAACCAAAGGGGCTGCATCTGGGCATCTGATACAGCCCCTTGATTTTATTGGCGTCCCCAACGGGATTTGAACCCGTGTTGCCGCCTTGAAAGAGCGGTGTCCTGGACCCGACTAGACGATGGGGACGCGATGACGGGCAGGGACGGGGCAAGGACCCCTCAGGCCCTCTCACTCCCTCGCCCCTGATGAATGCTCAATTGGTGACCCGTGTTGGACTCGAACCAACGACTCCCTGCTTAAAAGGCAGGTGCTCTACCAACCTGAGCTAACGGGCCACATAGATATTATACCATCTTCCACTTCCGAAGGGAGGGAGTTTTCATGGTGATGGTCTCTTCCCGGGCCGGGCCGGTGGAGATGATGGAGAAATCCACCCCCGCCAGTTCGCTCATCCTTCGCACATAGTCCTGGCAGCGGTGCGGCAGCGCCTCGAAGGAGGAGATGCCCACAATGCTCTGCTTCCATCCCGGCCATTCCTCGTAGATGGGCTGGCAGGTAGGTAGTTTGCTCGTCTCGTTCGGGAACTCGGAGAGGACCTCCCCCTGGTAGCGATAGCCCACGCAGACCTTGATCGTGTCCAGCTCATCCAGGACATCCAACTTCATCAAGGCCAGGGTGGAGAGGCCGTTGACTCGGACCGAATAGCGCACCACCACGGCGTCGAACCAGCCGCACCGTCGTGGCCTCCCGGTGCTGGCCCCATACTCGGATCCCCGATTCCGCAGAAGCTCTCCCACCTCATCGGAAAGCTCGGTCGGGAACGGCCCCTCCCCTACCCGGGTGGTATAGGCCTTGGTGACCCCGATCACGCCGTTGACCTGGGTAGGGCCGATCCCCACCCCGATGCAGGCACCGCCCGCGGTGGAGCTGGAGGAGGTGACATAGGGATAGGTCCCCAGATCGACATCCAGCAAGGTTCCCTGGGCTCCCTCAAAAAGGATCCTCTTTCCTTCCTCCAGGAAGCGGTGAATGGTGAGCCCCCCATCTACCAGAAAGCCCTTCAGCCGCTCATAATAGCCCATATAATCCCGGAAGATCTCCTCCTCGTCCAATGCATGGATCTTGGAGTCCGGCGGCTGCAAGGCCTTTTTCTCTCGCAGGTTGAAGGCCAGCCTCTCCCGGAAATGGCTCGGGTCGTAAAGCTCCCCGAAACGGATCCCCAGACGGGCTGCCTTGTCGGCGTAGGTCGGGCCGATCCCCCGCCCGGTGGTGCCGATCTTGTGAGCCCCGCGCCGCGCCTCGTTCTCGATGTCCATCAACTTGTGGTAGGGCATGATGAGGTGGGCATTCTTGCTGATGAAGAAATTGTCCTGGATGTCGACACCCAACCCCTTGAGCTGCTCCATCTCCGCTAACAGCTCCTTGGGATCGATCACCACCCCATTGCCCAGGAGGCAGATCTTTCCCCGATGGAGGATGCCCGAGGGGACCATGTGCATCACGAACTTATTCTTCCCCACCACCACGGTGTGGCCCGCATTGTGCCCTCCCTGATAGCGCGCCACCACGTCGAAGTGATCGCAGAGGAAGTCCACGATCTTCCCCTTCCCCTCGTCCCCCCACTGAGCCCCAACCACTACGATATTGGCCATTTACCCTTTAGCCCTCCTTAGATCTTCACCAGCTTGGCGAAGACGATATTGGGGAGATTGCGCAGGCGCTCCAGGGTCTCCGGCGGAACGGGCTGATCCACATTCACCAGGGAAAGGGCCCGCCCTCCCGCCTTCTCCCTGCTCAGCTGGATGCTGGCAATGTTCACCTGGCTTTCTCCCAGAAGGCAGCCGATCTTCCCCAGGACCCCCGGGGTGTCGATATTACAGAAGATGAGGATGTGGCCCTTGGGGATCGCCTCCAGGCGAAACTCGTTGATCCGGATCACCCGGGGCTCTCGTTTCTTGACCACGGTCCCCGCCACCTCGGACTGTCCCTTGTCGGTCTTCAGCCCCACGCAGATGATGCTGGCGAAGTCCTCATCCTCGCCCGACTTGCTCTCCACCACCCGAATCCCGCGACCCTTGGCGAAGGGCAGGGCATTGATGGTGTTCACCATCTCCTGCAGGATCGGGGAGAGGACGCCCTTCACGATGGCCACCGTGAGCGGGGCCAGGTCCATGCTGGCGATCTCCCCGCGGTAGTCGATCCGGATCTCCTCGATCCGCCCCTCGGAGAGCTGTGATTCTAAAGAGCCCAGCCTCTCCGCCAGGTCCAGGTAGGGCTGGATCTTGGAGAGCACCTCTGGCTCGATCGAGGGGGCGTTGACCGCGTTGCGGATCACCCCTCGCTTCAGATAATCGATCACCTGGCGGGCGATAGCAATGGCCACATTCTCCTGGGCCTCGGCGGTGGAGGCCCCCAGGTGGGGGGTGCAGATGAAGTTGGTCAGCTCCAGCAAGGGGCTCTCCTTCAGCGGCTCCTTCTCGAAGACATCCAGGGCCGCCCCCGCGACCTTGCCGCTCTTCAGCGCCTGATAAAGGGCCTGCTCGTTGACGATCCCCCCCCGAGCGCAGTTGATGATGCGCACCCCGTCCTTCATCCGGGAGAGGGTCCCCTCATTAATCAGGTTACGGGTCTCCTCGGTCAGAGGGGTGTGAAGGGTGATGAAATCCGATTCGGCGAAGAGGCGATCCAGGTCGGCCAGCTGCACCCCCATCTCCTGGGCCACCTCCGCGGAGATGAAGGGATCGTAGGCGATGACCTCCATCATCATCCCCTTGGCCCTCCGGGCCACCTCGGATCCAATGCGCCCCATGCCAATGATCCCTAAGGTCTTCTGATAGAGCTCCACCCCCATGAACTGGTTCTTCTCCCACTTCCCCTCCTTCATAGAGGCGGTAGCCTGAGGGATGCTGCGGGCCAGGGCAAGGAGCATGGAAATGGCGTGCTCGGCGGTGGTGATGGTATTGCCCCCCGGGGTATTCATGACCAGCACGCCCCGGGCGCTGGCGGATGCCACATCCACATTATCCACGCCGATGCCAGCCCGGCCCACCACCTTCAGATTCTTCCCCGCCTCCAGCACCGCCTCGGTCACCTTGGCGCCCGAGCGGATGATGAGGGCGTGATAATCCCCGATGATCTGCAGCAGATCCTGCGGGGGTAGAGTGTTCTTCACCTCGACCGCCAGGCCCTCGGCTTGTCTGAGGATCTCCACCCCGTTCTGGGAAAGGTTGTCGGTGACCAGAACTTTATACATTTATGCCTTTCCCTCCATCAAGATGGCCTCTGCGGCCTGCACGCCCTTCCCTAACTCCACCGGATAGCCAAGCCCGGCCAGGGTGAGCTCCAGGGCGGAAATCACGGTCACGATGTCGTAGGTATCCACATATCCCATGTGGGAGATGCGGAAGATCTTGCCCTTCAGCTGGGATTGTCCCCCGGCGATGGTGATCCCGTGCTTGGTCCGCAGGGTCTTGACAATCGCCCCGCCCTCAATCCCCGGCGGGGCCTTGATGGCCGTAACCGCCGGAGTGGGCGACTTGGAGTAGAGCTCCAGGCCCAGGGCAACCGCCCCAGCCCGGGTCGCTCGGGCCAGCCGATCGTGGCGGGCGAAGACATTGCTCAACCCCTCCTCCTTGATCAGGGCCAGGGTTTCCCGCAAGGCCATCAGCAAGGAGACCGCAGGGGTCCAGGCATTCTGGTTCTTCTCGATATTTTTCTTCTCCCGGGCAAAGTCGAAGTAGAACTTGGGCAGCTTCGATTGGGCCACCATCGCCCAGGCCTTTTCGCTCACGCTGCAGAAGGCGAGGCCCGGAGGGAGCATGAGGCCCTTCTGCGATCCCGCCGCCGCCACATCAATTTTCCAGGCATCCACCGGGACATCGGTCACCCCCAGGCTGGTCACCACATCGGCGATGAGCAGGGCCGGCGTCTGGGAGACGATCTCAGCGATCGCCTGCAAATCGTTCAGGGTGCCGGTAGAGGTCTCGCTGTGGGTGACGAGGACCGCCTTGATGGATGGGTCTTTTTTGAGGGCCGCCTCGATCAGGCCCGGATCCACTGAAGTCCCCCATTCCACATCGAGGGCCTCGAAGTTCACCCCATAAGCCTGACAGATCTCTCCCCACCGCTCCCCGAATTTTCCACCCCGCACGACCAGGGCCTTGTCTCCGGCGGAGAGGGTATTCACCACCGCTCCCTCCATCCCGCCGGTGCCGGAAGAGGCAAAGACCAGCACCTCGGTCGAGGTCTGAAAGAGGAATTTCAGGCCTTGGCGCACCTCGGAGAAGATCTGCTCATACTCCGGGGCGCGATGGTGGAGGATGGGCTTGCTCATCGCCAGCAAGGCCTCCACCGGAATGGGCGTGGGACCGGGAGCCATCAGGTATCTCTTCATCATCGGACGATCCACCCTTCGTACAAGAATTGATTGGCCTGAATCAGCCAATTTGCGTAATATGCCAGATTCCACCTGGAAAATGGCCGAGAGACTATAGCCAAAACCCCCATCCTTGTCAAGACAAATCCTCCCGGGCCTTGGCCTGGCTTTGGCGGGCCCTTTCCCTTCACCCATCCAGGGAATTCCCAGGATCAGAAAGAGGTCCCCAGGCCCAGCATCATCTGGGTCTCCCCTCCGCGCTGAAGACCCCGGGCCAGGATGAGACGCAGCTGGAGGGGGATCGCATAGGCGACCTCTAAGTTCAGCCTTCCCTCCACCCCTACCCCCACCTTGAAGTCATCGAAGTCCCCCCAGTGATCCCAAGCGTTCCCGCAATCCACGAATCCCGCCCCATGGAGGCGCTGCAGGAAGAAGGGCCAGGTGCCCCGACCCCGCTCGATGTTCCAGATGGGAAACCGATACTCCAGGCTTCCCGCCGCCATCCTCTGCCCGCGAAACTCCCGCTCCGGATAGCCCCGAAGGAAGATCTCCTGGTCCTCGATCTGCAACGGGCTCACTCCTCCGGTCAGGCCCCCCATTTGGAAGGCCCGCTGGCGGAGAAGGTCGCCCTTCGCATATCCCCCCAGGAGCCTCAGGGCCAGGACCTGGTGGCGGAAGGGTATATTGACATACTCCCGCCAATCTCCCAGGTAGCGGTCGAGGTTGAAATCGCTGCCCAGCCGGTCATCCATCCGCTCGTAGGAGAGGCTGATCGTCCTGCCCTCCTCCGGGCTAATGGAGAACCCATACCGCTGGGCATTGGAGTAGAGCCAGCGCAGATGGAGGCCAGCGAGATCTCCCTCCTCGGGCCTTTTCGTCCAGGAGGGGACCTGCGAGAGGCGATCCAGCTCCTGGCGGCGATATCCGAAAAAGAGGACCTGGCCTGAGGCGATAAAATAGAGGGGGATGCCCACCTCCGCACTGAGGGTGCGCTGCCGTTCCCAATAGTCCCGTCCCTCATCCTCCTCCTCATCGCGCCGCAACAGATCGCTGTAGAGGGCCGCGCGGTCAGAAACCCCCAACTTCAGGGTGGGATAGAACTGGTCGTTGGTGTACTGGAGGTCATAGGCCCAGCGGTGACTCCTGGCCCCGTAGTAGGCCTGCAGCAAATACTGGTGCTGGGCCAGGGTATCCGCCCCCAAGGTCAGTCCCCCCACTTGTAGCCCCCGCTCGTCCTGGCCAAACCAGGGGACCCAGAAGCGGGGCCAGAGCGTGGGAAGGGGATTATAGGAATGGGAGCGCACGGAAGGGGGCGAGGGGGAAGGACCGGCGGGCTCTGGCGCGGGCAAACCCTGGGCCACCCGGACCCCGGACTCGACCCTCCGCCACTGCTCCGGCGCGACCTCCATGGTATAAAGATCGAATCCCTTCGCGGAATAGCCGATGAAGGCCAGCTGCCGCCCATCCGCCGAGCAGTCAGGATAGAATGCCCCTCCCAGGACATTGCTCACCTGGTACAGGCAGCCCTCCTCCAGGGAGAAAGCGTACAGGTTATAGACCCCAGTCCGATCAGAAGAGAAGAAGAGGTAGCGCCCATCCGGGGACCAGCTCGGTCCCTTATCCAGCGATCGATCCTGGGTGAGGCGTGCGATCTCCTCGCCCCGCTGATCCAGGAGGAGGATATCCTGAGGTCCGCCCTCCCTCCTCATGGAGACCGCGATCCTTTTCCCATCCGGGGACCACCGGGGCTTGGAATACTGGATCCGCTCCTGATTGTGGGTGAGGGTGGTGATCTGGCGCGTAGCAAGATTTAGGGTCGCCAGGTCATTCGTACCCAGGTGATTGATGACGAAGAGCACCTGGCCTCCATCCGGGGAGATATCCGGATCGCGGGCCCGCAGGCCCCGGGTGAGTCGGATCGTCTTCTCTCGCTCCAGGTCGTGGAGATAGAGGTCCTGGTAGCTGGAGAAGCTCCAGTAGAGCTCATATTGGGAGAAGGCGATCTTCTTGCCATCTGGAGCCCAGGAGATCCCCTCCCCCCAGTTTCGGCGGCAGAGGGCCCGATCTCCCCGGCCACCGGCCTGGATCAGGCGGAGCGAAGGATACTCATCCTGGTTATACTCGGAATAGGCGATGCTCTGGCCGTCCGGAGAGAGGGCCGGCTCGCTGATCAGGTATCCGCGGAGGGTCAGCCGCCTCGTGGGGGAAAGGCCCGCGGCTCGGACCTCCTCCATTTGGGCCACATACTTTTTCCGCAGCTCCGATTGCCACTCGGCCCACAGGGCCTGGTAATCTCTCCCCAGGACCTGCTTGGCAGACCGGTTCACCAGGAAGGGGACCAGACGACTGCCATAGTTGTGGGCGATCTCGCTCAACTTCTCCTCCCCGTAACGCTCCGCCAGATATTGATGGAACATCACCCCGTACAGATAAGGGACCATCCCTCCTGGCCAGGAGACTAAAGAGGAGGAGGCCTGATCCAGGGAGTTCAATCGCCCTTCCAGGGCGGCCATCCGGAGGATCATCTCGAAGAGGTTGCTCCTGCCGCGGCCTCCGCTGGTCTGCTTCGTCTCCTGATAGGTGGGAACCCCCTCGATGATCCAGAGGGGCTGCCACAGATTGGGAAAGTAGAGGCGGCCGAAGATGTATTGCAGGGCCTTCGGGGCCCCCTCTACCATGTCCAGGTGCAGGATGTGGGCGTACTCGTGGGTGATCACCAGCCGCAGCCAGTCGTCCTGGTTCTCCAGGCCGGAGAGCTCCCCCCCCGAGGGGGCGGAGGCAGTGATGAGTATGGCATTATAGGGGAAGGGGGTGGAGAAGCCGTTCGATTCATCATAGCGATCGATCAGGACCAGCTGGGTGCTGCCTCGCGGCTCCCAACGCAGGTCGGAGGTGAGTCGCGCATGCACCTCCTCTGCGATCTCGGCCGCACGGGCCGCCAGGGCCTCTTCTCCCTGATGATAGTGGATGGCAAAATGGGGGGTCAAGAAGGTGCGCCAACGCAGTAGGGGATCCGGCTTGCCGACCGGGAAAAGGCTGGGAGGGGCACATCCTAAGAGGATAAAGACCAAGAAAATGGGGATCAGCAGGAGCCACTTATCCCGTTGGAGGGGCAGAGATGCCTGAGGCCTTCCCTTCATCGGTCATCTCTCAGGCTTATAGATGCGGACCCAGATCGCCCTCCATCCCGGCCTCTTCGATCCCTCCGCACCGGCAACCTCTCCCGGGGCCAATACAAAGGAGACCCCTTGCTGGGGATAGCTCAATATCGGTGGGCGATAGGGGATATGGCCATAGGTCTCCTGGATCTTCTCGACAAAGTCACCTTCCGCAACTCCTGAGGCAGTCCTCCAATTCCGGCGCAGAAGGATCGAGGCGACCTTGCCGGTCTTCACTTCAATCATGATCTCGGCGAAATCATAATCGTAGTACCGCCAGGCCTTCTCCTCTTGCTGCTTCGGCGGCTTTCCCAGGCGGCGCACCACCTCCTCCCCTGAATCCCCCAGGGAGAGACCCCCTGCCCAGCCTTTTCCTTCCTGCAGGAGGAAGGGTGCGTCCTTGCCCCGATGGCAGCCAATGAGCAGACAGGCGAGGCCAAGGAAGAGGCACAGATGGCGCTTGACAAACCCCGATCTAAAAAGGAGGGGACGCCTTGCCGACAGCGGATCCGCGGTAATCAATCCCCTCCTTCGTGCTCCTTCTCGATCTCCACTCCCCCCATCTCCTCCCCCAGGGCCACCTCGGCGATCGGGTCGAATTCCAACACCCCCTCCTCCACCACACCCGCCGGTCCCATCTCAATCTCCGGCTGAAATCCCTCCACTACCCCCTCAGCCTCATATCCCTCGACGGCCCCCTTCTCCTCCTCTGGGGCCAGGTGCTCTTCCAACATTAGCTCTTCCGGCGGGATATGACGGAACCATGCCGCTCTCGTCTCCTGCGCGGCTTGCTTGCTCTGACTTCCCGCCCATTCTGCCGGGGGCGATTCGAAGTTGATCCTCCCTGCGAAAACCTCATCCAGGGCAATGCTGGTGGGCTTCAGGGCCCTGCTGTTCACCAGTGGGCGGGCTCCGCGGTTGATCTGTTTGCTTCTTTTCGCCGCAATGATGACCAGGCGGTATTTGCTATCGATACCCTTGGGCAAATCGTCCAGTATGTGAAACATCATTTCCTCCTCCACTCCTCCTCCAAGAGGTCCTTCAAAAAACCAGTATCGGCGCGATAGGTCTTGCAACGCTCCGCGAGGATGATCGACCTGAGCGCACTGATGGCGGTCTCCAACTCGTCATTGATGATCAAATATTGATATTTGCTATACTCCTTCATCTCGGCCATGGCCTTGTGCAGGCGCCGTTGAATCTCCTCCTCAGGATCGGCCTTCCTCAGCCTGAGCCTCTGCTCCAGCTTCTCCATGGTGGGGGGAAGGACAAACACGAAGATCCCAGTAGGGAATTTCTCCCGCAGTTGGGTGGCCCCCTGCACATCGATGTCCAAGATCACATCGTTGCCCCCCTGAAAGTGGCTCTCTAATTGGAGGCGAGAGGTCCCATATAGGTACCCATGGACCCTGGCCCACTCTGCGAACTCTCCCCCTTCGATCTTCTTGGCGAACTCCTCCTCCGAGAGAAAGAAATAGTCCCTTCCCTCTTTCTCCTCCGGACGGGGCGACCGGGTAGTAAAAGAGACCGAGTGCACCATATCGGAGATCGAGGTCACCGCCCCCCGGCAGAGCGAGGTCTTCCCCGCCCCGGAAGGGGCGGAAACCACCACCAGAAGCCTATTTTTGATCATCTCTTGTAGAGGCGCAAAAGCCGATCCACCTGAAAAAGGCTGGGCCGAGCGATCCCTGTTAGTTTTTGCCCTCGTCTCCTGCCAGGCGCTGCACAATGGTCTCCGTCTGCACGGCGGAGAGGATGACATGATCGGAGTCCATAATGATGATGGAGCGGGTCCTCCGGCCATTGGTGGCATCGACCAATTTCTTATCTTGCTTGGCCTCGTCCTTTAGCCTCTTGATCGGGGCCGAGCTCGCATTGACGATGGCCACGATCCGGCTGGAGGGCACCGTATTGCCGAATCCGACATTGACTAATTTTTCCAAACTAAACACCTCCTGGGGAAAATGTCTGCGTCCCCCTGCGATCGACTATTCCACATTTTGCACCTGCTCGCGCAACTTCTCCAACTCCATCTTCATGCCGATGATTTGATGGGAGATGGGGGCATCCGAGGCCTTGGCGGAGATGGTGTTAGCCTCGCGATGCATCTCTTGTAGCAAGAAATCGAAGGGGCGGCCGGAGGGGGAATCCTGAATTAGAAGGCCCTGGGCTTGCTGAAGGTGGCTTTGCAGACGGGCCACCTCTTCCGCAATATCCCACCTCTCCGCCCAGAGGGCCAACTCCTGCTCCAGTCGGCCTTGGTCAATCTCTTGCCCTTGCATAATCTCCACTATCCGCTCGCCAATCCTCCCTTGGTGCTCTCTCCTGGCCTCCGGCCATCGGGAAGCGATGGTATTCAGGAGGCGTTGGGCCTCCAGGAGACCCGCTTGGATCTGGGCCTCTAAGGCCAACCCCTCTTTTCGTCGCATGCCTTCAAGGCCCTCCAATGCCTGACTGATGGCCTTCTGCGCATCTTCCCAGTACACCTCCGTAATCCGGTGTTCCTCGGAGGAGAAAATCTCCCTCATCTCCCCCACCAGCCGGAGGTCTACTCGCCCGGAGAGGCCCAGGCGTTTCTTCAGCAACTTGAGGGACTGCACATATTGCTCGGCCAGGTCCCAGTCCAGGCCCAGTCCTCCTTGCCTCTCCCCCTTGTTTCTCTCGGCCAGGTAAAAGTCGAAGTGGCCCCGCTTGAACCTGCCAGAGATCTCCTTCTGAATCCGAGATTCGTGGGCAATCCAACCCCGAGGCAGGCGGGCCTTCACCTCCAAAAATCGGTGATTGGTCGAAGAGACCTCCACAAAATAGGTTCCCGTGGGTCCGGCATGCTCCCCCCGACCATATCCCGTCATGCTCCTGATCATCGGCCTTAAGGGAGTTGAAAGACCAGCTGGCCTTCCCCTACCACTTCCCCTCCAATCCTCGCCTCTCCTTGAAATTCGAAGAATCGACCAAACTGATGGAGCAACTTCATCCTAAGCCATAGCTCCTCACCCACCTCAGGTTCTCGGACGATCCGCATCCCCTTGATGGCCGCGTAGAAACCGGAGGGGGGCACCTTCTCCTGGGAGGCCGAGGCGGCCACTATCGAGGCGGCCTGCGCCATGGCCTCCGCAATGAGAGACAGGGGAAAGAGCCCGTGAGGGCCAATCTGGCCCGCGAACTCCTCTCCCGCGCTCACCCGTTTCAGGGCAAGGATCTCCTTGCCCGGCTCCAACTCGATGACCCTATCTACCAAGAGGAAGGGGTAACGATGGGGAAGAAGGCGGGGGAAGGAGCCGTCATGGGCCATGGGCTAAGGACCTACTTGGCTCTGTGCTTCTCCACATAGCTGCAAAGGGCCTCCACCGAGGCGAAGGCCTCCTTTCCCACATCTTCATCCGGAATGGAGATGCCAAATTCCTGCTCCAATCCCACAACCAGCTCCAGGGCATCGATGGAATCCAGGCCCAGACCTTCCCCAAACAGGGGAGCCTGATCCTCGATGTCCGCCGGGGAGATCTCCAGTCTCAGCCGCCGAATAATAAGGTCTTTGATCTGCTCCTTCAGAGTCCGATCGTCTCCCATGCTCCCGAAACGCTCCCTCCTTTATCGCCGAACCCACCCCGCATCTTTTGGGATTTGCGAGGCAGGAAAAATGCCGCCCGATCCCCCCACTGCGGATCACATTACCATTCCGCCATCCACCGAAAGAATCTGCCCGGTCAGGTAGTCGGCTGCCGGAGAGGCCAAAAAGACCGCCGCCGCCGCGACTTCCTCCGGAAGGCCAAACCGGCCCAGGGGAATCATCCCTAAGAATTCCTGCCGGATCTCCTCTGACAATTGACCGGTCAACTCCGTCTCGATGATTCCAGGGGAGACGGCATTCACGGTGATCCCAAACCGGGACAACTCCCGGGCCAGGGACTTGGTGAAGCTCACCACACCTCCCTTGGAGGCGGAGTAATTCACCTGTCCCGCCCGGCCAGAAAGGGCGCTGGGGGATGCGAGATTAATGATCTTGCCCGATCTTTGGCCGATCATCATGCGGCAGGCCGCCTTGGAGCAGAGAAAGACCCCCTTGAGGTTCGTGGCCAGGACCTCGTCCCAATCCCCTTCGCCCATGAGCATCAGGAATTTGTCCCGGACCACCCCCGCGTTGTTCACCAGGATGTCCAGGCGACCGAAGGCTCCCTGCAAGGCTTGGAAGATCTTGCTCACCTGCTCGGCCGAGGAGACATCGCCCTCCAGGAGGATCCCCTCTGACCCGAGCGCCTTCACTTCGGCCAGGACCTGCTCTGCCGCCTCCCGGCTTTTTCGACAATTGACGGCCACCTTTGCGCCCTGCGAGGCCAGAGCGCGGCAGATCGCGGCGCCGATGCCCCTTGAACCGCCCGTGACCAAAGCGGCCTTGCCCTCAAACAGTCTCTCCAACTCTCCCACCCTCGAAGATCCGCTCCAGCAGGACCGGATCGTCCGTCGCCAGGACCTTCACCTTCCGGTTGATCCAACGGGTGAGGCGAGAGAGCATCTGCCCCGGTCCCACCTCAATAAAGGTATCCACCCCTTCGCGCACCAGGCGTTCGATGCAATCCTTCCAGCGGATTTGGCTGTGCAGCTGCCGTGAAAGGAGGTCGCGGGCCTCCTCTCTGTCCCGCACATATTCCGCATCCACATAGGAGAGGACCGGGAGGCGGGGATCCTGGAGGTCAACCCCTCGCAAAAAAATCGCAAACCGCTGCGCGGGGTCCTGCATCAAAGGAGAATGGTAGGCAGCCTCCACCTCGATCTCTTTCGCTTCCAGGGCTCCCCGGGCAAGGGCCAGGGAGCATGCCGCCTCCACTGCCCTCGCATCTCCTGAAATCACCACTTGCCGGGAGGCATTCAGGTTGGCCACCACCGCATGCCCATGTCCCTGCACCTCCTGGCAGATCTGGAAAACCTCATCCTCCAGGAGCCCGATGACGGCGGCCATTTTGCCCGGGCGGGAAGCAGAGGCTTCCTCCATCAGGCGACCCGCCTCTTGAATCATGGCCAGCCCCGCAGAGAAATCGAAGACCTGCGCCGCCATCAGGGCGGAATAGAATCCCAGGCTGTAGCCGGTCACCGCCTGGGGGATGAGCCCCTGATCCTTCCAGAGCGACCAGAAGATCGCATTGGCGACAAAGGTGGCCACCTGGGAAGGGGTATCCTGAAAAAGGATGTCGCGGGGACCCTCCCGGATCAGTTGGCCCACATCAAATGGCACCAAGTCCTTGGCCTCATCGAGGAGGCGAGCAGTTTGAGGGGATCGCTTCAGAATCGCCCCTGCCATCCCCACATACTGTGAGCCCTGTCCGGGAAAAAGAAAGGCTTGCCTCGGCAATGAATTTCCTCTTAAGGACAAATCTCAATAGCAGAAATGAGATGAAATTGCAAGACAAATCGTCATTATGATCTTGGACCGGGGAGAGCCAGCCCAAAAGGGGGGCACAGCAGCGATCAGATCGGGATGGTTGGCTCCAGTTCCCTTCCCGCTCCCAAAGAAACCCCGCCGGGGAGGCATCTTCCGAGGGCAAAGGCACTGCCTTAGGGGAGCCCTGGTATTTAACCCCTCCACCGGCGGGCCTGGAGCAGATCCACAAAGGCCTCCAGTCGGGTGTTGACCCCCGCCTCCCCCGTGTGTTCATCGAAGATGAGGGTCAGGATGGGAAAGGAGAGATCGCGGCTCACACGCGTGAGGATGCCCTGGGCCACGATCTCCGGCATGCAGGTAAAAGGCATCACATGGACCACCCCGTCGTATCCTTTGCGGGCAAAGTCGATCGCCCCTCCCACAGAGATGAGGCTCTCTCCTCCGGCCGAATGGTCCAGATAGCCTCGGGCCAGCCTCTCTGCCCTCCGGGTGCGGCTCCGCTTCCAGGGCTCGAAGTGAAAGCGCTCGTTGAGCCATTCGGAGAGCCATATCCCCCTTTCCACATAGGCGCCCATCTCCCCCAATTTCCTCTCCACCTCAAAATTCGCATTCGGCTCTTCCACCATGAACAGCTCCCCCACGATGCCGATCTTCACCACGGGCAGGCCGGGAGAAGCCGCGGGAATGGAGGAAAGCAGCCGTCGAATCTGCTTCCTCGCCCGCTTTAGCTCTCGCAAATTAGAGGTCCCATCGATCAGGGCCAGTGCCTGCTGGTAGGCCCTGGAGGAAGCGCCCTTCTCCTGCTCCCGGGGCCGGACCCGGTGGCATAGCCTCCGGGCCTCATCTGCCGCAGACAGCCTCTTCATCATGAAGTAAAAGATGCGAAAGCCCTCCCAGCGAGAGCTGATCCCGGTGATCTCGCGGATGGTGGCGATGGTGGAGGACATCCGGTCGGGGTCGTCGGTGGTGCCCATGGCGAATTGATACCCCAGGTCTTTGAGTATCTCCTCTTGCAGGCAGCTGTAGTAGCCGAAGCGGCACGGCCCGCACCCCCCATAGGTGAGGATGGTATTGGCCCCCATCTCCAGGGCCTCTATCATATTCCCCATATTGAGCTTGAAGGGAAGGCAGGCGAACTCGGGCGACACCCGGCTCCCCAGCTTGAGAGAGCGGGCGTTGGGTCGCGGAGGGACGATGACCTCAACCCCTTTCCTCTCCAACACGCGGGCGTAGGCGAGGTCAATGCGCCCCATGTGGGGAACCGTAATCTTCAAGGAGGGAGGACGCGCCATGGGATTAAGAGAGCACCCTGTTTGCGGGCTACTTGCCACCTGCCTCCCTGCTCTTTCCCTTGACCATGTCCAGGAAGGCCTCCAGCCGGGTTTGCAGCCCAGTTTGGGAGGTATGTTCATCGAAGATCAAGGAGAGATAAGGAAGGCGATAAGAGGCCCTGATCCGCCGATCGAGCAAGTCCTTGCTGAAGGAGTCGGGGCCACATCCGAAAGAGCTGAGAAAGATCATCCCCTGAATCCGGCCCAAGCTCAGGAAGTTGAGGGCCGCCCCCACAATGTGCCGGGTCAGACTCCAATAGATCTTCTTGCGCAGCAGCGCATTCTTCTCCTCTACCTGCTCCTGGCTCACCATCTCCGGGGTCAGCAGGTCGAACCCCCAGCCCCGAACCTGGTCCAGCAGATTGAAATTGAGGTACTCATCATAGAGGTTGTAAGGGTGGCCCACCACCGCAATGTGCGGGCGGCCGGTTTGAGCGGCCCTCCCCACCTCCTCCTCCTCCTGCCTCCTCCGCGAATCCACCGCCTCCATGGCCGACACCGGGGGCCATCCCTTCCGCAGAAGCCCTTCGAACCTCCCCTGGACTTCGAGCGCCTCATCGAGGGCGGCCTTGATCGTCCTGGCCTCGGCCCCCAGGGCTACCCCCGCCTCCCGGAGTCCTTCCCGGATCCCTTTTCCGAGGACCTTGGCATTGAAACAGGGGGCGAGCAGCGGAGGAAGGCTATCCAAGCCCGCCTTGACAAAGTCGGGCAGGCCCAGAAATTTGGGGCACAAATAGGTATCCGAGGAGAAGCTGACCAGGCGCGGGAGGAACAGGAAATCCACCTTTCTCTTCAGGGCCTCCACATGCCCCAGATGCAACTTCATCGGCAGGCATAAGTCTCCTACCCCCAACCGCACGCCCCTCTCCAAGATCTCCCGCTGGGTCGGGGGAGACAGGACGACCTCTGCCCCCACACCCTGGAAGAAGGATCTCCAGAGGGGGAAATAGTGATAGAAGAGAAGTGACCGGGTGATGCCGACGCGAGCGCCCATACCTGAAAGCAGCCCTCAAGCCCAAAAAAAACCTTGCAAGAGGAAGGGGATGATATTACTATCCGATATCATTGTGAACGATGGGGATCAATGGCCTATGATCACTGGATTCAACACCGATGTAGGTTATAACAAAAAGGTCTACCATGTCCAGACCGAAGACGTGGCCGGGGACAATCCCTATGTCCTCACCCTGCTTTATCAGGGAGGGGCCATCATCGCCCGCATCAAGACCAATTACGGCCCCCCCTCTCCGCAAAAGCTCAGCGAGCGCCAGATCCTCGAACTCATGGAAAGGCAGCACAGGAAGATGATCCTCGATCTGCATTCGGGAAAGTTCGCGGCGGTAACCGGGGTCGAGTCAGAGCGAACCTTTGCGGCGGATATCCTCTCTTCCGAAAAGACCTTTGACCAGCTCATCCTGGACTACCTGGCGGGCCAAGATCCTTCCTCCGAGAAGAAATAGGAAAAGCAGAGAGGGCCCCCTGGCAACCGGGGCCTTGAGCTTCGTTCCCCAGCCCTTGTTCTAACCCCTCGCCCTCAACACCTCCTGGGCGGCGATCCTTCCCGAAACGGTCACCGAGGCGATCCCCCCACCGGGAAAAGTCCAATGACCTGCCAGAAAGAGGTTCTCGATGGGGGTCCGGGGCGAGAGGCGCCGTGGGCCCACTTGATTCGGGCTCTGCTCCCACCCATAGGCGGCACCCTCGAAGTTCGCCGTGTACCGTTCGAGGGTCAGGGGGGTGGAGATCTCCCGCACCAGGATGTGCCGGGAAAGGCCAGGGATCACTTTCTCCGCAACCCGGATCAGGTAGTCGGCCACCTCCTTCTTGATGCTGGTCCAATGCGCCCCCCAATGATAGGGAACCAGGAGGCTGAGGGTGAGGATATGCCTCCCGCGGGGCGCCAGCTGCGGATCGACTAAGGTGGGAATCACCATCCCGATGGAGATGGCCTCTTCGCTCAATTCGCCGGCCGTCTGGGCGGCAAAAATGGACTCGACCTCAAAGGTGGAAAAATAATCGATATGATGGCAGAGGCCCATCTCCTCCAGGGGCAGATCGAGGCCCAAGAAGACCATGAAATAGGAGAGAGAGGGTGTCATCGCCTCGATCCTTCGCCGGAGGGACGACCCCACTCCGTCCTCTGGCAACAGACGAAAAGAGGTCTGACGGGCATCGATCGCCGAGACCACAGCCCCGGCCCCGATCTCTTGCCCATCTTCCAGCCTCACCCCGGTGGCCCGGTGGTCCTGAAGCAAGATCTCCCTCACCCGCCGCGACAAGAGGAGATGACCACCCCACCTCTGCAGGCCGCGGCAGAGGACATCAGCCAGACGCTGCACTCCTCCCTTCGCCTGAAAGGACCCGTCCTGCAAATAACCGAGGAGCATGCTCCCCATGCTGATCACGGAGGCCCTGGCCGGGGAGACCCCCATATACATGCATTGGCCAGAAATCAGCCCCTTGAGGCGCTCGTCGCGCAGATATTGGTCCAGCAACTGCCTCAGGGTGAGCAAACGGTACCGGGTGAAGTAGGGATACCTGGTGGCAAAGCCCTTCAGGGAGTCGGAATCGAAGAGCAGCGGCATCGCCTTCAACTCGGAGAAAACCCTCTCCAGGGCGCCAAAGACCTCCGCGATCCCCTTCCGCTCCAGGGGAAAGGCCCGTCTCAGTCGGGCCAAGTAATCATCATATCGGGCGGGAAGGGAAAAGTGAAGGTCGGGAAAGAGGAGTTCCTTGATGGGGTCTAAGGGGATGAATTCGATCTCGGAGTCGAGATCCAGGCCTGCCAGAAGGTCACCAATCCAGCCGGATCGGTTGCAGCTGGAGAGGGAGTTAATCGCCACATCGAAGGTGAAGCCGTCTCGTCGGAAAGAAGTACAATATCCACCGGGGCGACGGTGCTGCTCCACCACCAAAACCCGCATCCCCTCCTTCGCCAGTACCGCAGCGCACGAGAGACCGCCTATCCCGGCCCCGATGACCACGACATCATAGGAGGGGGCCAGCAGGGGGATCCCCCGTCCTCCCGGCCCTTCCTTCATCCCCTTCCTCCCCTCACCCCGCCTCAGACTTGGACTCTTCGCAGCAGGATTGAGATGTGGCTCCCCCCATTGGAGGAACCATTAATCAAGACATTCTCCAGATCGCCCGACCGACCGACATTGGGAATCCAGTCCAGATCGCAGGCTGGATCGGCCACCTGATAATGAATGGTGGGAGGTATCCATTGATGAGCCAAGGAGAGGGCAGAGGCCACTATCCTCAAGCCTCCACAGGAATTGAATTCCCCCAACATCGATTTGATGGCGCTGACCGGAATCCCCGAGGACTCCTCACCCCGAATTCTCTTGATGGCCCGGGACTCCATCAGGTCCAAGCCCGGCGAGGAATTGGCGCAGGCGTTGATCGATTGCACCTCGCCTGCCTTGAGCCCTCCTGCCTTCAAGGCCAAACCCATCGCCCTGGCCAATCCTTCTCCTTCCTCCTCGTAATCGCTCACCCGGCACGGGCTCCCGCTCATTCCCCACCCGGCCACCTCCGCATAGATGGAGGCCCCTCGGGAAAGGGCATGGGACAACTCCTCCAAGACCACGACCCCGGCCCCCTCTCCCAAGATGATCCCATTGCGCCGCAGGTCGAAGGGGCAGCAGATCTCCTCTCCTCCCCGGCGATGCGGCGACAGCGCCCCCATCTTCCAATAGGAGAAGTGCAGGATCTGGCTTAGCTCATCCACGGCTCCCCCCAGGAGGAGGTCGGCCTTGCCGTGTCGGATCAGATCGCAGGCAAAGACAATGGCATTCTCCCCGGAGACCTCCTTGTGGGAGAGGGTGGCATTGGGGCCCTTGAATCCCATTTCGATGGCCACCTGGCTGGCCGGCGCATTGGGGACCGTGTTAGGAAAGAGCATGGGATTGGCCCCGGATGGTCCCATATCCAGCAGACCTCGAAAAAAGGCCTCGGTGCTGACCAGGCCGGAAAAGCCGCTTCCCAGGATGACGCCCACCTCGCCCGCTCCGTCAAAGGAGCATCGAAAATGCGCGTCTTCGAAGGCCAGGCGGGCAGCCGCCACCGCCATCTGGCTCACCCGATCCAGCCTCCGCACCTTGGCGGCCGCCAGGAAGTCCTTGGGCTCAAAACCCCGCACCTCCCCGCCCAAACGGGAACCCGTCAAGGAGGGGTCGAAGTGGGAGATCTCCTGCAGCCCAGACCTCCCCTGTCGCAGGGACTCCCAGAAGGCCTCCTTTCCCAATCCCAAGGAGCTGATGATTCCCAGTCCGGTGATGACGACCCTTCGCTGATTGGGCTCCGAAGCGGCCATTATTCCCCCTTGTCAGTTAGGGATGGGCGGAATTCTCTTATCACAAGGGCCGTATTGTTCCCCCCAAAGGCGAAGGAGTTAGAGAGCGCCACCTTGATCTTTTGCCTCCTCGATTGGTTGGGAACATAGTCGAGGTCACATTGGGGATCTCGATGCTCGTAGTGGATGGTGGGGGGCGCAGTCTGGTAATGGATCGCCAGGGCCGTCGCTGCCGCCTCAATGCCCCCCGCAGCCCCCAGGCAATGTCCCACCATGGACTTGGTCGAGCTGACCGGCAGATGGTAGGCCCGTTCCCCGAAGACCGTCTTAATGGCCAGGGTCTCGACCAGATCGTTGTATTGGGTGCCGGTGCCGTGGGCGTTCACATAATCCACGGCCTCGGGAGAAAGGCCCGCATCCGCCAGGGCCGAGGCCATCGCCCGCACCGCCCCTTCTCCCTTCGAATCAGGAGCGGTCATGTGATGGGCATCGCAGCTAATGCCATATCCTGCGAATTCCCCATAGATCCTGGCCTTACGGGCCAGGGCATGCTCCGCCTCCTCCAGGACCAATAAGGCCGCACCCTCCCCCAGGGAGATGCCCTTCCGCTGCGCATCGAAAGGGCGGCAGGGGCCCTCATCCAGGGCCCGCAGCGAGTTGAAGCCGGCGAAGGTGAGCTGGCACATGGCATCGCTTCCCCCTGCCAGCATGAAGTCGGCCTGACCATAACGGATCAGGTCCGCCGCATAGCCAATGGAGGTGGCACTGGAGGAACAGGCGGTGACCACCGTGGACCGCGGCCCCCTCAGGCCGTATTCCAGACAGATCCAGTCCGTGACCATGTTCGGAGGGGTGGGAAAGACCTGGAGCGGGTGCGCGAAGGATGCGCCCTTCCGATAGTAGTCTTCATAAAAGGATTCTGCAGTGCCGATCCCGCCGGCTCCCCCTCCGACGATGATCCCGAACCTCTCCCGATCCATCCTCTCCCAGGAGATCCCCGAATCCTGGAGGGCCTCCCGGGCGGCGACGAATCCCATCTGGTCGCACCGGGACATCCGCCTCAGGCTCTTGGCCGGCAGGTACCTTCCTGCCTCCAGGTCCCTGACCTGGGCCCCCAATTGGCTGCGATACCCGGAGACCTCAAAGAGGGTCAGGCGCTCGATGCCGCAACGCCCCTGGAGGATTCCCTTCCAGAAGGCAGCGGTAGTATTCCCCAGCGCCGAGACCACGCCGATCCCGGTAATCACCACCCTGCGCCGGGCACCCCTCGCGTTGTCGCTCATAGACTTTTGTCTTCCTCGTTCTCTTTTAGCGGGATGGGGAGCCGAAGGCCCTAAAAATAACCCCCGTCCCGGCAGGCCCGGCGAAACGCCCAGTTCATCGGCCCGAAGACCTGTACCCGCCTTCCCGGGGGCAACAGGAGCCGCCGGATCATGGAGGGATAGGAATAGATCTCGTGATAGGCCCGATATAACCCTTCCTGCAGACTTTCCGGGGACATCTGCCGGGGATGGAAGACCACATGGGAGAGATCGTATCTGGACCAGTCCCGGTCGAAGATCCTCCCTTGCTCCTCCAATTTGCGGTAGAGGCGCGTCCCGGGAAAGGGGGTGCGGACAAAGAAGTGGGCCCCATCGAGCTTGGTCTTCTTCACGAACTCGACGAGGCGATCAAAGACGGAGGCCTGATCCTCATCATAACCCACCACGAAGGAGCCTTCAATCCCGATGCCCACATCGTGAAGCCTCCTCACCGCCTCCTCGTACTCCCCCACCTTGTTGACGCTCTTGCCGATCTCTTTGAGGTTGGCCTCCGAGAGGGACTCGAAGCCGATGAAGAGACCACAGCAGCCGGATTGAGCACAAAGGGCGAGGAGCTCGGGGTCTCGGGCCAGGTTGAGGGTGGCATGGCTGAGCCAGCGCTTTCCATAGGGGATGAGCCTCTGGAAGAGATCCCGCGCGTAATTTCTGTTTCCCACGATATTGTCATCCACGAAGACCAGGTAGTTCAGTGCCCCCTCCAGGGCTTGGATCTCCGCCTCCACCTCGTCCAGGGGCCGGCTCCGATAGGTATTTCCATAGAAGGCCGTCACCGCGCAGAACTCACAGTTGAAAGGACACCCGCGGGTGGTCTGCAGGGTATTGGTGAAGAAGTAGGGCTTGTCCTTGATCAGATCCCGGCGGGGGAAAGGCCATCCCCAGCGATCCGGACGGGAGGTGGCTCGATACTCTTTCTGGAGCCTCCCCTCTTGAACATCAGAAAGCAGCTTCCCCCAATAGCCCTCCGCCTCTCCGATCCCCACCGCATCTGCATGCTGCAAGGCCTCCTGGGGCATATAGGTGGGGTGATAGCCCCCCAGGACCACCTGGGAGCCCACCTCCCGGAATCGATCGGCCAGCTCGTAGGCGCGGGGAGCCAGCGGGGTCATGGCCGAGATGGCCACCAGGTCCGGGGGGGCGTCGAAGCCGATCTCCTCTACATTCTCGTCCGAGATGGAGACCTCCCACTCGGGCGGGGTCAGGGCAGCCAGGGTGGTCAGAGAGAGGATGGGGAATTGGAAGAACATGGATCCCCAGAAGCTCTTGGCCGGCCAGCGAGGGGAGAGGATCTGGAGTCTCATCCCTTCCCCTTCCCCTCTTCCACCATCTCGTCCAGGGTGACGAACCGGTAACGGTAACCTTGGGCGCGCAGTCCCTCGATGATCTTGGAGAGGGCCCGGGCCATCTCCTCGCAATTCCACTCGGTGCCCGTCCTCCACCCATCGTGGAAGTTGACGATGGAGCCGGGTTCGGTATTTCGCAGCAGCTTCTCCGCCAAGGCCGAGGTCGAATGGCCGTTGGCATAATAAGGGGGGCGATGGGTGTAGCCCACCAGGGTAATCCCCTTCTCCCGACAGGCCTCCAGGATCAGGTGGTTCTTGAACCCCTGCGGAGGCCGGAAGAGCTTCGGCCTCTCCCCCAGGATGGCGTTCAACACCGCCTCGCCCTGTTCGATCTCCTCCATCACCCTCCTGCGGCCGAAGACCCCCTCGAAGCTCATGTGGGAAAAGTGGCTGTAGGTGTGATTGCCGATCAGATGGCCCTCCTCCTGGATCCGGTAGACCAGGTCCTTCCGGGCCGCTGCCTTCTTTCCCACGATGAAGAAGGTCGCCTTCACTCCGAATCTTTTCAAAGATATTCCCTTGCCCTGGTCAGATCCTCCCTCCTTGAGTCGAGGAGGGAGGCCTGGGGCCTCCTGGATGAATTTTCCGATCTAACATGCGCATGCCGTAATTCATTCCTAAATAGAACCCCCGGCGGGGAGAATGGTGAAAGAGCCTGCCCCAGATGGAGCGATGGCTCAGAGTCTCCCGCCAGAGCCAGTGCACTCCATCCAACAGCTGCTCCGGGGACATCCGCTTGGGCCTAAAGACCACATGGGTGCAATCGTAGCGGTCCCAGTCGAAGTCGAAGATGCGTCCCTCTTCCAACAGCTTCCGCCGCAGTCGGGTCGCGGGGAGGGGGGTGGAGATGAGGAAGTAGGAGGCATCGATCCCGCTCCGGCGGATGAATTCATAAGTCCTTTCGAAGACCGAGAGGTCATCTCCATCCAGGCCGAGGATGAAGCTGGCCACGATCCCGATTCCGCGGCCCTGAATCCTCTTGATCGCCTCTTCATAATCGGTGGCCCGGTTGAAGCCTTTGCCCATCCGATTCAGGTTCCCCTGGGAGAGGGACTCGAAGCCGATCGCCAGGCCAACACAGTTGGAGGATTGGCAAAGATCGAGCAGCTCCTGGTCCTTGGCGATGGCGATGGTGGAGTAGCTCATCCAGGGAACCCGGTATTTCCCCAACATCTGGAGCAGCTTGATCGCGTGGCCCTTCTCTCCGATGAGGTTGCTGTCGGCGAAGAAGATCATGCCCTGGGGGTAAGGGGTCGTGAGGCGCCGCAGCCCAGCCACCGCCGGCTGCTCCGCCACTGCCCGCACGTCCCTCTCCACCTCGTCCAGGGGGCGGACGCGAAACTCCCCCCCCGTAGAAGGAGGTGACGGCACAGAAATCGCAATCCAGCGGGCAGCCTCGGGTCGTCTCCAGGATGGTGATGGGGAAGTACTTCTCCTTCTTCATCAGATCCCAGCGGGGCGGGGGGACGCCTTCCAGGGAGGGAAATTCCGGATTTCGATAGATGGGCTGGAGCCTCCCCTCCGCAAAATCCCGGAGCAACCGAGGCCAATTACCCTCCGCCTCCCCCACCACCACGGAATCGGCATGCTGGGCTGCCTCCTCCGGAACGGCGGTGGGGTGGATCCCGCCCAACACTACCTTGCTACCCCTCTGCCGAAATCGCCCCGCGATCTCATAGGCCCGCAAGGCCATGGGGGTCATCAGGGTGATTCCCACCAGATCCGGTTCCTCATTGAAATCGATATCCTCCACGATCTCATCCACGAGATGAACCTCGAACTCCGGAGGCACCATTCCCGCGAGGACCGGAAGGCAGGCGGTGGGGAAGGGAAATTTGAATTTCCGCCCCACCGCGGTATGCCTTCCTTCAGGACAGATCAGGAGAATTCGCACGGGCCTCAACTATTCTGCCCTCTCGGGCCGTGAACCAGCTGAAATGGCCGACCCAGCTTCTGGCTCATGAAGGCCTCAAAGGGCATATAGTTCTTCTGCTCCCATTTCTGGCGGGTGATGGTCTCCCAGGCGAGCTTCAAGAAGAACTGATTGTTGCGACGCAGGAATGGATTCGGGGAGAAGAAGGCATCCCAAAACACCTGGGGCCGGGAGTAGAACCTCTGTATCGCCCGGGGATGAAGGGTGCCGACTTGCTCCAGCGAAAGGGTCCTGGTGGGCATGATCGGGTTGAGCATGTCATACTTGGAATAATCCCTCTCCTGGATGCGGCCCTCCGCCTCGGCCTGACGTGCATATTCCGTCCCAGGAAGGGGGGTGGTAAGCTGGATGGCAAAATGGGCGCTATAGGGCGCGGCGAATTTCAGCGTCTCCTTTAAAGTCTCCTCCGTATCCTCCCAGTCCCCCCACATGACGTTGGCAATAAAGAGGAGTCCGTTTTTCTTGATGACCTCCATCGCCTGCCGCGCCATTTCAGGGGTTTGCTTCTTGTTATAGTTATCCAGGACCTTCTGGCTGGGTGTCTCGACCCCCATGGATAGCATGTAAAGCCCCAGTCTCTTCAGGCGGGGCAGAAGGTCGGCGTCCCGCAGGATGGCATCCACCCGGGTCTGAAACCAGAAGTGGATGGGAAGCTTCCTTGACTCCAATTCCTCGGCGAATTCCAGCAGACGCTGGCGCGTGCCGTTGAAGATGTCATCCCCGAACATGAAGGAGATCTTGCCGAATTTCCGATACAGAAGCTCCATCTCATCCACCACCAGCTTGGCCGAGCGGGGCCGCCAGGTATTTCGCCACAACGCCGCCTCCGAACAGAAGGTGCATTCCCCCTCGCAGCCCCGAGCGGTGGTGAGGACGATCGAGCGATGGGTATCCATCCCCAGGGAGGGCATGAAATAGCGATCCATGGGGAAGAGGTGGTAGGCGGGAAGCGGCAGCTCATCGACATTGGGGAGGAGGGGCCTCTGCGGAGTCTTCACGATCTGCCCATCCCTGCGAAAGGCCAGACCCTTAACCTCCATGGCATCACCTCGCGACTCCAGGGTCCGAAGCAACTCGTGCATGGACACCTCGCCCTCCCCGACCACGATATAATCGAGGGAGGGGCATTCCTGGAGGCTCTCCTCCGGCAGGGCGGAGAAGTGAGCGCCCCCGCCCACAGTGATGATCTTGGGATCGATCGTCTTCACCAGATAGGCGGTGTTCATCGCGTCATAGACGAAAGAGGTGGAGCTGGATCCAATCCCTACCACATCCGGATGGTAGGCACGGACGGTCTCTTCCAGGTCTTCCCAGGGATGATCGAGGACCGTCCCATCGCAGACTGCCACCTCGAAATCCTTCTCCAGATAGGCCGACAGGGCCACCAATCCGGGAAAAGGCATACGCCCCCGGAAATACTTGAAGATAGCATGAGGTGGATCGATTAAGAGAACCTTCATCTTAGCCCCCTTGACAGGTGAATGGGAAAAGGAACCTGCTCATCTCTTTAGCGAGGAGGAGTGGCATCGGCCTCCACCCCCAGCTCCCTCAGCCGCTCCTTGACCTGGGGAAGGAAGACGCTGGGGGTCTCGGTCAGCCAGCCCTTCAAGACATCCTCCTTGGAGATGCGGTTCGACCTCCTCTCCCGGGCGCTCTTCTCTGCCCCGGCAGAGGTCTTCTTCTGGGCAATCTTCTTGAGTAGGGCGGGGACAGCCTCCAGCAGATCCTGGTGCAAACCCCTGGCCTCCCCTTCCCAGACCAGCCCCTGATCCTCCCGATATTCCTGCTCCTTGGCAAAGACGGCCCCGCTCACTAGGTCCTCCAGGAAGGCATCGTACTTCGCCACCTGGGCCTTCAATTCCTCGCTCTTCACACTGATCGCCCGATCGGCAATCTCATCGCAGTAGCGGCACTCCTCACAGAAGGTGCGGGAGCAGTCCACCTTCTTGAAGAATTCGAGGAGGTCCGCCGGGATTAAAGGTCCAGTGGCCGGCCAAAAAAAGGTTCTTGGTCGGGGTCTTCTGGGGGAGCTTGTGCTGCTCCTCCGCGTCCATGCTCCAGCCGGAGGAGGCACCCATGCTGTTTCCCGTATATCGATAGAAGGTCAGGGGCGAGGCCGCCTCTTTCACCAGGATATGGCTCTCCAGGCCCAGATCCCTCAAAATCTGATGGATGATCCCCCCCTCGCCACACTGGGCGATCCAGTGGACGCCCGCGTCGAACCGAAATCCCCCCCGGGCAAAGGAGGTGGCGCATCCCCCCGGACGGGGGTTCTGCTCAATGATCAGGGTGGAGTAGCCCGCCTGAGCCAGGTAATTCCCTGCGGTGAGGCCGCCGATCCCGGAGCCGATAATGATCACATCGTAGGAGCTATCCATGGTCACCTGATCCCGCCTCGCCCCTCACCGCCGTCCCGTTTTTCCAGTAGGACACATAATTAAACCACTGATCGGGATACCTTCGCAGATATCCCTCCAGGACAGATGTCACCCGCGTCAGATTCTCCCGCATATCCTCCTCGCGATTCCCCGTCTCCTGCATGGGCACGGGATCCTCCACCAGGAAGCGATAGCCCTTCTTCTCCTGGAGGATGAAGATGGGGATCAGCGGGGCCTTGCTGGCCATGGCCAGGATGACCGGGCCCGGGGGGAAGGAGACCGGGGAGCCGAAGAATTCCACCTTCACCCCCCTCCTCCCATAATTTCTGTCTCCCTGGAGGCAAACGATCTCGTTGCGCCGAAGGGCCTTCATCATGGAGACCAGGGAGAAAGGAGTCCCGCTGATGGAGAGCTGCCCCACCCCCTTCCGCTCGCGGTAACGTCGGCGGGATTTCTCCACCCCCCAGATGCGATCCGGAAAATAGACGATGTTCACCGGGAGGTGAAGGGCCTTGAGGATCATCCCCCCCAATTCCCAGTTTCCCAGGTGGGCGGTGAGGAGGATGGCTCCCTGGCCTTCTTGCAGGGCTTGGGTGATCACCTGCTCATTGGACACGCCGGAGATCAGGCCCCGCAACGCTCCCTCGTCCATGCGGGAGGTGCAGATCAGATCGATCAGATATTGCGCATACCGGCGGAAGGTCTGCTTGGCCAATCGGGCCGCCTCTTCCCGGGAGGTCCCCTCCCCCAGTATATGGTGGATATTGGAGATCACGGCCTCGCGGTCCAATCGGGCGAAGAGGAAATAGAGGTCGGCAAAGGGGATTCGAACCTTCGAGATGGCCTCACGGGAGAAGAGGCGGAGGGTAAGCCGCAGGGCATGAAACAGGAAGGCATTCAGGGGATAATGATACCAGGCCCTCTTGAAGGGCGTCCTGGACTCCACCTCCCAGACAATTGAGGATCTCCCCTTCGGCATTGCCTCCGAGACCGCAAGCAACTCAACCTTCTCCAACCTTCCTCCTCTCTCCTCCTGCGGAGCCAACACCCCGGCCCCTGCCCCTCAGGTTGCGCATATAGCCCCAGATGGGCCCCAGCTTCCCTCTCCGGCAGAACTGCTGCAGTCTCACCGAGTAATTGATATGGCAGCCCGGGACGATCCAACTGCGGCACCTGCCCGCGTGGGCCACCACCAGATCAATCACTTCGTCCCCCAGGGCGGGGGAGAGGTAGAACCTGGGAGGATGGGCAATCTCCGCGGGGTGGAAGAGTCCCTCTCTCACCAGGGCCTGGGCCAACGCCGTATGGGGATAAACCCGCACCCCGATCATGGCGATCACCGCGGTGGGATCCACCTCCTCCATCAGTTCAAAGGTCTCCTGGAGGGTGGCGCGATCCTCTCCCGGGCCTCCCAAAATCAGGCTGTGGCAGAATTGAATCCCCAACCGATGGCAGGAGGAGGAGGCCTCCCGGATCTGCTGGGGCCCGAAGTTCTTCTTCAGGGCGGAGAGGACCAGAGGGGAGCCGGAGTCGGTCCCGAACTCGAGGTTCTTGCAGCCGGCCCGGGCCATCAGCTCCACCAGGGGAGGGCTCAGGTAGCCGGGATGGGCATAACAGGTCCAGCTGATTCGGAGACCCCGAGCAATGATCTGCTCGCAGATCGCCTGGGCATGCTGGGGGGGGTAATTGAAGACATCATCCACGAAGAAGAAGTGGCCGATGCCATAATCCCTCTGTAGCCCTTCCATCTCCGCCACCACCTTCTCCGGATCTCGCAGGCGCACCCTCCCACCATTGATCAGGGGGTAGGTGCAATAGATGCACTGGAAGACACAGCCCCGCTTCGACTGAATATTGCAGACCCCGCCCTCGCGGAGATAGGTGGCCACATCCAACAGGTCCCGGGCGGGCAGGGGCAAGGCATCGATATTGAGCAAAGGGGAGGGAGGGGTGATCTGGAATTGGTCTCCCTTCCTGCAGATGAGCCCCGGCACCCCATCTGTCGCCCCCTGCGCCAGGAACCGGACCATGGACCCCTCTCCTTCCCCCACGATGCCCATCTCCAAATCGAGCAGCCCGAGGAGCTCCTCGGGCATGATGGTGAAGCCCGATCCTCCCACCAGGATGGGGGCGGGTGAGAAGCGACGCAGCAAATCCACCACCCTCCGCAGAGGTTCGATGTAGGAGACGGTGAAGGGGTAGGCGGTGTTGTCCACATTGCGGATGGAGAGGCCGATGATCTCGGGGGGGAAGGCGCGGAGGCCTTCCTGGATGGAGGACTCGAGGTCAGGGGAAAAGCAGAGGTCCAAAAGGGCAACCTCATGGCCCGCCTCCCTCAAGGCCGCCGCCAGGTAAGAAAGCCCAATGGGGGATACCGGATCGGGAAGGAACTCCTGATTGGGGGAAACCAGCATTACCCGCATAAGTTACTGTCAGATCCGGGGTTGCAGGGAAAGCTCGCTGATCCGCGGGACATACCCCGCTTTCCGGTGGGAATAAAATTCTCTCCAGGCTTGCCGATATCCGTCCCGGAGTTGGTCCACGGACATGGATCTGGGTCTGAAAACCACATGCATGGTATTGTACTTGCTCCAATCCCGCTCGAAGATCCTCCCCTCCTCCTCCAATCTCTCGAAAAGGCGGGTCTTGGGATAGGGGGTCAAGATCAGGAATTCCACCTCATCCAACCCGGCCTCCTGGGCAAACCTCACCGTCCGCTCGAAGACCCCCGGATCATCGTGATCGAAGCCAAAGGCAAAGGAACCGATCACCTCGATCCCCGCATCGTGGATCTTCTTGAGGTGGTCAAAGCACCGCTCCCTCTGGTGGAGCCCCTTGTTTCTCTCACTGAGGTCCGCGGAAAGCCAGGGGCCCATGTCCACATACATCAGCCAGCAGCCGCTTTTAGCCATCAGCCCTAATAGATCGGAATCGTCAGCGATGCGCAGGGAGCCCAAGCAGACCCATTTCTTGTTGAGGGGAATGAGGGCCTGCAGGAGCTTCTCGGTATAGGACTTCTTGATCAGGAGGTTATCGTCGACGAAGAAGAGGGAGGAGCTCAACTCCGCGATCTCGGAGAGGACCTCGGGGAGCGGACGGACGCGATACGAACGGCCGAAGGTAGCCGGCACGGAGCAAAACTCACAATTCACCGGACACCCTCGCGCCGCCTGGATCAAATCCACCGGCAGGTATCCCTTACCCCGGAGGAGGTCTCGTCGGGGGAAGGCGAGGTGGGACAGCTCCACCTTCTCCCCACAGCGGTAGACGGGCTCCAGGCCCCCGTCCCGAAGGTCTTTCAGGAGTTGAGGAAAGACGCCTTCCGCCTCTCCCACCACCACCGAATCCGCATGGGCTGCGGCCTCCTGAGGGAGCACCGAGGGATGGGGTCCTCCTAAGATCACCTTCACCTTCCGCGTTCGGAAGGCATCTGCGATGGCATAGGCGCGGGAGGCTTGAAAGGTCATGGCCGAGATCGCCACCAGGTCGGCCTCCTCCTCAAAATCGATCGGCTCCAATCTCTCATCGGTGAATTTCACCTCCCACTCGGGGGGAAAGAGGCTGGCCACGGTAATCAAGCCCAGGGAGGCAATCCGGCTGCGATAACGAAGCGGGAAGTCGCCTCCATCCGGATAAATAAGCCGCACTCTCATCATCTAAGGCACCTCTGGGAAGAAAAACAGGGTGTCCGCGCTTTCTCGTAAAAAAGGTTATCTCCTGCAGCGAAGACACCCGTCCAGGGGAGGTTGATCTCCTCCCCAAGCAATATATATACTATACAAGCTAAGAAGCGTCTTGGCCCATCGTCTCCTCCATCGAGCTGCCGGATTTGCCATGGATGAGGCGAAGATAAACCTTTTCACTTCAGGGAGCGAATGACGGCCGCCCGGGAAGGCAGCGCTTGATCACCCCATGGTGGCCGAGATCTTCTCCGCCTGATCCTTGGCCTTGATCTTCTCCCTTTCCTCCTCCCAGATCGAGTCCGAGATCCGGGCATAGGCGGAAGAGAACTGGTCGATCTCGCTGGCCAGGTCGCCGAACATCACCTCCGCGCCCTGGTGGGTCGGCCGGGCCTGGTGAAGCTGGATGGCCGATCGTGAGACCTCGGGCTTGTCCACCAACATGCAGGGGCGGTAAAGGTTCTCATTATACGGGATCTGTCCCCGGATATAGCGAAAGAAGGGGGAACTCAGGGCCTCCTTGAGGGATTTGTCCCGGATATTGTCCACCGCATAGTGGCAGAAGACACAGGGCTCGATATCTCCCTGAGAATTGATATGGAAGTATTTCCGGCCCCCGGCGATGCAGCCTCCCACCACCGCCCCATCCCCCATGAAATCGCCCAACAGGATGGGTTTGGCCTCCCGAAAGTATTTCACCCTCTCCCGCAGCTGGTTGCGCTGCTCCGGGGTGGGCATGAGCTCCATCTTCGGCTCTCGCCCAATCGGCATGTAGATGAAATACCAGCCCAAGCTCACCCCCTTTTCGATATAATGATCCAGGAAACGATCGGAGAGGATCAGGTCGGCATTCTGCCGGGTTAGGGTGGCGGAAAAGGCAAAGAGGATCCCGGCCTCCCGCAGAAGGTCCATGGCCCGTTCCACCTTGGCATAGTGCCCCGCGCCGCGCCGGGCATCGGTCTCCTCCTCGAATCCCTCGATGCTGATGCAAGGAAGGACATTCCCCAGGCCTGTTAGGCGTTCCACGGTCTTCTCGTTCAAGAGGCCTCCATGGGTATAGATCATGAAGGCCACATCATTGTGGGCGGCAAAGAGATCGAACAGGTTCGGGTGCAGGAACGGCTCTCCCCCTGAGACCACCACGAAATAGATCCCCATCTCCTTGCCTTCCTTGAGGACCCGATCCATCAGCGGATAGGGCAGGTCTTGCTCCCGGGAATACTCGCCCGAATAACAGCCATAGCAGTGGAGATTGCAGCGCATGGTGGGGGAGAGGACGAAGAGGCCCGGGGGATAAAAGCCACCGGGGGACTCAGAGAACTCCTTCCTCTTGTTCGTGCCCACCAGCAGCTGATTGATAATGAAACACTCCACCAGCTTGCGGCGATGGAGCGGGTTTGTCTCCTGCATGATCCTTTTGGCCACCGTCAGGGCTGGATGCTGGCTCTCAAAGAGGGACCGGATGCGCCGTATCTGCCGCCTGTAATAGTCCTTCTGGGCCACCTTTTCCGCCAAATAGGTCATGCGGATCAGATTCTGATCGGAGCTATTGCCCAGAGCCCCGACCAGGCCGCTGATCACCTGGCTCAGCGTGTAATTACGGATCTGCTGGAGGTAGTTCATGGGTCCTCCCCTGAGGGATGAAGAATGCTTCCAATCGCCCGCCGAAAAAACCGTGAACTGATCCATCTGAATAGATCAGAGATCAGATTCTCATAGCACATTCCCTCCTCCCAAGTCAATTGGAAAAAGGGAGCCGACCTGCCCCTCGCCCTGCGGAAGAGGAAAAAGAAGGCGAGGCAGACGGTCTAATCTGGAGGAATGGGAAGGCGCCATTCAGGGGATCGGGCTGCCGCCTTTGCGCGAAAAAGGGGTTGATCCCGAGCTCTCCTTATTATATGAAGGGGGCATGAAGATCGAGTTCATCTCCCCTGCTGCCGAGGATAGCGCCCGCCTCACCCCGCTGGCCCTGGCCACCCTGGCCGCCCTCACCCCGCCCTCGATTGAGGTATCCTTCTCCGACGATCAGATCCGGCCCATCCGTATCCCCGAGGACCTCAAGGAAGTGGACCTGGTGGCCATCTCGGTTCTCTCCAAGACCGCCCATCGGGCCTATGAGATCGCAGATGCCTACCGGGAAAGGGGAATCAGGGTCGTCTTGGGCGGCATCCACCCCACCACCGTCCCTGAGGAGGCCTCAGCTCATGCCGATGCCGTGGTGATCGGAGAGGCCGAGGGGATCTGGCCTCAAATCCTCGAGGATCTTGAGGCAGGCCGACTGCAGAGGACCTACCGCCAGGAGGGCCTCATCGATCTCAGCCAGTCTCCCATCCCCCGCCGGGAGATCTTCAAGCCCTATCGCCTCCGTTATGCCCCGGTGGATGTGGTGCAGACCACCCGGGGCTGCCCGTTTCACTGCGATTTCTGCACCGTCAATCCGGTCTTCGGCTCCCGCTACCGGATGCGGGAGATCGCCTCGGTGGTGGCCGAAATCGAGCAACTGAGCCGTCCTGGCCTGCTCTTTGCCGACGATAATGTCATCGGCAATGTCCCCTATTTTCGGAGACTCTTTTCTGAGCTCGCACCGCTAAAATTGAGGTGGATCGGGGAGGCCTCCCTGGCCGGTCTGGAAGATGAGGAGAATCTGAGGATTTTGGAGAAGAGCGGCTGCAAGGCCCTCTTCATCGGCTTTGAATCGCTGAGCGCGGAATTGAAGGGCGTGGGAAAGGTCCAGAACCATCCCGAGCGCTACGAAGAGATCATCCGCAGGCTCCATGACCATGGGATCATCGCCTATGCCGCCTTCATGTTCGGCTTCGACTTCGACGATCCCTCGGTCTTCGAGCGTACCGTCGAGTTCGCCATTGCCAACAAGATCCTCTTGGCCCAGTTCGCGATCTTAACGCCCTACCCCGGAACCCCGCTCTACGCCCGGCTCCAGGCGGAGGGACGCCTGCTGCGGGAGAGATGGTGGCTGGAGCCCAACCAGGAGGTCCTGGCGCCCCACTTTCGGCCCCAGCTCATGGAGCCCGAGCGACTTAGGGAGGGGTGGAAATGGGCCTGGAAAGAGTTCTACAGCCTCTCCTCCATCTGGAAGAGAAAGGCGCTCTGGCCCGCTCTCCACGCCCACCTCATCTACCTGCCTATGAATCTACGCCAGCGCCACTTCGCCCTCCACAAGATCTGCGCCGAACAAACCCGTCCTTGATCCTGGTAGACCAGGGAAAAACGTGTAGACCTCTCAAGCAGAACTGTTTCTCTCGGCAGAGAAAAGTGATATGATACTGAAGCTCGGAGGAGAAAGGTCACCCCTTGACTTGCGTCGGTAATCTGTCTCGACAGGAGGATGCGATTGGAAGCTCTGTTCTTCTCCACCGCGATCGTAGCGCTCGCCGAGATGGGCGACAAAACCCAACTCCTTTCTTTTGTGCTCGCGGCAAAGCTTAAGCGCAAGGTGCCCATCGCCTTAGGCATTCTCCTCGCCACTCTCGCCAATCACTTCCTTGCAGGCTATGTGGGAACCTGGCTTGCGAGCCTTGTGTCCCCCCGGACTCTAAAATGGATAATCGCCCTATCGTTCTTCGCCTTTGGTGCGTGGGCGCTCAAGCCCGACGAATTGAAGGAGGACCAGAAGCTCAGGGGCGCCGGCGTATTTCTCACCTCTTGCATTGCCTTCTTCCTCGTGGAGATGGGCGATAAAACCCAACTCGCCACGATAGCGCTCGCGGCCCGCTACGACTCCCTGGTCGCGGTGGTTCTCGGAACGACGCTGGGCATGATGATCGCGAACGTTCCGGCGGTCTGGATGGGCGAAGCGCTGGCCCGCCGAGTCAACATGAAGGTGCTGCGCTGGATCGCTGCCGGGTTGTTTGTCCTCCTCGGTGTCCTGGCACTCATTGGAGGGGATAGCGCGCTTCGAGTCTCGTAGGCCCGCCTAACCCCCGGCTGGCAGCAGACTCGCGCACTTCGCGCGATCGAGACCGAGGCGGCACGGTGAAAGGGCTATCTAACAGGCGATATACGAAAGAGTAAGGATAATTTCGTTCGGATAGTTCGGGGAGGAGGAGGTTGATATATATGAAGGCTAAGGAATTCGACAAGAAATTTGCTGAAGGTGAGGACATTTCGCAATACCTTGAGGTTTCGAAAGCTCGAAGGCCCCAGCAGGAGCAGAAAAGAGTAAACGTGGATTTCCCTTTATGGATGATCCACCAATTGGACAAGGAAGCCAAACGCCTCGGGGTGCCTCGGCAGTCCATCATCAAGGTTTGGGTGGCAGAACGACTCAAGAAGGCATCCTGATTCCAATTATTCCAGCGGACGCGGCAATACTGCGCGCCTGACTTAGGTCGTTCGACTCACAGAAGAAAAAGGGGAGCGGAATGAAAGGAGAATCCGAGTCAGGCTTCTTCCGTGATGACGGGACCGAAATCAATCCCGATCTGATCGCTAAACCGAGCTTGTGTGTAGCCTGCCGGAAAGACGATGATCCAAGAGAAGAGATTCTTTGCACGCTGACGCGAGCGGATCAGGAGGGAGAAAAAGATTTCAGATGCTTCGCTTTTGAGCCAAAGTCCTGAGGCTCTCAGGGGAGAAGATCGGAAAAGCAGAGGAAACCGGCATAATGCAAGCGCTAAACCTGAGGCGGATGTAAAGTGACATGATGCGGTTCGAATGGAATCGGGAAAAAGCAAAACGGAACCTTAAGAAGCACAGGGTATCTTTTGATGAAAAGGATAGGTGATGAATTACGCCCGGAATACGAGCTTGACTATTCCAAGGCTGTGCGCGGGAAGTATTTCAAGCAACTATTGAAGGAAGGAGCTAACGTTGTCGTCTTGGAACCGGACGTAGCCAAGGCTTTCGGTGACTCGGCTGCCGTGAATGATGCGCTGAGATCACTCCTTGATCTCACTCGTTCAACCCGGCGCTTGACAAGTCGGTCCGGCGGGCGGCGCTCGGAGGAGCAACGCTGACCCCTTCGTTATGCCGGTAGATAGTAGAGGTGGTATGCCAAGCGTGAAAGAAAAAATGACCGAGGTGATTCAGGCGCAACCTGATGATGCGACCTATGAAGAGATTATGCGGGAGCTTGCGTTTGAACAAATGATCGGACGCGGTCTTGAC
>Ga0315285_10000576_pt1 | contig 38164 bp, 41 predicted proteins | sample YL17G09_36_MG_FD_203698 | JGI IMG/M metagenome (GOLD analysis project Ga0315285, IMG submission 203698) | Sediment microbial communities from Yellowstone Lake, YNP, Wyoming, USA - YL17G09_36 | ecosystem: Environmental > Aquatic > Freshwater > Lake > Sediment | place: USA: Wyoming | collected...
CGCTGCATAGGGTTTCACTGTTTCACGTGATCAGAATCCCGCGCTTATGGGGTTGCGAGGCTTCATCAACTCCCTCAAGACTATTGTGGCGTATGAGCTGCGATGCAACGTGAAGCTCACTTTGACTTTGCACTCTGGCGAGTCGTTTGAATCGGTTGAGATTTCCTCTAGTGAGAAATCATTTAACGGAGTAAGAGCGGTTCGCAGTTCTCCCCGCAAGCTTATCTCAGGCATGATGGGAATGCGGAAATTTTCTGGTCTGATCCTCTCTTCGCAGAGGATTTGCTTTTCAATTTCTCCTTGAGCATCTTGTGAAAGATGCTGCTTGTATCCAACGAGTGGCATGGCTAGCCGCATTCTTCCGTCTTGAATTGCCTTGTTGAATTCGGCAAGCGTTTCGGCACTTGTCATTCTGTACATCGGCAACATTGGCAACCCAGAGTGCTGTACGTTCACTGCATAGTCGCCGACCACAGTACTATTCAAAGGAAGACCGTTCTCGATTCTCTTGCTCAGGAACTTGTTGAAAAGGTAAGACTGGTAAGCTTGAGGAAAAAGCTCGATCAGTTTCGGTGGTAATCTTCTGAAGGCTCCTACGAAGTCGCCTGAAGCCTTGGCCAAATGCCTGAGCATTAACCGTTCATAACGCAGCTGTTTCGGGAAACCTTCCAAAGCTCGTTTGAAATCCCGCGAGGTTTGCAGTTCTTCACGGGCCTGTCGAGACGCTGGATGCTCATGAGGGCTTGGCTTGGCCAGAAACAACATTGCCGCTTTCCTGAAATTGCCTTGAATGATAGCCTTGCCAACCAAATGCGTTATCGGACGAGTCGTACCGAAGCGTTGATGGCCGAAAAAGTTCGGAACGCCCCCTAAGGTCTCGAGTTCTCTGATAACCCTTGCTATCCCTGCTTTTACAGTTGATTTTGGGTGTTTTATAGCTCTGACGGTTACCTGAAAGTGGTTTCCCAACAGATAGAAGGATGAAAGTTTGTTCCGAGCATATCCTATTGGATGAACGCTCATGTCTTTAACGTGAATCTGGCCGACGTCTCGGATGGACACGTTTTCAATGGTAATGTGTTGGGCAGTAAGAGCCTTCGCATCCTTTATCCCCGCAATATGAATCTGCCTTGTGCCTATGCCGAGTTGGTCGGCGACAGCCTTCACGGCTGAGAAGGTATCCCAATTCCGCTTAACCAAGACGCACAGCAAGTAACGATTCAGCTCAGGTGACGAACCCAATACCATGCGTTCGACATTGCTTGCAGACGGGTTTACTTCTGCTTTTGAACCGTCAACAAGCACTTCCTCAACTATGAAATCCTCAACATTCGACCGAATGGTTCCGCCAATGACTGGAGAGCACGTAGCGTAGGTCTCAATGCCGATGAATTTCTCCAACTTGGGCACAAACAAGGTGCCACGCCTCTTTAGAGAAGAGGAAGCATGTCTGTCAGCTTACCCACTTTTTCTGATGGAGCTGGACCGATGCCCAAGCAGGTTACCGTGTTGGGAGGAATTTCAGTCAGACCTCTGTCAATGATCAATGCGCAAGGGAAACCCAGTTCCTTCGCCTCTCTTTCCAGCTCCAGCAATTCCTTCTCGGTTTTCACTTTGACCGCTATTTTCCGCTGCCCTTCGTCGATCCATGCCTGCCACCATTCCCTTCGATGCTTTCGAGCCTCTTCAGCGGCGGAAACCGCCGCGTGCCCAGCCTGAACCGCAGCTTTACCCTTACTCAGCTTAAGGTCAGAACGAAAGGCGACTACCTGTTTGTAACGAAACTCGGACATGCCTCTTCCCAACTGCTCCTATTCAGTCTGTTGTTTGAAGATTTTAAAGATTCGCAGAAACGTAAAGGTAAGAGAAATAGAAAAGCACTGGCAGCATTCCAGGATTGCGCAAAACACGCAAAAGTGACTTCCCCTGAAAGTCAATGTCCCTAACCTTTTGCAGCGCATTGCCAACGCCGTGTCTTGCACAGAAGTCAATGGCGCTGTCAATCTTGCTGTCAGACATCGCATTGAGCATTCTCCTAATTCTAAGCATGATCTTCACGTCAAAACCGAGAATGCCCTCACATCGTCTTTGATACGCGCTCAGAAATTCCGTGGAGAAATCGTTTCGACGCAGAGACTCGAAGGCAACTTCTGCGGCAGTCTTTGCGCATGTCATTCCGAGAACCACTCCACCTCCGGTGGTGGGCTTCACCTGTGACGCTGCATCACCGACAGCAAGAAAACCGCTTGAGTAGGGCTTCGGGATTGGTCCTCCAAGCGTTATCGGATGAAAAGCAGTTTGCAGAATCCTAGCGTTGGACAGCTTCTTTGATGCTGCGGGATGTTTTGTCATAAGTCTTTGCAGCAGCTTCTTCGGGTTCCCAGTCTTAGCCGCAAGTCCAACCTTTGCGTTTCCATCACTCTTAGGAATCAACCATGCATAGAAACCAGGCGCATAATCGTTCCCGAGGAAAACCTCAACCATGTCTGACTTGATGTCTCTAACGTTTTCAACTTCTGCGTGCACACCATTAACAACCATCCGACGGTTAAGCGTTGGCCCCCCAGCCTGCCTCAAGACCTTTGAAGGCATTCCCTCCGCGTCAATAACGATCTTAGCCAAGTATTCTTCATTTTTCTCATCTTGTCTGACGATGGCTCCCTTCACTGAATCTTCCTTAATGATCAGTGATTCGACTCGCGAATTCAGGCAGTAACGCACTCCACTGTTCTCCGCCATTCCAGCAAGGTGCTTGTCAAAGAGAACGCGGTTCACAGTACAAGTCACAGGAGACTCAAAGCGAACCGAAAACTCCTCATTCATTGGCGAGTGAAAGATTACCCCGCAAAAAGTGTTTTCGACAACGTCTGCAGGAAGCGGATACAACCCTAAATGCTTCAATCCCTCAACGCCCAAGTGGCCTGCACAGTGGCAAGGAACACCGATTTTTGCGTGTTCCTCAAAAACCGTGACGTCGGCTCCAAGTCTGGCAAGGTTGGCTGCTGTAAAGGAGCCGCACGGTCCTCCTCCTATAACTATCACGTCTGAAACGTTTTCATACACTGCACACTGACAACCTAGCGTTCCTATTGTCTATGTTACAAGTTCAATGTGTCTTTTTCCCCGAGCCATCGAGGTAGTACGTGTTTTTCCGCTGATCTCAAGTCGCATCAACAACTCGTTGAAGTCCTTAAGGCCTAAGTCGGGATATTCAGCGTTTAGAGCTTCAAAGAGGTCTGCGTCAGACATTGAGCCTTTCTTCTGCAAGATTTCCAACAAGAAAAAGTAGGCAGGACGGGTTTTCCATGTTTTGGCAGGCACTATTCCCAGCCTCCTATGCGACTGGCGTCGCAGGCTTCTGCACTGTGCGCACCTGCTGTATGAAGCTCTTATACCACTTCTCCATGTCTGGCGAGATTGACGGCCCAGTCCTTTTCATTGCTTCTTGGAAGTCTCGCATTCCAACTTCCTTCGTGTTCACATCTCTTCTCAAAGCGTACATGGCTGATTCCCTGCACAGAGCTTCTATGTCTGCACCTGAATAGTTCTTCGTCATCTCAACCAGCCCTTCCAACCTCACGTCTTTGGCCAGCGGCATGTTCTTCGTGTAAATTTTGACTATGTGAAGCCTGCTCTTCACATCAGGTTCAGGCACATAGATCAGTCTGTCGAACCTTCCCGGGCGGATCACTGCTGGGTCGACGATGTCAGGCCTGTTTGTGGCTGCTATCACAACTATGTCTTCCAGAGTCACGATGCCGTCCAGTTCGGTCAACAGCTGGCTGATGACACGCTCACTTACGCCGCCGTCTGCAAAGCCTAACCCCCTGCGAGGTGCGAGAGAGTCAATCTCGTCGAAGAATATCACAGCGGGCGCTGCCATTCTGGCTTTTCTGAAGACTTCTCTTATCGCCTTTTCAGATTCTCCAACCCATTTTGAGAAAATTTCCGGTCCCTTGATTGTTATGAAGTTCGCTTCGCTCTCGGTTGCAACTGCCCTAGCAAGCAACGTCTTGCCGCAGCCAGGAGGCCCATAGAGGAGTACTCCTTTCGGCGGTTTTATGCCCAGCCTCACGAATATTTCAGGACTCTTTACAGGCCATTCCACTGCCTCCTTGAGGTCCTGTTTGACCTCGTCCAAGCCTCCAATGTCGGTCCAGTGGACGGTGGGCACTTCGATGTAAACTTCGCGCATGGCCGTCGGCGTTATTTCCTTGTAAGCGTCGAGGAAGTCTTCCATGGTTACTTCCATTTTCTCCAGAACACTGGGCGGTACACGTTCCTCCTCAAGATTGATTTGTGGGAGGTACCTGCGCAGCGCTTTCATGGCGGTCTCCCTGCCAAGGGAGGACAGGTCCGCGCCCGTGTATCCATGAGTCATCTCGGTCAATTTCTTGAGGTCAACATCCTCTGCCAATGGCATACCGCGAGTGTGAATTTGAAGGATTTCGTGCCTTCCCTTTTTGTCTGAGACGCCTATCTCGATTTCTCGGTCAAACCTGCCAGGCCTGCGAAGAGCTGGGTCAAGCGCGCTGGGCCTGTTTGTAGCGCCTATCACTATGACGTTTCCTCTGCCCGACAGACCGTCCATCAGAGCGAGAAGCTGAGCGACGACTCGCCTTTCAACTTCGCCCGTGACTTCCTCGCGTTTGGGGGCGATGGCGTCCAGCTCGTCGATGAAAATTATGCTCGGCGCGTTCTGCTGCGCCTGCTGGAAGATTTCTCTAAGTCTGGCTTCCGATTCTCCGTAGAACTTGCTCATTATTTCGGGCCCGTTTATCGAGAGGAAGTTGGCTTCCGACTCGTTTGCCACGGCTCTAGCAAGTAAGGTTTTGCCGCAGCCTGGTGGACCGTGAAGCAACACTCCTTTCGGCGGGTCTATTCCAAGCCTTTGAAACAGCTCCGGATGCCTGAGTGGAAGCTCAACCATTTCCCTTACCCTTTGAATCTCTTCATGCAGCCCCCCGACTTCCTCGTACGTTGTACGCGGCAGTCCCTTTCCTTCAAGTGCCGGTTCGTTCAGAATGGTGAGCCTGGTTTCAGCGGTGACTTTCCCTATGCCGTGCGGACGGGTCTTCGTTACCGTAAACGGTATGGCGTGTCCAAGCATCATAACAAGGGTAGTGTCGCCTTCAACCAGCGTTCTTTCCATCAAACGGTTTCTAACAAAATTCGTGAAATCGTCATCAACATTCAGCCTCATGTCCACTGGCGCCAGTGTCAGACTGAGAGCGTTCTTGACCTTGGCTGGTCTGGCTACCACGTACTCGTTTATGGCAACTCCCGCGTTCTTGCGCGTAAAACCGTCTATGCGGAGAATGTCTCGGTTCTGGTCTTCACTGTAAGCAGGCCAAGCTGTAGCAGAGGTTGTTCTCTTACCGACAATCTCTATAACGTCGCCCGCCGATATTCCCAACTTCTGCATTGTCCTCTGGTCTAAGCGGGCTATTCCCCTTCCAACATCCCTTTGCCTTGCGTCTCCAACACGTAATTGTACTTCGCTCAATCAGAATCCTTCCCATAATCACCGTCAAACACGTTTCGAAACAAACACGTGTTCCTATATAAATGTTTTAACCAGCAAGTTAAGGCTATCTGCTCGTTCTCCGCACCATGAGAGTCTGCACTTGGCTTACGCCTTCCATCGACCCCAGCCTATTCTCAAACTCATCAACCAGCCCAGTCTCGTCCTCAGGGAACTTCACTTGGACCAAGAGAGCCTTCAAACCATAAGCCACAAGCTCCTCTCCGTAACCATGGACAGAAGCAGACTTGGGCAAGGTGTTTTCGAGCTTCTTCTTCATGGGACCAAAATCTGAGATAATGTCTGTTGGGAATATCTTGTACGTGACTACGACAAATCCCATATTCATGCCTCCTCTGTTTCATGGACCGGTGAAACCGCATTTTGGACACTTGTACAGTCTTCCGAACTTTCTGCATTTAGTGCAACGTCTTATCTGAATCTCACCACAGTTCGGACAGAGAAACTTCGTTGACTCTGCCCCTGGCGGGATGGGCTTACGGCAGCTCGTGCATGTGGCAAAGGACAATGTTGCAGCTCTTTCAGCCATCATGATTCCTCAGTGACCGTTCTGTAATTGTAAGACTTCCTTATATTTTATATGTTTTGAAGCTGCAGATGATGATGGGTGAAAAGAACGATTTACCTTGTAATCACAGAAAAGCCGACCCCGGAAGGGAAGAAGGACTTCAAGAAGGCCCTGGAATGGCAGAAGAGACTTGACGAGTGGCTAATATCTCATGGTGCAACGTGGAAGTCCATGAAGCATTTTGTGACATTAATCGGCGAGCCCACGTATGAAACTTGCTTGAATATCCAAACTATTCGGCAATTGATCAAGATGAAGAGAGAAGCAAGGAATTCCCACAGAACCCAGAATGGCGAGAACTGATCACTAAAACAAATGCCTATTTCCAAAGAGTAAACAGCAAAGTCACAAGAGAACTCCAACTCTCCTAAGAGTCCATCACCACCTCAATCGTACTGCGTTAATCTTCAAGGTATCTGAGGCCCTATTTCACAAGTTTATTATTTCACTTCCATGCCTATATTCAGCGGGATTGTTTTGGGTGTAAACCTCCGCGACCTCGTTCCAAAAACAACCGTCAAGCTTGAAGACTTGAGCGGAAAATCCATAGCCATAGACGCCTACAACGCGCTGTACCAGTTTCTAGCCATAATCCGCCAGCCAGACGGCACCCCACTGAAGGACAATTTAGGAAAAGTCACAAGCCACTTGAGCGGCCTGCTTTATAGAACCAGCAACCTCGTGGAAATGGGAATAAAGCCAATCTACGTTTTTGACGGAATCCCACCGACACTCAAGGAAGTTGAAATTAAGAGACGCATGAGAGTGAAAGAAGAGGCTGCCATAAGATACGAACAGGCGTTGAAAGCGGGTAAGACTGAAGAAGCCCGAGTGTACGCTCAAGCAACTTCACACCTGAAGGACTACATGGCGGAGGACAGCAAGAAACTACTCAACCTGATGGGAATCCCATGGATTCAGGCGCCAAGCGAAGGAGAGGCCCAAGCAGCGCATCTGGCAAGGCGCGGAGATGCCGACTACTGCGCAAGCCAAGACTACGACAGCCTGCTCTTCGGCGCGCCAAAACTGTTGAGGAATGTGACAATTTCCGGCAGAAGAAAGCTTCCCAGCAAGAACATCTACGTTGAGATTGTGCCCGAGGTGGTTGAGCTAGAGCAGGTCCTGAAGGAATGTGGGATAACCTATGAACAACTGATTGACGTGGGGATATTGATTGGAACGGACTTCAACCCAGACGGCATCAAAGGTTTAGGACCGAAAACTGCCTTAAAACTCATAAAGGAACATGGAAGCTTGGAGAACACTCTTCCACACCTGAAGAACGCCGAGTTTCCAGCTGAACCTCAAAGAATCAGGGAGATATTCCTGAAACCGAGAACGATTGACAGTTACAGGATTGAGTGGCGAGAACCCGATGTTGAAGGCGTGGTAACCTTCATCTGCAAGGAAAGAGACTTCTCAGAAGACAGGGTCAGAAAGACGCTGGAGCGAATGCAAAAAGGCACAGAGAAGCTTAAGGGGAAAACAACCTTGGAAAAATGGTTCGGCTAATCGAAAACGCATGTAGAACGACTTGTAACGGAAATCTTTAATTCTGAACCCATTATAGTATACGTCTTCAAAATGGTGACAACTATGGACAAGGATCAGATAGCCCTCTCAATAGACGAGCTCCCAACGAAATGGTACAACATCATGCCCGACCTGCCTGAAGCCCTTCCTCCGCCAAAGGAACCTGAAACTGGCCCTTCAAGGATGGAGTTCCTCGGCAGAACAATGATAAAAGAGTGCCTCGGGCAGGAAATGTCAAACCAAAGCTGGATTCCTATACCTGAGGAAATCCGTGAACTCTACGTTCACATGGGCAGACCGAGACCGCTCTACCGTGCAAAGCGACTGGAAAAGAGCCTAAAGTTGAAGAAAGTCAGGCTGTATTACAAACGTGAAGACTTGTCGCCCACAGGTTCTCACAAAACCAACACTGCGATTGCCCAAGCTTACTATGCAATGAAAGAAGGAAAAACAACCCTGAGTACCGAAACAGGCGCAGGGCAATGGGGTACAGCTCTCGCATACGCTGCCAAGCTCTTGGACCTTGAATGCGTGGTCTTCTGGGTTAGATCCGTTTATGACTGGAAAACCGACAGAAGAGTTTTGATGAAACTCCTGGGAGCAAAGGTCTACTCTTCGCCAAGCAAGGAGACGAAGATGGGCAGAGAAATCCTCGTAAAGAGTCCCAACAGCCCCGGCTCATTAGGCATTGCAATCTCTGAAGGATTGGAGTATGCGGAAACGCATAAGGACACCGTGTATTGTCTGGGCTCAGTTCTAAACCATATCATGATGCAGCAGTCAGTAATAGGATTGGAAACCATCAAACAGTTTGACATGATCGACGAAAAACCAGACTTAATCGTTGGTTGCCTAGGCGGCGGCTCAAACTTCGGCGGAATCGCTCTCCCAATCATTGGTGAAGTGTTGAAAGGCAAAAGGAAATGTGAATTTCTAGCAGCGCAATCACAGGCCGCACCTAACCTCGTGAAGGGCGAGTACAAGTACGATTTCGGCGACGTGGCTGAACACACACCGCTTCTGAAGATGTACACTCTCGGCCACAAAACCGAGATGACTCCGATCAGAGCTGACGGCCTAAGATACCACGCGGCAGGACCCATCATAAGCTTGCTGAGGAAACATAACATAGTCAAAGCCGTTGCTTATCCAACTGACGAGAAATCAATCTTCGAAGCTGCAAGAACGTTCCTTCAGACCGAAGGGTGGCTGCCTGCACCTGAATCTAGCTACGCTCTACGCGCAGGTATTGACGAGGCCTTGAAGGCTGAGAAGGCAGGTTCAGATAAAGCGATATGCATGAACATCAGCGGACACGGCTGGCTAGATCTAGACGCTTACAGAGAGAAACTGGGAATCCAATAGTCGAACAGGGATTTCAAAATCTCTGACCGTAACGCCCGGTCAACGGGACAAAGGCCACTCCGCCCAAATTCTCTTCTTTAATCTTTCCATCTCTCCCTTTGGTAATCCTGATCAAGTTCTGGAACAGTGAAGCACTGCCGACTGGGATCAGCATAATTCCTGTAGGCTTCAACTGCTCAATTAACGGCTTGGGAATATCCGGTGCAGCAGCGGTTACGAGAACCCTGTCGTATGGAGCCTTCTCCGCGTACCCCATCGAACCATCTTCACTGATGATAGTCACTCGATCACCATACCCTGCCTTCATGATGTTTTTCCGAGCGATATCTGCCAAGCCTTGCACTATCTCAACGGTGTAAACGTGCCCCCACTGGCTCCTCTCCGAGCCGCTGGGCGCAACTATCTCCGCTATGGTCGCGGCATGCCACCCTGAACCTGCTCCGACCTCCAGCACCTTGTTGCCAACTTCCAACTGCAGGGCTTCATTCATTATTGAAACCATGTTTCGCCTAGCCCAGCAAGTAAGCTGAAGCTATGTGGCGCAGAAGCCGTCTGCCCGAAACCGATTGGAAGCGGCGTGTCCACGGCACTGTAGGACCGCATGTTTTCTGGGAGAAACTTGGTGCGTGGCACGGAACGCAGGGCTCCGATGACATTTGGCGACTGCAGAATGCCCTCTTTCATCAGGTTCTCAATGAGCTTTCCCCACTCGTCTTCTTCCAAACAAAGGCACCAAGTAGATGATTGTTGAATAGGCTTTTAACGTATCTGCATTTGAAAGAAGTATGCCAAATAAGAACGAACTATTTCACCGTGACTGACTTTGCCAGATTCCTTGGAGTGTCGGGATTGTAGCCTCTTTCAACAGCCATGTAGTACGCTAGAAGCTGTAAGGGAACGACGAACGTTATAGGCGAGAGTATCTCAGGAGTCCCTGCTGGAACTTCAATGTAGTCGTCAGCCAGCTTCCTGATTTCTTCGTCCCCTTCTTCAATGACGGCGATTATTGACGCGCCTCGGGCTTTCATTTCCATAACGTTGCCAATCAACGTCTTGTATGTCTCGTCTTTCGGGCAGATGAAGACCACTGGAAAGCCGGGTTCCACGAGGCTTATTGGTCCATGCTTACTTTCTCCAGCAGGGAAAGCCATGGCGGGCACGTAGGCTATTTCCATGAGCTTAAGCCTGCCCTCATAGGCAGTGGCAGTGCTTATTCCGCGGCCTAGGAAGAAGAAGGCCTTTGCATCTTTGTATTTCTTCGCGATTTGCTTCACTCTTTCTTCCTGCGTCTGAATTACGGTTTCAACAGTTTCTGGGAGTTTCTCCAGTTTCTCGGCCAAGAAGTCCATTTCGTCCTGCGAGACTTTGCCTCTTTTCTTTGCAAGCCTCAGGGCCAGTCCGGCAAGCACCGAGAGTTGAGATGTGAAGGTTTTGGTTGCTGCTACCCCTATCTCTGGACCCGATTGCTGGCCAATGTAGACTCGTGAGACTCTGGTCAAAGTTGAGCCGATGGCATTCGTTAGGCCGAGGATGGTTGCGGCTCGTTGGCGGGCAGCGTTCACAGCGGCCAAGGTGTCTGCGGTTTCACCTGACTGGCTTACAGCCAAAAGTGTGCCGTCGATGTTGACTGACTTGCCATGTTGCTCAACGAATTCTGAAGCTATCACAGGATACGTGGCGAGGAACGCAAGTTTAGAGAACACGTAGGACGAAGCCAAACAAGCGTGGTAGGACGTTCCGCAAGCCACCAAGAAAACCTCGCGGGCGCGGTCAAGAAAAGTCGCCATCAAGTCCAAATAATGTTCTTGCAGCCTAAGCGTGTTTCGCAAAGTGGCAGGTTGCTCATGAATCTCCTTTAGCATGAAATGTGGATAGCCTTGTTTCACTGCCATTTCAGGTGTCCAATCAATGAGCTTCGGCTCCCGAGCAACAACCCTGGAATCAGCAATCTTCTTGATTTCGTAGCCTTCCAGCGAAAGGACAACGAGCTCTCCATCTTCAACCATGACCGCCTTGTTTGTCACAGGCAGAAACGCCGGGATGTCTGACGCACAGTAAACTGCTTTTTCGTTGACCCCGATGACCAATGGGCTTTCGTGCCTAGCGCATACTATCCTATTGGGCTCCTTCGTGGAGATCACGGCAATGGCGTAGGAGCCGTCAAGCCTCTTCACAGTTTCAAGAACAGCGTCTGCAAGACTCATCGAAGGATTGCTTCTTAGATTCTCCTCGATGAGATGCGGTATCACTTCGGTGTCAGTCTTGGACTTGAAGACGTGACCGCGCCCTTCGAGTTCCTGCTTCAACTCGGAGAAGTTCTCTATAATGCCGTTGTGAACAACAGCGATCTGTCCGCTGCAGTCAACATGCGGATGAGCGTTCACCTGCAGCGGGGCGCCATGGGTAGCCCACCTTGTATGTCCGATGCCGATGTTTCCGGGCAAGTCATCTAAATTGTGAACTGCGTGAACCTCGTCTATCTTTCCCTGATCCTTCTTGACGTAGAGCTTGCCGTCTTGAACCGTTGCCACGCCAGCTGAGTCGTAGCCTCGGTACTCAAGCCGTTTCAAAGACGCATGAATTGTCGGCGCCGCGTCTGCGTCTTTCATGATGCAACCAAATATCCCGCACATCTCAAGTCCTCATTCACTTGTCGTTTGATTCAGTGAGCTTTATTCAAGGCCCTGTGAATCTAATAAGCATTTTTAGGAGAAAGATTTTGAGTCTAAAAATAATTTCTAGGGGTTTCTCCTTCTCGCACCATCGCAGAAGGTAATCACCGTTGCCGTTTTTCGCAAGTCTTAACAAAAATCTTATAGTGGTTGTTGGCTCAGAAAGCCATTCGAGCCAGTTCAGCACCGAGAACCATGTTTTTCAGCTTTTGGAAACTGGTCTCCCATGTCCTCGTCCTTAAGCCGCAGTCAGTGCTCACATAGATCCTCCCAGGATCATCGATGATCTTGGCAGCGTGCAAGACCCTGTCTCTGACTAGTTGAGGCGGTTCGACAAAATCAGTGTGCACATCAATCACCCCTACGCCATAGTTGCCCGTGAAACCGTTGTCTTCGAATGACGCCAGCTCTTTGTAACCTGATCTGACGTTTCCTGTCCCTAGTTGTTTGCCGTCTCTGTTGGCAAATTCAAGCGCCAGCTGGCAGCAGTTGCGAAGTTCACAAGCGTACTTCGCTAGTACTTCATAGTTGCTGTAGCAGTTGTGCAGGCTGAAGGCGCAGTTGAAACCTTTAACCGTTTCATTGAAGGACTCCACAAACAATTTCATCTCGTCATCAGTTTGATCAGTCGTTGCGGCGGGCTCATCAATCTGTATCCACTTCGCCCCGCAATCAACGAGCTTGCCTATTTCTGGCCTCACGACCTCGGCCATCAAGTCGAAAATGAAATCCCTCTTAGCTTCGAACTCCCTCTGCCTAAAATCAGCAACCTTTCCGTGCAATCTTTTTTCGTAATATTCGTTGAAAGTCCATTCCACAATCGTGTAGGGTCCTGTGAAAGGCACCTTCACTTCGTTCTTGGCATTATCTCTCGTGAATGCAAACTCTTCAACGTAGAATGGCCTCAGGTATACGGGCTTCCTTGTACAGGCGGCTTTGTTGAAATAGCGAAAGTCAAAAGATTTGACCTGCCCCAAAAACTCGAAACCGCCAATGTTCCTTGCCACGTGCTCGTACATCTCTGATCTCCATTGCTCCCCGTCAAAGACGATGTCTAGACCTGCCGTTTCAAGGAACCTGATTGCATATTTGGCAGACCATTCGAGTATGGTCTTCCGCTTTTTAGCAGAGTCTTTTCGACGCAAGAGCTTCGCAAACGTGTCCAGATTCGCAATGCCAAGTTTTCTCCCCCAGCCTATGGCTTCGGCAATCTCCTCTTTTGTCAGCCGCTCGCCTCGATAGCCCTTGACTCTCCATGTGGGCTTGGCCAGACTTCCTACCTCCTGTGTTGGAAAAAGCCTACCCATCAAACTCCTCTCTGAGACGTTTGGCCACGCGACTGACAACTCTCACTTTCTCAAAGGCTCTTTCCCATGGAAGAAATTCCAGATCACAGTTTGGGCAAACGAAGAATGCGCTTGCCCCATTACCTTCAATGGATTTGATGATTTCCTTGGCAACCGCAACGAGTTCACCCACTTTCTCAACAAGCGAGCTCCGCGAGTCAACCAGACCCAAGGCAACGCCTTTTCCAAACTTGTACCCCTTCAGCCTGTCAACATCAGTTTCATACAAGTCCACCCCTAAATCGTCCACAGGAAAACCCATGACTTCAGGCAAAATCTGAGAGAAATCTCCAAAAAATGTCTGCAGACAAGTCCTTGCGGATGCTCCGGCAACGGCAAGTTTCAAGGCTTCACCAACAGTCTTAACCTCTTCCCGGGACATTTTTGCAGTTCTCGGCTTGTAGACTAACGCTGGGTCGCTCAACTGAATGTATTTGAAACCCTGTTTCGTCAAGTCTTTAATCCGTTCTCTGAGAAGCCTTGCATACTTGAACATAAGCTCGGTCTTGTTTTTGTAGAGGTTGTCCTCCGAAAGTTGGGCAAGAGTGTAGGGCGCTGGCAAGATTGCTTTCCAATAGAGGTTCTCCGGCAGATGTTCAATATCGGCAACTTTCGGATCTGCGCGTTTTTTCCAAGATAAGTCGCCAGTTACTACTGGTTTTCTGTAGAACGTGTTGTTGTTGAACCATCTAGCCAAACCGCCGATCTTGACTCCGTTCAGATTCTCGGTAAAAGGCCTAAGCGGGTCTTGCCATCTTAACATTCCATTGGTAACGTAGCTGAAACCAGCGGAGGATTGCGCCTCTACAACCCTTGAGGTCGCGTCTGAGAACGCCCTATCGAGCTCTGCTTCGCCTGTTCGCCCTCTTTCGTAGTCTCTGGTAATGCTGACGAGTTCTTTCGGTCGCGGAAATATCCCAGTTGCGTAGCAGCCGATCATGCTCATCCATCTATTCACGTTTTTAAAGCTGACTTTAACCAGTTTGTTCGTTCACCATAATAAAAATTTTTATAATGGGTGGGGGCTTTATGCTTATGAAAAGCGATGGAAAAGAAACTGTTGCTTCACGAGGAAAACAAGACACTGAAGGTTAAGGAGATCGCTATTGTCAGCGATCCACAAAAGCTGAAAATGATTCTTAACAAGCTAAGCTGGAAGATTCTCGTGTTGCTGTCTGAAAAGGAAATGTATCCGTTGGAAATTGCGCGGAAACTCGGAATTCATGAGCAAAAAGTCTACTATCACATCAGAAAGCTGGCAAAAGCAGGATCCATAATAGTCACCAAAGAAGAGGAAAAGAAAGGAGCAATAGCGAAATACTACAAACCAGTCTCATCTGCTTTTGGAATAGAGCTCCCGCAAGAGTACACGCAAGTTGAGAGACTCTCGCTTCTGAGCATGGATGAACACATCCAGAAATTCTTCAAGGAATTCATCAAAAAAGACAACATGTTTGAAGGAAAAATCGTCGTAGGCAGCCCGACACCACACGGACCATTCAAGACAAGCGCCAGAGACGGCCACTACGCCTCTTACCTAACATTTTTCTTAGGACAATTCACTAAGATGCCCGAAGAGTTTGCCATAAAACTTGACGTCGACGTGAAAGCTGAAAAAGAAGAGAAAAACAATCTCATCCTCGTAGGCGGACCTGGAACAAACCTGCTGACACAAGAACTGAACGAGTATCTGCCCATACGATTTAACATGCAACCCTCTGAACAAGGCTTTCTGTTCGGCGGCTTATACTCCAAAAAAACCTCACACACCTACACCGCGGACACAGTGGGAGTGCTAGCAAAGATCGTGAACCCGTGGGACAACAGCAAAAGAATCATAGTCCTAGCCGGAAACAAAGCCGTAGGCACGAAAGCATGTGTCTTGGCCTTAACGAACTTTTGGAAGAAAGCTCTCAAAAGCTTTCACGGCGAAGACAGTTTCGCAACGGTCATACAAGGATTCGACTTGGACGGAGACGGAAAGGTCGACGCAATAGAGGTCCTCGAATAGTTTGAACACTGAAACAGTGACCGAGACCATTTTTGCAAGGGGACACAGAAATGTCAAAGCCACGCACAAGTCAACATTCGAAATAACGAAAGAAGACAGCCTGTCAAGCAACGGAGACTGCGTTATCGCAGTGTCTGCAGACAGAGCGCCAGCAGATCTGAACCCTGAATTCAAACGCGCACTGTGCCGCAAAGGCTCAGTGTTGACTATTCTAATTGAAGCTGGAGAAATCGCTGAAGTTGTCAAGGCGCTCGGAAGCCCGCACTTGATCTTGTCTCATCCTTCAGAAATGGTGGCCAGGAAAAGCAGCTACATTTCCGATCGAACATTGGCTGTTAAGGCAGACAAGGCAGCTCGTGAGCTTTCCAGAAAACTGGTTGAGAGACTGAGGAACCCGAGTCAAGAAGTAAAGATCACGTTAACCGTTAGAGTCTGACACGCAACCGAAACAGTCTGTCCTTACAAGACCTCTTCAAGAGCATTAGATTATCAAAGCTCGCTTAGTCTCTAAAATCGAAGTCCCCTATCTTGATTCAGTCTAGTGAATCCTCGCGTCCAAGACTATTTGCCACTCGTAAGGGGCTGTTGCACGCACCCGCCTAAAGAATAGGATCTCGGCTTTTTTTCCGCATTTTTCAACGGCCTCGACAAATCTCCCTTTCACATTATCTAAAGAGTCAGACGCGTTAACAAAGCAGTAAAAATGTGCTACGCCGCCCGAAGGTTTCATCGCTTTGCAGGAGGTGTCAACAAACTCGATGGCCTTTTCAGGCAGATTCATAATCACTCGATCCGCAACGCCAGAAAGCTCTTCATCTATGACTTGTCTGGCGTCTCCCAGAATCGGATGGACTTTCTCTCCAACTCTGTTGAGCCTGATATTTCTCTTGAGATATTCAATCGCATGCGGATTCGCGTCTACAGCGTAGACTTTCACCTTTTCATGATTCTTAGCGATTTGTATTGCAAAAGGCCCCACTCCTGAGAACAGGTCTATGACTGTTTCACCTTCCTTGACAAGCGATGCAACTCTGTTGTGTTCGTAGGAGAGTCGCGGAGAAAAGTAGGCCTTGGCAACGTCCACATAGTACTGGCTCCCGTATTCCTTGTGAATTGTTTCGGTTCTGACTTCACCTGCGATGATGCTGAACTCTCTCACGCGATAGGTTCCGCTTACAGCGCCTGCTTTCGCAAGAACCGTGCGAACGTTCTTGTTTGTCTTCAAAATCGCTTCGCCTATGATGTTCTTGTACGTTTCAAGCTCTGGCGAGACTTCAATTATTGCTATGTCGCCGACGAAATCAGCTGAGTGCGGTAAGCCGGCGAACAGGTGTGGAGGAAGTCTGTTTTCAAGAAGTTCTGCAATTGATGGTTCTCGTTTCTTCCTTTCTGGAAAGATATGAGCCACGAGTTTGTAGTCTGCTATTTGTTGCTTGAAGTCTTCGGACTCGTCTCCAGACGGCTTTCTGAGGAGCGGGACGTAGACGAAATCTTGGTCTCTCTGGATTTCGATTCTGTTGTTGAGGATTTTCAGACCGTTGGCCAAAGCCAGAGTCTTTTCGCCATATTGTTTCGGAACCTTAAGGCACACGGATTTCCTTAGTCTAGGCTCGCTATCAGCCAACTTTCTCAACCCTGTACAGTCCGTTCACCTTTTGAGCGTTGATTTTCGTGTTCAGCATCTCTTGAACAAGCCAGATGTTTGTTTCCAAGTGATCTGTGAGTTTTCGTGTTAGATATGCCGATTTGCCTTGTGCTAGTGCTAAGTATGGTATCAGCATGTCAGCCAAATGAACATCAACTGTGGACTTGGCCGAAAGCTCTGCGTAGAGTTTTTCAGCAGCTTCTCTGCCCACAGTTTCACTTGCTTTCTTAAGCTCGCCTATTGCGTCTGCTCCGACGATGGCGCCTGTGTCTGTTTCAGCCCACAGGACGAGTGAACTGCCCTTCTGCAGTGGGTTTGAACTGTCATTTACTGCCCTAATGTCCGTTACGTAACCCTTCTCTTTCAGATAGTCGTTTGCTGCTTTTGCTTGGCGTTCGGCAACCTTTCTTTCAGCCAGAAAAGTGCACACGGAAATCCCTCTCACTGCTTGGATGTTGCCAGAGTCTTCTAAACGCAAAGGCTTCAAGGATTTGCAGGGCTCAACGCTGACTGTTACTTCTCCGATGCCCTTAGGATAGTAGCCATATTTGTGAACTGTCAGGGATGCGTTCAATCCCATGCGTTTCAACGTGGGCAGGAATACGTGCTGAATGTAGTTGATCGTGGGCGAATGTGAAACGTCTGTTCCGCCTTTTGAAACATGCAGACGCACAGTGTTCTCTGCGAAAGCACAGATAGGCAGCACAGTCATCAGCAGCATTGGGATGCTTCCGGCAGTGCCGATTTCAGCTTCGATGTTTCCGCCTCTGATTCGGTTGGGTTCGAACCAGAGTTCCCGAGAGTCAAGTCGGGCACCTTCCAGTTTCGCGCCACAAAGCTTCGCGGCTGTCAAGACTGCTTCCAGATGCTGCGGCTTCAAGCCTGGCTGAGGTCTGTTCTGTCTGATGCCGTGAATGTGCAATGGTTGTCCGAGGATGGCGGCTAAGGCAACGGCCAGTCTGAGAATCGTGCCGCTTCCGCTTTTCTGGCTTCCGTCAATCTCAATCAAGTACGGCGAAACCTCACTTCTAACCCCGTTCTTCAGCATACTACGAGTCTATCCGAAGAGTCAAAAACCATTAATAAATGCGTTAAGTATTAAGGTTTGGAAGGAAGAAGACACATGAGCGAAGAAAAAGAAAAGATTGAAAATCTTACTAAGAGAGTAGACGAACTCGTGGTAATCTTGAACGGCATCATGGAAGACCTGCGCCAAGTTTCCGCTTCACTGAAGTCTTTGGCAGTCTCGAAGTTCACGCAACCTGTAGTTGCTCCTCCGCCGCCGCAACTTCAGATGCGCGAAAAGACCAAGGCCATCGAGGACATTAAAATGATGTTTCCAGAGGATTTAGAGAACCTGTTAAGCTTTGAAGAGAAAGACCAGTACGTCGTGATAAAACCCCGCCAGTTCTTGGGTTCGGAGAACTTTTCGAAAATCGCTTCCATAGTGCGCGGTGTGGGCGGAGAATACGTAAGTGCTGGGAAAGCATCACATTTCAGAGTGCCCAAGAAAGGAGCCTAGAAAAGCAAACCCTGCCTCGCCCGAGCAGGCGGCTTCATCTCATTTCAAAATCTCCAAACTCGCCTGAGTAGCGTTCCCACGTGACCTCCGCTCTTGCAACTCTCGCAGCTGGTGGTCCTCGCTTACAGAATTCTATGAGACGCTTCACGTCCTCTTCTTCGCCCTCAAAGACTACCTCAACCCTGTCATCTGGCAAGTTGCGGACCCAGCCGTTTACACTGTATTTCTTGGCTTCATGTCTCGTTTGTGACCTGAAGAACACCCCCTGCACTCTGTCGCTTATGAAAACGTGCGCTCTCGCTTTCATCTGACCCACTTTTTCATGGAAGAGTTCTGCAGCTTAAGGGTTTATGAGTCTTCACTTTAACCTACCTCTCTGCAATGCTGACGTGTCGTTTCGGCGCTTGTCTTAAAAGACGCTTGCCCAGCTTTGGTTTTTGGTGCGCTTGCATGCTGGCTAATCCCAACGGGAAGTTGTTGGTTTGTGCCTCAGAGCTTACAACCAATGGTGAGCGATTGGAACCCGTACGAACTGCGGCTGGGAAAATGGCGGAGACGTTAAGGTTGGACATTGAAGTCGTAACCTCAGGCAAGCAGTTTGCGCCGATATATGTTTTCTACAAGAACGGCGATGAAGAACCCATACCCATCTATTGTGACAAAGGCGAGAACCCTAGCATTCAGGAGATTTGCGCGGCTCTGAGGAACATGATGTTTGTGCTGTCTTTTCACCCGAAAAATCCAGCGCTGAGAAGCATAAGGAAAGAGATCATGCTGTTTTCGTAAATCTGATTGTTGCGTTCTCAAGCGCTATCTCGTAGATTTGGTTCACGTCAAAGTCAATGCCCAGGCTCTCGTACTCCTGCTCGGTTAAGAACAGGATTATCTTCGGAACTGCAAGCTCTGCTCTCCCAGGAAACATGGGCATCTGCATCTGCAAAGCCTGGAGGACATCCTGCACGACCTTTGCCTCATCCGTCTGCGGTCTAACCACGAAATGGGAAATCTGTCTGTCTTCAATGAGCTCTACGCGTTTTCCAAGGTTGCCGTCCAAATCCCGGATCGACTCAATCTTGTTCACCCTAACGCGAAACATAACCATCCACAACTGTAGAAGCACAAAGACAGCCTTTATACCTTTCTCGGCATGGACTATTCCATTTCAATGGTCGCCGGCGGTTTCGGTGTGACATCATAATACACCGTTGACGCGTTTGGGCATTGTTCGAATATTTCTTCTGCAATCTTGTCCAGCGTTGTCCAAGGTATTTCTGAAACTTGCGCGGTCAAGAAGTCCCTGGTTTGAACAGACCTTATTCCTACAACGTATGGTTTTTTCTCCGCCAAGTCCCTAATTGCGTAGAAGACTCTTGAAACGGTTGGGTTTGACGTGATTATTCTTGTTTGAAGATAGACAAGGTTTTGGATGGTTGTTTGATGAAGTTTTCCATCCATCGTCTGAACCTTTATGCCGACTATTTCGCCGTAACGCCTTTTTCCACCTTCGACGCCGGTGGCCTTGTCGCGGAAGATTTTTACGTGGACGTTCCTCGAAGGAACATTGAGAAGACGCGCTGCAGTTTCCTGAATTTGAAGGACTCTGGACGGCTGCGAAGCCTCCTCGTTGTCAAGGATCACCGCGAAGTATTGGCTTGGCTTATGCTGGGCAAGGTCATGTTCAGCAATGGTTGTAGCTTTCTTTAACGTGTCCAATTTGTCGCGGCGAATCTCTCCAACCACGCGCACGGACAGGCCTGGACCCGGGAACGGTTGCCGTTCGGAAAATTCTGAGGGCAGGCCTATGTGCCTTGCAACCATTCTCACTTGCTCTTTGAATAAGGTGACAAGCGGTTCCACAACCTTGAAGCCGAAGCGTTCCATCGGGTTTATGCCCATCTGTTCCAGAACGTTGTGCTGTGTCTTCACGCCTCCCACGGTTTCCATGATGTCCGCGCGAATCGTGCCCTGAACGAGAATCTTGCAGCCCTCATTCTTGGCCGTTTCGCCTAGAACCTGATAGAACGTTTCACGGAACACTTTGCGTTTCTCTTCAGCATCCCTTAAATCCTTCATGGCTTGCAGAAAACGTTCCTGAACATTGACTATCTTCATAGGCACCTTCAGAGGAGGCTTTGACAGAGTTTCAGCCACGCGTTCAGGTTCGCCTTCACGCATAAAAGCATCATCAAGTATGACGCAGGAAAGGTTTTCGCCTATTGCCTTGTGTGTCAACACTGCGCATGTGGTGCTATCGACTCCGCCAGAAACGGCGACCAGAGCCTTTTCGTTTCCGATGCTCTTTCTTGTTTTTTCCATTTCGGTTTCGACAAACTTTTTGGGGTCAAACGTTTCCAACGCGGTCACAACCTTTCTGAACTGTTAGTTGTTTTACGGTTTTATAATTTATGTGTTTGCTGATACGCGCCTGTCCGCCGCTTGGTTATAAAGCGTTGACCTTTTAAGGTGATGGTGTGTTTGGCGATTTCAGCTTCGTATCCTGCAATGTTTTTGCCATTGACGATAAAAACGACTCAGATTGCGACAGGATATTTTCACCTACATTCCAATAAGTTTGCGTCCTTCCTCAAAACAAGGGCGTCAGCACGACGATTCTGAGCCAAAACTTTTTTGCCAACACGTCTATAACTAGAGGAGTTGAGTGCTGACTGAATGAAGAGTGACGACGCGAAGGCTATGGTTGACGCCTTGAATGAGCTAAGCGAAAGCTATGCTGACTTGACAGGGGTTTTAAAGGCAACAAGTCATCAGGCCAAGGAAACAAAGCAACTGTGGCGAAAAGGAAAGAGGTCGATGCTCATAAAAGTCGGTCTAGCATTAATCGCCTTCCCTGATCCTACCATAAGTGACATAGTTGGCTCGGCGTTGGTTGCAGCAGGCATGGTTCAGGAGGGCATAAGACGCAGGACTCTTCACGTAGACGACGTGTACAAGACGTTTCAGAACACAATGAGAGAGCTTCGGTCTGCAAAAGAACAGGTTTGAGTGTCAGAGTTTGAGTCAAATCTTATATTCGGCGCATGTTATATGCTTAACATGTCTGGGGGAAAACGGTGTGAAACTTGTAACAGTGTTGTTGCCTGAGGCTTATTTGGAAGGGTTAGATGAGCTTGTGAGAGCGAACATGTACCCGAGCCGAAGCTCTGCGATCAGGTCGTCGGTTAGAGATTTGCTGAAGAAAGAGCTTTGGGAAAGAAGAGGAAGATAACCGTTTTCTCTGTTGTCGCTATTTTCTGATCTTTGCGAGGCTCCTTATTTCCTCCGCGGACTTTGCAGGGTTTTCAGCTTGAACTATTGACCTTCCAACGATAAGGTAGCGGGCACCAGCCCCAAGCGCGGCTGCTATTTCGCCCCCTTGAGCCCCGATCCCCGGCGAGAATATCGGCACTTTTTCGCGTAATATTTCATGCACTTCCGCTATTTTCTCTGGGTATGTTGCGCCCACGACTGCCCCGTCTGCGCTGTATTTTAGGGCTTTTTTTGCGAATGAAACATATTGGGGCATCTTGCTGCCCGTTTCAGCGTCGATTACGGTTTGTCCGTAGCCTTCTGTTGCGCCCCTGTGACTCATGTAGACGAGTAAGATTACGCCCCGCTGTTGCTTGTGCGCGACTTCGAAGATCGGCCTCAGACCTTCTTCCCAGCCGATGAAGGGGTTAGCGATCAGCGCATCGAAACCTGCGGCGTAGTAGTATTCTGCGATGGCTTGGTTTGTGGCGCCAATGTCATTCACTTTGCAATCCATTATGGTCATCAGTCCCTTGTCGTGAGCCTTTGTGACAAGCTTTTGAACTCCGTCAAATGTCCCCAATGGAAGAACTAGATGATGATTGAATTTGACAGCGCAAATATATGGATGCACATCTTCCAGAACACGTTCTGCCTTGGCGAAGAGAGCGTTGCGATTTTCGGGTTTTTCATAGGGAAAGTCAAGGGCCAAAACAATGTTTGATTCTTTCTCGCTCGCCGTCTTTTCCATTTTAGTAAAGAAGAACATAGTCAAGCGCCTCTTTCTATTAGGGTGTAGAGCTAAAAACCTTTACCGTCTCAATTTCTCCCCCTGAAACGTGCCTGACGCATGCGAAAGTCGTGTCAACTGCCTCTTTCAGTTGCTCCTCCGCCGTTTCTGGCGTACCATAGCCAACCATAGTCACGTTTCGCGTCTGCAACCCTATCTTCGTATTATCGCAGTCGCGGTAAGGGTAAATACACAGAACCTGTTTTTCATCGGTCAAAACGAGCATCTTATCCGCCAAAGACATGGGCTCGGCCATGCCGATTCCAGCGAACGTCTCACCACTTCTTGCAAAACGGACATGAAATGGCGGACTCAAACGGTCTCTGTCAAACCCACTTATTGGAATTACCGTTTTCATCGAAGCCAGATTGTACGCGTCAACGACAGTGGATATTCTTGGAAGTTCGTTTCCGTTCAAGACTCTCCGCAACAACGCTTCACCCGAAGGCCTCATCTTCGTGGGGTCGATGTCAAGCTTCCAGTAGAAGTCTCTGTACGCTCTCACCGTCGGATCATCTTTCAAGGTTTCAACGTCATATTTCGCTTTCACCTGCTCGTAAACGTCCCTTTTGAGTTGTTGAATCTGCTCATTCTCTTTCTCTACACGAACCCCTCTCATTGTTCCGATGCAAAGGGCAAGTTTTCGGAATCTCGTTGAAACTTCGGAGTCCCATTTCACGTCTATTTCCACGTTTTCTCCACTTCCTAGGCATGCGTAGGCAGGCGTTAGATATTTAACAGCTTCACACAACATTTCTTCCTCAAGCGTTGCCAAAAAACTGCGTGGAGAAAATGATCGGCGAAATCGCGGCCTTAGGTGCTGCTATCAGCTGGACGGTGTCGGCTGTGCTCTACAAAAAAGCGCTACTGCAAGCAAAACCAGTTTCAGCGAACATAGTCCGCCTTGCGTGCACGGCCACTGTTCTGCTTGCGCTCCTAGTAGCTCTCGGCAAGACTGAAGTAATGATGACCCTGCCGCAGAATGTTATTGTCCTAGCAATTGTCAGCGGTGTAATCGGTTTGGGAGTTGGGGACACCTTGTACATGATGAGCCTGAGGGACGTTGGTGTTGCAAGGGCTGTCCCAATCACGTGCACCTATCCTTTATTCAATCTTTTGTGGGCAGTCTTTCTAGCTGGAGAAGCTGTCACCTTCCCTGTCGTTTTAGGAGCAGTTATCATAGTTCTTGGAATATGGCTGTTAAGCCAAGGCGAACAGACAAGCAAAGTCAAGTCACAGAAGAGAGTTCTCTACAAGGGTTTGGCTCTTGCATTGGCGACTGCTATAGTGTGGTCAGTCAGCATAGCCATGATTGACATGGCTGTGAAGGAAACACCTGACCTGAATCACGCTTTAGCTATCAACGTAGTCAGAGTGATGGCTATTGCAGTTTCATTCTTCGCGGTTTCGCCAATCATGGACAGAGGCTTGGGTTTTCTGAAGATGAACAGGAAGACTGTGGCTACGCTGATCGCGGGCGGAATTGTTGCCCTTGGGTTAGGATGGTTTTTCCTGTCTTACAGCTTTGTGGAAACCTCAGAGTCTCGGGCTGTCCCGATCTCTTCGACGACGCCTCTGTTTTCTACACTAACCAGCATTGTGTTGCTGCACGAGAAGGTCACGGCCAAGAATGCTCTGGGTTCGATAATCATTGTGATTGGGATTTTCCTGATTTTCCTAGTCTAGCGATGCTTCTCTCATAGATATATAAGCTTTTATACTGCATGTTGTTCTTTAGGGGAGCTTAGCGGAATGGAAAGGTCGCATCTGCTTGTCTGTGTCTCCGAGTGTCCGAGAAGTTCTGGCGAGAAGAATTGCTGGCGAGATTGTGCTGTCAAGCAAGCCCGGCGCAACCATGCGTAAGTGGCGTGAACTCTTTGCAGTTTCACAGATGAGTCTTTCAGAGAAAATGGTTGTCTCATCATCTATCATCAGTGACTATGAGAGCGAAAGGCGCAAAAGCCCGGGCACAAGATTTGTCAGAAGGTTTGTGTGGGCGCTTTTGAAGATTGATGAGGACCGCGGAAGTCGCTTCATCCGCGAATTTGCCAGACTGACAAGCTCGCCGAGCACAGCTGTCATAGACCTCCGCGAGTTTCCTATTCCCGTACGCGTTGAATACCTGTGCAAAGCAATTAAAGGAGAAATCGTGGCGTGCCCTGACAAGTTTGTCAAGGAGGTTTTGGGTTACACGGTTGTCGACAGCAAGAAGGCCGTTGAAACACTTTCAGGGCTGGAGTATTCTCAGGTTTTCGGCGCCACGACTGATCGAGCATTGATTTTTACAAACGTCGTGGACGGAAGCTTGCCAATGATGATTGTGCGGGTTAGCAGCTTGAAGCCCCGCGTGGTGGTTTTTCAGGGTGCAAGGCCTGACGAATACTCGACGAAACTGGCGGAGTATGACCGAATCCCGCTCATTTACTCAGCACTGCCGACCATTGAGCAGCTTGTTAAGACCTTGAGAAAACTGTACCGCATTGCGCTTAGACGGAAACTCGGAAAACCGGTTCGACCTCCGCCAAAAATCAGCGCTTAAGAGAGAATGTGGAATAGCTTGTCTTTGAAAAAGCATGTGGCCAGAAGATACATTCCTTCTTCAACGAAGTGGAAGCTCGTCTTGAAAGGCTTAGGAAAACTGTACGGAGCCATCGGCAACGAGCTGGAGAAGGGTGAAGGCGCAGGCGACCGGACCAAAGCGTTGGCTGACGCCGCATATAGGGTTGGACTTGATTTCGGCGAAGACTTGAAAGAAGAGCTCAAGTTAGGAAGCAGCATTGAGGACGTTGCCGTTGCCATGGACCTCGAGCACAGGGTTTTCGGCATGAAAGCCAAAGTTGCCGAGAAGAGCGATCGAAGAATAGTTTATCATTGCAGCGAGTGCGCTTGGAAGAAGTACTTCACCCCGAAACTGTGCATCGCGATTGGACAAGCGGAAAAGGGCATAGCGCATGCTCTCAATCCAAAGGCCCAGTATCATATCCTTCAAACGCGAACTATGGGCAAAGACAGACGCATTTTCGAAGTTGAAATCTAGCTCTTCCTGGAATGAAGTGCCCTTTCAAGCTCGTCGTTCAACGACTGAAAATCTTGCCGCAACATAGTCTTGTATTTCGGGTTGTAGAGAACCGTAGCTGGGTGAAACATTGGAAAAACAATCGCTTTCAAGCCCAGAATGGCTACCTCGTGAGGTTTTCCATGAGCCTGCGTTATACCGCTGAAGGGTAGCTTGGCGTTCGAGAAAATATAGGCAGTCGCGTAATTCCCAAGTGTAACGATGAATTTAGGTTCAATGATTCGCGTCTGCCTATCCAAGTATGGCGTGCAAGTTTGAACCTCCAAGGATTTCGGTGCACGGTTTCTTGGAGGCCTGCACTTCACAACATTGGTGATGAATACATCTTCTCTTGAAAGTCCAATCTCGGACAGCAACTCATCGAGAAACTTGCCAGCTGCGCCGACGAAAGGTCTCCCTTGGGCGTCTTCTGAACGGCCAGGTGCTTCGCCGATAAACATGATTTTGCTCTTCGCGCTACCCTCGCCTGGGACTGCGTCCCTGCGAGTCTTCCAAAGCGGACACTTTGTGCAAACTGTCACCTCAGAAGCAACTACAGCCAAGAGCTCCTTCCTAATCAAACCCAGATCCTCCTGTCAACATTGCTCTCGTTCCGTGTCCTTATAAATCTCATATTTGCGGTCTAGAAGCCACTTGTTGCAGAAGACTCTGCAAGCCTCACAAGTGTAGGTTCTGAAGGCAAGTTCAATCTATATATAGAGGAGGGGCTAGTCAGGCAGAGAGCTAGAGCTCTCAGAACATACGCTTCAGGGCTTCAGCTCCTTTCATGCCTACTTCAACGCCGAAGCCTTTAGCCTTAGATGTCATGGCTTTGATTTGTGCGTTCAGCACATCTTCGAAAGTTTTCACTCCACTGACCATGGCCGCAGCCACGCCTAGTTTTTCAGCTGCTTCTATGTTTAGGAAGCCGCACATGACGAAGCCTTTTTCAGCGATTAGCAGAAGCAGCGGCGGAGAATCAGGCAGTTCCGCCCTCATGCCCATGCATGCTTTGTCGTCAACCTTAACGGTCATGACGCTTATCATTCCAAACACCTTTTAACATCAGATACAATCCTTTACATACTCTCGGCTTAAATAAAATTGCTGGAGAAAACAGCTGATGCTGACGAAACTGAAGCAGAAAGTTCAACAAATCCTCGCGGTCGAAGCAAGAGCAACTCACGAGATAGGGTTGACGCCCAACATGATAAGCGGCGTAGGCATAATTTTGGCCTTCCTCTCAGCCATCGCATATGCGGAATGGAAAACCAACACTCTATACCTCCTAGGCGCGGCAATTCTACTCCTGCTTTCGGGATTCTGTGACGCATTGGATGGAGTGGTTGCGAGACTCTACGAGCAAGCCTCGGCGTTCGGCGGCTTTCTTGATTCGCTGCTGGACAGATACGCTGATGCCGCTGTGTATCTTGGCATAATCATAAGCGGTTTGTGTGACGTTCTATGGGGCTTAATAGCCTTATCAGGGTCTCTGCTCGTAAGCTACAGCCGCGCCAGAGCGGAAGCAGCGGGGATAGAAATGGAGTCAATCGGCCTTGCCGAAAGAGCAGAGCGTATAATCATACTGGCCGCAGCAAGCATTGCAGCAGTCTTTTGGCAACCGACCACAGCAATGAACATAGGCATAATATTGATAGCAATGCTGTCAAACCTGACCGTCTTACAAAGAAGCCTATACGTTTATGGCAAATTGAAGAAAAAGTCAGGAAACTAGAATCGTCTTCTCGGGCGCATGCGCCGCTCTTTCTCGGCTCGAACATTCACGATCCCGCGGTGCACGGCGCAGGAAATACAGTATAATTTTGTGTCGAAAGAAGAGGCGATGTACGTGCCTTTCTGGCGAAGCTCTCTGGCCAGCTGTGAATCAACGAAGGAAAGTCGGCGTGTAGACGCCTTCGCCTTGTCACGGGGCACCAGTCGCCCGCAACTGGCACACTGAATTACTCCGCTGCTGCCTTTGCTGCCCTTTGACCTTCCGCGGCTTTTTCGCTTAAACGGCAATTCTCTTGTTACTCCCTCATTCTTGACAACGTGTAAATGTGGTGTCTGCTTTATATATCTGTTCTCAACTTGAGAAGTGTGGCAATGTTGGCTTTTGCATCAATCTTCGGGACGATCTTGCCTTTTGATGATGTGAACAGCGTTGTTACGCCTGGCCCGTGTCCCGAAGTCACACAGTTTGTGTGTACGACTATGCCGACTGACACTGCGCCTTGCTTGTAGATTCTTCCGTAAGAGTGATCTGCGTCCATGATTGCAACCACGTCGCCAAGTCTCAAGTCCTCAAGCCCGTGCTTCTTTATCACGCCTTTGTCGAAAAGCTGGATGTCGTAGTCTCCTGAGTACGTGTGGTTCGTGCCGAGACCTGAACCCATTGTTGCTGCTGGAACGATGTGCGTGACTGGAACTTCGAGCTTGTCGCCTTTCGGTTTCGGGTTTAAGGCTTTGAGAAAGCGCGGGTCCATATTCATCACTATTATCTGCGGAAAATCTGGAAGCTTCAAACCTACGCCGAAGGCTTTCACGAGCACCTTGTCGCCGAGCATCAGTTTCTCAAGAGTCTCTGCCTGAAAATCCACCAGCACATGCTCTATTCCGCCATGCTTACCCGTCACGACTCCTTTTGCGCCTTTGGCGTCGCCTGTCACTACCACTGCTTCGTTTCCCACGCATGAAAGCACGTTGAAAGCTGCGTTTGCGCCTTGCCCGAACCGCGGGTCATTCTCCTTGTTTTCCACGCTCACGCCGGGTTCAACGTGATCTGCTTCCCACCCGCAGGCTGGGTCTCCGATTCTGATGTTGTAGGTGATTCCTCCGACGCCTGGCAGAACCATTGGAACTCCTTCAGCTGAAATGTTGTAGACGGATCTTCCGATGACAGGGCTTACAACTTCGCCGAAGACAGAGATTTTCACCAATTTGTCGACGTTTGTCTTTAACATTCTTTTCTCCTCACCTGTGCTGGATGCTCTATTTGACTGGTGCTAATAAGATTTCACTACTTAAGAAGCAGTGTGTGAAACTGGAACATAACAAATCTTAAATGGGTGATGATTGTTTTGAGTTGAATGAAGTTAAGCCCCAAGAGGCTTATGTTATCGGCGTTGGTTGATGACTATGGCAGACATTGGTTTGAGGTCAAGAATGCTGGTCAAGGACGTTATGAGCAGCCCAGTTGTAACCATTAACGAAAATGCACCGGCAAACAAGGTGGCAGAACTCATGGACAAAAACGATTTGGGCTGCATAATAGTCACAAGCAAGGAAGGCAAGCCTCTGGGGATACTGACCGAGAGAGATCTCGTCGTCAGAGTCTTGAGTAAAAACGTTATGCCAGATTCTGTGAAAGCCGAGGAAGTCATGACCTCGCCTTTGATCACGATAGAGCCTGATGAGACTATAAGCGAAGTAGCCAGAAAGATGAGCAGACTCAACATCAGACGGCTCGGCGTAGTGTACAAGGGAAACCTGATCGGGCTGGTCTCGAGCAAAGACGTCTTGGCAGTGATGCCTGAGCTGATAGAGATCATACAAGAAAAGGCGCTGATAGAGGGAGAGAACAGAGCTGAAGAAGCAAAGGAAGAATCTGAACCTCTGGTCGGCCATTGCGACCACTGCGGAACGTGGTCTGACAACCTGCAGGAGGTTAACGGAGAAAACCTCTGCGAAGACTGCAAGGCTGAACTGGAAAGTGAGGAATGAGAGGGATCACTTGCGTGTTAAAGAGATTGCTGACGAGAAACATCCATTCATTTATGATGATGACCTCGCCACAAGAGCCCGCGCCATAATCCGAGATTTTGCGTTGAGAATTCTGCCCGTAACAGACAAGAACAAGAGGCTTTTGGGGAAAGTCTCACGCCGCGACATAATGACTATTTCATCCTCCGTTTCGTCCATGCGAGTCAGAGGCGTAATGACTGAACCCAAATACGTAGCATCGATAGACGATGATGCCGTTTCAACCATCAGAGAAATGATCCGACACAGCGCATGGTACGCACCTGTGGTAAGTTCGGCCAAAGATGCGACGTACCGAGGAGTCTTGAGCCTAGAAGATTTCATCAGAGCTTCACTGAAAGCAAGCCCACAGAGTTTGTCGAAACCAGTTTCAGAAATAATGTGCAAGGATGTCGTGACTTGTACGCCGGACGATGAAGTTTCCAGCGTTTGGCGGCTGATGCAGACCAAGTCCTTCGCTGGACTGCCAGTTGTGAAAAAAGACAGGCTGATGGGCATCGTTTCGCAAAAGGATTTGCTTGAACATGGAACAGCCTTTCCAACGTTCGAATCTAAGAAGGGGCGTTTCCGGGCATCTGTGAAGATTTCCTCGATAATGAAGACGCCTGCCTTGACTGTGGAACCCTCGGCAAAAGCTGTTGATGCCGCCAGAATTATGGTTGAGAAGGACGTTGGAAGAATCCCTGTTAGGGATGCCAAGGGCAGGCTGGTCGGCATAGTTGACCGTGAGGACGTTGTCAGGTTACTGATTAAGTGAGAGGGAAATGAGTGAGCAGAGAAGGTTTTAGAAGGACATTGAGAGAAAAGGGGCAGCTCTCCTTCAAAGCGCATCCTTCGAAGAAACGCGAAGGAGAAATAATGCAGATTGCGAAAACCCCTGTTGTCACAATGGCTCCCACGACGCCAATTCAAGACGCGATACAGATAATGTGCCAAAAAGGATTCCGCCGCATACCAATAGCCAACCCAGGAACAAAATTTCTGGAAGGAATCATAACCGCAACGGACGTAATCAACTATCTAGGCGGTGGAAAGAAGTTTGAGATGATCCAGCAGAAGTTCGGCGGAAACTTTTTCAAGGCCATAAATGAACCCATAAAACTCGTTATGACGCAGCAAGTTGTTTCAGTCAATGTTGCTGCGAAGATAAGCGACGCAATAGAGTTGATGAAAGAAAAAAACCTCGGCGGCTTGCCAGTGGTCGACGACGAAAACCGTGCAAGGGGAATCGTGACAGAGCGAGACATTGCAATATTGTTCGCAGATAGGATAAGCGGCGTCAGAGTTGCCCAGCTGATGTCGGAGACTGTGGTGACTGCTCTTCCTAGAACAACAATATTTGAGGCTGAAAAGACAATGGCCACACAGGGCTTTCGAAGACTGCCTATAGTTTCTGACGGCAAGGTGGTGGGAATCATAACTTCCATGGACATCATACGGTTCTTCGGCTCAGGAGAAGTTTTCAAACACCTGCGGTCAGGAACCATAATACAAGTCTTAAGCACGCCAGCGCTTGAAATAGCCACAAAAGGAGTTTCAACAATCGGGCCAGACGCAGACATCGGCCAGGCGGCAAAAATAATGCAGCAGAAAGACATCGGCGCAGTACCCGTTGTAAAGAATGAAAGACTCGTGGGAATGATAACTGAGAGAGACTTCTTCAAAGTAATAGAGTAAGCTTTTAACAACCTGCCCCACGTTATTCAGTTTGGGAAGAGGCGCCAGCTTGACTGTTGACCTAGTGCTGAGCAACGCGAAAGCCTTCGTAAACAAGGAAACAATGGACTGCAGCCTCGCGATCAATCGAGGCAAGATCTTCAAGATAGGCAAAGAACCAAGCATGCCTAAGGCGGATAGAAGACTCGACGTGAAAGGCTTGCTTGTGCTGCCAGGCATGATAGACGCCCATGTTCACCTTCGCGACGAAGGAAAAGCGTACAAGGAAGATTTTTACAGCGGAACAGCAGCAGCCGCGGCAGGCGGAATAACAACGGTTCTTGACATGCCCAACAACAACCCGGTAACCATGAGCGCAGAAACCCTGAGAAACCGAATGAGCATCGCGAAAAGCAAAATCTTGGTCAACGTCGGCTTTTACTCCGAATTCCCAACAAACATACAAGACATCAGAGGAATAGTTGAGGAAGGCGCGGTGGCTTTCAAACTCTTCATGACCGAACAGGTTGGCGGCTTAGACATTGATGATGACAATGCTCTGTCTGAAGCATTCAAGATCGCGAAGAAACTGGGAGCACTTGTGGCTGTTCATGCGGAAGACAAGGTCTCGCTCAAAAGTGCGGAAGACAGATTGAAACATGCTAACCGGAATGATATCGGAGCGTTTCTCGAAGCCCACTCCGAGGACGTTGAAATGAAGGCTGTCAAACGTCTACTGAGCATTGTCAAGCAAAGCGGACCGCACATACACTTCTGCCATGTCAGCACGGGAAAGGGACTGAAGGCAATAATTGAGGAAAAGAAAACTGGGATGCAAGTAACCTGCGAAACAACGCCACATCACCTGCTCCTGTCAAGCGAAGAGTTCAAGCGAGTCGGAACTTTGGCGTTGACAATGCCGCCAGTTCGCGAAAAACCGCAGATCAACGCGCTTTGGAGCGGCATAGAAAAAGGTTGGATTGACACCATAGGCTCCGACCATGCGCCACACACCTTAGTTGAGAAGAAAAGCGAAATAGTCTGGAACGTCAAGGTTGGCATACCGGGACTGGAAACAACCCTTCCTTTACTGCTCACAGAGGTTAAAAGAGGAAGATTGTCCATAGCTGACGTAGTCAGGTTGATGTCAGAGAAACCTGCTGAAATTTTCAAACTCAAAGGCAGAGGCGGCCTGATAGAAGGAAACAACGCGGACATCACCGTCGTAGATCTGAGAAGCAGAGGCAAGATTGACTCGTCGAAGTTCCATTCAAAAGCCAAGTATTCACCATTCGATGGGCGGCCTGTGGAAGGAAGACCTGTTAAGACGTTCGTTGGCGGTCAGCTCGTCATGGACGAAGGAGAAGCTGTCGCTCAAGGTGGAAGTGGAGACATTATTCGGAGAGAATAACTCTTGAAGTTTGTCGCCGACGGAATGCTCGGAAAACTGACCCGTTGGCTTCGCATGCTAGGACATGATGTGAAGTACTCAGTTGAGTTTGACGATGTGCAGTTGTTGATGATGGCCAAGAAGGAAAAAAGAGTGCTACTCACGAGGGATTTAGCTCTCTATCAGCAAGCTACGGCAAGGGGAATTGATGCGTTGTATTTGGAAGGAGAGACGGAAGGAGAAAGACTTGCAGAGCTCGCTAGAAGATACGGCATCCCGCTGAACATAGACATGGCAACGTCGAGATGCCCAAAATGCAACGCCAAAGTAAAACCAATATCAAAAGAAAAAGCAGGCCACAAGGTTCAAAAGAACACGTTCACCAACTACAACGAGTTCTGGCAATGCCCGAAATGTAGGCAAATCTACTGGCAAGGGGCTCATTGGACGAAAATCAGAAAAACCCTCGACACTGCAAGAGAGAACCTGAAAAAGCCGATGCAGAAAGTGACATCAACCTCCATTCGCAAGTCTTAATAGGAGAAAGGCGAAAACAGAACAAACGGTGATTGTCAGTGAACGTTCAGAAACCCTCTCGCGAATTGTCAATTGACGAGACTCTGACATGGACGTTTGACCTTTACTTCAGGAATTTCGCCGCGTTCTTTGTGCCGATGATTATCGCAGCAGTGGTTACAGGAGTTTTTGGCGCGTTCCTCTCTGATTACATCTTACACATGCCACCGCTCGATACGGGAGCCTCATCTCAAGAGGTGTGGAATTGGCTTTCCACCTATCTGCCAGGGTTGTTGATTATGGCGTTCACTCTGGGGATGTTGTCATGGATAGTGAGCACGACAGCAAGCGGAGTGGTTGTGAAGTGCACATCAAACTCGATAGAAAAAGGAACCGTGAACCTCGGGAAAGCCTTCAGTTCGGCTGTAACTAGGCTTCCTTCACTGCTGGTGGCTGGATTCATTTATGCGATGCTCGTAGGAGCAGGTCTTATCGCGCTGATAATACCCGGCATAATACTTGCCATAATGTTTTCCCTCAATGTTCCTGCGATCATGATTGAAAATGCCGGACCCCTCGGCAGCATGTCAAGAAGCAGAAAGCTCGTGAGCGGCCGCTGGCTGAAGACCTTCACACTGCTTTTGATAATAATGCTGATAGTTGGGCTAATATCTTTCGTAGGAAGCTTGATGGCAGCTCCATTCGGAATCTTCAGTTTGTTGGCAAGCAGCATCATATCGGCCTTTGTGGAACCTATTCTCCCAATATCGCTGGCAGTCTACTATTATTCGATGCTCGGTAGAGAACAGCAGCAGCGTGTTCCTCCGCCGCCTCCTCCACCGTTCTAGAAGAGACAAAAGAAAAGATGAAGTTTGGAAAATGCTCAGGATTCTTTCAGAAGCCACTTCAACGGAATGTCCTGATAAGTGCCGTCTGGCAACGTTCGCCTGATGGTCATCGGCAAAACGCCCGCTTCAAGCTCCTTCAAAGCTATGTCTATTGGACTTGAAATGCCTCCGGAAAGGTCGATGAGTATGGGCGCACCCATGGAAATCTGCAACGCTCTGGCTCCCACTATTCTTGCCTTTTCGAAACGCGTGACTTTGGGCGGACCGACTACGACCTTCTCTTTCCCCGACGTGTTCTAATACTCTCCAGCGCCTGGAGGCATGCCTCCCGGCGGCATTGGAGGACCTTTCGTCTTTCCAGCTGCGATTACGTCGTCGATTTTCAGAATCATCGTCGAAGCTTCAGTTGCCGACCTTATTATCTGTTTTTTGACGGCCAGCGGTTCGAACACTCCGGCTTCGGCCATGTCTTCAACTTTGCCGTCGTGGACTTCTATTCCTGCCCATTTTTCGCCTTTCTCATGCCCTGCTCTCAGTTCGGACAATATGTCAATGGGATCCAGACCCGCGTTTTCTGTCAGCGTCATTGGAATAGCCTCGAGGGCTTCTGCGAAACCCTTTACCGCAAGTTGTTCTCTTCCTGGCAGGGTTTCCGCGTATTTTCTGAGCACGCGTGAAACCTCAAGCTCTGGTGAGCCGCCTCCAGCGACTACTTTTGGTTCTTCAACTACGTCTCGGACTACGCACAGGGCGTCGTGGAGTGAACGTTCGGCTTCGTCTACTATGCGGGTTGTTCCACCTCTTATCAAGATCGTAACGGCGCGTGGGTGCTTGCAGCCTTCTACAAAAGTCATTTTATCGTCGCCTATTTTGCGCTCTTCAACAAGGTTCGCGTAGCCCAAATCCTCTGAGCTTATGGCGTCAAGGCTGGTGACTATTTTACCGCCTGTGGCTTTGGCGAGTTTCTCCATGTCGGACTTTTTGATTCTTCGAATGGCAAGTATTTCCTTTCTTGCCAAGAAGTGCTGAACCATGTCGTCAAGGCCTTTCTCGCACAGTACAACGTTTGCGCCTGCTGCGACTATCTTGTCAACCATTTCGCGCAGCATTCCTTCCTCCTGTTTCAGGAAACCTTCCATCTGTTCTGGGCTGTCGATGTTGATTTTGGCGTCGAACTCGGTCTTCTCAATTTCAAGCGGGCAGTCGAGCAGGGCTATTTTGGCTTTTTCCACACGTTTTGGCATGCCTGAATGGGCAACGTCCTTGTCCAAGACTATGCCTTGGATGAGCTTAGTCTCTCTTATTGATTCGCCTGCCTTCTTTTCAACTTTGACATCGTCCACGTCAACCTTATATGAGTCACCTTGCTTTTCTGCCACTTGGAAAATTGACTTGACTGCTAAGTCCGCCAAGTATTCCCTGTGTTCGGCCACGAGTTTGCTTGCCATGGAAGTCATTGCGGCTTTCTTCATGTATTCCTGCGTGTTAAGGTCAACGGGTATTGCCATCTTCTCCAAGATTTCAAGTGCCTTTTCTTGGGCTTTCTTGTAGCCGTCGATTATGATTGTTGGGTGAACGTTTTTCTCGATGAGCTCCTCTGCCTTGTTCAGCAGTTCTCCGGCTATTATCACGGCGGTTGTGGTTCCGTCTCCGGCTTCGTTGTCCTGGGTTTTTGCTACTTCGACCATCATCTTGGCCGCTGGATGTTGAATGTCCATCTCGTCCAATATCGTGCGTCCGTCGCTCGTTATGGTCACATCGCCGAAGCTGTCGACAAGCATTTTGTCCATGCCTTTCGGTCCCAGGCAGCTTTTGACGGTTTCAGCCACTATTTTCGCAGCCATAATATTCGTGTGCAGCGCTTCCTTTCCTCTTGAGCGGTTTGAACCCTCTTTTAATACCAATACTGGCACGCCGCCAGCCGATGGTGATGACAAACTCAAACAAACCTCCTTTTGTGCGTTCACAATGAAAACAGCCTTACAATATAAGTTTTTCTACATTAGTGGGCTGAAAGTTAGATTTTGCACCGTGAATCTCCAGAAAATGGGTGCCAGCTTGGTTTGAGCGTTGTTTTCAAGCCGGACCCAGTCAAGACTATGACGGTCTGATCTTTCTTTGATGCCTCTTTCAATTCAAGTTGTTTCCTATAGCCTGCATAGGCAACTGCCGAGCTGGGCTCGACAAAGAAGCCTTTCCTCGCGAGTTCTTCGAAAGCATCTAGTATCTCGTCTTCCTCAACCATTACGGCGTCGCCTTTTGCTTCCTTCAGCTGTTTGGCCATGAGGTCTAAGAGTGGGGGATTCACGCTTACTAGTGCATCAGCGATGGAAGTGATTTTTTCAGGCGGATGATAATCCGAGTTCTTGAGACGATGATAAAGCGGAGAAACTTGGCGCGTTTGACAGGCTACTACGTGGGGCATAGTCTCTATCACATCGGACTCAACTAGGTGTTTGAACCCGCTCAACACTCCTAGCAACAGAGTTCCAGCGGAAACAGGCAAGTAGAGCAGTTCAGGTGCACGCCAGCCGAGCTGTTCGGCTATTTCGTAGGCAAGGCTTCTTATGCCGTCTCTGAATAGGGGGTGAAGTATGTGTCCACCGTAGAACTTCCGCTCTTCAGGTTTCTGCGCTTCTTCTGCGACCTTGCTTCGGCTGCCTGAGACTTTGACGACTTCGGCGCCGTAGAACTGGATTTGGCTGAATTTTTGTCCTGAAACATTTTCTGGGACGTAAATTTTTGCTTTCAGTCCCGCGCGGGCAGCGTACGCGGCCATTGAGGCTCCTGCGTTGCCTGATGAGTCTTCGGCAATGTAGCCTTCTGCGTTTTTTATCAGTTTGTGCAAGGCGGACGTTAGTGTTGTTGAGCCTCTGTCTTTGAAGGAGCCTGTTGGGTTTTGACTTTCAAGTTTGAAATGGATGTTGCTTGTGAAACTCACTAGTGGTGTCCAGCCTTCGCCGAGGGTCACGATTTCCGACTTCTTTACGTATGGGAAGAATTTTGCGTAGCGCCAGAGGCCGTGGTTTTGCCTGTAGATTTGTCCTGCATCGAATTTTCTGTTTTGTCCGACAATTAGCGGCTGACCGCACGCTGGGCATTTGAAATTTAGTGGATTTGAGGATGGTTTGTGGCACGTTGAGCATTTGATTTCATACTGCATTGACAGCGACTGCTCCGTGGTTTGATAGAAAGTTGCTGGTATTTAGCTTTAGAGATTGTGTTGTGTCAAGGAAACTATTTATATCGTAACGGTGTCGTCTTATTTTTCTAATCGAAAATCGGGGGCAAGGCAGTTTGAAGAGGATAATTGTCTGTTTGAAGCAGGCGGTTGATGTTACGCAGTTGAAGGTTGATCCGGCGACTAGGCAGTTGATTACGGCGAGTACGCCTAGGAAGATGAGTGATTTTGACAAGAACGCCTTGGAAGAGGCAGTTAGGGTTAAGGAGAAGAATGCGGGTGTTGAGGTGGTCACGGTGACTGTGACTTCTGAAGAGGCTAAGACGGTTTTGAGGGAGGCGTTGGCGATGGGCGCGGACAAGGCTTACGTTGTGTTTGAGCCAAGCCTGCAGGATGTTGACACCTTGGGCACAGCGCATATTTTGGTTGAGACCATAAAGAAGATCGGGGAATATGATTTGGTTTTGTGCGGTGAGTCTTCTCTGGACAGTTTCAGCGGACTTGTCGGCTCGAGGGTGGGGGAGTTGTTGAGCTTGCCGCAGGTGACTTCTGTCAGGAAGCTTTCAGTTGAAGGTGACGCTGTTGTGGGCGAGAGGACTCTGGAGGAGTCTGTTGAGACTGTTAAGGCGAAGTTGCCTGCTTTGGTGACGGTTACGCGGGAGATCAATCAGCCGAGGATTCCGTCTTTGATGATGATTATGAAGGCTTCGAAGAAGGAAATAGTCACGTGGACGTTGGCGGATTTGGGTGTTGATAAGGAGAAGTTGGCTTCGAAGATTGAGGTGGTTGAGGTTTTGGCTCCTAAGACGGAGCGGAAGAGGATTAGGATAACGGGTGAGAATGCGGCGGAGATTGCGGACAAGTTGGCTAAGGCGTTGATTCAGGAAGGCGTGGTGAAAAGGTGATCTGGGATGAGTGAGGGCAAGGGTGTTTGGGTTTTTTCTGAGAATGCTGATTTGATGTTGGAGATGCTTGGGAAAGGCCGCGAAATAGCGGACAAGCTTGGGTCGAAGCTTGCGGCTGTTGTCGTCGGAAGCAACGTAGCTGACAGGGCGAATGAGCTGTTGAAGTATGGAGCGGACAAGGTTTACTTGGTTGATAATGCTGTGTTTGGGCGTTTTCAGGCTGAAGCCTACTTGGGTGTTTTGTATAATCTGGTTGTGAATTATAAGCCTGAGACTGTGCTGATTGGTTCGACGAAGAATGGTAAGCCGTTGGCGGCTAGGCTTGCAACTCGGCTTGAGGTTGGCTGTGTGCCTGACTGTTCGAGGCTGGGCGTTGATGAGAAGGGCAGGCTCGTGGGTGAGAGGATCACGTATGGTGGAAATGCGGTTGCAAAGCTGACGTTCAAGACGAAACCACAGATTGTTACCGTTCCTTCCAGAGCGTTTGAGAAGCCTCAGCCGAAAGACGGAAGTGGACAGGTGATCAAGTTGGATGCGAAGGCAGAGCAAGCCAAGACTGAGGTTGTGGAGACTAAGCCGCTCGAAACTTCGAATGTGAGGATTGAGGA